>Ga0255336_100253_pt1 | contig 107414 bp, 124 predicted proteins | sample MeOH1_35cm_T3_17_FD_189102 | JGI IMG/M metagenome (GOLD analysis project Ga0255336, IMG submission 189102) | Sandy soil microbial communities from University of British Columbia, Vancouver, Canada - MeOH1_35cm_T3_179 | ecosystem: Engineered > Artificial ecosystem > Sand microcosm > Unclassified...
CCCCCCCCCCCCCCGCGAGTCTTACAGCACCATTGCCCGTCGTGGTGCTGGAGCAGATGTCAAGGCTGGCAAGGCGCCTTCCTCTGCTGGCTGAAAGGTCTGTGGCCATGGAATCCGTAAGAGACGCTCGACAACAACGGGACTGACTCGGTGGAGGACGAAGCTGCTTCCGTGGGACTAGAGCGACGCCTCGGAAGCCACCAGACCGCGTCCTGTCTGTCCTGAGGAAGTCCCACCGAGCAGTGCTGCTCTATCGTGCTGGCGCAACCTCCCCCCATCTTTCAGACGCGCCCTCCTGAAACAGCCCCGAAAGCACTGACCTTCTGGCGGCGGGCAAGGTTTCGGGGGTTATCCGTCTAGCGGCAGCGGGTGGCGCTCAGTGACTCGCCTCAAACTCCACCCATCCCCCTCCCTGGTAATCTTTGTTCACGGTTCCAAGGACGTAGGGTCGTGCCCCGACACACGTCATGGCCAGCCAGCCCTTCGGGGCCCTGTTTTTGCTGCTGTCACCCAAATCAGACAGGGCGACGGGGATGAGGCAGGAGGCGAGAAAATCGCTGGGGCATATTGGAGATATGACGTCGATGCTGCGTACGTTTGCTTCCTCATTTGCTTTCCCTCCTGTATCGAGTCGACGGCACGCAGGCCAAGTGAGAGCTAAGAACGGGCGGCGCTGGTGCTCAAGTTCTGGTGGCGCATTGTGCCATCCCATTTTGACTTTTGGGGGAGTCTGGGAAGGCCCTACATCCAACGCACCTGTCCGGGCATGGGCGGCATCAGAGGTGGTCCGAAGAAGGAATGGCTCAGGTCAGCACCGGGAAACGAAATGGATACTACCGTTGAATGTAACCTTGGGACGATGCAAGCTCAGAGCCGTTTGGATTGGACAAGGCCATATAGACTTTTGGACCCTGGCGACCTGGCGTCCGTGCAGCCTTGGCCGTCAGGCAATCTTGCAATGTGCTCCGCTTTTCAAGGTCGGGCACTGGTCGATCATCCAGCGCCACCAACACCAACTCGATGCCGCTCTTGGTGTTTCGACTCAAATGCTCCGACCATGATAACACTGGTGTAGTGTGCTATCGTACCTACTCAGGAGGCTGGTCAAATTATCAGGGTGAGACAGACCACTTTGTTCAGGAGAAGGGGGGCGTGCTGATCATTGTCTCTGAGCGGGCCTTTCGTCGAACCGAATTTGTGGCATTGTCGTCAGCGCCAAATCGCCGTGACCCATAGGCTAGCATCGCCATCAAAACCAGATGCTCATTGCAGGAGAGGGCGTGTCGGGGATTTTGATCGCAGCCTTGATATGAAGATCCAGGCCCCAGCTGAGGATCCAACATTGTAGAAGATTACCAACGGCGAGAGCCGCACGTGCCAACGGAGGCGTGCAGATGGTGGACAATGAACCAAGCGCACAGACAGGTTGATATTACCTCGTCGATCTGACGATCGTGATCAACGAGGCTCTGTGCCGAGATCGACCGTCGTTGAGATATATTCATTCCGTGGACAACCAAACTCTGCGTTTCCAACCATCTCCCGGTGAATCGCTCAGCCCAGTGGTGGTGGCCCTTGTTGTCCTATGGTCTCTGCTCTAGCCCGAACTGTATCTAATCACTCGAAACGGAAAGGAGAAAGCATGGAGGATTCGCAGCAAGTGGCGATTCAGTGGATTCTTTTGAGCCGTTCTGTTTGCATATGTAGCCGGTCGTCGAATCGGTCGCTCTGAAGCCGCGTCAGCCATCATCGTCATCTTACCGGCAAGGGCGCCGCCCATGATCTGAATTACCTTTTCTGCAATGTTCTGTATGAGGTGGTTTTGGGTCTCGACCTCTTCCCCGGTGGCACGAGCAAGCAGATTGAGACGTTTAGCGGCACCGCTCAGCTCGTCCAGATTGCGATCTATTTCGTCCTCCATCGCATCGTCCTCACTATCGGCCTCGAACTGGTACTTGGCGCGTTCCGCCAGGTTGGTCTTGTTTCTCGATCCGGTCGAGACATTGTCCAGACCCTTGAAGTTCTGGTTCATGCGTTGAGTGCTCTTGAAGGCAGCCTCGCGAGTCGCTTCCCGAGCTTCTCTTTCCGCATGATGGCGGTCCATGATTTGCTCGTCACGGCGAGCCTGTCTGTCCTTGGCGGTGAAGGGGTTGTTGACGTGAACGGCAAACATGCTCCGGTTCAACGTCTTCAGCTCTTTCGTCTTGTCCTCGGCAATGTTGATGTGGTTGTTGCCAATGTCGAGATTTCGGTCGGTGTTGTGCATCCGTTCGCCTTGAGCGCCCAGCCGGGCCAACGTATTGCGGCCCGTCTCCTCGGCTTCTGCGGCGATGCGAAGAGCATTTCGAGTCGACGCGACGTCTTGTTGCTTCACGAACTTGATTTCTTGCTTGGTCGCCTGAATGTCCTCCTCCTCTTCCTCCTCGGCAGTGAGCTGTCGGTCTCCGTACGCACCATAACTCTGGTCGTGAGAGTCATCACCACCGGCCGGACTGTACTCGTATCCTGGCGGCCCATTCATATTGTTCTGTTGCCGTTGTTCCAATCGCTCTCGCGCTCCGCCAAAAAGCTCGTCCCGGTTGGCATCGGTCGCCGTCGTCTCGTAGCTGTTGGTTCGGCCGAGACCGCCATAACCACCGACCCTTGCCGTGCCCCCGGTTTGTGAGATGCTGGCATAAGGATTGCCGCCACTGCGTTCGGCCCCATAGCCGTTCGCATTACCAAACTTCTCGGCGCCGTACCGGGCCCCTCCATAACCCCCGCGAGCAGGACCATACTTGCTGTCGCCGGCAGACCCATTCGCCTGTCCGGCAGAGCTGCCAGTTCCCTGTGGCCCCTGTCCCGGTGCCGGATGTCCCATCGCGCCGTACCCTCCTTGAGGAGGAGCCGGTCCAGCCTGGTAACCCGGTTCACTCGGAGGTGCCGCAAGGCCAGCGTGCATCTTCGCCTGCGTGTATGGGTCCGGAGGGATCGCAGCCTGTGCATATGGGTTTTGGGCGTATGGATTTCGAGACGGAGGAGCTGGGGATTTCGATTTGGAACGTGACCCAAATAACGCCAGCCTGCTCGAGGAGAGGTCATCGTCATCATCGTCGCCTTTCTTGAAACCGAATTTGCCTATTTTCTTCATGCTGGTCGATTGACGGTCGGTCGGAAGGAATTGATATACTAAAGACGGAGGCAGAGAAGAGAAGGAATCTATCGACCAAACTTTCAAGGGAAAGGGGGATTAGAATCAGCCGCTGAAACCGTCCTTTCTTGCGCGGCTGACGGGGCACTGCTGGATCAGAGTTCCAGATCGCTCTCCCCACGTTTTGGCGCGGCTTGGCAAGTCCGGATAGGTCTCAGTTTGGAGGTGGCCTGCTTCTGTCAATCGGGACAGCCCGACTGGCATGCTGGCTGGCTGATGGCGCACAACATCGACAAAGAAGCTGACTACATCAGGGACAAGGCGAGGAAAGATTTGCTGGGACTTCTTGAAGGCGTGAGTAAGGAAGATGCCGACACGCAGCTCGCCCCATTCGAGGCTGACCGACAGGTCGACTAGGTCCGAGGCAAGAAGAACATCGTCATCAGCAAAGATTTGACCGGACCTTTGGGTCTCTTTGTCCAGTTTGCCACTCTCAAAGAATATGGAGTCGACAAGGTATTCGAGCTCGAGAATGGAAACACCGACTCCTCTCAGCGGAATATTGTGTATCTCGTGCGTGGAGAGAAAGCAAGCTCGGTGTATGCGGTAGCGGGTATGTACAGCATGTTCCTCAGCACACGGGACGTCAAGGAGATTGCGTGGATTCATACGCCAGTCTTGTTCCCAAGATTGAGTTCCAAAAATTGATCCCGCATTCCCCTATATGCTCGGTGATCATGCTTCGCGACCACGTGCATATCAGTGCATGCTGACATCGAACTCCTCAAGAGCAGGTCAAGCGTTTGCAGAGAAGTAATGCTGTGGAGCATGAAATCTCCATCTTTTGGGTCCCCCGGAGGACTCTCGTCTCCAACAAGATTCTCGAAGATGAAGGCGTTCTGGGGGATGTGAACGTGGCCGAGGTGCCATTGTATTTCCTGCCGCTGGAAAATGACACGCTCTCGTTGGAGCTCGGCGATGCTTTCCGCGACTTGTATCTGGTACAGTGACGGACGACCAAGTGGCGGCCACCTCTGACTAATCTTCATCTAGAGTCATGATTCCACGGCGCTTTTTCTCGCATCGAAAGCGCTCATGCAGGTCCAGCAGCGACATGGACTGTTTCCCCGAATCCTCGGCAAAGGCGACAATGCTCGTCGGCTGGCCAGCCTCTTGCTCAGAGGTCGCAAAGAGCTCGATGCGGATGAAACGGCGACCCCATATACTAGTATGCCCAGCACGTCCATGGAATCCCTCATCATCATCGACCGGGACGTGGACTTTGCCACCGTCTTGTTGACCCAGTTGACCTATGAAGGGTTGATTGATGAACTCATTGGAATAAATCACAATCGCGCAGAGATTGACTCGTCCGTGATTGGAGCAGCTCCTCAACCATCACGACCAACGCCGCCACCACCGCCGTCTGCGTCGTCCTCGGCCCTTCCGCCGCCGGCCGTCCGACAAGGCTTGAAGCGAAAGATCCAGCTGGATTCTTCCGACAACCTGTATGCGCAGCTGAGATCGGTGAATTTTGCTCTCGTCGGACCGATCCTGAACAAAATTGCGCGTCGTCTCGAGTCCGAGTATGAAGGCCGCCACTCTGCCCGAGGGATCAATGAGCTGCGCGAGTTTGTCGGCAAATTGCCAGGTTACCAGCAAGAGCATCAATCGCTCGCCATCCACACAAACATTGCCGACCACATGACCAAGCACACTCGTTCCGACATCTTCAATCGTGAGCTGGAAGTGCAACAAAATATCGCTGCCGGAACCGATCCCACGTATCAGCATGATACGATCGAAGAGCTCATCGCACGGGATGCCCCCCTGAGCACCATTCTGCGATTGTTATGTCTTGAATCGACCGTCGCCGGCGGCCTTCGACCAAAGGATTTAGACAGGTTTAAGCGACTGATCTTGCACGCATACGGCTTTCAACATCTACTGACGCTGGACGCGCTGGAGAAAATGGAGCTGCTCCAGTCTCGTTCTTTACCGTCCGCTCTGCTCCTGCCCGTGGCCGGCGCCAGCCACAGCTCTTCGGACACCAAGACGAACTATGCGCATCTCCGAAAAGAACTCTGGTTGATCGTCGACGAATACGATGAGCAGGATCCTGAAGATATTGCCTATGTGTATTCGGGCTATGCGCCCTTGAGCGTCAGAATGGTCCAGTGCGTCCTGCAGAAGCAGTATCTGCAAACTCTGCACAAATCTCCTTTGCCTCTGACCCCGTCCAGCACCGGTTGGGTAGGATTTGAGGACATTCTCAAGTCGGCCAAAGGACCCACATTTAGCATGGTGCAGAAACCGACGGACGAGACGGCGGCAAAGGCCAGAGCCTCGTTGACCGGGAGCAGTGGCTGGAAGACCGTTTTCGTCATGTTTCTTGGTGGAATCACCTTCACCGAGATCGCGGCGTTGAGATTTGTAGGCCGAAAGCTGGCTGAATCGGGATTGAGACGAAAGATCGTGATCTGCACCACCGGGGTCATCAGTGGCCGGAGCATCATGGAAGGGATCATTGAGTCGTCTAACTTGGGCTCGGGGTTACCATGACAGGCTTAGACCGAGCGAAACATCAACTCAGCTATCATACATCCTTGGGCTGAGCAATATCAACTCAGTCACCATAAGGACGTGCGAACTATGGACTCCAAGAATATCAGATCTTCCAGCTCGACTCCTCTGCTGCATCAATGATTTTGAATTCCGCTCTCACGCCCACGTGGTCCGTCACCCAACCACCGTCCAGGCCCTCTTCCTGGATCAAGGCACTCTTGACTTCTTTTTGCGGGACTTCCACTCCCAGCCCAACCCTCTCAAACTTCTGGCACTGCAGATCGCCACAGAAGAACAGTTTGTCCATACGGCTATATCCGAACCGGGTTCTCAGCGGGACTTGTGCCATCTGACCCCACGTGAAGCCTTCCTCTCGATCTTCTTTCCCCCCCAATGCAAGATAGGCATCATCGAGTCCGTTGTCGGAATGTAATGTCCGATCAAAGGGCTGGATAGCGTTCAGGTCCCCACCGAGCACACTTCCGGCGACAGCGGTGTCGTGCATGAATCTCGCCGCCGTCTCGACTTGTTTTGGCCTGAGAGGCGGATCGGCAACGAGTGACTCCAGGTGCGTGTTGCAGATGCGCAGTGGCTTCCCTCTTCCAACATCGATGTCGACAAAAAGCCCGTCCCGCTCCATTCTTGTAGCTTCGTAGTGGACACGGAATACCGAGGTGATGGGCATCACCTTGGGGATCAAAGTGCAAGTCCCGTAGTGGCCGGACTCCCAGTATTTGTTGGTCAGGTCAGTCAAGTGGTAAGTCGAGCGAATCCAAGGCTGTGACTGGATCAGAGCAAGGTCAGAATCGAGCATTTCTTGGAGCAAGACCACACTGGGGAGCGACGTCTTCGAGACGATCGACTTGATATGCGCCAACGCCGTGGTCATTCGTTCATCGGAAAATGGGAGCATGAAGTCGATGTTCCATGATAAGATGGAGAAATCCGTCATGGGTGGTGCTTTGGCGGCCTCGGCTCTCGATGGATTCACTTCTTGCCAGGTATCATGTTCAGCCGAGTAAGAATAATACGGTTGCAGATAGGGTTCTTGTCTCTTCCATGGAAAGTTCGACTTCTTTCTCGACTCGATGAGCGCCATCAGGCGCTGGAGCTTTGGATCCATGGCGACACTTCCGGCAGAAAGCGGTTTGCTCCAGGCAACTGTTTCGGCAGAGAATGGCCTTCTCAAACGAGTGAGGCTAGGAAGTAATGGATCCAGTTGCTTAAATAAAAGTCTCATTCATCATATAGAGACGCCGGTGGGTGTCCTCAAGGACGCACAGGTCAGATGAGCTTAGATGACATGAGCTATGGGAGCAACGCTTGTTCTCAGCTCTCTTGCTCGATCATCATCCTGAGCCGAGGTGAAAAGCACGTGTCAATGTAAGAGGGAACAAGCAAATCGCCCTGGTCAATCCCCACTCTACTGTTATCAACAGGCGCGAGAAGAGGACCCGAGAAATCACCAGGTTTCCGCCGCCGTAGCGTAGCTGATTATTTGGATAGAAGATAGAAGCACAAACAAACCTTTGCATGGAGGTAGCAGAGGTGATGCGGTCACGTGACTGACTGTGGTAGGTGTGAGAGGGGCTTCCCTGTGGACACAGATGACATGAGGTCGCTGCTCCGCCAACTGGCGCCAAGTGTATACATCGACGGCCATTGTTATATTGACTCATCTCATTCAGAGACGGAGGCAAAGCCTTGGGCGTACAATCGGTGTTATTGTTCTCTGCTGGCGTCAATTGGCGTACCGGGCGGGTCCAATAGCTGGCCTGGATCATTCTTAGTTTCAATTAAGAATGTGATGGACCAAGCCATATAATTAGCAACGGCGAGATGCAGGAGTGGCAGAGGCATATGATCAGGCGAAATGCTGCCTATATTCACAACATCACCATTATCCCACAGGACATTGTGGGAGCAATCCTTCACCTTGACCAGTACCCACATGCAAATCTAGATCCTCTTTGGTTAGTGCTAAGTGCATGGGTGTCCTCATGCTGACTCCATCCTTGAAGCTGGTCATAAGATGGCCAACGACTCTCTCCGGAGTTTGCCCGTAAAACTGTGGATCCCAAATATCAATTCTGCTGTTACAAGTCTAGTTCTATCGTCGGCTTCATGAAAGCTATAGCAGTCTTGGCTCCTCCAACCTCTCCTCTGCCCAGCACTTCATCATAAATCCCATTCCATGTACACATCACCATAGTTGGATGTCTTTTCTCCACCAGGCCTTCTTGTCAGCATTTCACCAAGTCAACTGAAGTGATCTAGACGACATCTGTATTCTTTTCGTGGACGCTGATCATAAATCACGTCATCTGATGCCTGCACCACACAATCTACACCATGCACCGAATGGATGGCATAAGGTGACAATTGGGGACTGACTCTATGTAACCCTCTGATAACCATGACCACTATAGATTACTTCACAGCAGCTGCAGATTCGTGTTATCGTTCCCCTCGCTCTTGTCTCTTCAGGACTTTTTGTTTGTGAACGAAAAGAGCGTGAGGCTGCCAACGTCCTTCCGGTTTCCTTTACCTTTGATGTTCTTGCCTGACTGACTGGCTGACTGACTTGCCCGGGTCACAATCACAATGTCCCCGACCGAGAAGGATGCTACTCAAGGCGTGAGTCGAGAGCATCAACAACCGAACCTCCATTCCGACAGCGAGAAAGACGTCGGCGACGTGAAGGAGCGCAACCTGGTGAGGAAGCTGGACTTGAGACTGCTTCCACCCTTGACCCTTCTATATCTACTTTCATTCCTCGATCGAAGTAACGTTGGCAATGCTCGTATCGAGGGCTTGACGAACGATCTTCACATGACCGGCGATGAATACCTCACTGGACTGACGTTGTACTTCATTGGCTATGTAATCTTCGAGATTCCGTGCAATATTGTCTTAAAACTCTGGACGCCTCGAGCGTGGCTGCCGACTTTGACGCTGGTATGGGGGATTGTTGCGACCCTGATGGGAGTCACACAGTCTCGTGATGGTTTCTTCGTGGTACGATTCTTTCTGGGTGTGACGGAAGCTGGACTGTTTCCCGGTATTGTCTTCTACCTCTCCATGTGGTACAAGCGCAACGAGCGACAATTCCGGGTGGCGTTGTTCTTCAGTGCCGCTTCGTTGGCCGGAGCGTTTGGTGGTATTCTAGCTTGGGGCATTGCCCACATGAGAGGCGTCGGAGGATATAACGGTTGGAGATGGATATTCATCCTGGTGAGTCGTCAAGGACAAAAAGCTGCACCAATTCGCTGACCATGGGCAGGAAGGTTTGCTCACCATAGTGATATCAGCTGGCGCCTATTTTTTTGTCCACAACTACCCTTCGACTGCCCGATTCCTCACCGACAGTGAACGAGACATCATCCACCAGCGTCTAAAGGACGACAGTGATGCCACACAAAACGAAGCGTTTAACTGGGTCAACGTCTTGAAGGCGGTGACGGACATCAAATGTATCCTTTATGCGCTGGGATTTCACACTCTTTCACTTCCACTGTATACGCTGTCGCTGTTCTTGCCCACCATCATCAAATCCCTCGGATATACGTCGGCACAAGCACAGCTTATGACAATCCCACCATATGCCAGCGCGTTTATCCTCACCGTGGTCATTGCTATACTTTCGCAGAAATACCGTCGACGCGCTCCGTTCATCCTGGCATCTTCGTCCCTGGCCATTATCGGATACATATTACTCCTCTCTGATCATCGAGCTGGCGTCTCATACCTGGGCACTATCTTTGCGGCTGCCGGCATTTATCCATCCGTGGCATTAATCCTGGCCTGGCCCGCAAACAATGTCAGCGGACAAACCAAGAGGGCTATTGCGAACGCTCTTCAAATCTCTATTGGTAATCTTGGAGCCGTCATTGGGACACAGCTTTATCGAACAGAGACCGCGCCCAGGTACTATCTTGGCCACTCCTTTGCGTTGGGATATATGGTTGCAAATCTCGTGGTGACTACAATTTTGTGGGTCGTTCTCAAGAGAGACAATGCGCGAAAGGATGCCAGTTCTGAAATCGTTGACCTGGACGAACCATGGTCCGGCGACGAGGACCCAAGATGGAGGTTCCATTTGTAGAAGGTACTCTCCCCCTAGTTTGCACGAGCTGGGTGAGATGCACGAGGTTATCTTCCCAGCAGGCAACATGGCTACGGTTTGTCTCAGGAGACAAAATCGATGCCATATGCCGCAATAATATCAGCGCAATAATATCAGCGGTATGGTTATTCAATGCATAATCTGGATGCCAATGATCAGCAGTCTCATGTTGAATTTTGCACTCGTTGCAACCAGTAATGACTCGCCCGTTTGGCAGGCCACACCTCATTGCAAGGCTCCCGTTGACGTGTTTACGCGGTCGAAGTGCAATAATCGTTCCTTAATCTCCCAAGGCAATCTCTCGGTCCCCAGTTGTAGCATGTAAATCCTCGCAGCGAAGCCTTCAAGAGGCACTTGGCAAGTCGATATCCACTAATAGCTCCACAGACGTGTGAGAAAGGCGTGATTGGCTCCCTCCTTTAGCCGCTGTTTCCCTGTCCAAGGGACGGCGCTGTTGGTCTTGAGCAGAGAGAATCTTGGTCACTCTGCTGTCGACGTTGTACCGGAACTCAGAGCCAGCGGAGCTGGCATGTGATAAACCAGACCAGATGAGATGTCTTGTAGGTGGTGTTGTAGGTGTGCCGGAGGCCAAGCAGTCAAGAAGTGAAGAATATTGCCCGTGTTCCCAACAGTATAAATTTCCACCGTTGTCAAGAATGTGTGTACCTGGTGGAGACAGAATCGAGAGCCTCGGAATCGATACCGGCCTTGGCACGACCAGCTTGATATTGTTTTCGGTAGCGTGATCGGCCCTCCAAGTTTCATGATTCTCTGACATGCCCGAGGCGATCGATCAGCAGCCTCTAAGCCTCTCTAAACGACCGAGGCCGGTGATATCATGTCTGGAGTGCAGAAGAAAAAAGCTGAAGTGTGATCGGACACAGCCATGCCAACAATGTGTCAAAAGCGGTCGACCAGAGCGCTGCTCGTACCAAGCTGGTCAGGAGCCTGACGGTTCTGCCAGCGGTCCAGTCGGTCATATAGCCAAAAGGCCACGGGTTGACAGCGATGAAATGGTGGAAGGACATGTTGAGCCCTCTCCAGGACCGACAAGATTGAACGCTGTGGTGCCTGCGGTAAAAGCGGGAATCATCGAAGATTTGCAAGAGCGTGTTGCCAAGCTTGAATATTCGTTGCAGGCACTCAAGCATCCAGATGTGAATGGAATTACGACCGGGGTCGAGCCTGGATCCAGGAACCCGCGGGTTGAGATGCGCTCCCACCGAGAGAACAGGCTCAAATGTCGGCCGGTTACATATGTGAGTCGCGCAAGATTGGCCTTCAGAGAAGTGTGAGCGACGCTGATCCGTGCAGTTTCCCGAAGCCAATGAGTTCATCCACAAGGTGCAGAACGACAACAATGACACGGAGATGGTCAGCATACGCATCGACCTCGGTCACTTGCAAGTTACCACCAGTCTTGATGAGAGATCTGGCGGACATCGACCTCCGTCGTCCAACGACTTGAAAACTCGGCAGCTTTTACCTCCTAAGAGGATTTGTGAACTCCTAGTCGCTTTGTACTTTGATAATCTCGAGCATTGTTTCAGAATCCTGCATCGGCCGTCGTTTGAAGCTCAGCTGGAGAACTTTTGGACTAGCACAGATGAAAGTGCAGCCTATAGTTCGGGTTTCGCTCCACAACTTGTTGGCGTCCTCTCCATCGCCGCCACACTGGGTACCCATCCAGAGTGTGTGACGGCAGCAGGATCGGCGGATGGATTCTTGTTCGGGGCAACGGATTTTATGCAGCAATACCTCGACACCCTCTGTGGCAAGTTGAAATACCAGCTGCCGGCTTTGCAGGTCCAGATGCTGATCCTGATGCTGAGATGGATGCGCTTGGAGCGAATCGACGATCTGTGGAGCTTGTCCGGCCAAATCCTCCGCCAGGCCCTGGTCATGGAGTTGGACCAAGATCCCAGTCAGTTTTCTGATATCAGCGCGTTCGAGAGCGAGCTCAGAAGACGCATCTGGATGAGCATAGTGGAGGAGGACCTGATGTTGTCGATTCTTTGTGCGAAGCCTTGCTTGGTCCCTTCCTATACTTGTCAGTCGCCGCTGAATGTCAACGATGACGAGTTGCATGACGGTCTAGTCCAGTTACCGGCCTCGAGGCCCGTGGAGGAATGGACAGACACATTGTGTCAGTATATACTGGCGCAATCGCTACCACATCGAATAGCTGCCTGCAAGTACATGGACAGCTCAACCGGTATCCAGTATGAAAATGTACTAAGCCACACCAGACACATGGAGCAGGTCTTACAAAAGCTTCCCGCACCGCTGCGTTTCGACCACATGGGCGACGATGCAGCCAAGGCTCCCGCACGACTCATGGCGCGAATGGAGCTCGACATCAGTATTAGGAGACCATTACTCCATCTCTATTCGCCTTTTGCGTATGCAACCGGTGAAGACGATATCTATCGAGACGCAAGGCTGAGTCTGATCCAGTCGTGCCTGATGTTAACATCCTATCAGGATCTCTTTGATCCCAAATTTTCCGAACTGGACGTTCCCCAACCGCAAGGCTACTGGGACTTCTTTTACAATGTTTACCGACACGAACTGAACCAGGCCGTGTTGGGCCTGTGCTTCGAGGGCAAGCGACTCAATACGGTCACCATACCAGACGGAACGGCCTCCTCCGACCACCAGACAGCTATTGATTCATGCAACACCCCCTTCAAACATCCGATTTATACCAAAGCTACCATCGTTCATTCGATTAAGGACACGTTAGAGCCCATGAGGCGCCGAATTGCGCATCCTGGAGCGAAGCTGAAAGACCTCGTTTATCTGACCATCATCCTGGCTTCCATCCATGCGGATCAAGACGCGAATTCGAAAGAGGAGATGATGAAAGAAGCTCTCAACGGTCTGATATCAGCTGTGCAGGCGCAGCTACAAGTCGAAGACACACCGAGAAGTTCTGCTGAGAATGGCGACAAGACTCATGCGACCTCCTCGTCTGCTCCCACTGCGGACGCTCCGTTCAAAGGGGCTGACTTTGACGCTTCCTGGCAAGGCTTTCCAGATTTCGACTACAGCAGTTTGCGTCGACCCGATCCGAAACCCCAAACGTGACATGAAGATGGGGACGACGAGTTCTCACGCTTGGTCAGGCCTTCATATCTGGCCGACTGTGTCGCTCCTATGCTCATCTTTCTATGCTGCATACGCTATTCATGGTCAATGTTCAGACCAATTTTTGGTGCACGTCGACATCTACATGGCTCGGTCAGTGGGCTTGTGGGAAGCATTTAGGCTTGCTATGACTGAGGCAGGTATGTCACAATCGACTCGACCTGACCCAACATGTCACCATTATTGGCAGAGTCGCCTTAGCGTGGCCCTTGCACTCAATGCCTTGCACAATTTATGGGCAAGCGGAGGATCCTTCGCTGGGGGATAATGCTTTCTCCACAGGCTTTGCATTCTTGACCATTTTGGCATTTACAGATTGACAACGAGGCGGATTTCGAACGTCGTCACCGTCCAGAATGCCAAAGGAGTCAAGGCGGACCGTACCCTCCCGTGTTCGAGACATCCGTGAATGATGCTCTACAGATGTAAGAGAATGCTCTTTGGCGTTCACGTTGGCAAATATTTGCAGGAGGGCTCTAATCAGGCTTGTTGAAACGGGGGTTAGCTTTTGGAAGGCATCGCAGCAGATCTGTTAGCTGCTACTCATCACCGGCGAATGAATGGCAGGAGAAACTAGAACAGGGTCAAGTGTGCATAACGGAGGATAGCAGGACGGTGTGACGGTAGGAGGGCGAGCATTGGAAGGAATTTTTCGCCAGACTTGAGTATGGCAGCAAAAACAGGATGCAGAGAATGATAAAACGTAGTGACGATTTGACCATTTCAAAACGTTAGATCATTAAACCCGTGTGATCTGATGCTCACTGGCGCCACCTTGCCTATACTATGACCATCCAATGCAGATGCAGAATGGAGAGGGTACCTAACCATAGTACCGCCTCAAGCCCTCGTAGATGCTGAAGATGATCGCCGAACTCGGTGCGGCCCTGAAGACAGTAATGCCGCATCCCCTGTAAAACCCCCTTACGCCTTGCTGGTGCCAAAGCTCCCTGCCCGTGGTGATGAAATCCGTTTTCGGTTTCGCCGACTCGGTGGTTTCAGTTTGCATTCTACTCTTGATTGTGTCCGCGGGATAAAAGACAAAATTGTACGCCATGCCTGCGACGGCGCCGCCGCACATCTGCTGCCAGGTCTTGACATCATCGATCTTTTGCAAGCTTTTATCGTACTTCAGAAATAACATCTTGACGCCTTCGTATGAACCAAACCACGCCGCTGACCCTCCCGTTTCACGGATCAGTGTCCCCAGCTGGCCGTGCCAGAACCCCAGCACCCCCTGCGTGCGGAAGATGGTGCCAATGAGTTGCAGCGGGCCTGGAGGTTTGGTCGTCGTGTAGCCCAGCTCTGATGCCAGATGAGACGGGACAATGGGGACCTGCATCTTACACTTGATGAGCTCGATGGGGGTCAGCAGGAGCGATGTGAACGCTCCAGATGCCGCTCCGCAACCGACCAGGTAGGCGAAGGGTAATTCCACCTTGCCATTGTTCCGGTCCCTCTGCTGCCGGAGCGAGGGATGTGCGGCCACGACAATGTCTTGGGCCATGCGGTAGCTGAAGAAGAGTGAAGACGTCTCAATGGCAGCACCAACTAAAGGGGCACTAATGCCGCGGTACAATGAGACGACCGCACCTTCAGGCGCTCGGAACGCTGCTGCGAATGCATCGAGAGGGCCGCGCAGCTTTGGTGTACCTGACAATGCAGACTGGGACTGCAGTCGGACCTTGACAGTGTCAAATGGATATTCGACAAACTTTCCCAGAATTCCTGCAGTCGATCCAAATAGGACGTCTTTGAACGCCTCAACCCCTTGGTTTCCTTTTCTCCGCGTCGTTTGCTCTGACCGGCCTGGCTGGAGGCTGTTGTCGACGGGATCTACCTCATCTTTATATGCTGCCATGCAGTCTGAGGGCTCTTCAGAGCTCCGGACAGGGTCGTGTTGGAGAAATAAAGTAATGGTGCTATCGAGGGAGCATGTTGTGGTGTCGAGCGGTATCCTCGAGAGGAAAAGCGGATGTCAGGGCATACTTTGTCGCAGAGCCACGTCAACATGTGAGAGGATCCGGAAGCAAGGTTACGACTCCATATGGTCAATGTGAATGGCTGAAGTAGATCCGCCGATGTTGGCCAAAGGACTAAATTTTCCGCCAACCTGCGACATTTTTCGGAGCAAACAAAAAGACGGTCAGATCGGCGCTAAGATAATGGATTGATGCCAAGGCTCACCGACTTGGCACTTTGGCCAAAGTTCTTTCAGGTCCGTAGCTGCAGATGCAACGGGACGATCGAGTCAGTTGTGGCCTGTCGAGAATATTTTCTGGACGCCATTGGAGGAGGCCTGAGAGATGTCTGCAGATGATGCGACTCCGCCAGGCCAGTCTGAACCCGCCCTACCGGTGTCTGGGCCTCACTCTGAACACCCGAGAGGAATGCGTGAGAATGGTGATGAATCCTTATGGACGAAGACTGGGTGGTTTGCTGACTTGGTCTCTAGGCAAGAACTGGCATTCACAGAAGAAACCATTCCGGCCCACTCAAGGACTAACTTCCTATGCCAAACGAATGGAGCTAGAAAAGATCAAGCAGGCCACCAAGGCGCGAGAACAGGAAATGAGAGAGGGGAAGGAGCAGGAGCACAACAGGAGAATACAAGCCATCAAGGATCGTCGAAAGGCCAAGGAGGAGAAGGAAAGATATGAGCAGATGGCTGAAAAGATGCATCGTAAGCGGGTGGAAAGACGAAAGCGACGCGAAAAGAGAAATAAGCTGCTCAACAGTTGAGGCTCCTCGTCTGGATCTCCTTGCTCCTGCATCAATCTTATTACAGCCACGAAGGGACAGCCCTGCAAGTGTTGCACATCGGATTGATGTCAAGATGGGGACACCGGATATGACCCCAAAAGGGTTCTATCTCACCCACACCGCTCCGAATATTCAATGGCGGTGCTGATACTTCAGAATGGGTCATCTTGTCAGGCTGTCATCTTACCCACCAGGACTTCATCAAGACAAGACTCTGGACGAGCCTGGTCTCCCACAGCGGGAAGCTGTCCTAACTTGAAAGGGTGGGCTGTGGGTGGACGATGAAAGAGAATCGACCCGAGAGAGCGCAGGAGGAGCTGCTCAACATGCCAGCGGTCAGGGATCTTGAGCGGTCGACTAGCATGGGGACGGTGTATGGGCTGGTGAGGGGCTACTGAACTGAGGCTGGTAAAGCGACCCTACCGAGTCTTCCCTCCCATGTGGATGTTTACTCTGGCAGGAATTCGGTCAGGAAAAACAGTACATCAGAGTGAACACCGAACCACGTTGTCACAAGTCACAGTGGGTGTAACATGGGTGGGATGAGATGCACTCTTTGGCAAATCAACGGTCTCAATGTCTCATTCCAACAATCATTCCGCATTAACATCGATTTCACAAGTTGTATGATCTGGCCCACCAGCGCCCTCTCTCGAGCATATTTTCTCAATAGAAAAGATCCTAGTTGAACTTGCAATGACATTCCCCAGGCAGAGCCCGAAGCCTCATTGGACAGCTCCGCCAACGTCGGCAGGGACACCATGCACCAAAGCCAATCTGACTGGCATGCTTTATGCACATGACAAGATCGAAGTCACGCAGGACCAAGGACTCAATCGAGACGTGTGACCGCCTGTACTTCTTCAGACAGTGCGCATATTTGCTTGTCAATGCGAGTGAGGTTGTCAAATGTTCCAATGCCTGTCTAGACAGTCAAAGGATCATGGGCAGTCCGTGTCACCCAGGAGACCAATGGCATGAGCCGAGGGATTTGAAGAAACACTCCAAAAAGACGAGCAGCAGCAACAATAGCAGTAATGGTAGAGGCAAGAGGTGGAAGCGCGACATTCAGGCGCCACTGATCTTCTACTAGATCTCTTACCTTGTCTCTTGTGAACCTGACCTTTAAGGTTATCTCTTGTCATTGCTGCCGGCTGTGCACAATAGTTTGACGGATCGATGTCTTGTTCCATACGCCCGAGCGTGTGAGAAAGGAGATCGCTGGCGAATGAATAAGGATTTGGTTCAATGTGATAGGATACCATACACACTGGCCAAACATGACCCAATTGTTGCTGATGACCACGTGATGGAGCTAGTACGCTGACGTAGCGTCCCTCTAATAATGACAATCAGACCTACATCCCTGTGAGAATGTAAATCTCCCCGGTCCTTCGGCCCAAAATCTTGCAGATGTCCTTTCCCATTTTCGTTCCATCCTTGGATCAGCATCCCCCTCTCCACAGATCGCGGTCGCAAACGATCCCGTCGCAAAGTACCGGGTCGGCCGAAGAACCTCAGACAGCGTCGTTAAGACCGACTCGTCCACCACATGTCCGATCACAGTCGTATCTGTCCCCGACGGAGCCTAAGCCTCGCAATGCCATTACTCTCCCTGCGACGACAGCAATAGAAAAGACCGCAGAGAAGCTTCCGCGAATCCACATCCCTGGAACAGGACACAGACATCATCATTCTCAGGAATCGCATCACAAGAAGGGCCGGCATTCGCAGAGCGAGGCGTTTCCGCCGAAGCATGCCAATACGTCTTTGCCACACCTCGTGGCCGGGCTGAATGCAGAACGAGAAAAGCGGGTACAGGCCCTGCATGGCGGTCCTGCTGCACCCTCCGTCCCCTCGAGGTCCTACCTGAATGTCCCACCTGCCTTCGGACCTGGAAATGCGGTGCCTGCAGACTATACAGAGGGAGGCCGATATGACCTCCGTCGACGGGCCACTAGTGACCCCAACCGACCGCCTTTGCGAACGCAGACCTCGGTAGAGAAGGCCTTGGAGAGAGCCGAGAAGGTGCAATATGTCAAGCGTTTGAGCCTGACAACTCAAGACGTGGCACAGAAGGACAAGGAGATCGAGGAGGCGGAAGAAGAGATGAGAGAACGGGTGGCCGAGATCAACCGAGTTGCAGTTGAAATCTCCAGACGGTTGGATTATGGGTATTACAACCTGCTGGAGAAGGTGGGGAACCTTGTTGGCACGATCCAGAGTTTTCAAAGCCTGAGCCAGCAGTCGAAACAACTCATCTCGAACTTTGAGACCGAAACACACAAATTAGACCAAGACACACGGAGAAAGATTCGGGACTTCAAGAACGGATATCATGACCGCGAGATCAGAGCTCAAGCGCTTGAGAAGCGCGGACGGAGTGCAGCGCGCAAGGCGGAAGAGCTCGGCCGCAGACTGGAAAACGCCAGGATCATTGTGGAGAACTGGGAGAACCGGGAGGACCAAGTGAAGAGGGTCCGGGATCGGGTATGGGGCGCCATATGCTGGACCACCATCGTCTTCTTGTGTCTCATCATGGCCATCATCGTGGGCAGGGAATGGTGGATCAGAGGCGACCTTGGATCCCGTGTCCGAGGTGTAGGGGACCACAATGCAAGCTTAGCACTGCCCGATGTCCCCGACGATGTTAGGCGGTTGCTAGAGAGCATAGCGGAGCGCCATCGGGATCGAAAGGGCGTCTTCTCCACCCCCGGCGAGGTCACTAATGAAAAGGAAAATCCGAGTGATGTCACCCTGAGGCTATTCGACGAGTTGTAATTGATCAACATGTTGCATATCTCCAGCGGCGCCCTCCTCGTGATTGTAAGTTGACTGCATTTCATTTTGCGGCAGGTTGGGAAGAGCCTGTCGGCGGGCGATCTATGATAGGTCAAAATTTGTAGCCTGGTCGGGAGGGCCATGCCCTGTATCTGAACTTCAATCCGTCCTTGTGGCTGCATTTGCCATGTGGTATGCTGAATTTAGGGTGGAGTATTCTAGGTGAAAGCGTATGCTATCATCATCACACTCTCCAAGAGGACGTGTATTCTGAATGTATTCAATATCATCTGCTTACCGCCTTTTCGTCCTCGAATTTAACTCAGCCAAGCTTTGAGTTTGTTCATAATTAAAGCTGGCATTGTTCACACCATAGAACACTCCACTTCTCCTCACATCGGCCGCCCGACAATTTGTCCAACATGTCCTCCATCTTCCACTCTTCATCCGCTTAACCTGCCATGTGTGTCGGACGAGGCTGACCTCTTCACCTCTTTCCCCCTTACCCCCTCCTCCCGACATCTTCTCCATTTCCAATACCTCCCAGGCGTTGCTGGCTCGCAGGCGCTACTGCGGTGTCTGCGAAATGGCAGCCACCAAGAAAGTTTTCGTGGGCTCCCTGTTCGAGTTCACTGCGCCCGGGGTCGACCAAGTGGTCGATCAGTTCAAAAAAAGGTTTCCCGATTCCAGCACAGCACCATTTGTGGTCCACGATCGCGAGTCACAGACGTTCTCATTTACGGTTGATCGAAATGACAACACAACGGCACCGTACATCTTGTCGCAATTGAAATCGTATCTTGATTTCCACGAGTCCAGGCAACACGAGCTCGATGATGACATCCTCCTCCGACCAATGGAGGGCACTGTTGTTCGCGGCTCTCCGCGCCATCAAGAGATGCGAACTGTACGACACGATCTCGTGGAATACGACGACGACGATGATTCCGAGGACCAGGACGTCTGGCAAAGTCTGCAACACATCACAGCGTACTGGAAGCCGGCCAATGGCGACCTGAACATTCTGACGACGGGCATCGCAAAAGAGATCGCCGAGCTCACTGCCTGTGGTCTGCATCCAGAACCTGCTGAGAAGCGGATGCGCTTGGTCGGGGGTGATTTCAATCTTGCGTTGGAAAAACTGCAAAACCTTGATCCGTTACTTGTTTGTCATTCCCCACTCGTGTTGACACCAGACACGGATACTAAAGCTCACAGACGCTCTTCGCCAAACAACGCGCTGATGAAACTACCAAAACCACCGGCAATATTCTTATTCTACCGGGCAATGTGAAGAATGACGCCGCCATTGAGTTTGTCCCAGTCGCCCGCCACCCGTCTGCTTACGATCGCGTCATCGTCGGAGAGCAAGGCAAGAAGTCTCTCGATCGCAAAGCTATCGGAGAACTACGACTTTGGCAGCACAGCCGACGAGTCGTTCCGCCGAATCTAGATGCCCAGGGTGTTTCAAAGACGTCTCGCGTTGGACACTCACAAATTTGGGACCATTTTCTTTTCAAGAGCTTTGGCAATGAGGATAACATGCAACCCCATTCAGGGTCTAATTCTGCGACCACTGTCGATCGCAGCGAAGTCAGGCCAATGATAGGATCTGCTCTCGCCGGCAGAACATCGAGCAAGTATATGGATCCTTTGGGGGCTGCAAGAGTCGCTGCCTGGACCGATGCAGTTCCCAGCGAGGCCGATCCCAACGAGGCGGCCGCACCACCTGTACCGGATCTTCCTGCAGACTCGCGACGTCGTAGAGTGACCGTTGACTCTGACGAGGAGGAAGAAGAGGAAGATCTTGCCATCAATGCACCACACCCACTGTCCGAGACGGCGGAGCAGACTGATATACCGTGGTCGCCGAATGAGGTCCTGTCTTCCTCTTCCCCTTTTGGCTCTACCATACCTTGCACTACAGAACCTTCATTTTGCACCAGCCCGGAGAAGACGGCGCCAGAAACAAGGAAGAGACTGGTGAAAGAAGACTCTGACGATAATCTTTCTGAATCCGAGCTTGGAACCGATGGCTCACAAAAGACAGCTGGTGCAACGGACCGCCTTGATGGGCCTTCTCATATATCTCCAGAAGCACCCTCTCGCAATGCTCGTGGTGATGGATGTGCGAAGACTGCACCGTCACATTCGAGTCTTTCCCTTCGTACCCAGCCCTTGCCGGACACTACGGGGAATTATCGGTATCAAAACTTGATTGATGTCAGTGATGTCAGTGACTTGGTTCACACAGACAACTCAGAAGGAGCGGCGAATGTCCATCATCATTGGACGGCGAACGATGGCGCACTGCCAGACATGCCGCTGTTGACTTCCTTCGACCAAGGGACATCAACACCAATCCGAGAGAGAGGATCAACTTCATACCCTGCTCCAGTGGGGCCTCCACGTCCCCACGAATCTGATTCGAACGTCTATGGGAATATGGCATCCGATTCTGATGGGACTATGTACCGAGACGGACAGAATCCTCCAGGCACTGCTTTCAGCGGTGGAGCTGATGTTCCTGTCCCGAATTGTCCCGCACATGGACCTGCACCAACGGCGTTGCATGGAGGCCGTAGCTCTCCATGCCCGTCCTTTCGTGGTCCTAGCGGTACCCGAACACCGGTGCAGAGCCGTGGGACTAGTTCTCGTCCACTCATCGACGTCGATACCACACCGTTCTCGGAACCGACACAGCCGCCATCAAGCTCAGCGCTGCAGGCGACGGCCGTGGCCACAAGATTACTGGAGCCTCTTAACATCATTGATGAGCCGCTCGACATCAACCCAGAACGCCACCAAGACTCTTCTAGCGACCTGATCTCCTTATCCACTCGGACGACCTTTCAGCTGTTGAACGAGGACGGAGCGGCTTGCGTGAACACGAGAGAAGACTTTGTGAATATGGAAGATATCGGTCTCGATATCTTCTACCTGGAACAGGAGTCCCTAAAAAACTTGACCGCCATGAGAGAGGCCATGAGAAAGAAAGAGACCGCTAAGCAAGTCAACAGCGATAACCAACGGAAGCTAGCGGAGGATGAGATCAGCTATCGGTGCATGCATCAAACCATGAACCAGCAAGCTCCCAATCCTGGGAAAAGCGGAAAGCGGGCCGCCAAGAACGAGAAGAAGCAGGAGAGAAATGAGAGGCAGGAAAAGGCAAAGCATGAAGCCTTTGGGCCTTTGCCAGTGACAAAGGCTGCCCAAACTAGCCAGATGGCGGGAGGGGAACTCTCGGAGATGTCTTCCAAAAAGAGGCAACTTCTGATGGAGAACTCAACCATGGCCAGCATGAATCCCGAAGCGCTTGAACAGATTACCAGAAAAGAGCAGACGGAAGACCTGGTTGCCAGACTCATACCTCTCTTCGATGCCGTGAGGGCCTTTAGTGGTGTTCCCTGCTTCGAGGTCAAACTCGGTCAAGTTCTCGTACCTCTTGCGCCGCAAATTCAGGAGAGGAAAATCCACGAACCCAACAGCTGGACTGTCCTATTTAACCCTGTCACAGGACCGCCAAAAGTGACCTCCTCTTTTACCAACATCCTGACCACAAACGGAGCAGACGTGGATCGAGCGCTAGAAATGAAAGGCCCGGTCGGTTGGCCCAACAAGCTCTGGGACAAGTCTTCCCCCGGCCCTTCTTCCGTCACCTATCAATTCCATTGTCAAAGCAAGACCAACGAGGATTTCTGGATCATCATTGATGAGGATGGTAAATGGAGGCTGCAAAAAGCGGTCGCCACCGTTGGCAGTGTCAATCTGCACTTTCCAGCTCAGGTTTGGGATGCCAGTGCGGTCCTCTTTGGCCAGGTGAACTGGACGGATCCGCCAAAAGCTATCTCCGACGGCGCTGCCACGCTGGCCGATTCTCTCTATGTTGTTCCAAATAGACACAAATTATGTATGATCTTTCGTCAACCAGGAAACAACGAGATCAAAGTGCAGAACCTCCTGGTGAAGCGGGTGAGTTTACATCGTTGTCTGCAACCCGACCGCGACGACTTTCAGCTCCAGGTGACTGAAGTCAAAACGTTGTTCAACAAGGTCCACCCGCAGGACAAGAGACTCTGGCAAGGTTACGAGAAGGACTACGACACCATGGTCCGAGAAGGACGGATTCACTACGAAATCGCTCTTGTCCACCAGCGCATTAATGCCGTCCTTGCTCAGAATGAGAGTCTTGAGCTTGGGGAGCTGACGGATGAACGATTCACCGGCAAGTCGCTCCTCTATCCTGGACGCATCTGTGACATGCTCGACTTAGCTGTGCACATGGTCAACAGAATGGATTACATGGGTAGCCACAACATCGGCACGCTTCGACGAATGGACGAGGAGCAAGAGCTGAGACGACCGCGGCTGGGACAGAGCTCCATTCCCGCCAGAACAATCAATCCCAGTGCAAGCCAGATCGCTCGAAATAGCTGCGTGGTGATGGGTGTCCGGATGAACACGATTGCAGAGATCTTTGAGAATGCTGATGGCAGCCGCCATGCTCTGGGGTTTGGTGGATCGCGAGTTCCAGTACCCAACGCGCCACAGAACGGGCCTGTGCCGATCCAACCTGAAGACAGTGCTAGCCAGGTTGGTGGATCGAGGACGGGCCAACCACCTGGTCTAGTCCGGCCATCTGCGCGACGTGGGGGGGACAAGCCAGACGGCTTCTGGTGATGATTCAACCCTGTATTTCTAGCATAATCCGGAGATTGGCGATAGATCAGGATAAATGGGGTGTGGACACAGAGGCCCGAGCCGTACATGATTGGAGTCGTACGCGGTGCAACTGTACTGAGCACTTTTGCACCTAAGCTGTGCCATTCGGTAAATGTATGTCTCCTTCCTTTTTCTCCTTCACGACGGTCTCCATGATGTGACTCGACACGAGAAGCAAGTGATGTTGTAAATAGGGTGGTCGGGTCAGGCTCGAACACGACCCAAAAATGTGATGCTATATTGAATAAAAAGCGAGATAAAGGAGAGAGGAGAGTTCCCACTCCATTCAGATGCTGTGTTAATGCTGTGTTAACTGTTGACACCCACCAATAGGACCTGTTCCGTCCTGACGTGTTAGTGCAAAAATTAATCGAGTTCCGACTCTCCAAAGGCCTTGGAAATATCCTCAACACTGGAAGAAGGCCCTAGTTTTGATTTTATCCGCCTTGCTTGAACGCGAAGAAATGCCTGGGCTTCGAAGTGAGAATCTCGCGCAGCCCAGTCCGCGGCCGTCTGACCAAACCGGTCCCGAGCAAGGACGTCGACATGATAGTCGAGAACAAGCAACTTGACCATGTGGATGTCATTTTGATGCGCGGCCACGTGCAAAGGGCCCATGCCACGGTCATTTACGGCCACGGAGTCTGCGCCGGCCTCGATCAGTCTTCGAACGACGGCGATAGAGCCGCTCGAGGCAGCTTTGTGCAGAGCTGTTTGTCGAGTTGAGCTTCGAGCACGAATGTCAGCGCCTCGCTCGAGCAACAGGTCAACCAGTTCGAGGTTGCCAAGTGACGCTGCGATGTGTAAAGGATGCCAGCCGTGGTATCCCACCGACTCCACTGAGGCGCCGGCGTCCAGTAATAGTTTGACGATCTCCATTTGTCCTTCTTGAATGGCCACATGCAGCGGCGGCTGACCGTCCTCGTCGGGTAACTCCAGGTAGGATTTGCTCTCTTCTATGTACGTCTGGACTTCTGAAAGAGCGCCCTTCTCGATGGCCGTCGTGAGCCTGTTCGCTCGACTGGGTTCGGCGCCGGAAAAATCCCATTCAGCAGCTCGCAAGTATTTATGAATGTCGTAATGTGCCGTGTAGAATGCCACCACTCTCGGTGTTGATCCCTTGCGGTCTCGATGAGAGAGTTGTGGCCCTTTGGTTTCAACGTCGTGTTGGAGGAGCGAGGCGACAGTATCCAAGTTGCCAGAGCGAACGGCAAGGTGTATGGGCAGATTACCCTTAAAGTCTTCAGCAAGGACATCGGCCCCTCTCTCTAGGAGAAATGCCGCCGTCTCAGTGTGGCCTCCTCTTGCCGCTCGATGCAGGGGAGTCCACGCTTCTGCCCCCGTGTGCCAGATACTGCCTCCATTATTCAAGAGGAACTCGACCAGTTCGGTGTACCCGCCCGTCGAGGCATAGTCAAGCGGACAGAGATGGTCGTTGTCTTTGACGTGTACAACCGCGCCCGCAAGCACGAGTAATCTGGCAATGGGCAAATAGCCACGGCGTGCCGCCCGGTGCAAAGGGGTCATCCCTCGGTCGTCGTGTGCGCCAACGAGAGCACCAGCCTGGAGCAGAATCGTGACCACGGGCTCCGAGCCCAGATCAGCGGCTTTGTGCAAGGCCGTAGAGCCATTTCCGCAGGCGCAATCAAGTTGAGCCCGTCCGTACTTCAGGAGCGTCTGAATTACGGAAAAGTGGCCATGTGAGACGGCGAGATAAAGCGGAGTGGCCTTGCCGTAGTTGGCATCCAGCAGGTCAGCGCCGTGCGCAATCAAAAGCTCCGCAGTGTCTTCGTATCCATACATGGCTGCTTCATGTAACGGCGTGCTTCCGTACATGTTACGGGGATTGATGCACAGGCCAGACTTGCTTTGGCTGATCAACAGCCGAACCAGTTCCGTCAGGCCAAAGCTGGTGGCAATGGATATGCCCGCACCCCCCGACAACGCCCACGGCCACATCTTGGCCCGCCACTTGCGAAAGTCGGGAGTGTGGAAATCACGCACCCTGGCCACGACGAGCAGGCTGAGGCTGTTGTGGAGCAATGGCAAGGCCAGATCCTGAATCTCGTCCAAGGGGACCAAGCGGGCATGGTGACCCCACTCTAAGCAAGCGTACTCGAGGAAAGGCAGGTCGGCCAGTGCCACGGCGAAATCAGCGCGGTTCTTGAAGGGCATGGTTTTCAAGGAATCCAGCGTCATATATTTGAGACATGTTTTGGCAATTTGAAGGTGCCCTTCTTGGAAGAGGCCGTGATCGTGGTCCCGGAGATACTCCTCGAGCGAGTGGTGGACAAGGCGTATGACCCCGCTCTCTTGGTTCACCTCGACGAGACCACAACAGCAGTCCAGAACCGTTCGGACGGAGGGAAAATTGTCCCGGTCGAGATCATCCTCCTCGAACCGAATGGCCATGGCGTGTTGTAGCTCGGCGACCGTCAGCGGTCGTCTGGCGTGCGAAATCCACATCAAGGTCTGGAATGCCAAATTTCGGCGGTTGCTCGAGAGAACAGAGATTCGGGCCATGGTCGAGCTAAAGACCTCTGTCAGGTTCGTCGAAAGGTTGTTGAGCGTTCGCTTCACATCGGCTTTGGTGACTTGGTCCAGAACGGTACCAATCTGGAGAGCCGGGAGCAGGAACATTCCTCCGGCGTTGGCACAAAGCTTGTCGAGAACTTGGTGACGCAAGATGGGATCCAGAATATATCTGGCGTCCGGATGGTCGTCAATCATTTGACCGAGATATTGGCGTAGATCCCGCTGGTCGGCGACCACCTCGACCTTGATCGGGCGGTGGAGTTTGTTCTCGACATTGCTCAGATGCGGCCTGGACGTGGCAAAGACTCGGAGGACACCAGGCGACGTCCGGGACATCTGCAAGACGTCGAAGAGACCGGTGCGTTGGCTCAGAGCGTCTGCCTCGTCGAGGGCATCGAGGACGAGAAAGCAACGAGAAAACGTGGCCATGACCCAGCGGAGGATGCCCTGCAAGTCAGAGAACCAAGTCTGATCCTTGATGTCGTTTCTTGTTCGCTGGTAGAACTCAGCCACGGGTGCCGGGATGTCGTCACAAGATGCACATAACTGGCGGAGGATGCAACCTGCGAAATGGAGAGGAGTCTGTGCTCGCTGCTCCGAGTAATCACAGTAATAGTGAACGACGGGGACATCTTGGTCTTTGAACCTTTGGCGCAGATGGTCGATCACAAACGAGCACAAGACCGATTTGCCCGCACCAGGACCTCCCACGCAGAGGATGTCGTGCTCCACCAGATCCCCCTCGACCCAACGTACAAAGTCCGGGTTTTCGAGAAACCACTGACACGTGCCGGCCGCTCGCTTCGCCTGCATCTCACGATGCTTGTGGAGGGTCGAGATGGGCGCCAGCCAGTCGAGAATCTCTGTCGTCCTGCGTTCTTGCTCTCTCAGTTCGGCGAGCCTGGCGGCGTGCGACAGCTCGTCGACGTCGGCCGAGGTCTTTGTGAGCATGGGAATGAGGGCAAGGATCTGCTCGAGTTGTGCGGCACGCTCCGAGGACTCTTTCGTCGAGAGGCCCATTTGCGACGACAATTCGCTGATTTGCCTGGACATGTCCAGCATCTGCTGAAGCCCCTTGGCAGCGTCGTCCGACGTCTTGCAAAGGACATTGCAGCCTTCGATGTTAAAGGCAAACTGGAACGTGCGCGTGTATCGGCGTAGATTCTCGACCATCTGAAGCACTTCTTTCTGTTCGAATGGCCATTTCAATCGCTCCAGGGCACGCGTGAGCTTTCCACCATCAGCAGGCTTGAGTTTGTCACCGACGCGCTCAATTCGGCCATGGCAGGCCCTGATGGCCTTCTGCAAGACGGAATTGCTGTCAAAAGACCGGCCTCTGATCTTCTCACTGTTCAGGAAATCGCGCAATTCGCTCAGAACCTCTGCCAGCAAGAGCAGTTCATCATGCAATTCCTTGACGTTCTTGGGCCGTTCTTTGACCGCCGTCACGTATTCTGAGACGACTCCGCTGACTTGCAGCGCCAGTGTGATGAGGCCGGCGATGCCGCTGGCGACAGAAACACCGTCCATGTCTCCAGATTGGCCAGGTCAACAACAGGTCGCCGGCGCAAGTCACAATCAGGCATGGCTCTGCTGTTCGTCTTGACGGGCCGGCACGTCCAGCGCCCGCAAGGCCAAAAAACACCTGGTTCTTGATTATTATCTCTCGCATGATGACAACTTTTGGCCCCGCTGTTTCAATTCGTCGACGGGCAGAGCGTGGAGAGTGGAGCGGGCGAGTGAGTTGGACAAGTCACACTTGCATTCCATAGTGGCTTCGGCTTTCTTGTTCGGGGCTCGCGCCAGGCACCCAAGAACAACCCGTCCTGGGCACATGTCGGTTCGGCTCCTGGCTTCCTGCACAGATGTCCGGGCCCATTTCTTCGCATGACGCGGTCCGTGGTGACACAATGACCAAAGGATTGACTCGCAGTCAAGATTAAGGAGTCGGCGGCAGCACTGGATCACCAAAAGTCTTCATCAGCCTGTGGCTCTCCTCACGGTACGAGCGGCCATGACCCTCTGGCTCCTCCTCCGATGTGAGACATGAAATCCCATGCGGGTATTCGACAGCCTGCATTGCAAGGCTTCATCAGACGCATCTTGAGTTTTCCCGCTTTCCTGGCACTGCTCTGGGCTCTTGCCCTGCTCTGGGGAGAGCGCGTCGTCTTTCGGCGCAGCATCGAGCAGTGTCTGTGGCAGGAGTGGGAGACATGGGTAAGAAGACCGGTGATTCTGAAGATCGATCTGTACATATACTGACAGTTTCTTCCAGCCTGGCCACTCGCAACCCCATCATGTTCTTCTGGTGGCCGACCCCCAGTTGGTAGATCCGCACACATATCCAGACCGGTCTTGGCCCCTGTCTTCCTTGACCATCCTCTACACCGACCTCTACCTCCGCCGGTCGTACCGTTCCCTGCAGGACATTCTCCAACCAGATGCCACCCTGTTCCTCGGTGACCTCTTTGATGGCGGCCGTGAGTGGGCGACGGCGAAGACCTCATCGCCGGAGCAGCGATACCAGAAATACGGTACAACGTTCTGGTTGGAGGAATATATCCGCTTTTCCAACATATTCTTGCGCTCTTGGTTTTCCGGTCCGGCTGCCAGCGTCGCCGAACCTTGGGGCCGGAAACTGGTTGCCTCGATTCCCGGAAATCATGATCTTGGATTTGCGGGCGGTATTCAGTCGGCCGTGAAGAATCGGTTCGATGCCTTCTTCGGACCCTTGAATCACATCCAGGTCATCGGGAACCATTCCTTCGTCATGCTCGACACCGTCTCGCTGAGTGCCATGGATCAGGTCGACCCCAAAACGGGCAGCTCTGGTGCAGGAGATGGCAGTGCGTTGGCGACGGCCAGCAGCAAGATATGGAAGCCAGTTGAAGACTTTCTCGTCGAGGCGAAGGGTCTTCGGGCCAGAGCCATTCGGCACGAGTGCCAGAGCCGCCTCGACCCGGGAAAGCAAGAACCAGCCTCGCCGCCATTTTTGCCCAACGTGGTCTCGGTCTTCGACCTGCCTCCACGATCTGAGACGGCAGGAATCGGGCCCCCACCAATACGGTCGTCTCAATTCCCCACCATTGTGCTCTCCCATGTTCCTCTCTACCGCTCCGCCAGTACCGACTGCGGGCCGTCTCGAGAACGGGGGTCAGCCATCCCTCTCCAGGCGGGTTACCAGTACCAGAACGTGCTGACACCGTTAATATCACAAGACATTATCAAGCACCTCGACGCTGAAGAAATCGCCATGGTCTACTCAGGCGACGACCACGACTACTGTGAAATCGAGCACAATGAATTCACAGGTCGCATTAAAGAGATCACAGTCAAGAGTATGAGCTGGGCGATGGGAGTCCGAGTCCCAGGCGTCCAGTTGGTCAGTCTCTGGAATCCCGTCGACATGGACAAAGTCTTGTCAAATGCGGACCTGCCACCACCAAATGACACGGTCCAAAACCAGCTGTGCGTGCTTCCGGACCAGCTGACCATCTTTATCCGGTACGGTCAACTTCTCACCGTGACCCTGTTCCTCCTTGCCGTCCGCGCGGCCCGATCCCAGTCGGGGAGGAAGCGGTGGGAACCTGACAAGTCCACACCGCTCCTCCCGCTCACGAATGATGACCCGGTCAACCACCGCGGCTCCACGACATCCCAGACATCTTCTGTTGATGGCGACCATCACCACCATCACCATCTGTCAACTCGCAAGCTCGGCGCATATGGCAACGTTGCGGCCGCCTCTCGCTCTTCCTCTCCATCATATGATGACCCATTTCGACCGTCATCACACACTCACATCGCCAGTGCCGACGCCGACCGTATTGGCGGCAGGTTCATGCATCGCTCGCGATGGCCCAGGAGACATTCTCCTCATAGCAGAGCACGCGAATTCGGCAGCAGTATCTGGCAGGTTGCCTGGCCGGTCTTGCTGCTCTACGCCTGGCTTGTATGGAATGGCTAGTGGCATTCCTGGTCGGAAGAACAATCGGACACGCAATGGGCGTCGACTTGTTCCATGAGTCTTGGCCTGTTCATGGAGTCCTGTGTATTACTGCTCTCAGCCAGCATTCATCGATAGCCCCCTTGGCTCCAGGTATGAACCGTCCTGCGCCAGCCAAATGTACAGATAAACGACTTTCCGCGGAACGCCTCGTGTTGTTATTATCAAGACCCTTCGGAGCTCTTTGATCACAAAGTCTCCTTATTCCACTCATCCCTTCTTGCCTTTTGGATCGACGGGACAACACTGGTTGTTGTTGGCGCAGTTATCGCCGCAATCCAGCAAGCAAGTGGGGCCTTCACTACGGAGGCTCCCCGCTTTGCTTCCGTCGCTGGCCTTGGGACTGACGTGTCCTGAACCGCTGGGATCTTCGGTGGTGCCTGACTGCGATCCGTATTCGGCAGAAGATGTGGTAAACTCGGGTTGAATCGTGGAGCTGTGGATTCCATATGCGTGCAGACACCCTCTGATCTCTCGGGCCAAATGCATGTAGCTCGCAGAGCCGGCCCCCTCGACTTCACAGTCGACCTTCACATGCAGGCTGGCGACTAACTTGGTGTCGCTCAACTGCCAAACATGGAGATGGTGTGCTTCAATAACTTGTGGCAATTGCTCAATGTCAGCAGTAATCTCGTCAATGCTCATGCCCACGGGCACCGCCTGAAGGAGAATCCGGCTCGCTGCTTTACACAAGGGAATCGCGCTGTACAAGATGATGAGGGTGATGACCAGGGAGACGGCCGGATCGAAGTAATATCGCTCTGGAAAGGTAGTGAGCCAAATAATGAGAGCAGAAGCGATGACGCCGATGTTGCCCAAAGCATCCCCAAGCACATGCAAGAAGACCCCCCGCATATTGAGGTCACCATGTGAAGAGTGGCCATGGCCAGCTTCTTTCCGCTGGCTGTGGTGATGTTGATCGTGGTTGTAGGCCGTGCTTGCTCTGCTATCGCCCACGCTGCCGTAATTCGCAAAGCGCTTGTCACCTTTCTTAGCCGACGCCAATCCATCGGCAAACATTGGAGATCGCTCATTCTGTGAATCGGGCTCGTCCAGCAGGGCCTCCTCATCCTCGGTGCTGGATTCTGAACGTTCCTCGAGCCGGGCTGCTTCGATGATATCCTGGCGGAAAGAGGCAGGGTGAATGTGAATATTGTCAACCGACCCAAAACCGCGACCGAAAGATCCTGAGGTCCGACGTCGATGACGGTTGTGTATCTCACTGCTGCCCGCCACCGACCTTCTGGACGGTACATGAGAAGACCGTGCCGTGACGGTCATGTCCTCTTCATCCGATGTGGTGAACTCGGCTCCTTTGCTTGATCTTCTCTGTCCCGATATGCGCACTTCGGGGAGGACATCCTCGATATTGCCACTTTCATCCCTAACCATCTCGGTTTCGGAATCGACGGGAGTATGATGACCATGGCCTTCCTCGGCTGACTTGATCGCGTCCTCTTCTCCATGAGCATGCTCGCCGCCGTGGCCGTGGCTGTGGTCGTGGAAAAGGAGCAGACCGAGGATGTTTGACGCCAATCCGAGACATCCAACAATGAGGACCAACTTTGGGTTCAAAACAACTTGTGGCTCGACAAAACGTTGAATCGCTTCAAGAAAGATCGACAGGCAGAGGGCGACGAGGAAAACGCCATTTACAAGTGCACCGAGGGTCTCTGCACGTTGCCACTGCATGAATTGTCAGTCAGTCAGTCCGTCAGTCGCTACCTCGGAGCTGCTGGCGCACCCCATAGGTGTACATCTTGGAGCTGCCCGTATTGGCCACCCGGACCGCCCACAAGCCCACACACAAGGATAAAACATCGTTCAACTGAGTGCGATATCAGTACTCGCTGCCCGAGCGCGACGGAGGATGCCAGGTACCATGTGAAAAGAATCCGCCACCAAAGCGAGAGAATGAACGGCATAACCTTCGCCATGTCAGTCTGGGTTCCGAAGCGCCGGTGTCCTGATTTACACACCGACTATAAGCTCGACCAGGAAGAAGGCGGTATCGATGCCCAGCAGGACACCAATCCTCTGACTCTTTGAGAGACCCATCCTGCTTCCGCGGGGTGCCTGCGCCGGCCGGGGCGAGCAGCACTCGTTGACGGTCTCGGTCGATACCGTGAACGGGAATGAAGGGGAGGCTCGATACGGGCTGAAGTAAGCGTGATCAGGCTTGTGTACAAGCTCGATCGTCTGGCTCTGGCTCTGCCCCTGCTCGGTTGGGTGATCTGGTGGAGGCCCTGGTCGAGGGGGAGATGATGAGATAATAACAGGATTGGGTTTGTGGCGCCATACTGGCAGCTGCAGCGGCGTTGCCGGCTGCGCCTTCCTGAAATTGGTAGTCATATCACGTGGAGGATGTTGCCGCGGTATCTTTCTGCCAGAGCAATATGCTCCTTTTTTCCCCTTCACGCCTGATCAGTCCTCAATGAATAGGAACGCGCACACATTTAGACGGCTCAAAAATACATGCAGTTTTATTCCTGTGGTAGCGTCACATTATCCCGCTGGCAGCAAACGACCTGGACTTTCCATGGGCTGGTACTAACTGCGAGTGACAACATTTGTCGACATGTGAAGCAGAATACTGTGCAGCCCAAAAGAGTTGATGCAGGATTTGTTAGCGATCCCTGGCTTTCCATGAATCAGCAGCCCTACGGTGACATGTCCAGTCTTGAGAGACAAAGACTAGCCATTGAGGTTCGATGGGCATCTGCTCCTAGTCAGGTCGACTTACTCGCATAGAAACAGCAAACCGTGTCATGAGGCCGCGTGCGCCTCACTCCGCCATTGATCACTTTTCCAGGTTTATCCACATCGACTGCGTCACCGACCGGATACGGTTGCAACCGTTCCTTTTGTCGGCAACACCTTGGTATTGGTAGGCGAATGGCGATCGATTTTTCTCTCTGCAAAGCGGCCACAGAGATGATTCAAGAAAGGCATTCAGAAGAGCAAGAATACCAGGAGACGACACTGCTCGACCACGCCATTAAACTCCAAGGCGCCCCAAGGAGCCAGACATCAACGCTATCATCATAGCCCTGCCTGGTCATTGAAGAGTCTCGAGTCTCAGTGTTTATCTCAGGCGCCGCTGAGCCACACAAGCTTACTTGTACAGTCACCATCCAGCTCGCATCTTCCAATTCCCTTTATCGTTTGCTGACCCTCGCCGGCGAACAAATCCACATGCTGCAGTGATTTAACTCTGGATGAGTATATCAATGACAAGCGTCGTCAATGTTCAAATGTCTATGCTTTCCATCTCTGACTATTCTCTCCACAAGCCTGCATTTGTCAGGCCGTGGCACTATTGGTTGTTCTATGGCGCCGACCGCTTCTGAAAGCAACAGGATCAATAGTCATCAATAGCAATCGGTGTTGAGGTTGGTCTTGGTGAGTCATGTATTATCATCCTCGCGCTTCTGTCGCTTATGGTTGCAGATGTTCATTGCGTTCTTGCTGCCTTTCTACTCGCCGTCAGAGCGAAGGCCTGTTGATCAGCCTTCACGTGACTGGCGCGCCGACATCGGACTTTGTAACCTCGAGTTGAGTTGAGGGGACAAGTCATGGCAAGGTATAAAATGGGTCAATCTGTTGAATTGGTCTGGATCCCTCGCGAAGTTGTGAGACCTTTCCATCTTGGATCCCCAGCCAGGCATTCTTCGGCGACTGCTGTCGCTATATCAGGCATAGTGCTTTCTCTCCGCATTCATTCCAAACAACGCTTCTTTCCAAACGCCTCGCCTTTTCAATCATGAGCAACAGCCACGAGTCCGGGCCGAGGGCCGATCAGTGGTCCTCTGAAGTAGGCTCGCCAACTGAGTGGAGGCGCTCCTCTCTGACCTTGACAGACCTACGCTGCAGCAGCCTCTTTCGTACCAAACCTCACCCAGAAAGTGCTTCAATATTTGGATCCTCGACCCACTGATAGGGTGCTGGATGTCGGATGTGGTGATGGCAAGTTCATTGCCCACTACCTTGATCGGGTGGCACAGGTGTACGGCGTCGATGCGTCACCGTCTTTTATCGGGTCGGCGAAGAAGGATTACGGATCGCCCAAGGCAACTTTCAAGGTGGTAGACTGCAGATATCTTCAAAATGATGCCGAGTCCGTGAGCGGAAAGTGGGATAAGGTGTGAGTGGGCGCTTTCTTGTCAAGACCTTACTATGCATGTCATTTTGCTGAATGCCGACAGTGTTTCCAACGCGGCCCTTCACTGGATCCTGCGGGATCCTTCGACACGTCTCAATACTCTGAAAGCATGTTTCTCAGCATTGAAGCCAGGTGGCAAATTTGTGTTTGAGATGGGCGGTGCGGGCAATGTTGGTGAAGTACTCGCCGCCCTCACAGCCGCCTTGTGCCATGCTGGATTGTCCGTGCAAGAAGCACGAGACGCGAATCCGTGGTACTTTCCATCCGAGACCGAGATGCAAAGTGCCCTGACAGAAGCTGGGTTCGCCATTGATAAGCTTGAGCTGGAGTACCGACCGACCAAGCTCAATGAGGGGACTGGTGGAGGCCTAGAGGGCTGGATGAGACTAATGGGCGCCACCATGCTCGAGAGGGTAAATGAAGGCCAACGGGACCATGTGGTCAAGGAGGTCTGCGATGTGTTGGAGGATGTGGTGGGAAGAAGAGACGGCGGTCAATGGCTTGGATATGTCAGGCTCCGAGGCGTGGCAACAAGACCATTATAAGGGTGGGGGGGCATCGAATAGACAGGTTTCGGTCCAGCAATTGCAAGTCGGTTCTGGCAATACTCTTGTGTGTGGAACCTGGAAAGGGATTGTAATTTGGCCAAAGGGACCGCCGGTTGGCCTGTGTTACTGTCACCTCGACTACTGGCCTCGCTTCTCACATTCCGAAATTCTCCACTTCCAATCTCCCTCTACTCTGATTTGATCTATTAATAAAATAATTCCGTTCCTTCTTTCCAAGATTTCAGACTAAAATTGTGGTGACGATAATAGACTATACAGGCAGATAGACAGGGGCGGATGTCTAACCTGTTCATAGACTCTCCGCCCGCGCTTCTGAGCGTTCTAGGAGGCACGAGTAAAGCGTTGTATGCAGGTCGCGAGATGTTTAGCTAAATAAAGAAGTCTCGTCTTACCTGATTTTCACTCTTTGCCTCCAGCTACCATCGGACAAGGTTTCTTAAAGGCTTAGGCTGATGGAGCAAGAACCATGGATTTGGAAGAAAGAAAACGATTCGCGCACCATAAATGAACGCTTCGTTGGAACGTGCAAATACTGGACACCTAGTAATCTGACGGTGCGGTAACCAGGGAGGCTGAAACTTGGTCATGAGACAGAAGCCTCACTGTCAACTATTAGGCCGAACTTGGTAGGTTTGACTTTATTTAATCGTCTTTATTTAATCGTCTGGCAGGTCTACCATCCAGTCTTCAAGAGCCGGAGCAAAGCTGGGTTGCCCAAAAGACGAAGCCAGCGTACGGTCGATGCGGCCGTTGTATTTCGATCTATTGCTGACTGACTTTCTCCTCCTCTTCACTGGCAAACTTTAACTCGGCCTCGGCATGCACCGCTCTCCCGCTCTTCGCCCCTTCATGATGGTGGTCTTGGATCGTGTGAGTGGCAAAGTCGACCTCGATGTCCCGCTGATAAATGGCGACCTCGTCGGCGTCACCAAAGATGGCGGCGACTTCTTCCAGCGGTAGTCCATTGGTGTCGGGGAACCATATCCACATGATGATGGCGCCGATGCTTCCAGGAATGATGAAGGCCAGGTAGAACTTCCAGCCGACAGTCTTGAACGCCGTCGGCGCGCTCTGGAGCCAGATGATGTTCATCAGAGAGATCATGGACACACCGAGGCAGACGCCCTTGGCCCGGAGGTGGGTAGGGAAGATCTCTCCGAGGTAGGAGAATTGGGTTCCATCCAGGCATAAGCCGTAGAAGACCTGGAAGATGAAGAACATGGCGACGGCAGCCTGCAGGGCAGCGTGATTGGTGGATGGGACGAAATTGGCGACGAGTGCCGCCTCGATGATCAAAGTTACCATGCAGCCCAACACGCCGAATGCGATGTATCGGTTACGAGGAAAGCGGTCGACCAAGAACATACCCATGACGTTGAGGCCGACCGCGAAGGTCAACCAAGCCGCGGGGTAGAGTAATTGTTTGACCGGACCGAAACCCAACTGCTGATACAAGCTGGGACCGTAGTTGTTGATCACCAAGACGCCGCTGCATTGAATGATCCCGGTGATTGCCAGGGCGAGGAATGCTCGCCTCCGGTAGGAAGGCTTCCTGAATACATGGACCCAAGAGCTGCCCAGGGTTCGATCAATCGCTATTTGCTTCTGGATTTGGTAGAATTCGGCCTTGGCAATGTCATTGTTTGGATCGCTGGGGTCAGCGTGCAACTTGAAGAGAATCGCTTCTGCTTCTTTGTCTCGACCTTGCATCACCAGCCATCTTGGAGACTCGGGAATGAAGAAAAGGCCGGCCAGCAGGCATATCGGGAAGAAACACTGGATCGCAATGGGTGGGCGCCAGGTGTTGGAGCCCCCTGTCTTCCAAAAGTAAAACCCGAATCCAACCCAGCCCTGAATGGTGTAGCCGAGCACAAGCATGACCCCGTGGATGTCGACCAGAGCGCCTCTGATGTGTACGGGGACAATCTCGTTCATCAGAATGGGAACGGCCGCGAGGACCATGAAAGCCCCGGCTCCAGCAACGAAACGAAATGCAATGAACATGCCAACATTGACACTGCCGGCCATAATGGCACCGGAGATGATGGCCAGTATGGCAGACTCATCCATGTTAGCATGACACGAACAAAACCATCGGCAGGACGTGACTTACCACCGCACAAGCCCATTTCCGGCCGTACTTATCGGCGACAGTGGGAAGCAGGAGGGTGCCAATCACGCCACCGGTCTGAAAGAGGCCGTTCATGGTTGAGATCAAGTCGGTACCATTGCTGCGAGTGTCCAGGTCAAAGTACGCGATGAAGGACGGTTGACCTATTTTGGTCAGCGGAAGACCCTCTATCTGAATCACTCCGTACCCAAGGTCGTGCCGATAATTGAGGCAGTATAGCCATAGGTGATAGAACCGAAGCCGAGAACAGCAAGGACGGCGACATTGTAGGAATTGAGCTTCTGCCGCCTGAGAACACCCTCTTCTTCGTCGTGACGGCCCATGGAGAAAAGTGTGCAAGATCTTTCGGAGAGTGTGGTGGTGGGAATGCAAAGTTCGAGGAAACGCAAGAATGCAAGGAGACTGACTCAGTATTAAGTAGGGAGACATGATGTCGGCCAGCTCACGTTGGGTCCGCTCGCCGGCAGTTCTGAAGAGTCAGAGAACGACAAAAGCGACAATCTCCCTCTCGCCCTAAACTTTGCCCCGAAGCTCACGCATATTCCCCAGAGTGGCTATCTCCGCGTGCGGGGGTGGAGGCGAGGATGGTCCCATAATTCCTTCAACGGGGTCAAGCAAGGCTCGTAAGAAGAGCATCAATTGGCTGCAAGTGTCTGGGGCTGGTGCATCTCACTAGGGAAAAGGTTCTTCTGACTCGGGGACTTCAGCGTCAGAATGTTGCTACACCTATCGGGGTGGTGTGAGGAGGGGGTTCCAGCAGGCCGGTCATCCAGTGACCACGCCTTGAGAGCACTCCACTGAATTCGGCGGAACCGCAGCGGTAGGACTAGTCTTACCAGCACCGAGGCAAGCATGGCGACCGCTGCTGCTCACCCACCGAAACGGCATGAAGGGGGAGTCCCATGGCCCCTTTTCCGAGACGAAGCGGGGTTTTCAGAATTGCGGGCCTGATGGACATGGCGTGTGTGCCTGACCCAGTCGGTTGGAGGCTTCGGCTCGACAATCCTGCTCCGATCCCACGTGGAGGACGTCCGATCATTTCGTTGCTCTTGGAGAGGACAACCTCGACCAACCGAGGCATGATGATTTGATGTCTTGATGAGGCTTCAAGCCACTCGCCCGAGGCAGAGAGGAATATTGACTGTGCCGTTGGCCTTGACCCGATCGAGGCCGGGGAGAAGGCTCAGGCCAATGCTGAAAGGGATAGTTGTACTTGGCCACCACCATATCATGAGTGTGTCGCAACATGATCTGCTCCTACACCCCCCTGTCCACAGGTCCCTTCCGAGGAAAAAGATCTCCTACACCTTGCGCACATCAGTACGACTCACCATCTGCCGCACCTGAGATGCAACGCGTTGCTTTGCTCATTTAGCACCTCCATATATTTCTTCTTAACGGTGGCATTGCCATATCTGTAGCTTCCCCTGTGGGCCATGAAGTCGGCAACCTGCTTCCACGGGATCGTGTTAGCAAAGTGGTCCAGAGTCGTCGAGTCCAGATGGTCACGGTGCCGGAGGACAGAGTGTGCATGGGCATATCGCGACACCGCTTCGAACAACAACTCCACCTGCCCAAAACTTAGCTCAGTTACCTGCTGTCGGTACATACCTACATCGCGACCAGTCCACTCAGGCTTGCGCAATCTTTCTTCCCTCGGCTTTGTCAGGGTCCGATATCTCCCACGAAGCGTCGATTCAGCCTCGGCAAAGCCACCTAACTCTTTGATTTCCTTGTACGTCATGCCCTTCGCTTTGCACTGTAGAAGAAATTCGTCTCGACTCGTATCTCTGTGACCTGCTTTCATATTGTGATTTGGCTTGTTCCTTTTTGGATAGGCTATGCGGTTTAGGTTGGGGGATAATTGTGTGAACAGCTCCGCCTCGCGATTGTTGGCATCATCATGCGTGGACCCCAGCTCTTCGAAGGCCCAAGGAGGGAGGTAAGGATCAGGACTGAAAGCTGGACGGTCCCGGCCACGTCGGGATTGATCCTCAAAGGGCAAGAATGATATGGCCGAGTGAGGAAGAATCGAGGATGACGGAAGGCCGGTGTGTGTATGATGGCGTTGGTCCCGGAGCCCACCAACTGCGAGTTCGGCGATGGGGAATTCAACATTGTGAGAAGGACTCGATGTCTGCCCCTCTCGATGGCCCGGCCGAAATGTCTCAATTTGAACAGACCGCCACCAGGCAGGCGTCTCGGCGTGAGTTGACCAAACATCTTGGACGAAGTCGGCGCCACACCTCTGACCATTTGTATCGTATTTCTCAGCATTTTTGGTCCCAGCTGTCGTCCTCTCTCTTCCCCTTTCGATGCGTGATGTCGACATGATTCGGGCCTCTCGTTGCCGCGCGATCGACTGAGTGGATATCCGAACCGCATCTGGGAAGCACTGATAAAGGTCATTTGCTCTCTCAATACACATTGCTGTGGAGAGAGATGTGGCGTCCATGTGCGAGATCTCGTCAGAAAGGACCTGAGAAGGGGAGATTTTCGGCGTCTCAACCACGCGACTACTCACGAGATTGATAGGGTATTGCTTGATGATGCCGTCGAGGATATCATGCAACCTGGGGTTGTGTCTTGCAGGGTCTGATATATCTGGGGTCCGCAAAGTTCGCTTTGCTAGTGATTTGACAGGTTTCCCACCACCTGGCTCCTGGGTGGCTGGCGGAGAGAGCATGACATCAAAGGTCTTGTCGACAACGTGACTGTAATCGCTGCTCGAAGAAGTACGCATGCCGGGATAGGTCTTCAAATCTCCTGTGGCAACGTCGTTGTGGCCCCGGGGATTGATAATGTGCGGGTCGGGTCCATCATGACTGGGATATTCATGTCACTCTTCCTCATCACAGGACCGTGACTCGTGGGGTATGTGAATGTGTCTGCTCGACTTGTCCGACTGTCGTCGTCATGAAATGGATCACTCGAAGATTCATAACCGTCGGTATCCTTGGCCACAAAATCGATGTCTTGGACAACGTTTGGCGGAGAGGGCATGCCATATGATGAACCGTCTCTGGCGTAATCGAAATAGGCCGGTGTGTTGGTCTGCAAACAGCAAAGGACTTTGATCATCCTTTCATATTCTTTACTTGAGTATCCAAGGCTCAACGCTGTTCTCTGAAGAACTAAATCCGGCCCGTCCTCCACACTCTGACAAGGCTCGTGGTCTCTGAACAGCAGACCATATCGAAGGCATTTACCCCATCGGCAGCGTTCGTGCTTGGCTACCATCGAGCTGAGGACACCGACCCTTCACAGAGTGAATGACCGAGAGACACAGAAACAACAAACAATCCAAAAAGCGAGAAGGACGGATCAACATCGACACCAACACTTGTCGGTAGTCACCCTACCAAGTGTCAGCAGTCTTTGGCTGGTTGAGGCACAACACGCTGTCTTTCGCATTGCAACCGCTGTCAGAAATCGAGACGCTCATCAAGATGCGACCATCATCATAACGAGAGTGATCGATGCGGTGCATCATTCCCGCGACCAGGAACGACCTCTTTGACACTGTGGCGGGATAACAAGACTTGGAAACTCGACTTACCGGCGCTGTTGACCAATCAGTTAGGTCGGCCAAATGGCATATCGTGGAGCAGAACACCTTGTCGGATGGAAATGAAAGCTCCTGACCCGCTGACACGATTGGTGTACCTGCCTTGAGTATCATGACCAGTGGAAAGTGGGAAAGGGAACCGCCCGCATCGGGTCAGATTGAGATGTTGTAAGTCAAGACTTGAACCTGTTGGATGTGTCCTTTCGGCGACTCCACTGAGTCTGTGAGCGGGATATTTGGTTAGAGGAAGACGCTCTCGATTCTGGCGACTTGTACAGTATCTAGGTGGAGCATCGTCGACGGTGGCTGGGAACTGGATGCCAGGGAACCTGAGTGCAAACAGCTGCCTAGTGTTGTGAAGGATAAGTATTGCCAGTGTTCCCTTTGCTTAGACAGGCAGATAGATCAATCCTTGATACCAAACCTGTGTTGGGAACACAGGCAGTGTTCTTCACTTCATGAGCGCTTGGCCTCCGCCACTCCTACAACACCGTCGTAGGCAGCATCTTAGATAGAATCAATCAACCATCCTCCACTATCCACAAACTTCACGGCCGACGATAGGTGTAGAAGCAAATTTCGGCGGAGGGTCCTACCGTAACGACAGAGTTTGACCCCTCCGTATGTATGCCTTGGCAGCAGAAATATGCTGGCGCCAGAAACCCGCTGCAACAGAAATAGACCGCGAATGCTGCCACGTGACTCGGCAAACTTTCTTGTAATCGCAGGGCCTGTGAACTGAGACTAACTGTATAGATGACAGTCGGTCACGTGCCCACCACGGTGCCGAGGGGTCAAAAACAGTGTCGAAGGCGGTGCATCGTGGGCGTATAATGGTCAGATGCAAGTTTTGGCGTCCATGAGGGGATAGGGAACATGTCAAAGGCTGAAGCCATGCTCGGGTTGGCCGAACCGCTGTCTGTGGTAGTGTCGAAGAAATTCAAGCTTGCCTTCGAGGCAAAGAACCTCGTCTTCTCCGACACGGAGCTCACCATCTTGCATAGCAAGCAAGGGGTTCCTGTAAGTGGACTTGACGTCAACATATCATGCCAGCACTCACAAAGGAAGTTCCAACTGCGCTATTGCCCAGCGCTGGCACAAAAACCGAAAGGCCATGAAACCAAGACGGAGCAGGATGGTCACACAACGAAACCGGATCCATTTGCCAATCCTCCGGCGGAACTGCTGGTCGGAGCAATACCCAAGGATCATCTGTCGCATATTCTGGTGTTGAACAAATACCCGGTCATATATAATCACTTCATCCTGGCGACCAAGCTCAACAAACCACAAACCGATATTTTGGAGGAGGATGACCTGAGCATCACGTACGCCTGCCTCCAGGCCTGGAGCCGCGGCCGCGACAGCGGGACACAGTTGAAGACGCCCAGGTTGTTCTGTTTCTTCAACTCGGGCGAGCATAGCGGCGCCAGTCAAGTGCACCGTCATCTGCAGTTTGTGCCCGTGGAAGACATGACCCCGGGAGAAGGGACGGAGGAATGGCATCTGCTGCTCGACCGGATGACGACGAGAGCACATCCCAGACTACCACTGTTTCATGATCCGAAGTTTCCCCTGCTCCACTTTTCCACACCACTCGAAGGCAGCCTGTCGGCCAGCTCATTGTATTCTAAATACATGCTGCTCATGAAAGCTGCACAGGCTGCCGCGAGCAATCCAGGAGGACCTCTTTCTGACGAGGAGAGCATCGCGATTGAAGAGAATGGCCGGTCACTCTTCAGCTACAACCTTGCCATGACCACCGAGACCATGGCCATCTGCCCGCGGTCGCAAGAGTCCACCAGCATACCCACGGCCGGTGCAGAAAGCTCGGTCGCGATTAATGGCACCGTTCTCGGAGGCACGTTGATGGTCAAGGACGAGGGAGAATGGAAGGCCCTCCAAGAAGATCCGTCCTTGCTCGACGGCATGCTTGAGGCTGTCGGCTTTCCCCGGGGTCCGGGGTCCGAGCGCGTTGCAACGAGGCTGTAAGCGTTGAGGTCCTCCCTTTCCGTCAGGAGCACGCTCCACCATGCAGTCTGCATCGCCGTTCCGGGAAACCAGTTGGTCTAGACCCTGGTTCGGGCTCAGGGCAGAATGCATCGGCCTGCATCCGGATCTCGAGCGAACCATGCTCGAGACAGGACTGGGCCTGCCTGACCTCGTCGTTTTTCAGCCGCGGTTGCAGATTCTCCGTCACGAGAATGTCGGACCTCCAACTGCTCTCTCCTCGCTATAATGATGGCTGATGCGGGAGATTGGCCCGATCTGGCCTGGCGTGTCCGGCGCGACATTTGCTCAGAGGCAGTGTGTTGTCTCCGTCCTCAGCGAATCTGTCACCAGCAGGGCCTGATTCACCTGTCAAGAAGAGCCCATCGGGGAAGGCCAATCACATCGGCGATCGACATGAACTCTCAATGCACCGCGTGATGATATGTGACGCAAGGTGCAGAGACCCATGGAACGGAGAAACCCAATATCCGGCTAGGTGCGGTCGAGCAACCTTGAAAAGTAATTCCAAACGAAAAAAAACAACTTGGGCGGGTCGGCCTGCCCCGGACTGTGTCGCAAGGTGGCCGGTTCCAGAGGACTGGGGGATGGCCCTTTGGGCTTCCTGCGTGTGTAGGACTCACCGCCAACAAACCAAGACTTGGACCAGCCCGGCCTGCCAGCATTCCCTGTACGAGGCGCCGGAAGGCCCGCATGGTGCGCCATGGCACTATTATTGGAGGGGCAAAAGTCCAGACTTGCAGTCTTTCGCTTGCAACGCAAGCCACTGCTCGGTGAGATCGATGCCTGAGGGCGGTCGGCCTGTCTGGGCCACCTCTCGTAGGGCTGCATCGAGGGAAACGAAACTTTGGACCAGCCCGGTGACCGAGAAGAGAAAGCATGGGAGTTTCAATAGCCCTCGCCTAAGGGGAGGGGAGAGGGAGAAGGGGGAGAACACGAGGCCCAAGCGGCTGGTATGACGCCCGTCGCAGTGCCAGCTCCACCAGGGAGCTGGTGCCACAGAGCCTGCATCATATCGACCAATGTCCTGACCGACACCTCGCTTGGCGCCGGCCGAATCTGTCACTGGCTTCTTGCCTGGTCGGGGAAGTGCGGCTGCAGACAAGCGCCCAAACAGGGAAACGTGAAGCGACAGCATCGGAGGCTGAGAAGTACGAGGTTGACCGTTGGTGTTGAAGAAGAGGAGGAGGAAGAGGAGGAAGAAGAGGAGGAAGAGGAGGAAGAAGAGGAGGAAGAGGAAGGAGAAGGCGCTTTGGCGAATGCACGTTGCGGTCCTTGTTGCAATCCTCAACTCCAGCCGCTGGTCTATGCGATACGAGTCGAGTCCAAGCACACTGGAGACCAGGTCTTTGGACCAAGTCTTGCCATGCCAAGTGATCAGGGTCCAAACCTCCTTTTCTTTTCACTCTGACACGCGTGCACGGCGACCACGAGACCAATACCGACATGAACGCTGTTACCAAGACCACTACCAAGACTACCACCACCGCCATCACAACACGCAGTCCTCTATGGCCCTTGACCAGCCTGAGCAAAATGTAACACTGGTTCTATCGATCGACATCTGATGCAAGCAAGGATAGGCGGTGCGAAGAAAAGGCCCCTCGATCGCAGGCGCTAGAGCTGCAGCCCTACGAGGGACCATCTGGAAAGGTGCAACGTGGTCAGACCGCACGCCCGATTGTGGTGACAGATTTCGAGCAAGCGACAGTGCTGTGGAACAGTGGCATTCGCTACAGGCATCAAGTCACAACGCAGACACCGCATATCCTTGCCATAATTGTCCTTTTGGTCGACTGCAATTTCAGTACGAGGGGGTGCACGTTCCCTCGGCGCCGATGTGCGCCATGGTTCGATAGTGCGGGTCACGATAGTCGGAGCGATAGGGATCAAGCAAGAAGAGGGGAGAGGAGAAAGGTGGATGGAGGCATGGGTGGGATGTTGATCCCCGCAAGCACAGACGAGCACAGACGGGCACCCTCATCCTAAACAGCACATGTCTCGGGGGACGATGACGATGCAACATCGAAACTCTCAGAATCATCACATCAGCGACCGCGATCATGTCATCAATCTGATGACGCCGCAGAAAGAAGTCGTGCCCTCATGCAAAACGATGGGGGCCAGCCCCGTGAAGCAGCCCGACCCGGCCAGTGCTTTTCTGGCACGGAGGTGATGACGAGGACACGAAGCCGGACAGCGCGGGCTAGGCCCAGTGCTCCCTGGCCGGTGCCTCCAGATCCATTCCTCACCTCCCTTCCTCCCTGGTCTCCTGGGTCCCTGTGCTGCGCCCCCAAGCCTCAATGGCGGTGAAAAAAATAACACGGTGCGGTGTGGCTTATGCCGGGCTCGACGAATGGCAGACGACACAGCCTCGACGTGCTGGACGCCCCGAACATCAGCAGCGAATGGGAGTACGGAGGAGGGGGGGCCCGGTGGAGAGGAAAGATCGCTGGGTCCGAATAAACCGGGATGGGCCAGGAAATCCCCCCAGACAACCACGTTTTCTGCCCTTGCCAGACCGCATCTGCAGAATTGCGCCAATCCGATCGGGGTCGCCTTTGACCAGGATGACGCCAACTCGGTATTCGCTCGTAACGCTGCAAGACCAAACAAGAATCCCTGTCCTGCCAACTCTTCCTCCTGCCCCGACTCACCCTGACTCGTCCCGGAGGTGGAGTGGTCGCAGAAAAAGGCGAAACCCCAAAAGGACAAACCTCTCTGGGCCAGGTGGCCCTGTCCGGCTGTCGCAAACCGGCAACTCCAGCAATCGCCCACCCTCTTCCATTGGCGGTTCCGCCGCCATGTCATTTCGGCCACACCTCGATCCACACGGCGCACGGCCATCCAGTGGGAGATCCATGGCGAGCCCAGTGACAGCTGGGAGAGATGCCACAGCCCTGGCCCCCTCTTTTTCTCGTTCGACGGCGCGATATTTGATCCGGCCTTCCCAAACCAGCATCTCCAGCCAGATCCTCGTCCGCGGTCCGCGCTCCAGGCGGGCCCCGTCGTCCCTGGCGGAGGAGGAATAGCCGGAGATCTCGCTCTCTCTCCCATCTCTCCATCTGTCCCCTTTGGCCACGAAGCGATTCGACTTGGGACAGTGTGCTGCGTCCCGTCGGCGCGCCACCAGGGCTGCTTTTCTCATCCGGAGACGCGGCCCCGTGACAGGAGCTGGCAAGGACCTATTCTCGGCCAGAGAATGAGGAAGAGGGTCCAAATGCGCCGCACACTGCTCGCTTGGCACATGGACCGATGAGCAGCCTTTAGGCCTCCCCGAAGACTAAGGTGGCCCTAGACGGTATGGTACCACTGTTACAGCCACGGTCCTCTGCCACACCCTCTTCACCGAACCGCAGTACCCTAGTTTCTTAGCGCCCTCCATAGGGCAGGCGACAGGGCCCCTCCTTTGGGAAAGCTGCTGTGCACCATCCTGGGTCGCGATCCATCTGATCCAACTCTATATCTCACAAGATTTCGCCCCCTCGACGGTCATCCATCTCCAGGACGACAGTGTTGAAACCCTCACGACATTGCTCCCTCACCCTTTGAGGCACTTGACCCCTCGGTCCACCTCTGCCCTCATTCTTTTCTTATCACCCCGTCCAGCTCCGTGATCGCCTAGGTCTCTTTTCCTCCCGCGACCGGCGTTGCCCAAGACAGCAGGGATCGGCACGTCTCAGCAGGACCCGTCCGGCCGTCAACCGAATCACCACCGACGGGCACATTTTAGCCATTGGAGCGTCGTGTGGCTCTCTGGCGTTATCGACATTCCCATCACCGCGACAACAAAACCGAGGCCTTCTTCTTCTGCACGAGATTCCTCTTCGTCGAGAGAGGCCGTCGTCGACGAAGATCCCGCTCCACGCTCATGCTGGTCCTCTGATCGCGCCCGACAATGCTTGCCCTGGAGCACGCTCACCGCCAGCATCTCTTCGAACAGCCATACGAGATTGACGGCGTCCTTCAAGCACCGTATCCCAGCCTCATCATGGACTACGACTCGTACGATGCCATGGCCGCCCAGTACCACTCCATGCCCTTCTCGATGTTTGAGAACGCGGCCATGTTCGCGACGGAGCCGACACCGACCTTCAGCCCGCCGGAGATGCAACGACCCAGTTCGTCCAACGAGAGCATCAATCACTGCCTGCCGTGCGCGCACGAGATACCGCCAGCATTGATCTCGTCGACATCTGCACCCTCGATACCCAGCGCCTCGTCCTCGACCGTCGGTTCGCCGTATTCCGGACCTTCGCAGCTGGTGGCCAGTCATGACGGATATGGCCACGATCCGTCGTATGGACTCGGCCTGCTCCCAACCATTGTGAACCACGAAGCCTTCCCGCAAGACTTGATCGGTACAACTCTCGATGCCGAATTGGCCATGGCCGGCCATGAAAAGCTTCCGGACCGATGTGTGGGTGAGTGCGCCGATCTTTCCTCTTTTGAAACCGGATCGCCCACCTATTTGGTGGCCCCTGTTTGTCGTCAATCTTCGTCTGCTACCGCCGCCGCCGCTACTGCCACTGCTTTTTCCTCTTCTTTTTCGTCTCCGTCATTATCCCCGTCCAGCTTGTCATCTGGGCCTCTGAGCGCTTCAGCCGAGGTCCTAGCGTCCGATCCTGTCTTGGGCCGATCGGCCATTGGCCCTGCATTAGCCCAGTCAGTGATTGCTCGCCCGTCTGCTGTCAAATGGTCCTCCTCTTCCGATGGCTGTCACCAAGCGCCGCAATTCAAGTTGCCCAAGAGGCCCGCTTCAGCACATTCCCACCACCTCGCGACTGATTCCCCCGTCGGCGTGAGATCGCCAGGATCGCGTTCGGCGCCCCAGCCCAAGAGCCATCTCGGCCCACCACGCCCGGCGGCAGCACCTTCTTCTCATGATCACCATCTCATGCAACACCATGTTGGCCTCTTTCAAAGTCATTTCTTTGCTCAAAGCAGCGGTAGCTTCATGCCCCCGCTCGAATCTTCTTGTTCGTTGCTCCTCTGCCGTCGTCTTTTTTTGTTTTCCCTTTTGTTGTTTTTCGTCTTCCCGTCACAGCAGAGAAAGTGAAGTGACCCTGCTAACAACGTCCTCTAACAGATCCGTCGTTGATTCACGCCACAAGGTCGTACGGTGAACCGTCTTACACGGAGCAATCCATGTACCCCGGCAGCATTCCGGCCCTTTCGGCCATGTCACCGTCTGGGTCGCCGGCGCCATCGCCCCAGCCCTATGCTGGCTATGGGAGCACCCAGTTCTCTGACCCGGTGACCCACACCAACTACCACCAGCAGCAGACCTTTCTGAGCAGACGGCCGTCTGTCACCTCGCACCGATCCGGCGGCGGGTCACACACCAGCCCGACGTCGGAATTGGACGAGGAAGGTCGAACCAAAAGCATTTGTCCACACCCGGACTGTCGCAAGGGGTTCAAAGACTTGAAGGCGCACATGCTCACCCACCAAGCTGAGCGGCCCGAAAAGTGCCCGATCCTGAACTGCGAATACAACCAGAAAGGATTCGCGCGCAAATACGACAAGAACCGGCACACGCTCACTCACTACAAGGGGACCATGGTGTGCGGCTTCTGCCCCGGCTCGGGGTCGTCCGCGGAGAAGAGCTTCAACCGTGCCGACGTCTTCAAGCGACATCTGACCTCGGTTCACGGAGTGGAGCAGACGGCGCCCAACAGTCGGAAGAAGAGTCCGTCGACGTCGCAGAGGAAACTCTCCAGCTACTGCCAAGACGCCACGGGCAAGTGCTCGACGTGCTCCGAGACCTTTAACAACGCCCAAGAATTCTATGAGCATCTAGATGACTGTGTCCTGCGCGTCGTCCAACAGGAGGAGCCCAGTGAGGCCATCAACGCGCAGCATCTCGCCGCCATGGACCACGACGCAAAGGTGCTGGAGACCCTCGACCGGCACATGATTCCGACCGAGGAGCACCCCACCAACTTCCACGACGAGGAAGACGAGGACGACGACGAGGACGACGACGACGAGGAAGAGGATGATAATCACTACAATGACAACCACAACAGCAGCGGCAGCAGCAACAACGACGACGATGACGACAACGATAACGACGGCGACAATAAGAACAATCAAGACCCATCATTTTTTCACGGTCGATCCGGCAAGGGAAAGACGAAGCCAGCCAAAATATCCGGCCCCGCCCGCGCCGTCCTGAACGGCGGCGTGTCGAAGGCGGCCAAGTCGTCCAAGAAAGGCCTGACGTGGTCGAGGGGCGGCGTGCCTCTCATCGGCAAGGGACGCAAGAAGAGAAAGCACTACCCCCCGTCCTGGGGTATGTCGGCCGAGAAGATGCAGATGAAGAAGCGCGTGCTCTGCGTGTACGACGGCGAGCGGAGGCTGTGGAAAGACGACATCATGCTGCACAATGAATTCGAAGTGCGCATGAAGCTGCCCGACGGCAAGAACTATGTCACCGATCTCGACGTCGAGACCCTCAAGAGAGCGGAGGCATTTCACAATGCCACAGCCGAAGAGAGGGGTCCGTGGCTGCCCCAGCCGGAAGAAGTGCAGGGGTTTGATTTGAATGAGCTTATGGCTTGAATGGTCGGAACCCTTGATTTGTTTTCCTCTGATTCGGTGGTGCGTTCTAGCGATCAGCCTTTCCGGTTTTATTTGTTTCTGTTTTTCCTCCATCTCTCTCTATGTGTTTCCGTCTCTGGCGCTCTCGCGTTGGACGGATGGACGAGGACTATTTGACAGATCTCAACTGGGAGGATCGTGTTTGTAATGGTTTACACAGCGACGAAGGTCTAGTCAAAAGACTTGAACCAAGCATGGTATTGATTGCTCCAATGCAGAGATACCCGCCAAGGTCTCTCTCAGGGGCAAACGGCTTGTGTACGATAGGAATAGGAATAGGAACACAGCGTTGAGCGCTGAATGCGATCTGATGACGATCTGATGACGATCTGACCAACAATCTCGGGACCGTGTAGTTCTTGACGTCGCTCTTTAAGATTGAGAAAGCCACGCGATGAAATGGGAGCGAGATACCTGAAGACTTGGGCACCAATGCTTGAAGATTTGGAAATGCCAACTAGGGTGCCCAGACCCTACTACTGCCAGGCACCTACAGTGACACTGGGCAGAGCCAAGACGCCCATTTGCACCCAACTCACAACTGGCTAAGTACATGTTTCAGCACCAAGTGGATTGACGATTACCACTGAAATATCTCTCGCCGTAAACTTAACTTCCTCTTCATCCACCTGTGGTCAGCCTGAAATCTGAGGCGATTGAGCAGATGTATCACACCCTTCCTCAATCTTGAACAGTCGGCCAGGTTCAGGATGCCGAACGAACAGGCCGCCGCCGACCCAGCGAAGCTCCCGGTCTCAGAAATCAAGGTTCAAGGTATGGCCTCGGCCGTTTGGCAGAAGGAGATGCTGACTTGGATGGCAGATATTCCGAAATTCGATCTCAGCTCCTACATCTCCAACTACAAAGGTAAAAGGCACTCGTCCCTTTCACGTCCTGGGCTCGGAGCTGACCACGAGGTCCAGGTCGAACCGTTTTTCGCCGCCTTCATCTCATCGCGTCGTGCTCGACCGCACTCCAGGAGGAGGCCGCCCGACTGGCCGTGCAGGAGGCAAAGAGGGGCAGTGATGTGCGCAACTACCATGAGGCCGTGGCCCTGCTGAAGCGGGTTTCAAAGGCCAAAGATGTGGACACCTTCGTCGACCCCACATGGGCCACCCGGCAGGAGAAGGAAAACGTGGCGGAGACGAACCGACTAGAGCACGAGCTGAAGGGCTACAAGAACAACTTGATCAAGGAGAGCATTCGGGTGAGTCTGGAGACGCGTGCCCATTCGGGATGTCTCGAGAACAGAACGGCGATCTCTAACTCCTACGCAGATGGGCAACGAAGACCTCGGGACTCACTACTACGCGATCGGTGATCTGGGGAATGCCGTCAAAGCGTATTCCCGGATGCGAGATTACTGCACGACGCCCGGGCACATCGCTTCGACCGCCTTTCGAATCATTGCCGTGGCCATCGAGCAGCGAGACTGGCTGGCGGTACAGTCACAAGTGCACAAGATCCGGAACCTCCAGATGAAACCGGAGGATGCAGCAAGGAATCAGCCCAAAACAAATGCCGCTTTAGGTCTGCAGCAGATGTCGGCGGGAGAGTACAAGGAAGCCGCGATGAATTTTTTGAACACCGACGCCAGCCTGGGCGATAGCTACAATGACGTGCTGACGAGCAATGACGTTGCCGTCTACGGCGGTCTTTGCGCTTTGGCATCCATGTCTCGCTCGGAGCTCCAGACAAAGGTGCTCGAAAGTGCCAATTTCCGAAATTTCCTCGAGCTGGAGCCACACATTCGCCGAGCGATCAACTTCTTCTGTGCCAGCAAGTACAGCCAATGCCTGGAAATCCTAGAATCTTATCGGGCCGACTACCTGCTCGACCTCTACCTTCAGCCTCTGGTCGCGGACATCTACAAGAAAGTGAGGACCAAGAGCATCGTGCAGTACTTCCAGCCTTTCAGCAAGGTGACCCTTGCCAGCATGGAGAAGATGTTCAGCAACTCCGCGGCACCTGGAGCACCGGACAATGGCTCTGCCAGTTCGGAAATCTTCCGGGAAGAACTCATCCTCTTGATTGAATCCGGGAAACTGGATGCAAGAATCGATCTCGACACCGGCGTTCTAGTGGCACGAGAATCCAACCCCAGGGCAGATGTTCAACGCACGACCACTGAAATGTTCGAGGCCTTTATTCGAGAAGCCAGAATGAAGCTTGTTCGGCTCAATGTCATCAATGCAGGCCTGGAAGTGAAGGCACCGCAGAGGAAAAAGGGCTGGGATCAGGATCCAGGTATGGATGTTGCGTCATGGGATGATGCAGCGGGGGGACCGCTCGGGCCCTACCAACAAATCCACGCCGGGCCTGGTGGCAGGAACATTGTGGCCGGACACTTCCAAGGTGAAGCATACTCGCTGCGGAATAGCAGATAATTTGCCGCTCCAAGAGCTACCATCGTGCGTGGTCAACTGATCCAGGATGAAGAATGAGGACACGATATGATGACTGGATGACTGCACACGACCAAAGAACGGCAGAGCCGAGCCGGAAATACGCTGTCTAGCAAGCGGGAAGAGACCAAGCAGTCGCGTACGGAGTAATGGGCAAAGCGCCATCTCCATCAGCCGGCGTTTAGACCTGCCTGAGAGAGGTATCTCCGTCATGCTCGGTCAGTGCAGTCCGAACTTCCAGTCTGCTCCTTGCACAGCCAACCTTGATCCCGTTGGAACATGGAAAATCCGGCCTGAATGGATATGATGGGATTTCGCCTCCCCAGCCAGCCAACGAGTTGGCTTCCAATAAAGGTACAATTAAAGCAAAGGATTTCCCATCTTGACGAACCGGCTTTATCGCATACAGGGACTAACCTTTGAAATCTGCAATTCGACGCATCTTGCTGGCTTTTCAAAGCCTGCTGACTGCGGCGCCCACTGTATATTTCCAACTCGGAAAACGCTTCCCTGGCAGGCCCTCCGAGCTCGAGATCTAAACTCCGATCAAGTCTTCTGTTCAACTGCTGTTGGGTGTGCAAAATTGCACTGGCCATGCCCCTCTCGTCTTCGTGTCGTCCCTAAGAAAGGGACGGCATCGCTGATTGGTGCGTTGACATGCTGACATTGTGAGTTCCGCCGACCGATCGGAGACATACTTCGCGGGCATGAGGTATATAATTGAGATCTGCCGCGCTTCGCAGGTTTACAAGAGACCACCGGGTCCAAATAACACCTTGACAAACTCAAACACAGCTAGCTATCTCTGTTTAACCTCTCGATCCTGATCAATGGAAGGTTTGGCCATTTTGCTGCGCGGGGGCACCGTCTTGTACCATCTGGACGATGATCACGTGACATGCCTCGAAGACACTGACGTCTTGATCGAAGGGAACATCATCAAGAAGGTCGGGAAGGGCCTGAAGATCGATGATGGCGTCAGGGTGGAGGTGATTGAGTGCCAGGGCAAGATTGTGAGCCCCGGGTTCGTGAACACGCACCACCACCTGTGGCAGACGCAGCTGAAGGGACGGCATGCCGACCATAACTTGTTGGAGTACTTCCCGAGTGGTATGGCGCAAAGATTTTATTCCCTATTCGAAATCACGCCAAAGAGGTATGAATGAGAGTATGTGGGCTAATTTGAATTGCAAGGGAACATGGCGTCCTATTCGTTCAGTCCTGAGGACATCTACTGGGGCCAGCTGGCGGGATGTCTCGAGGCCGTCGATGCGGGAACGACATTTGTGCTGGATCATGCGCATGGATGCTACACTGCTGAACATGGTATGTATTGAGTCCAATCCCAACCCCATCAGCCCAATGCACCTAGGTCAGTTCCTGTCCGCTCCATTCATCCACCGAGTTTTTCCTCCAGGAAGCTAAATAACTCACCCAAATTTCCCATTGTATAGCAAGCCGAGCCCTAGATGCCACGACGGCATCAGGTCTCCGCAGCATTTACGCCTACGCGATCCCCATTCTTATCTCGAAATGGGACAAGAACGAATGCGTCCCAAACCTAGAGGCCCTCCCCGACTGGGCACTGGACCAGATCGAGGAGTGGGCCAGGACCCAACCCTTTGGCGACGGACGCGTCCAGGTTGGGTTCGCGTTCGACTCCTTCTTCCTACCCAAGGACGTCGTGGTGGGGTTGTTTGAGCGCTTCCAGCGCGCCGGGGTCAAGGTGATCACGAGCCATGTGACCAGGAACGCGGTGCTGGGTGAGTTTGTATTCGACACCTCCATGCTTTTGGATATATGTCTGTATGTGTCTTGTTAGACGATTGAGCTAACCCAGAGACAGGAACGAGCTCGACTTTGACCCTCCTGAAAGAATACAACCTGCTGTCCGGGTACATTGTGGCCTCGCACGCCACCGGCCTTGATGCGGCCGAGAAGAAAATCCTCCGAGACAGCGGCATCTATGTGTCGAGCACACCCGACACTGAGGCGCAGATGGGCATGGGGTTCCCAGTTGCTCTCGACCCAGATATTGTGTACGGCTCACTGGGGGCCGATTGCCACACGAACAACAGCGCCAGCATCCTCTCCCGGGCGCGGACCTTGCTGCTACTGGCGCGGCAGCAGAGGAATGCCGAGCTCTTGGATCAGGGAAAGTACCCGGCCACATTGCGCGCCAGCACCCAGAGGGTTTTCAACCTGGCGACAATCGACGGGGCGCGGGCCGTGGGGATGGGTGACGTGATTGGCAGCATCAGAGAGGGCAAGTTAGCGGACCTGGTGGTTTTCGACGCTGGGCCGGCCAACAGTCCCGGCATGTTGTGCGCGAGCGAATTCGATCCGGTGACGGCAGTGGTGCGGCACAGCGACGTAAGGGACATTGAGGTGGTGATTGTGGATGGGAAGGTGAGAAAGCGCGAAGGCAGGTTGGTGGGCGTCGATGGGAAACACGGGAACACCAACAAGACAAAGAGGACGATGGAGTGGAGCGAGATCGCAAGGGAGGTGGTGAAAAGCCAGAGAGAGGTGCAGAACAGGATCGATGCATTGGACGTGAAGAAGGGCGAGGAGCTGTTGGTCAAGATGTTGCATATTGATCTGAGCAAGTTTGAGAGGTCCGATTAAATTGATCTTCTGGGCGTTCTGGTCCTGTAATAGTCGGCTGAATACACACACAAAGGTCTCCCTTTGCCATTCCGAACAACGTCCTTGACTCTTTGTCTAGTCCCAGCGGAATGCGCGTTGAGTTGTCAAATAAAAGAGGAGGAAATGGTCCCACCTTTTCTCACATGCCTCAATGTCCCCCCTTAAATAATACACTAGAACTTACAACTTATTCTCCCGGCCTGCCGTTAACTTGACACTGTCGACCCGCCTCCCCTCGTCGTCCTGCTCCGCGACCTCGAGCGACGGGAACTCCTTGGGCATGATGCGCCGCGGCGTGGCGCCCGGCACGACGCTGTACTTGGAAAAATCGGTGACACCCGTTTTGCGCAGAAAATCCTCGTCCAGCTCGAGCTGGCCGTTGACTTGGGCGGCAGGAGCACGCAGCATGGCGAGGATGGCGTCAGAGTAGATGGTCTGTTATGAGAAGGTCAGGACTCGGACCAAAAAGGGAACCGAGACAACGTACCGGTTTTCGAAGGTCCTTTTCGATTTCTTGGTCGGTTTTGACAGCGCCTTGAGTGGCGGCTGATTCGATGGACTGGAATGATGGTCAGTGGATGGTTCTCATCACACAGATCCTATTGGTTTTCGTCTGTCTGACTTACGGCAGCGGGCCAGATGCTGGTGATGGCCATGTCTTTGCGGCCCTGACGGTCAAAATCCATGGCGAGCCCTTTGGTCAAGACGGACATGCCCACCTTGCCCATGGCGTACGCGGTCTTGCCGCGGAAGAAGCGTGAGTAGATGGGTGGGCTGACGACGATGATGCGGCCCTTCCAGCCCTGGCGGCCAAAGTGTGGCAGCGCCGCGGACACGGCCGCGTAGAGGCCTTCCGGGTTAATCTTCTGCATCAGCAGGAACCGCTTGATCGGCGTCGTCTCAACCGCGCTCCACCAGATGGCGCCCGAGTTGTAGATGAGCACGTCGAGGCGGCCCAGCCGCCGGACCGTCTCGTTGACCACGTCCTCGACGTTTTGCACGTCCCGCACGTCGACCGCCAGCGGCAGGGCATCGCCTCCGGCCTCCCTGATTTCTCGTGCGACCGTGTTGATGGTCGACTGCGGTGAGTTCGGGTCGGGGGGGAACTGGGACGCTGGGATTTTGGAGGCGTCGGACGTGGTTTTGGCCGCGACCACGACTGCACGTGAATGCACAATGTAAGCAAGGCGTCTGTTTCCTAGACTGATCTCTCGAGCCCATTTTTCCTTATTTCCCTCCTCCCATCCAGAAGCAAGTGAGACGGGGAAAAACGGTGTACTCACCATAATAGCCGTGCTTTGCCAGGTCGATGGCGACCTGCCGGCCAATGCCTCTTGAGGCGCCGATGATCAGACAGACGGGCTTCTTGCTCGAGTTTATGCTCATATTTGCAGACTTCTTTCTGTTATCACAACAGTGTGACCCGGTTCATGAAGAGATAGAAAGACGAAGACATCTTTCTCTATGTTTCCTCGCAAGGATGATCTGTCAGACTGACAGCAATGACCAGTGGGCTTTGCATCGGGAGATCAGTAATCACCAGGCAGTGGAGATTTCCCCAGATTCCGCGCTCTTCGGTAAGCCTCGGCATCCGCGATGATTCGAGGGTATGAAGCACACAGCGACTAATATAATAATATGATCACCTCGGCAGGGACTTTAATCCATGAATCTGTTTTCTCGAATCTGTTCAAGACTTTGAAAGACACTGACTGGTCACTATCTTGGCTTGGCACCCTTCCTTGATCTTCTGGCAACACCGTTGGGTCCTGGGACCCGTTGGATCAGAGATGGGCGGAAAGATTGATGGGTTCCTCGACTGCAGTACGTCGACCTGGCCAGCGCCGTTCGCAATCAGAGCGGTTGTTATCTACACACACTGACTTGATGGTTTCATAGCGTCGCCGTATAGCTTCTTTGCTATTACCTATCTGCGCAAGCAGCGACCTTTGCTGAAGCAATATGGAGTCGAGGTAGAGTATGTCTGGCCATTATTTCTCCGTTCATTCCAGATCCCCAATGCTGGTGTCCCCATCACCAGAGGCCAGATCATTCATTCTTTCCGCTCCCAAGACATAACTCTGGCACGCCAGTATATCAGTTGGCCCATCCCCACCCTGGTGCCGTCAACACAAAATCACCCTGAACGAGACTATCAGACGACCCGTTGTTTGTGCATTCATCTGACCCAGACCGCAACCGACCCAGGTTTCATCCCGTCTTTCTCGGCGGCATCAACGTCGGCTCAGGCAACAAACCGCCTTGGACGCTGCCTGCCAAAGCCAAGTATTCACCGTACGACCTGAAGCGCGCCATCAAGTACTTCAAGACGCCGCCACTCTCGTCGCCCGACTTCTTCCCCATCCTCTCCGTTGGCCCGCAGCGTGCCATGCTCGTGGTCAAGGCCCGGCACCCGCCCGAGGTGTTTGAGCGCTGCTTCCTCGACACCTGGATCTACTCGTTCGTGACCCATATCAACATCGAGAAGGCGGAGAACCTGGCCAAGCTGTTAGCCCAGCACTTTGACGAGGCCGAGGTCAAGGAGATCATGCGGCTCATGACCACCAAGGAGTACAAGGACATGTTGACTCACAACACCAAGAAGGCCTTGGACCAGGGCGCCTTTGGGGCTCCGTGGTTTTGGTTGACCAATACGGAAGGGAAGAGCGAGCCGCTATTCGGGAGTGATCGGTGGGCGTACATGTTTGATTTTCTGGGTGTCGAATACGAGGATATCAAGATTGTGGACAAGGAGAAGGAAGCAGGAAAGGAGAGAGGTGAGAGTGTAAAAGCCAGGTTATAGTGTTGTACGACGGTCTCGTTTATTTTTGTTTCCCTATTTTATTTCTCCTTCTATGAACTTGTGACTGTGCCATATGATGAGAACATGTTTTCTTGAACTCGGAGACGGCCAGATTGCGGATCCCAACGGAGACTACTCCATGATCTTCCACAGGTCCACCAGGTTCGATGTCTCCGACGCCGTTGTCCATGATTGCCAGGTCATGCACCTTCAGAGTCCTTGCAGCTGACACTGCTTGGAACCTTGAAGCTAATTTTCATGACTCCTTTGATGCTCGTGTGGAGAAAGACCTTCCACACTGTACTGGAAGCTGCCTTGACTCGTCAATTCCCCACTTGAAGTGTCTTTTTCTATTGAGAGCGAACTTGCAACGCCAATTTTGGACAGATACCTCTCTATCTTTAGTGTAAAACAAGTTGTTCAGTCCAATCAACAATACTGGTAATAGGTCAGCTGAATGTGGACATCTCAGGGCTGAGAGATACACTGGCGTCCGGTGGCTCTAGCTGGAGGATTCTGCAATCACAGAATTGAGTTGATTGAATTTCTGCCCACGGGGAGATCATCATCACAATATCGAGAAGGCTGCAACTGACATGCCGCGGCCCCGAACAAACAGCCCTGGTGTCGTCGACAACAACGCCTGGTCCATGCCTAAATATTGCTGAATGCTTGATTGTATTCCTCTCCGTGCTTGCAGCGGTGGTTCAGGTGGCCATGGCAATTGGCAGTCATCATCTCACCAGACATGACGAGAAGCTCTTCAGCTGTGGGACGGCCGCACACACCTTGTTCATACAAGTACCAACGTAAATATCCCGTTGGCCTGCTCATCACCTTGCGGACACAGCCAGTGTACGCTTGAATCTGCGGCTCTTCTCATCGTGGCATTGGGTAAAGGGCACTGGAAGCCCTGTAAGCTCTATGGTGCCGCTCGTATTTTGAGCTCATACACTTGTGTTGATGTTTTGGCGCTCCAAAACAAGCGGTTGTCCTTCACGGAGAATCATGCTGTCTCATCAGGAAGCCTGGCATAGAACCATACCGGAAAGGTGCTGCCCTGTTGTTCGCCGGGATCCCTGGATATTCATTGAATCCCAGATTGAACATTGAATAATAAAGACCACGACCAAAGTGCACAGCTGACAAGTTCGTCGATGCTTGGACTTAGTACGACCTTGAAAGTCCGAGCAGGGCACATGCGATCATCAAGATCGCATTGAAAGCGGCCATGATATAGAAAGGCGAGCCAACTGACACCTTATCGAACATTGAACCTCCAACTTTGGTCAAAATCAGAATTGCTGCGCCTCCATAGAAAGAATAGATGCCGGCCACGGCACCCTTCAGCGACGAAAGGGTCGTCGTCAGTGCTGGCTGCGGAGGGCCGGACGACAGTAAGGGCCTGATCTCGTCTCGTACGTACTCTTCGGTGGTCGTGGGAGCGGCCGAAACCTCTGAGGGCGTGTTAAAGCTCTTTGACAGGACGCCGCTACTGAGAATACCAAGACTGCAAACAATGGCTCCAATCTGACTGACACCGATCAAGCACACGGCTAAGAAAGCGATTGCTCGACGGCCTTCGTGGCGGTCGTCTGGATCAAATTGAGTTGCGAACAAGGGATAGCCGATGACTCCTGCGGCGGAGGCGGCGAGGAGGGGCAATCCTCTTCTGGAGACCTTTGCTGAAACGTAACCGAATACGGGGGCGAATATGAGAGCCACCATCTGCGATACACCGGTAAGTTCGGCAGCCACAACGTAGGCGCGGGGACATCGCCTTTTGATGTCCGGTAAGCCTGCAGGCGTATCTGGGTTTTGTTCAATGTCACACAATCCCGATGAGATGAACATCGCGTTCACCAGCAACGGAATGAAGAGGGAGATGCCGACAGAAGAAGCGCGTGCGACAAAGCCGCCGAGATAACCCATGGCAATCTCTGAATGGCGAAAACCCGCCAGAAAAGCGATCGAAAGATTTCGTCCAAGGTGGGATTTCGTTGTCTTGTCACTTTCAGAGGTGGGGTTCGCTCTATCTGCATCAGTTCCCCGTGTTGCCGCTGGCTCTTTCGTGTCCTCCTGAAGGCCTCTGAGCCCAACAAAGCAGACAATCGCTAATATAAATGCGACTCCCGCAACGATGTAGAAGCTGTACTGCAGCGCTTGTTGGGGGCTAACCCCGGCGTTCTGAAACCTCGCTGGAAGGGGGAGAAATAGTAGCAACGCGAGCAATGCTCCGCAACCAGTGAACATTCCCACATAGCCCGCAATACGGCTTGTCGAAGTGACGATGTCTGATGGCGCCGGGGCCGAGTCCTTATAATCTTGGCGCAGATTCGATCTGGAAAAATATCGCGCCGGCGTGATGGTTAATTCGGACTCGATGGACGGGCTGGGCGCATGACCATTGGCCGCAGCGTTTGGCGAAGAATGGCCATCGCCCCCCTCCGTGGGTTCGGTCATCAGGCCGGTGTCTACCGCGGTCGATGAAGCGACAGCGGGTAATATTGCCGTCACCATCGTCGATGCCGCGGACCCTCCGAGACTGAACAAGAGCCGGGCGAGCAACAGCTGAGGGTAGACATTGACGGCCTGGACGAATAGAGTGAGAGCCAGACAGATGATCAGATATCCGGTCACACAGACCTGATGGCGTCAGCCATGATCGTACCCGAAACTGGAACAGGCCTTCACACATAACGGAAGCCGACACGGTCAGACAGCAGACCCCATAACGGACATGCCACCAAGGCCACCAATTCATCGGCGAAGCCCAGATTACCCACGGCATCTCCTACATGGTGATCTCTTCCAATGAGGTCTGTGATGACAAAGGACACAGAAGAGTTGAGGAAGACCAGAAATGCAATTGAGAATGGGCACACGCCAAGCAGGTACGTGGTGACCTGCAACTTGGTCGCTGTAAACATGTTCCGGCCTGTGTGAGAGGATGGATGCGAAATCGTCAGCCGCTCTCACGTCGTGATTGAAGGGCAACTGGCGGCCCCTGCGGAAGATCCCCCCACGTGTCTTCTAATCATCAGCAGCGACTCTTTCCAGCCGAGCACTTTTGACTGATGTCGCTCTGGCCTGTAAGCTGTTGGGTTGCGTGAAGTCGGCAAATATGGCGGCTTAGCCCGGCTTGGCATCATTTGCTGCAGCATTAAACTAGGACGCCTGTCGATGCTAGGCAAATTTGTTTGCTTTGTTTTGATAGCTAGCGACTTTGACAGCAAACAGACCAAACTCAACACAAGTTGCGACTGAGGAAACTGTCTAGGACGAGGTCTTTGGTCCTCACCCTGGCCCTGGTGGCCGAAGGGCTCTGGCAAGGCACTCCGGTCGTGGCCTCATGGCGACCTCGGATTTCCCTGATGACATTCAGTTCGCCGGTCTGGTGCAAGCGGCCACAGCAGCAGCAGATGATGAGCAAACCAGAACCACTCCCAATGTCCTGGGCAAGCGCAAGCGCGGAGGATATGCGCCGGACAAGATGCCGTCAGTGCCGGTCCTCCGCGGTCACGAATCTTCGGACGTGTTGAATGAGCGGGCGATGCCGCAGCTGCTAAGTTCCGCTACTGTCCTGTTCCGCGAGCCGTCGGAGAAGAGCAAGAAATACAGCAGACCGCCTCTGGGAAAAGTATACGCGTCCTTGGAGTTGGCACCCGAGACCTTCCTCCGTCTGCAGGCTGCTGCCAAAGCCTTCATGCTGGATCCCGCTCACCCAGACAGAAGAGATGTGATCGGACACAAGAAACACAGTGGCGGTGCGGATGTGGCCAAGTTGAGGTTATGGAACTGCGTAGAGGAGTTCCTCACCCTCTATGGGCATGGGCAAACGTACTTTGGACGTGGGGCAGGCCAGGGCATCCCTGGGGCGCCCCCCAGGACCATGTTTTGGCCCGAAGACAGCCAAAAGATCATCAAGCTGATGATGCCCCTGATGAGGAAGATGGTCACGAACGAACGGCAACGGCTGTACGCGGCAGAGACCAGGAGGCAGGGATCGGGAAAGGGCCGCAGCGGCGCCCAGGACCGGGAGCTGGACGAGGAAGAATCACAGCTCCACAGCACACCCCCTCCCCACGAAGAAACCGGCCAAACGGTCTATGCAGACAGCGGGGAGCTGCCGAGCGAGTCTGCGGCGATTTCGTCGTCGGCGGCGTCCCTGGGACCCGACGTTCCGTCTCAGACGTCTTCAGGGTCGATGATGACGACCACCACCACCACAACGACGTTCAAACCGTCGACCGTCCTGCATGTCAATGTGGTGTCGAACAATGGAGGCGCTCTCCGGCGTGTGGCACCTCGATTCTCCCTGACGCCTGAAGCTGCACCGAGCCTTTCGATGCTTCTTGCAGAGGCCAGTAAGCACTACAACGCTCTCCACAGTCGGATCAATAGCAAGCCGACAGTCAAAGTGTGGCTGGCTGATGGGCTGGTGACCATCACTGAGGATGGTGAGTGGATGGTAGCATTGCTGAGCGCTGGTGTTGTTGACTGGATGGACGGAGAGGTCCGGGTCTTGATCCAGATCTAAAACCTCCGAGCGCCGCAATTGCAGCGTGGCAGCCGCTAGACGACGAGGCTGGAAATTTCTCAAGTAACCGCCCAAGTGGCGCGAATGAGACGGTCCGTCCAGCAAAGGGTGTCGATCTGAAAGCTTCAGGGGCGTCCGCTCGGCAGATATTCGACCTCTGATCAGACACGTCCACTCGGCCAGGAGGGTCACGCTCTCCGGCGAAGCCCACAAGCTCGGTCTATCTCAGCCGAGTTTGTTGAACCATTGTTCTGCAGAAGAGATCTCTGAACAGCGGGCGGGAACCGGAGTGATGGTTGGGCAGGTCGCGAATCTGCCTGATGGACGAGCAGTCAAGGGCGTCCAACCAATGGGGTGCGTGGACCAGAACCGATGATCATGAATATCAGGATGATTTGTCCGGAGTCCGCTCATTCGCTAGGGAGCGGCCACATCATCGACATCCCGCTGCGGCACGGCGAGCGAGATGAATTTCAAATTTTGACCCTTTACATATCTGGCCGTGGTCCAGCGATCCGAAGCCGGGCTTTCAGAGGCGAGAGGTACAAAGGAGTCTCGCATTACCCACCAGACGGTACGTCCATCATCCTTGATCTGGTCTCCATCGATATGCCATGCGCCAGGATTGCATCCACAGTCAAGCGATATGTTGATCATGGCGGAACCAAGATGTCAAAACAATGCTGTGCAGTAGTCTCGATCGGGAGACGCAGGGGAGTGTCAAAAGCCGCCATTTCAGTGATTGGTGATCTGTCGGAGCTCGAGCTGCCGGACATCACGATCGATGTCCATGGACCACGTCGACTCCGCAACACGAGCCCCTACCCATTGGCCACGAAGAGGCCGCCTGCTGCGTTGGCCACTGTTGGATGAGTGCCGATCAATTCATGGAAGTCTCCTCCTTCGTACCGTCATGAAAGGGGGGCTGGTTACGGCGGCTCCGTGCCGATCAGAAGTCGGTGAACCACGGACCTTGAGGTCGATGATAATCTGCGTGTCCTGCTCTAGTGCGGACAGCGAGTGCATCATTGCTGGAAAAGGAGCTGGCATCAGCGTGGGGCAGGTCCGAGGTGACGAAGGTGGAGGAGAGATCGGCGGCACGGATCAACTCCGCATGCCTGGACTGGTGCACTAACAGGTCCGGATAGCCGCCTGTGCCAGCTGTCGGCGCCGGTGGCAGAGCGCCGGAGACGCCAGGGAAAGTTCAGAGCCCAGGACCAGCCGTCTGTTACCAGGCTAGCCGACGCCCCAGGGGAAAATTCAGGTTAAAGCACGTCAGTGCACGGAGCTCCAACCCTCCTGGTTCACACGTCTCAGCTCGAAGACTGGACGCCATCGGAGCTTGTCGATCCCAGACGTGCATCATGATACCATCAAGGCCGTACGTTTTTTCTTGTAAAGGCCGGCGCTGGGGGGATCTATCCCATCCCACGGCCACTCCCAGGCCGCTCCCACTCGGCCTCCCGTGCTATCGTGGACCCTGACAGTGCTTGCCTCCTTCTCGAGTTCAGAAAGTGACGGCGGGTAAATTTCCCATCATTTCTCTCGACATGCGAGCCTGAAGTCGGTGATTCGGGTGCCTCTCAAAGCTGGTGGCAGCTGCAGCTTGCAATGCCCCCAGACACCGCTTCTTTCTGCAGCTGATAAGGGAGCAGCAGCACCCACGACGTGAGAGCTCCAAAGAGGTGAGATCGGGCTTCGCCATGGGAAGAATCCACGGCCGCATCACGAGAAGCGACATTCGATCCGCTCAACTGAGGCGATGGGATGGCCGAGCCCGTATCACGACGGACTGGATCAATGTCTTCCACGTACGTGCCGTCCCAGCTCCTTGCCATATCAGACCCCAGCTCACCATGTCCAGGAACCTGAACTGTGCTGGCCGACCGGGGACGTGCTGGTCTACTTGCGAGATCCTGGCCAGTCGAGTCGAGGGCCGGCATTCCAGGTCCATTCGACTCTCCTCAAAGCCAACGGGTTCGAATCGCTTCTCGAGAAGTGCATGGCCCCGCCAGCAATCCCGGCCACGACCAGGTGCATCTTACCTAACTGCCAGGGTTGTGACAAGCACTCCATTCCTCAGGAACTCTATCTTCCAGCACCTCCTCCAGTCGATCTGGATGCCCTTTTCGACTTTCACATCACGACGAGAAACTTCTTTGCCTGGCTCTACAACCGTCCCCTTGCCGGACGAGGCCTAGGCCGATCTCTGGTCGCCCTGACGGAAAGGATTAACGCTTATCGACCGGACGACTCTCTGCAAAATAAGCTCGAGGTGATTACTTATGCCGAAAGCCAGAAATATCTGGACTTCCGTGAGTGTATCGACCATGCTCTTGCCGCCCTCCATCTCGCCGAGAAGCTGGAGATCGAGGACTTGTGGGTGGATGCCTTTGCTCATTGCGTCGGCCTTGGTCACCGCGGGCTCCGAGCTAACCTAGAATATGCGGTGAGGATGGTGTTGGTTCCGATGTCAGACCTTACAGAGAACGCTGACGGGAACCAGGCTATTGGCGTCAAGTCTCGAGCGCTGATCACTCAAGCTCGGGTGGACATGGAAGCCAGGCTGGACCGGGTCCAGTGGTCCGTGACCAATTTCTTCGAGGACGACCTGTCCGGCATGTTTCTGCGACTCCCAGAGCCGGCACGAGACCACCTCGATCGGTTCCGGTCTTTCTTGCACACGCTCTACATCGAGCAACATGGTTTCTGGCCGCCGGAGCGCTTCGAAGAAGAACGCGTTCAGAAGTCGGTCTATTCGGCCATGTACACGGACTTTCGCAACCTCTACAGCTATCTGGTCGATCCCAACGCATCGACGACACTGGGGGAATTGGGCATCCCCGGCAATGGGGAAGTCTGCACGCTGCAAAGCCTGCAGGCCTTCGACTTGCGGCATCACTATGACCCCCTTCCCCGACCGCTCCCGCTCCTCCCAGATGTCGCCGAGGCCGATCTCCATGTCCGCTGGCGCAGTCAACGTCGGAATTCGTGGAATCTGCTGAACTGGCGCAAAGCTGATCGAGAAACAAGGATTGCGCGCTGCACCCAGGCGTTGATGGATTCGACCAACCGCGACCCGAAAATTATGAATTGCCTCTTGGTGAGGAGGTATTCTGAATTTGAACTCCAGTCCGTCGATGACGACTTGGGCGAGGGCATCTCCCTCGTGGACGCTCGGAAAGTTCGGTGGATCGTGATTTATGCCGTGCTGCAGACCCTGATTGCGGTGCTGCAGGCGCCAAAACAGGTCCGCAATACCCAGGGACTGACATACTCCCTTTGCTGTCGTCCACCCAAAGTCATACCATGGCACCGTGCTGCCAGTCCCACGGCCTCCGAGGTGACCCCCAAGCCGGCGATCACGATCACTCCCGACACAGGTTATTCTCACACCAACACCTTTTTGACAGTCCCTGAGAAGGAGCCTTCACGGACCAGATCCTGGAAGGAACGCCGCAAGACCCTGTCGGTGATCCCGGGAGGATCGTGGACCAACCAGAAGAAGCTTCCAACCTCGGTATCGACCTCATTCAAGAGGTTCATGCTCCGAAGAAGCCAGTCAGTAACCCCGGAGCGGACGACGAAACGCGCATCGTTCTGTGAAATATATGTCCAAGGGTATGGCAACGGCTTGAATGAAGTCCGGCATGACGATGCCGCTTTACCAGCCGGGCCTTCGTCTTTGGCCGTGGTCGAGAAGAAGGTGGGTGATGAGAGCGCCCCACACTTGCATCTATCAGAGTCGGACTCTGCCCCTCAATCTCCGCGGGCCATGTCCCCCAGCCGGCCGATCATGTCTCGAGAATCATCAAGCGCTTCGAACGTCAGCAGTACTTGGTCCCAGGCATCACGGTCAAGTGACACAGATGTCAGCACTCCTGCTATGGAGTCCAGGTCCACGCTCAAAGATGTCATGAAGACGAAAAAGAGAGGGAGTGGTAGCGGCGGCGAAGGCGAACAAGGAGAGGACGGAGTAGCTGCTACTGCCGCTGCAGCACAGGATCAAGACGCGAAGCCAAAGGAACTGGTGCAGGAACACGACGGGTCAGGGGATGGCGATGGCAATGGCATTAACCAGGAGCTGTTCCAAGAACACATGCCGACTGTGCATTTCAATGCACAGACCTGGGACGCCATTCTCTCGCGTCCGACGAAGTCGATCAAAGAGCGGATTTAAATTGAAGTAATGGGCTGGATCTAATGACTGAAATTGATGAATCAGATGAACGAGGGTGTCATGATATGGCACCATTGGGTCGGAATTCATAGATGGAATGGGAGCAGGCATCCTTATGGTTTCTCTGGTTTTTAGAGATGGAAGGGTGGAGGAACGAGGTCAATGGGTCGACCTGCCTTGGATGCCGAGCAGGGCGAGCTGTCCATCTGGCCGTCGTCCTGGGCGCTGTACAGGAATATGAATAATAAATACTCTTAATAGGTACGTTGTTGCATACGGGTCCAAGGGACAGACAAATTGGCTCGATAGATTCATAGATACCTGCGGTCAAATCAGCAATGTGATTACCAGTCATGGACTCTGCGACGTGTATCGTGTGGCCCTTCGCTATATGATCGTAGCAATATGATATGTTTGAGACAGAATGAAGATAACCAACTTCCGAGCCGTGCTGGGTTGAGATGATTGAAAGACACGAGATGCCTGTCAGCCTATATAGACTTGCCGCTGTCTGGGAATTCCCGTGACGATGTCGGTGCCTCGACAACGGACCAGGCGCTTCGATTCATTCCATCCGTCACGGAAAGGGATTCGAAGCTCAACAACTTGAGACAAGAATTGCTACAGGACTTAAATTGCAATCCCACTTACCTCGGCCATGGGACCGGTGTTCGTAATAGGGGACGGTATGGACAACCGGGTTGAGATTGAAGACAGGCCGTCAAGGTGTCAGCGAGGATCGCCATACCGAAGATCTGGGTCGGTGAGAGAATCAGGAAAAAAAAGGGACAAGGCAAGGTGAGAAAACAGACTGGGCGGCGCAGAACGGTGAAATAGACTCTGATACTGTGGTTGACGCTGAAGATTTGAGCCTGTTTAGCGGAGTGGGCGTCCAGAGAGCTATGGCTGATGAACAAGGGCAGTTTTATGTGGAGGGCTGGCATCAATGAGGACGATTGAAGGAGCTGTTGGCGGCGTCTTGGTGCGAGAACTGATTGTGGAGATGACAAGACTCCTTGAGCATAGCCCTGGAGTCACCTCAGCGGTAGCGAGGCAATGAGGCGGCTAAAGTGCGAGGGAGACGGGTTGAAGTACTCTGCAGTTGAGTCTTGGACGACCACGAGAGGCCGGACACGATGTTCCCCTGAGCCAATATGCCCCAGACATCTGAGGTGGGACAACATTTCCTGGACGAGTTTTGGCGGAGCGGGGCGGTGATGGAAAAGGAAGAGGAAGAGGAGGAGGAGAAGAGCCTATGCCGTAAGAGGCATGTTGTTGTCCTGACTCCAGTGATAGTCTCCCGGAATTACTTGTTGGTGAGTCGGTTACTCCAGCAGTTATAAAGTTCTGAGCGGATGACAGCAGCCATGGCGTCGATAATTAGCAGAGACCGTCAAGTCGCGCTGGTGATCAAACAGCACACTCTGGTCTAGCTCGACCCTAAACGGTCAGTCAGGCAAATTGCAGTCCCAACAGCCCCAGAGACGAGGGACATGCTCAGCAGTCGGTGAGCAATGGCAAGAATGATCAGACCAAATTCACCTCATCCGCCGTTGGACAAAGCTATTATTGTTCCTGTTCCCCCCGCCTAGCCGGCCGTTGTCTCCTACTTGGTCCCTCATTTCGTCTCTGTACCTGCAGGACAGCCTGTGCGCTTTGCTTGTTTCTGCTCCAGCACCGTCGATCCTGACGCACTCCACGCCCCCCATACTGGAGACCTGGGCTGCGCCAGCGACTTGCTTTGCACCAGCGCCTCACTGCAGCAGCTACGGAGCTGCTAGCCGGCGCTCGCGCTGGTGTCCCTCCTTCTGCTCTCTTGTCAAGCCACACACGCCACACCGGCCCTGCTCGACCTGGACTTCCTTGGTCATGTCCGCGAGCACGACCTCCTCGACTGCTGCGACGCCTTCGACATCTTCGCATGATGTGACCGATCAGCATCATCACCAGCATCACCACGACCACCCCCCGTCTGCATCCTCGGCGCACCATGTCCTATCACCACCAGCAGCACCAGCAACACCAGCAACACCAGCAGCACCAACAACACCAGCAGCACAACGACCTCATCCTCTGATTCCGAAGCCGGCCGAGTACTCGACCACTTCTCTGCTGCCGCAGCGATCGCTCAGGGGCCCAAGCGTCGACGACGAAATGTCCAAGGCGCAGCTCCCACACCATGGCGGCCTGGACCATCTACACCATGATCTGCCCCCCTTGCAGGCCAATGGAAGTCTGCTCAATGGTGACCAGCTAGAACCGGTGGTCGAAGACGATCCAGCATCTTACAACCTCGTGGCGCCGCCTCCGCGCACGGCGCATGACGAGTATTCCCTCGAACGAGCGTCGCAGGCTCTCTTCTCAAGGGACCACCTGCAGGTCATCTTTGCCGATCCCGCCTTTCTCCTCCAATTCACCTCGTTTCTGGGACTGCACCGGCCGCAGTCGGTCCCGCTCCTTGTCCACTACCTCGATTCCTTAAAGTCGCTTCGGGCGATCCACTATGCCAACGCCATTTTGCAAGGACTGGATCCCGTCGACGGGCTGGACTTTACCAGGCGCGCCGTCAAGCCGACCATCAACACCTTCTTGGAAGACCGGGCCAACAGTGCGTTTGACGCGCTAGTCAAAGAAGAACTGCCCGCTTTCATCACACATCAGTATATCCAGGTGGTCAGCATCAGCATCGCGGCCAGGATCACCGGCTCCCTGGCCCCACACTTGCGAGATGCATCGGAAGGGCTGGCCGAGGTTTTCTGTCTCACGGATCCGTCGAGACCAGATAATCCGATCGTGTTTGCGTCCGAAGGTAGGCTCCTTTGTCACTGTCGCCCTGTGCGCCACTGAAGTCTTGCTAGAGTTTAACAGGACCACCCAGTACGGCTTGTCCTATGTGATCGGTCGCAATTGTCGATTCCTGCAAGGACCCGTGACCAATCCACTCAGTGTGCGACGTTTACGACAAGCAATTGCCTCGGGCAGGCAGCATCAAGAGGTTTTCTTGAACTAGTGGGTGTTTGGCTGCCGTCGGATATGGCACGCAAAGGAATCCGCTAACCAGGTGGCAGTCGTCGAGACGGGTCCCCGTTCATGAACTTGCTCATGGTGGCCCCGCTGTGTGACAGTCGGGGGGTGGTGCGTTATCACCTCGGAGCTCAGGTTGACGTCAGCGGCCTGGTCAAAGAATGTGCCGAAATGGACTCCTTGCGGCGACTACTCGATCTACAGGCGCGGGGCGAGGATCCGCCAGAGCCACAGAAACCGTCGCCGGAAAAGAATGATGAACTGCGCGAGCTAAGCGAAATGCTGAATCAAGGCGAACTCGCGACAATCTGCAAGTATGGCGGGCGGATGCACCGTGAAGAGGCCGAGGAGGACGAAGGAAGTGTGGAATCTCAGCAGCTGCACCAACAGCCGAGGCTGCTGATCAAAGATTCCGACGTCTTGCTGCCGTCCACGGGAGAAGCGAGTGGCAAGTTGAGCGGGATATATCAGCACGTAAGTCATGCTGACGTCGCTTTTGCGCTTGTGCTGACCATCGGACCAGTACCTTCTCGTTCGACCTTTTCCCTCGCTCCGCATTCTCTTCGCCAGCCCCTCACAGCGACTGCCGGGGATTTTACAATCGCCATTCATGAACAAGATCGGCGGGTCCAATCGTGTCCGAGAAGAGCTGACCGCTGCCCTGGCTGAGGGACGCGGCGTCACCGCCAAGGTGCGCTGGGTCAGCCGGTCCGACGAGCACGGCCGAAACAAGTGGATTCACTGCACGCCATTGATCGGCGCCAATGGGCAAATCGGCGTGTGGATGGTGGTCATTGTCGACGACGACAATCTGCCTGAGCGATGGTCGGGCCCGGGACGCCCGGCACCGCCGGTCTCAACGCCGGAAACGACCAGGACACCAGCTCCTCCTGTTAATGGAAGCGAGCGAAGCGTGAGCGGGGGAAGAAGTGACCATGGAGGGATGATGAACATGGCCATTAACGGTGGTGCTATGCTGTACGACAGAATGCTCGATGGAGGGAGTGCCGCCAGCGGCAGTGTCACCAGTCTCCGGATTGGCTGATAGGGAAGGGCACGTGTACATCCACACCTATACCCACCGGCACACTGACACACACACCTCCACAGACAGATATAATGGCCTCCTGGATATCGCGGACGTTTACCTTGTTGGATTTGGCGTGGACTCGGATTGGAGCGAGTTTGGTTGTGCATCTTGGCGGCTCGCGCTCATATGGCAGGGTTTCAACGGAGTATCGTCCAAGATGGATAACTCTACGCGATTTTAATGACCACAACACCCATTTAGGAGATAGTACCACACAAACCACAGTTACTACTACTTAGCATACTCTGCAAAAAATATGCCAAGGCCAAAACATGCGGGTCGACGTCAGTGGGGCTAGCAGAGCGGATCTGGATCGGGACGATTTTCCTGTTCCCGGCGCTATCTGAGTGTCCATGCTCATGTGTGTCAATCTCTAGTTCTTTGTAGTGTCGATGACCTGAGGACCTTTAGTTGCTGGCGGTTGGCTAGGATATAAATATTGCAGACTTACCGCCAGCCGCCTTCACAGGCGGGTGTGGGCCGTGACCTCCTTTGCCTGCCACATCGACAGGCTGAGACTTGCAGGGGCTCGACACGAAACCTGCGGCCTACAGACGAATCACACCGAGCCATTATTGACAGCATACTCCACAAAGTTCAAATGAACAGCTCGGCACCAAGGCCAATTGTTATATCTGAAAACCACTGATACTGCTGAGACCGCGGCCAAGCATATCCCTTTCCCAAGATTCACTCCTGCATTTCATTCCGCTTGGCGCTCTATGCGTTGGCATGCTTTTCCCTCCACCTGCGCCATGTCTGCTCTTTTGCCTTGGTGCTTAGCACCTGACTTTCATTCATGCCTTGATTTAAATCCCTGTCCTGTAACGTCCTGCGCGCTGCCACCACTCTGCATGCTCACGTTCGTCCTCACTGAAGATGGACCAGTGACGAACAGACGAACGGCGGTCCTATACCTCCAGGCTGTCCTCGTTGCACCCCGAAACGCCAGCGAGTTTTCTCCTTGACTTTTCCTCTCGGCCCGCACCGAGAACAAGATGGGCCTCTTCAACCGCAAGAACAACGGCCTGGTAACGCAAGCATCCACGGATGGCGTTGAACAGAAGAGGAGCAGTACCCTCTTGAACGAGGAGGAGGCGGCGACAGCAACGGCGGCGACGTCTTCTGACCGCACAGTCCTCCCAACATACAATTGCAGTCACAATGGCCCCAGAGGTACGCCAGGCGTCAATCCCAACGGCGAGAGTGGTCGAACCGGATTTCATCCCATCCACTTTTTGAAGGTGAGCTGGCAGTCCTCCTGTCGAGTGTCGAGCTGGGTCAATGTGCTGTGGCCCTTTGTGCCCGCGGCGATCGCTCTCCATTTCATCCACGGTGACCACCACGCCTGGACGTTTGCCATCAATTACATTGCCATGGTGCCGGCGGCCAATCTGCTGGGCTTCGCCTGTCAAGAGCTGGCGAGAAAGCTCCCCAAGGTGGCGGGCATATTGATCGAAACCGCGATGGGCTCCGTGGTTGAAATCGTCCTGTTCATGGTTCTGATTGCCAAGGACCAGTCCAATGGTATTCCGGGACACGGAAACACGATCTCGGTCATACAAGCCGCCATTCTGGGCTCGATTTTGACCAATCTATTGCTGTGCTTGGGCCTCTGCTTTCTCGTCGGCGGCATCAAGCACAAGGAACAAAAGTTTCATGCCGTCGTGAGTGAGGTCGGCTCCGGCATTCTCTTGGTCGCCGGCTTTGCCTTGATGATCCCCAGCGCCTTCTTCTCCTCCCTGAACGGAAGCACAGTCAGCACAGGGGCAGATGGGTTCACCGAGGACGATCTGCGAGCAGCAACCCTGAACATCAGCCATGGCGTGTCCGTCATCCTCATCGTCTCGTTCTGCATCTACATCCTCTACAACGCAGTCTCCCACGATAACATCTTCCAGGAAGTCTTGGAGGCAGACGAGAAGGCCAATCGAGACCGGGAAGTTGACCTGGCAAAGGCCAAGTTCACCTTGATCGAGTCCGTCGTCGCCATCGCCCTCTCCCTTAGCTGCATTTCTCTCATTGCCGTATTTTTGGTGGAGGAGATTGAGTTCATTGTGGAAAGAGGCGTGCCGGACAACTTCTTGGGCTTGATCCTGGTTCCGTTGGTGGAAAAGGCTGCGGAGCATCTGACCGCCATTGACGAGGCGTATGACAATCAGATTGTGAGCAGCCGATACGCCTGAGCCAAGGCATGCAAGACGCTAACGCTGACGCTGGAGTACAGAATTTTGCTCTTTACCACTGCCTTGGACCGTCCATCCAGACTGCTCTCTTCAATGCGCCTCTCGTCGTCATCGTCGGGTGGGGCTTGGACAAGCCCATGGACCTGAACTTTGAAATCTTCATGATTGTCCTCCTGGTCATGTCCATCCTGGTCGTCGGCAACTTTTTACGGGACGGATCGTCCAACTATCTCGAAGGATCGCTGCTCGTGGTACGTGTTTTGGTCCTCTGTCGAAATCCTACTTCGAAATGACTGATGATGCTTGGGCAGATTGTATATATCATCATCGCCGTTACCACATGGTATTATCCCAACGCGGGCTTGACGACCTCGAATGGGCGGACTGCTGGTGTTGGTGGGAACGGGACTGAGACCGGGACAGGAGCGCAAGTGCAGATTGCCAAGATGCTCATGAAATGAGAGTCTTGATCGGCCTCCTGATCTAAAAGATACATGATACGAATTCAGCGAGGGCGTTGGGAGGAGGCGGAGTATATCCCAGAAGGAAGACTCATTGTCCTGGCCTGCTTCTATCATTTCAATACTGTCAAAGATCTAATCTGCTGGCTGTTTTGGCTGTGAGCTGTTGGGCGACATCATACTCTGGAGAATTGCTCTGCCAGTGTCCGCGTATCACTCATCCGGCCAAGAGCACTCCAGGATCGCCCTTGAAACTCCTGAATTACCTCCTTCATAAGTGGAGTGCGGGCATACCGAGAGGATGTATAACTCCAGCCAGTGGACCGAGTCCGATTGCGAGATTGGACGCTGGGCCTTGGCATCATTGCACTGGTCGGCCTTGAACTCCACATGTCTTTGCAGATGACAGCCTATGTCGCTGACAGTCGCGTGGCACAGAGATCGTTTACAAGATCAATCAGGCATACTGAGCACACGTAGCCGGCAGATATTCGATCCTTCATCGTTGGCATCTCACCGGAGCGCCCCATCACGCAATCCTCTTTCCACCACCAACCACCACACCACCATCACCACCACCACCACGAGACATGTCCTCCTCCTCTTGTTTATCCTTCCGGTAACCACAGCCAATGCCTCCTTGCGCTCGGAACCCTTAAACAGGTCCTTTCCTTGAGATGCCCTCCGCGGCTGCGGAGCCGCCTCTCTCCGTCCTCTCGAACGGCGCCAACTCCTCATTTGACATCCATCCCCGCAAGTCGCATGACAAGACCATCAGCGGCCTCTTCACCTACACCAACGGCACCGACGTGGAGACTGGATTACCGGAGCACCGGATCGATCAGATCAAGAACCTGAGGAGTAACAGCCACAATTCGCTCACAAATGGCATTCCCAACGGCAACGTCAAGGTGCCCCAGGACTGGTCACATTCAAAGGCTGGCAGCATCCAATCGGTAGCGAGCGCGACGGGGAAGAACACAGAGAACCTGGCCAGGAGTCTGCCATCCTCGGACTGCCTCAGCAAGTTGTCAAATGTCAAAAATGCGTCTGACGAGGATCCCCAAAGTGCCGCCGCGGACCCGCACTCTGGATGGGCGTCGGAGCTAGGGAAGCTGACCTCACCGCCGCCAGACCACGATCCATCTCATACGGTGATGATCCGGTCCAGTATTCCGGACGCTGGACAGAGCGATGGGACGACGGTGGCCCCCCTGACGACGACTGCTCGGGCACCCCTTGCCGCCCTGACTCGCTTCTCCTCTCCTCCAGGCATGTCGCCTGGTTCTTCGGCCCCCGACCGCCATTCTGAATTGTCCGGTTCGGCGGAATCTCCGCGACTTAGTCACCGCTACACATTGCAAGTGCCCAAAACCACCGTGGGCACGGCTCGCAGTTCGCGCGAATTTTCCTTCTCCGCCGGCCCTTCTGAAGAGGCCGTGTACTCGACCGGCCGATTCTCGCCCACTCGTGATCATGACGGCACGGCCCCACGACTCCGCCGGGCATCCCTGGGCTTGGTTCGGAGGACGACACGGTCGATGCAGTCTGACGCCCACCTGGACGAAGTTCTTCCCGACGAAGACGCGGCACGCTGGACGGAGCTGATCAAACAAAAACGGGCCAGCCGGAGAAGGAGAAAGGAGGAAGAAGATGATGAACGGGTCATTGTGGGAAAGAAAGTCGAAGAAGGACATGTCAACTGGGTGACGGCGTATAACATGTTGACCGGCATCCGATTCACCGTGTCGAGGACCAATGCAAAGCTCGACCGTGAGCTGACCGACGCCGACTTTGATGCCAAACACAAATTCAGCTTCGACGTGACGGGAAACGAGTTGACGCCGAGTGCCAAGTACGATTTCAAGTTCAAAGATTACAGTCCATGGGTCTTTCGACATTTGCGAGCCATCTTCGGCCTCGATCCCGCCGATTACCTGGTCAGCTTGACGAGTAAGTACATCTTGTCCGAGCTCGGCAGTCCGGGAAAGTCGGGGTCGTTCTTTTATTTCTCTCGCGATTACAAGTACATCATCAAGACCATCCACCACGCCGAGCACAAACTGTTGCGGAAGATCCTCCGGGATTACTATCGACACGTGTTGGACAATCCCAACACGCTGATTAGTCAATTCTATGGCCTGCATCGGGTCAAGATTCCGTACGGGAGGAAGATCCACTTTGTGGTGATGAACAATCTCTTCCCGCCCCATCGAGATATTCATCATATGTTCGACCTGAAAGGTTCGACCGTCGGCCGAGACTATAAAGAAGAGGACCTGGTCCACAATCCTCGGGCGACGTTGAAAGATCTCAACTGGTTGAGGCGGGATCTGCACCTCGAATTCGACAATCACATCAAAAGACTCTTTCTGGACCAATTGAAGCGCGACGTGGCCCTCTTGCAACGCCTCCACATCATGGACTATTCGCTGCTGGTGGGCATGCATGACCTCGAGAAAGGCAATGAAGAGAACTTGCGGGACAAGACGTTGCAAGTCTTCCAACCCGGTGGTGAACGGGAAGAAGACGACATCGGCACCGCCATGTTGATCAGGACTCCATCACGGCTCGAGAATGCGAGGAAAGCGCGAGAGCTGCGACAGACGCTGAAGAAGGAAAGGCCGGTCCCAATGGGCCTCGTAAATGCCAAGATGCCAGACGAGATGGACTCTGGCGATGAAAGGCGTGATCGCATCTTCTACAGCTACGATGGTGGCATCAGAGCGACGCATGAGGATGGCCGGCCCGGAGAGACAATCTACTATCTCGGCATCATCGATTGTCTGACCCATGTAAGTCATGTATTCCCATTTTTGACGAGTGCACGGACTGATTTTTTCCCTTTGGCAGTACGGCTTTATTAAACGGATTGAACATTTTTGGAAAGGCCTGTCGGCTCCAAGCACACAAATATCACCAATCCCGCCACACCCATACGGCGAGCGATTCATTACTTTCATTACCGGAATAACCATGACCAAAGAGGAAGCCGAGCGCCGGGAAACGCAAGACAGTACAAGGCCGAGCCGGCAAGCCCGGCCTGAATCAAGAAGCCAGGCGTATGATTTAGAGCAGCATCCTGGCACCGATCGACATGGGGCTGATGATCGTGACCTCATCGTACCATCACCGCCCCGGACTCCGATCACTGAGAAGGCAACGTGGCGGGCGCAGAAACACACCGATAAGTCAGGCACAACGGAGAAGGGAAGGAGAAAGAGTGAAGAAGAAAAGCTGGATTGGGCCTTGAGGGCGACGGAAGAGCCCAAACCATCGGCAGCACTCCTCCCCGTGGTTCAAGAAGATGGTGAAAATGGAGAGCCAAGCGAGAAGCACAACGAAGACCGAGAAGCAGTCGAACCGGAATTGAGCGACGCTCAGCATCCTGCGCCAGCAGTTACTGCCCATGGAGGAGGTAGACGGCAAGTCTCACCATCCACTGCGGGCGTTGACCGTGCAGATCCAACCCTCCTGACCGACACCGACGCAGTCGATCATGACCGCTCTGTTGATGCAAACGAAGAGACCGCCCTGGAAGACCGGTCCGGAAACCGTATTAGTCGGCCGCCACGACTGAACAGTGATCTGATCCCCCACCTTTCACCCTTTTTTGCGTCCCCCGATCCATTGGATCCGGAGAAAGTGGTTGAACGATAGTGCGCAGACAAGAGCAGCAGCACTCGATCTCGACAGCCTGCCTTGCCTTGCATGCTTCCGACACACGGGACACGGGACATGGGACACAACTTGTGTTCTCTATGTTCTCTTCTTCATCACCTTACTCGGGAGTCCGGTGAGGCGGCTTTCACAGCCGCGAAAGAATACAGGCTATTTCGGCGTTTTTGATGAACTTCAAGCACGCGGGCAGGGAACCCCTGGTGGGCTGTACCGCCGACGTCGTTGAGGGCATTATTTCGTGACCAATTTCAACTTTGCCCAAGGTTCGGGATCAAAAAACACATGTATGTCATGGCAAGAGTGTCTAGCTACGAAGCGGTATCGGGGGCTACTGTTTGCCCCTTTTTTCTGTCTCCTCATTTGTGCGCGGCAAGGCGTGACCTGGCGTGGAGTGGCGTGGAGCATTTTAGGAAGGGAGCTAACTGGCAAAAAGGTCACGGCCATCGATGATAGAGTGAAAAGGAGTGGGAGGAATCCAGGAACCAATCTGCCAGCCGAGGTGAAGAAGTGAAAAATGATGCATACAGAACGGTAACACGAAAGAGGTGGGTGTATTTGTACAGACATGATTTGTTTCTGCCTCGAGCACGGATGCAGTCGGCCAATCATTAATACCCTTTGGAAACGTAGGACATGGAACGACTAACGTCAAGGCCGAGGTTGACTGATGAACTGGCATGGAAGAAGCCAATGATTGGTGCTGAAAAGGGATCCGAACATCCGAAAACGGCTTCCGTCCAAAAACGGTTAGTCATTCAATGTGCCTTGGCGACTGAGAGTGAGTTTTTGCTCAGGGCGAAAGCGGCGGTCACTCTTCAATGTAAAGCCCGTGTTACTGCTACAAGATTGCATCTGACCCAAGTCAGTACATCTCTGCACGCACTTGCTCTCTTTTGGTGCATTATTGACTCCGTACTGCCCATTCAGTCCGTTCAACCGGATATTAACCTGCTGGGGTGCTTCTGGTTCTTCCCACACCCAAAATGTCTGCGTCGGGCATGAAGAGAAAGCGTTCAAGTATGTCGGTCATTTCTACGGTGGTCACATTTACCATGTTCGGTCTAGGCTCTCCATTGGAGTCCTACGATTCCTTCCCAGGTTTTCTGACCCTCGCTGTGTAGGAGCGCAGTCACTCCCTCCGCCCGAACTTCCCCGACTGGTTGCAGAGCAACATGTCCCAATTTCCGCCAACGACAAGAACACCAAGCGACTGATCGTCGTTCTCTCCAACGCCAGTTTGGAAACCTACCGAGCAGCACACGGAGGCCGGGCAGGCGGAAAGGAAGAGAAATATTCGCTGTTAAATAGTGACGAGCATATCGGCGTCATGCGCAAGATGGGGCGGGATATTAGCGATGCCAGGCCTGACATCACGCATCAAGTACCGCTTCCGTCTGTGTGTGAGGAGGCGAGCCAGTGAGCTGATTGAGTTGCCAGTGCCTGTTGACACTCCTGGACTCCCCGATCAACAAAGCAGGAAAGCTGCAGATCTACATCCATACGGCCAAGGGCGTTCTGATCGAAGTCAGTCCCACTGTTCGCATACCACGGACGTTCAAGCGATTTGCGGGCCTGATGGTCCAGCTGCTGCACAAGCTGTCGATCCGGTCGGTGAATTCGCAGGAAAAGCTGCTCAAAGTGATCAAGAACCCAATCACCGATCATCTGCCTCCGAATTGTCGAAAGGTCACGCTGAGCTTCGACGCCGATGTGGTGCGGGTGCGGGATTATGTCGAGACCCTGGGCCCGGAAGAGAGCATCTGTGTCTTTGTTGGCGCCATGGCCAAAGGCAAAGACGATTTTGCCGATGCTTTCAAGGACGAGTCCATCAGCATCAGTAACTACAGTCTGAGCGCGAGTGTGGCCTGCAGCAAGTTCTGCCACGCGTGTGAAGACGCTTGGAACATCATATAAAGGTACGACGACCTCTCTTTCCCCGACTCCTAACTTTCTCTTTCCCTTTGGCGGCCCTTGCAATCGCTTCGATCACAACATCGAAGCCGCCTTGCAAGAGCTGACCACCACCAGCATTGAGGAAGTTGGATCGGGCATTTGTTTTCACAACAAGACATACTTGGTTCAACAATCTCAAGGCGATTTCCTTCGTCCACACCAGTAGGTGCACGTCAACCTGCCCTACACCAAGGCCTAGACATGCCCCGGCTGGTTGCGGGCACCGTTTTGCATTACACAACCCATCTCCGACAATGATGGTGTTGGAAAGGTTACCATACCAATCGTCCGGATGCTGGCGCGACAGAAAATGGCGCTCAAGGCATTGAAAAACTTATTTCCTGGATCCAAGGTCGAGCTCAGGGCCGCAACATCTCGAGTCTGGTTTGCTGCTCGGTACTTTAATCTTGCTGGATGGAATGGACTCCGAACGGGCCACAAACGCCTGCAACAGCCACGCAACGTCTCCGACGGATGTGATGGCTCGACGGTCTAGACCATTTATTTGATGATCATCACCCGGACAAGATCATCAAGGATCGTTAGGACGGTCTTGAGGCGGCGAATGTGCCAGATCACTTTCAAGAGGGGACACTCGGCCCGCTGACCGGGTGGGGATGGCAGGCTGCATTCGCGCCCAATCGACCCGCAACTGGCCGGTTGTCGCGCTCTGGATGCCCACGTTTGCATCGGCTCCATTCCTCTGCAACCACAATTCACACTTTTGTCATCCTCGCCCTTCCCGATGCTTTCCTGCAATTTCCCAATCCTTCGACGTGGCACCCTTACCGACTCGTATTTATATCGTCTCGCTATTCGTCGCCACTGGCTCTTTCTGGACGTTCCTCACGCCTCACCTGCGCACCACTGCCTAACCATTTTACCGCCTCGGTCTCTCCCGTATGCAGCGCATTTCCCGGCGTCAGGCGCCTTGCTTACACCAGGGTCATTTGCCGCTCACTTGACCTTGTTGATCATTGGCGCTATGCAGGTACCAGTGCTCGTCACGGTCGCATGCCATTTCTAAGTTCGTCTGCCAAGTTTTTTCATTTTCATGACTTCCGATCGGCAGTGCTTCGCTCCTGAGTCCTCTCAAAACTTCAACACTACTGGCCCCAAAAAGATCCGTGGTCGAATCAGACAGCATTTCCTACCGTCGGACGGTGCTTCATGGTCTGTGTTGGCGTCCATCCGAGCCGTGCTCCCGCGGAGCTTTTGCCCACGTCTCAAATCTTCCAAGGTCTTATTGTACCTGCTGATTATTGCTCTTCTCAAATTTTCTCTTTAAAATACATTTGACAGTGCTGTACATATCATCACTGTATAGCATCGGGAGTTCCCACCCGTTCTCGTTCACTTCAGTTGTCGGCATAGCCTTGATCAGACTGTACAGGTAACACAGCACTAGCATCTGTAGAGTTCGAGGCCGAGATTGTACGGCCTATCACCAGCTTCATTCAGTCTCCCTTTGGACAGGAGTCGTACAAAGTCGCTACCCTTCTCAGCTGTGTCATAGCGGCCATCCTGTCACTACTGCCCGACCATGCCATCATCCATCACACTGACCGTCTCCCACTTGCCTACGTCGACCTCCTTTTTCCTGTCTGCGCTTCAGCCTCTCAACTACGGCTACCGCAGCAGTAGTGAAGGAACGGTTGGCTTTGGTCCGAAATCACCATTCAATGCACCGCCAGACTTCTGGATCGCTCAGGAAATTCCTGGTGTTCCAGCCGGCGCTGCACACGTCGCATTTCCTGCCCCCTCGAGGGCTGCCGTAGAAGAGTTCTTCATCGCGGCGCTGAAAGCAGGCGGCAAAATCCATGGCGAGCCTGCCGTCCGAGACCAATCTGGCTATTACAGCGCCGCGGTCATCGACTTTGACGGCAACAGCATTGAGGCAGTGTATAGGCCGGGCTTCGGCGACGAAAACAAGGAAAATCATGACATGAGGAGTGTGGTTTCGAGAAAGAGCATGAGTACGGCTCCCTCGGTCGTGCCACGAAGCACGGTATCAAGAGCGGCACCCAGCCAGATCAGAAGCACGACGTCGGCCGCGGTCAAAGGCATGGCGCCCTCACCAGCACCGAGTACGGTGTCACAGCAGCCTCCACCACCACCAAATGGCGACACCCTGGCCACGCTCTTAAACGAAGCCCGCAACGCCGCCAATATTGCTCGTGATCTTGTCAGCCAGGTCCGGCCACACCTCAACGCGCCGTCAGCTCCAGACTCCAGCCCCAACGGCCCTAATACCGACCACACCAACACCAACAACAGTAGCAGCGGAGCGGGTGAAGCAATTGTCGGAACACTCCTCGGCGTCGCTGCCGGTGCCGCGTTGCATTATGCTTTCACCAACCGATCGAAGGAGAACCAGGCCGACGCCAGCAACGACATCGACGATGACCGGTCCCAAGTTCGCCCTCCCTCAATCACAGGACGGAGCACCACCGATGGTGCACCGGCTTTGTTCACTTCCGACTACCACCACAGTTCAGCGGCATATGATACAGGAGCCAGATATCGCGCGATCGAAGCAGCACGCTCTTCGTATGATTCACACTCCCACGCCCCCGGCGGCTACATCACCATGCACGACCTCGAGTCGCCGTCGGAATTTGCAAGCACCGTCCGGGCTGCACCTCGACGTCGCAACAGTATCGACGGCTCCACGGCCTCCTCCAAGGCGAGCCGTCGCTCGGGCATGAGAATGCTCGAGGCGCCGCCCACCAGTTATCGTGCTCCCTCGGTCTTCACGTCGACAGAAACGAACTTGGTCCCTGCTGCGTCCACGACCTCCAAATCCACAGGCCGCTCTCGTGCTTCCAGCATGTCGCGAGTAATGAGCATTCGCTCGAGTTCCAAGACTGGCTCTCACGTATCCTCCCGCCACTCGCGTCACTCACGCTGGACCAGACACAACTCAGACGACGAATACGATAAGAAATCTTCTTCTACGCAGACGGTCCTGCACGTCACAGAGGGACTGCAGCACGTCGAAGATCACCACCCTGCTGCTGCGTCGTCATCATCTGTGTCCAGGTCGAAATCCCAAGCAAGGACCTCAACCTCCAAAGCCCCGTCGCACGTGTCACACGCGTCTAAGGCGACAAAGGCGACAAAGGCCTCAGAGAGGAGCCATGCCACTACGATCCGCACAAATCGAGATGCACATCCAAGCCCCGAGTCTGGACGAGACAGTGGCCGGGAACATCATCGTGACCCACAAGACTACCCCCTCCCACCCTCGCGCGCGGCCACCTGGGCGGGCAGCGACAGTGGTCGCGACAGCTTTGTATCTGCGCGCACAAGCGGGCCCAGCGTTGCGGCACGCACCATCATCGGACGACTGAACTTGGGGGGTGCCGGTGCCGGTCGTGACGGCGGAGGGAAACGAAGAGGCAGCGAAGCAGGCAGCGCCATGACGAGAAGCGTGATCGGGAAGACGAAGGAGATGGAGAAATTAGATGTGCCAATCGAGGAGCTGAGGCCGAGTGACAGTGTCAGTCAGGTCAGTGTCAATAGTGGTGGGAGTGGCAAGAGTCGGAAGAGTCGATGGTGAGAGGTGAGAGATGGGCTAGCACCAGCGAAGCTAGGCGGGACCGGCGACGACGACGAAGAATAATGGGAGCGAGGTGGGAGAGGCGGAGAGAGGTGCATGGTCGAGTCGATGGTAAGTCAGGGTCAAGAGGGTAAAGTGGTAATTCAAGTCACGGACAACCGAGCCGAGAGCTGGCGGATGAGGAGTTGGAGTTTGGATGAGGGTTTTGTTTCATATTTGGATGTGAACGCACATGTTATGGATGACATCTAGAGCAGCATTGCAGCAGCGTCTCCGAATCACCGCAGTCTTCTGCCCCAATCATATTAGATAAGCTGAAAGAACTACTGTTCAGACTGTCTCTGTCCTCTGGATGTACTCCTACATTGGCAACACTCAGACTGACCCTGATCCCCATCAACACGTCCGATCGGGAATCGACCTTGCCAAACTGCATCATCTGTGTCACAATCTCCTCATTTCCATTTCAGTTCGCGAGGCATCCACAGCTTCTCCCAATTAGATAAGGCCGCCGTCCCGCGACTTGAAATATCAAATATTCCAGGTCCATTATAACGGCATATGAACGTTCGCATCTCCCAGAGGCCTGGTCTTGAATGAAGGCGTCAAGAGACCCTGTCATGTCAGACAATTTATTGTCCGGTGTTAATGCATGCCATGCCTTGCAAAAGTGGCAGGAATTTCAAGATAACACACTGCCCATGGTCGAATCGTTCAGCTCAGCTTTTGGATACCAAAAAAATAATTTCCCAAGTCTTCCGTGCCGTCCCACTTCTTCCAACCAAGAGCCGGGACGTACACTACCCCTTGGGTCTTGAAGTCTCCCCATGTTCCCGGAGCTTGCCCATTGAACCAGCTCCGCAGTTCGGACGGGTTTATGTATTTATTCCAATCATGTGTGTCTTTTGGCACCACCCCAATAATCGGTGCTTCCGCAATGACTTTGGTGGTCAAGAATGACAATGGCGAACGAGCAATTGTTGATCCAATCAGCCAGCCACCAGGTTTGAGATGCGGAATGCAGAGTTCGAGGAAAGACGAGGGAGAATCAACATGCTCGAGGACTTCGAAAAGCGTGAGGATGTCGACGGCTTCAACGCCCGGTGACTGAGAAGCCAGATGTTCAATGGCACAGTGGAGGTACCGCAGCTGAGGCTCGGTGAGGCTTGGATCTGAACGCTGTTGCTCTTTGGCAATCCGAATCACCAGTTCCGTAGGATCGATCGCCGTCACTTGGGACGTCGCAGGCAAGCGGGCAGCGGACGAAGCGAAGATTCCGCCGCCACACCCAACGTCCAGGTATGAATATGAGGGAGGATAGGAGGACGGCTCCGTCTCGGAGGAGACCAAACAGGATTGTATAAAGTCATGACGAAGCGGATTCATCAAATGGAGGAGCCTCGACGGACCGTGGGGATCCCACCATGAAGACGCTAGGCCGGAAAAATGTGAAACTTCAGAGGGGGACACCGACGATGGAGTCGAATCTGTCGCCGCTGATGATGGCGATGAGGAGGAGTATTCTCTTCGCGGAGCTAGAAATCGACCTCGGTTCCCGGGAAAGCATGAACATTTGGATCCAACCATGCAAGCCCGACTGCGGTGGTCACGGCATCCTCTAGTCACCATTCGCAATCCGATGGCCGGAAATGACATCTTGACGAGACCTTGTGATGTTACTCTTCCCCGGCATCCCCGAGCCGTGGCAAAGGCATAGGATGTGTAGCCACATGCAAAATGCATTGGCATGCCTCTCCTCCCAAACAAATGGCGAGAAGCAGGGGCAAGGAATGCCCAGAGCATGGCGCCAAGATATTGGTGGAGCATGCACGTCATTGCCCAGCACAGTTCCCTTGAACATAGAGAACCTTGCCACCTGGGCGCCTCAGCGCCAAGAAAGCCTTGCAATACCACATCTTGCCCGTGTCACTTGGCCACCAAGAATGGATCCCTCAAGAGCCAGGAATCTGGGCGGGTGGAAAGATAAGGATGAGATGAACGTCGCTAATGGATATAACAACATGTGGAACCCTGCACATGCCCTCCATTTTTCCTACCCTGACCAGGCCAAAGCACAAGTACTTTTTTACCACACCTTATGTTTAGGCCTATCCTATCTTATACACTCTTTCTCAAGCATAGCCCATTTCTTCTTGCCCGTTGACTGTGATCAATACTATCCCGGCTCCCGGGATGGGTAAGAACAGCAGCCGGGAAGGCCAGCATTATCCTCGCTCTCCATTTCTTCTGTCTGTGGATGATATTACTCGTCACCTCCTAACGAACAAGGATTCAGGATTGACCAACTCCCAAGTCCAGGAGTACCAGGAGAAATATGGCCCCAACAAACTGGATGGTGACGGAGGGGTGTCCTGGTACTCAATTCTGGGGAAGCAGATTTCGAACGCCATGATTCTGGTATGACAACTCGATGCATTGTTCACAAGAACGTCGTGCTAAGTAGCGGTCAGGTTTTGGTGCTCGCCATGGCCCTTTCCTACGGTGTGGAGGACTTTGTCGAAGGCGGCGTGATCACGGCGGTCATCGTCCTCAACGTCGTCATTGGATTCTATCAGGAATATCAAGCCGAGAAAAAGATGGATGCGCTGAGATCACTGTCTTCACCCTCGGCAGCCGTGATGCGCGATGGCACGCAAATGACGGTTCCATCGATGGAAGTGGTCCCGGGAGACATCGTGTCCATCAAGACAGGCGACACCGTCCCGGCAGACTTGAGGATGTTTGAGGTCATGAATCTCGAATGCGACGAAGCCATCCTGACCGGCGAGGCGCTTCCCGTGGCGAAAGAGGTCGAATTTGACGCCAAAGATGGCGCCAAAAAGGACGACCTCGGCTTGGGCGATCGACTCAACATCGCCTATTCTTCGTCAACCGTGACGAAAGGCCGAGGTCAGGGCGTTGTCGTCTACACGGGCATGTCGACGGCGATTGGAGGCATCGCGGCATCCATGCAAAGCAAACGGCGCAAACCCAATCGTTCCATGTCCCGGAAGGACGGGCCCATGCAACCGCTCAAAGGAGGCGCACTACGACTTTGGGATGGCGTCTTGAAATTCCTGGGATTGACCGAGGGCACCCCCCTCCAGGCAAGTGGCCTTGGTGAAGAAAAAGGGAGAACTGTGACAACGCTGACAGGAACAGATCAAACTCAGCAAGCTTGCCTACACGCTTTTCGGATGTGCAATCCTTCTTGCCGTCATTGTGTTCGGGGTCAACAAGTTCCACGTCACCAACGAAGTGGCCATTTACGCCATCTCCACGGGCATCGCCATTATTCCCGAGTCTCTCATCGCCGTCCTGACCATCACAATGGTTGTGGGAATGACACAAATGCGCAAGCGGATGGTCGTGGTCCGACAGTTGAGTGCTCTCGAAGCCCTCGGAGGGGTCACCAATATCTGCTCTGACAAGACCGGAACGCTCACCCAGGGCAAGATGGTCACCCGAAAGGCGTGGATCCCTGGCGTCGGCGTATACAGTGTGGAGAACTCCAATAATGCTTCCGACCCAACCGAGGGCACGGTCACCGTCAACAAGGCTCCGACCTCTCGAAAGGAAGCCGAAGCCGAGAAAGCAGCTCGAGAGGAAGCGCTTGACCGGAAGAGAAGCGTGGTAGCTGTGGAATTTGACGTGCCCGAGGACAAGTTTGCCCGAGACCGCGAGAAGAAAAGGTCAAGTGAAAAGATGGTGGCGCAGAAGGTCCATGTCACTCCAGAGCTCGAAGCATTTCTGGAATCGGCCGCTTTATGCAACTTGGCCACGGTACGGAAGGTCAGTCAGAACGGGCAAGACCACTGGAAGACCACTGGGGACCCGACTGAAATTGCTTTGCAAGTCTTCGCACACCGTTTCGACCACGGCAAACCCGTGTTGGAAGGCCAGTATGGCTGGACCCAGACGATGGAATTTCCATTTGACAGCTCCGTCAAGCGTATGAGTGTGGTGTATAACAAGCCCAACCACAAGTTCTCCATCATCTTCACCAAAGGGGCAGTGGAACGCATCATCGATCTGTGCTCCTTCGTCGGAGTCGGGGCCCATGAAGCGAGAATGACGGCGGAACTCAGAGAGAGCATCTTGGACCAGATGACGTTTCTGGCGGAGCAGGGCTTGCGCGTGCTGGCCGTCGCGCGTAAGTTCACCGACCAAGACATCGAAGAGCACTCGGACGTCGATCGAGCGGAGGTCGAGAAGGATCTTTGCCTCCTGGGGCTGGCCGGCCTGTACGACCCTCCCCGGCTGGAAACGAAGGGCGCGGTCCAAGCTTGCACGACCGCCGGGATTACGGTGTCCATGTTGACGGGCGATCATCCATCCACAGCGGCTGCTATTGCGAAGGAGGTCGGCATCATTCCCCGAAACATGGGAATGCTGTCCCCTGAAGTCGCCGCCGCCATCGTCAAACCAGCCACCGAGTTCGACAAGATGACCGACGCCCAGATTGATGCGCTCCCGACGCTTCCTCTCGTCGTCGCTCGCTGCGCCCCCGAAACCAAGGTCCGTATGATCGAAGCGCTGCACCGCCGCCGCAAGTTCGTCGCCATGACTGGGGACGGGGTCAACGACTCCCCGTCCCTCAAGCTGGCCGACGTCGGCATTGCCATGGGTCAGAACGGATCAGACGTGGCCAAGTCCGCGTCTGATATCGTCCTCACAGACGACAACTTTGCCAGCATCGTCAACGCCGTCGAGGAAGGCCGGCGCATGTTCGACAACATCCAGCGCTTCGTCCTGCACCTCCTCACCTCCAACGTCGGCGAGGTCATTCTCCTCATCTGCGGTCTGGGGTTCCAAGACGCCACCGGCTTCTCCGTCTTCCCCCTCTCTCCACTGGAGATCTTGTGGATCAACATGCTCACGTCCTCCTTTCCAGCCTTCGGGCTCGGCCGCGAAAAAGCCGCGGCGGATGTGATGGAACGGCCGCCGCACGACAACAAGACGGGCGTCTTCACCTGGGAACTGATCACCGACATGCTGGTCTACGGCACCATCCAGGGTACGTGCTGCCTCATGACCTTTGTTTTCATCGTCTATGGGCCGGGTCAAGACGGACTCGGCGTCGACTGCAACAGGCACTACAGCGACAGCTGCGACGTCGTGTTCCGCGCCCGCGCCGCCGTCTTTGCCGAGTTGACTTGGCTCATCCTCATCTCCGCGTGGGAATTCAAGAGCATGCGCCGGAGCATGTTCAGGATCAACCCGCACGACACGCGCCCGTTTCCTTTCTTCGCCGATGTCTGGGAGAACCAGTTCCTGTTCTGGTCTGTCATCATTGGCGCCGTCTCCGTATTCCCCGCCGTGTACATCCCCGGGCTGAACAAGAGTGTATTCAAGCACAGAGGTATCGGTTGGGAATGGGCTCCCGCATTCATCTGCGTCTTGGTCTTCGTCAGTGGCATGGAGGCGTGGAAGTACGTGAAGCGGACCATGGGCTGGTTCCAGAAGGAGGAAACCGAAGGTGTCAAGGCCCGGAGGTACAAGAACACTGCCTTGAACTTGAGGCAGGGCTTCTTCACCATGGCAAGGAGTTTTACAAAATCCAAGAGCGAGGAGAAGAGGGAGAGGGTCGAGAGGGACGACAGCGCGTCGAGTGATGTCGTTATGCGCAGTGGAAACGGCTTAGTTCCGGTCAGAGAAGTCGTGTAAGAAAGTCGTTGAGGCTGTTGCTTTTATTTTGGATTGGTGATCAAGACCTTGACCCAGCGAACAAGGGTGGCCAGTGGTTGCGGCTGGTTAGAAGCAGGAGTTGGGCCTGGAGTCGCCATCACAGGCTGATATTAGTCTTGTACTTTTGGCCAGGATTCGTGGGCCTTTCGACAAAAAGGACGGCACTCCAATGACCGACACAGGCCTGCCAAATCCAATACCAGATATGAGTGAACGCAATTCCAGGATAGAAGGAAGAAGTAAAGGCAGGAGCAGTTAAATAAGCAGAAGAGTTGTGGGTGAACGCAGTGGCACGTGATGCGATGGGACCTTCGAGATAGATGGACAAACCTGCAGCGATCAGCTTGTTTCGCTACACCAGACACAATGAGCATAATTGCTCTTCATACGTCGACATTATTCGATCCTCAAAAGAAAGCATTCGTGAAAGATGTCTCTATCACAGTTGATCAGTCCACGGGAAACATGGTGCAAGTCTGGCAGCGAACAGAGGAGTTGAAGATAATAAGCGCCGGAGACATCGACCTAAGAGGAAAAGTTGTCCTGCCCGGTTTGGTAGATGCCCATACGCATATATTCCTTCATTCGTACGAGTAGGTAGGTCTCACCTTGTATTCCTTGGAGACCTGCTCACTCTGAGTGCTCAGCGAGCGGCCGGCTCTAAATCAAAAGAGAGATGAGAGCCATGTTGAAAGAATAGTGCGATCGGTCAATCATTGCCGCAAAGCTCTCTTGGCTGGATATACGACTTATCGGTAACAGCGTCATCTGGTCCACCACTGACACGAAGATAACTCTTGGTCCAGTGATCTCAGCTCGGAGTCCATGGGTGATGCGGATGCCAACATGCGAGACGCCATCGCTCGAGGCATCATACCTGGGCCTCGACTCTTCGTTGCCACCAGAGCACTCGCCAGTACAGGATCATATGAGCTTAGGACCGAGAATCAGGGGGGCGGGGTCTGCTTGCCCAGCGGTGGCGAAGCCGTTGATGGCGTTGAAGACATTCGGCGTGCTGTTCGACGACGGGTGGCAGCTGGGGCGGACATTATTAAATTCTTTGCTGACTATCGCCGCCGCATTATGAGATTTCCGCCAGCTCAGCAACACCCTTATATTCACAGCGTGCGCCACCCACCTGACAACCCGAATCCAGATGTCATGTTGTTCTCCCAGGAGGAGATGGATATGATTGTCAAAGAAGCCAAACGGGCCCAGTGCCCGGTCGCAGCGCACTGCGGGACGATAGAAGGGGCCATGTGTGCCATTCGGGCCGGAGTGCAGACCATTGAGCATGCCTATGTTGCCAATGAAGATCTTTTCCGAGAGATGGTCAAACATGATGTGATATTTGTGCCTACTCTGGCCGTCTGCGAGAGGCTTCACGCTCGTCGATATGAGGAGATCAAGGCCCAGATCGCTTTGGCATGGAGGCTCGGAGTCCGATTTGCCTGTGGAGGAGACACAGGCACCTATCCGCATGGTGAGAATGCTAGGGAACTTGAACTGATGATTGAAGCCGGTCTGCCTGTTGAAGAGGTGATCGAATCCTGCACCGTCGGTGGCTGGGAGTCCTGTGGCAAGGATCTATGTGGGATTCGTTTTGGATGGTTTGCACCCGGTCTCCGGGCTGATATAATCGCTTTGGAGACGGATCCACGAGAGGATAAAGGTGCTTTTAGGAAGGTGGACTTTGTCATGAAAGATGCGACCGTGTGGAAATTGGATGGTAAAGCAGTAGGTATGATCTAAGCTCTGAAAAACTTCCATCTCGGACACACGGAGATATGCTTATGAGGCGTGTTCATCTTACCTAGAGTTCGAAAGGTGTAAACTGATATTTCTGACAGTCCTTGTCTAGGCACATCACTGCAGTCTTTGCAGGTTGCCACTGTGGGAGTAGAGAACACTAGAGTAGACAACACCAGTAGACAACACCAGTAGACAACATCTTTGGTAGATCAATTTAGCCTTATCGCTGTTCTGTTACCTCAGACATATTGGGTATCATTATGCAAATGACTCCAAGACCGTAACACCATGCCAGTCCGTCATCCACCAGACGAAGCCGTCCTCTTGGATCACCACCATCAATGCAGAATAAAAATTACTTTCTGGCCCTTCGTTTCCCCTTTCTCTTTTTACTTGTTTTCCCAGGTTCAGCATTGTCTTCGCCGTCAGCTTCGCTGCCGTCAGTCTCGACAGCTGCCGGCCGGCCCACGGCGACGAGGAGTCCGTCCTCGATCAGCTTCAGCCTACACTCTTCCAGGACTTTCTGTGCTTTCTCGCTATTCCAGTCCGACCCGCGCTCTAGATTCGAGGTGCCAGTCCCAGCAATACCGTTGTAGAGCTCTTTGGCCAAATCATCGTCAGACTTCAGGGAGTGCTGTGCAGATGGTTGAGCGGACGGCCGACGGTCGTGTCTTGACAGTGATGACACACGACTTGGCGTCTGGCCTTTTCGATTTCGAGACAGTGGTTTCTGCTTCGCTGGTCCAGCCATGATGGTGGCGTTCTCCAGGTCTGCCGGCTCAATTTCACCGTTGGCCACCATCTCCTGCAGCTTTCTTTGCGCGGAAATCTGCATCATGGCATCTCGGTGTTCCTCCCGAAGTCCTTCCATCAGCAAGTCTTTGGTCGCGCTCTCTTCCTGGAGCTGTTGAATGGTCTTTCTGAGCTCCGTCACTTGCGTGTCTTCGAGGTGCTTCACTCTTTCCATCAGACTGGATGTCAACGTCTTTTCTTCGAGGTATTTTTGGTTGATGCTCCTCGCCATCTCCTCAAACTTGGCGCTTCGCCTTTCAAGTCGAGCTTTCTCCTTTTCAAGTTCGGGAAGTTTGCCCTTGGCCACAAGGTCGTGCTCGCTCTCCAAGACTCGGAGCCTCTCGCTCACGTGTCGACTTTCTTCCATGGCTCGTTCGGCCCGTTTGCCGGCCTCGGCTGCTTTGTCAACGGCGCGCTCCAGGACTTCTTCAAAGTAGACCCGCTGAGACTCGAGTTGACTGGTCAACAGGTGGGTGTACTCCAGAGCAATGTTCTCCATTTTGACCATTTCAAGATCTTCATGGCCTTCCAGCGCCGTGGGCTCCCGCCTGCGGCCTGGCAACTCGACAAGTTTTTCGCCGGGCTGTGCAGCATCTTGAATGATCCGGTGCACATACCCGTCTCCGGCATAGTCCCAGACTCTCTTGCTCTCAAGATCCATGCTGAATGTGTGACCAGTCTCTTCAAAATGTGCATAGGCATGCTTCCCCTCGTATCTTCCGCACCCGATCTTGCCACATATCAGGCATTGCCAGAGGCTGGTGTCGGCATGACACGTTTCACATTCGAGCGGGCCATCGGAGATTTCGTACTCCCCCGTATTCTTGCTTTTGTACTTGTAACTGCCGAGCCGTGATGAGAAATCGTCGTGGGTATATCGGCACACAGGGCAACCGCCGCCAGACCATTTCTGGAGACAGGTACAGTGAAAGACATGCTGGCACGGTATCGTCAAAAGACCCGTAGTCTCATCCATCCGCTCGAGGCAAACGGGGCATGTGGGCAATTCGACGAGGGACGATGTCCTCGGTGCGAGAGGTTTCCCCGTGGTAGTGGTGGCAGGGACAAAGGGATCATTGGACATGCGAGGAAAACTTGTTCTTTCGGTCGGTGACCCCAGTTCATTAGTGGCCTTGGTGCTGGAGGTCTGGATCAACTCGACCGATTTGAGAAAGACGACGTGGCATGTCTCTGGCTGCAGCAAAAAGTGGTCGGTCAGCGGGGATGCTCCAGCCGTGGAGGATGAGCCCTTACCTCCATCGTATTGAAGACTTTGCCATTCCACTCATGTTGCCACTCCCGGGCCTTTTTGCCGTGTCGGAACTTCATCAAGACCATGTAACGGTTGGCCCGCGACGTCCGGACCATTCTGAAGTGGCTGACTTCGTTTCTGGTCTCGTCGCCCACAAAGGCCAGGAAATCAGAAGGGGTCATGTATGATGGCACTGCCAGGATGCAGAGACTCGTGCACTCTTCGTCTTTGGGAGGAGGATGGGGTTGGCCAGTGGGCTGCTTGTGAAGTCCATCAGCCCACAGATCGCTGGATCTGTAGACCGAGTCTTTGTAAAGCCCCGACGTCTCATCAGCGTCCCTGTAGAGGTGTACAATTCCCCAACCCTCGGCGCCCTCGTGCTCGACGACCAACGGCTCATATCGGCCTTTCATGTGGTGTCCCGATATCGCGCTGCCGATGCCTTTTCCAACCATGTTATCTTTGTGCCCTCCCGGGTCTGCCATTCCTCCCTGGAAGGTGATATCCGAGCTTTCGAGTGAGATATGGTCTAAGCGATGATCGTGAGGATCCGAGCGTGTCATCTCGGCCGCTACAGAAGCCTCTTGGTTTGTGACGAGGTCAGGAGGGCGGGCCCGCCTCGGTGAGGCATCTTTGGTTCGGTCAAGGCCGATATCCCGGGACATACGCCGTGAGCTCGCGTTCGTGAAAGGCTTGAGAGCCTTGAAGAATTCGGACAAGTTGGGAGACCGAGGTTCGTCTGCGCGCAGCTCAGTTCGTACTGGGTCGGGGAACAGTTCAATTGCAACATGAAAGAAATAATCCGGCATTTCGCTTGCACATGGTGAGCAGGATGTTGAGTGAGTCAGCAGGAAGGCTGGAGACGGTGTGTTATGAAGGAAATACAAAATGCGCAGTCACATGCACGGAATCGGCTCAGGTGGCAAAAACCAGGTGCGAGACTATAGTAGTCAAATTGCAAATTCTATACTGGATTCGAGAGCATGATACAGCAAACTAGACGAAGGTCACCATATTGAAGCGGGGAAAAAATGACCGGTGGTGAAGGACATCAGATGATATTGGTCTTCTATCACTGCTTGGCAGAGCGCCGTCGCTATCATCAGATCATTCCTTAACCATGTCTGATACCATCTGGGACACGAATCTCAAACAACGCCACATGTCGTAATCTCATGCGAGAACGCTCACTGCCCGCCGCGCAACCTCAACACCAGGTGCAGAGTGCTCTCCTTCTGGATGTTGTAGTCGGACAGCGTGCGGCCGTCCTCCAGCTGCTTTCCCGCAAAGATCAGTCTCTGCTGGTCCGGCGGGATGCCTTCCTTGTCCTGGATCTTGGACTTGACATTGTCGATGGTGTCGGATGATTCGACTTCCAAAGTGATGGTCTTGCCCGTCAAAGTCTTGACGAAGATTTGCATGCCACCCCTCAATCTCAGCACCAGGTGGAGTGTCGACTCCTTCTGAATGTTGTAGTCGGACAGCGTTCGGCCGTCTTCAAGCTGTTTGCCGGCGAAGATCAAGCGTTGCTGGTCCGGCGGGATGCCCTCCTTGTCTTGAATCTTGGACTTGACGTTGTCGATCGTGTCGGACGACTCCACCTCCAGGGTGATGGTCTTGCCCGTCAGTGTCTTGACAAAGATTTGCATGCCGCCACGGAGACGGAGAACCAGGTGGAGAGTGGATTCCTTCTGAATGTTGTAGTCGCTCAGAGTGCGGCCATCTTCGAGTTGTTTGCCAGCGAAAATGAGACGCTGCTGATCCGGAGGGATGCCTTCCTTGTCCTGGATCTTACTCTTGACGTTGTCGATGGTGTCGCTGGACTCGACCTCAAGAGTGATGGTCTTGCCCGTCAGCGTCTTGACGAAGATTTGCATGCCGCCACGGAGACGGAGGACGAGGTGCAGAGTCGACTCCTTCTGGATGTTGTAGTCGCTCAGCGTCCGGCCGTCCTCGAGCTGTTTGCCGGCGAAAATGAGACGCTGCTGGTCTGGAGGAATGCCTTCCTTGTCTTGAATCTTACTCTTGACGTTGTCGATGGTGTCGCTGGATTCCACCTCAAGGGTGATGGTCTTGCCGGTGACTGAAAAGTATGTTAGTCGCGAGGCCTAGGTGGCAATCAGGCGAGTGCGGGGCAACTTACGAGTCTTGACGAAAATCTGCATGATGGCGGTGTTTGTATATATCTTAATGTAGACGGCTGATCAAGAATGATCTTCGAGCACAAGATGCGAAGAAGGGTGATGAGTGTTGATGGTAGATGATGAGATGGAAGAAGGATGACGGCGAAGAGCGGGCTTATGTAGTGGTCGGCGGAAGGCGGGAGGCATTGCCAGGTGGCTATGAATCACTAAGCAGCCGCCAGAAATGGCGCTAGGCCTGTTTCGGCCACTGCCTAGAAGTTGGAAGAAGACAGTGGTGCAGCCTCGATTCGACGGTGTTACCACTACTTGCTCCCCTGCCACACATGCTGGGGCGAACCAAACCGAAATTTTTTATTGCGGTTCATACTAATAGTCGATTCTCACGTGAGAGACTCCCTCTACGGCTCCGTTGAAGAGGCTGGGTTGGCCCGACCCCGGCTTCTCCGCATCTTTCCTGCCCACTGTTTTTTGGTCCCAAAGCAGACCAAATCTTCCGATAATGCTCTGAAGAATGGAGCCTTCGATTGCACTACGCTTGTCAGGCACGTTAAGAACACAACTGAAGGCTCCCAGTTGTATTGACTCATACCCAGGCGGCTGCTATTACCCCCCACACACTAGCGTTATCGCAGTATGACGTCGTCCCAGCCTGAGAGATTTCTGGCGTGGTCTTTTCATTCCTGTTCCACATGACGTGATGCAAGAACAAATCGGCCGCGTGACGCCAATCGCATACCAGAAAGACGGTAAAGAAAAGAGATTGAACAACCTACAGTAGGTCCACAGGACTCTTTGGGTTTAACCTGGAACACAGATTGCCTAACCTTGCAGCTTTCCGCTTCAGAACTAGGGAAGGCACTCTCCAGGCGTGTTGTGCTGGGGCAGTGAAGCTTGGCAGGCTTTAAACACCAGGAGTCCACCACCTCAGCCTCGCCAATGCCTCCAGCTCCGCATCATGAGCATGACTCTCTCTCGTCGCGGAAGACTCCTTAGGCGTCGGTGATTCTTCGTTACGTTTTAATGGCCACGCCCGTCCCAAAGCCAGAATCTTACCACGTCGGATGGATCAGCGCAGTCCACACTGAGTACGTCGCCGCATGCGAACTCCTCGACGAAGAATTCCAGACACCGCAGCGCGCTCACCACGATGACAATGCCTATACATGTGGCCGTATCGGGGACCACAAAGTTGTGGTGGCATGCCTTCCTCAGGGCAGGCATGGGCTGACCTCGGCGGCGACCGTGGCCACGAACTTGCGACGCAGCTTTCCAGCGATTCAGTTCGGCCTTATGGTGGGCATTGGCGGAGGAGCACCGAGTGCAAGACATGACATCCGGCTCGGTGACGTGGTCGTGAGCTCGCCGACAGGCAAGACTGGAGGAGTCATTCATTATGAGCTTGGAAAGACGATCCAAGGCAAGAAGTTTGACAGAACAGGGTCACTCAGTCCGCCGCCAGCCATCTTACTAAATGCCTTGCAAAAGCTGAACGCTCTGCATGAACGACGGGGGCATCAAATTGCTGAAACGGTGAACCAGATGATTCGCACCAACACTCGTCTGAAGAGGTATCAACGCCCTGGCTTGGACATCCTCTACCAATCGTCCTTCGTCCACACGGACGAGGAGCGACCATGCACTGAGGGGTGTGGGACTGATCAAGTCGTCCAAAGGCCGGTGCGTGACGCTGGCCAAGACAATCCCGCGGTACACTATGGACTCGTCGCCTCAGCGGACCGAATGATGAACGACGCTCATGTTCGAGATCATTTAGCACAGACAGAAGGCGTGCTGTGTTTTGAAACGGAAGCAGCGGGCTTAATGGATAACTTTCCCTGCGTGGTGATTCGCGGGATTTGCGGCTACGCTGACACCCACAACAACGATCTATGGAAAGGGTATGCGGCGGCCACCGCTACCGCATATGCTAAAGAGTTGCTCAGTGTGGTGACTCCCCTAGAGGTGACCCAGACGGTACATGGAGAGACGGCCACTCCACGAAAAGCCTGCTGGTCGGTCCCTCTTACAAGGAATCAGCGGTTCGTTGGCCGTCGCCGTCAACTCAGCGAGCTCGAGACGAAGCTTTTCTCTGACGGACACCACCACTCCAGAGTTGCCATCACTGGTCTTGGAGGCGTCGGCAAGACCCAAATTGTGCTGGAACTAGCCTATCGAACCAGAGACGACCGTCCAGACTGCTCAGTCTTTTGGGTGCCTGCAGCCAGTGTTGAAAACATACAGCAAGCCTATTCAGAAATAGGCCGGCAGCTGCAGATCCAGGTGGAGAAAAAGGAGGACGTGATCAAACTCGTACAAGACGCTTTGAGCCAAGAAAGCTCTGGGCCATGGCTGCTGATACTGGACAGTGCGGACGATATCGAGATGTGGTTGAATACCATAGACATCGGCACCAAGTCCACTCGCCTGATCGACTGTCTTCCAAGGAGCCACAAAGGATCTATCGTCTTCACCACACGGACCCGGAAGGCTGCCGTCAAATTTTCCCCTGCAGATATCATTCAGGTCCCTGACAAAGACGAGGATGTCGCCACTCAGATCCTGCAGCATTCCCTAATTAGCCAGGAGATTCTAAATGACCGCGAGGCCGCTTTAGAGCTTCTGAACAAGTTGGCCTTTCTCCCTCTGGCAATCGTCCAGGCAGCCGCATATATCAACGAGAATGATATGTCACTTCGGGACTATTTGTCCCTCTGGAATGATACAGAGGAGAAAATTATTGAAGTCCTCAGCAAAGACTTTGAAGATGAGGGGAGATATTGGAATCAGAACTTTGACGATGAGGGGAGATATCGAGATCAGAAAAATCCCGTCGCAACTACATGGCTTATTTCATTTGAGCAAATCCGGCATCGTGATAAGTTGGCAGCTAAGTACTTGTCTTTCATGTCATGCCTCGACCCAAAAATGATCCCGCAGTCTCTTTTGCCACCGGCAGAAACTAAAGCGAAAGCTCTTGAGGCTATCGGCACACTTACTGCCTACTCATTTATTGCGAAACACAAGAATCAGACCTTTGACCTCCATCGACTAGTACACCTTGCCACTCGGAGTTGGCTGAGAGAGCAGAAGTCCTTGACTGAGTGGATGAGAAAAGCTACAGCACAATTGGCCGACGTCTTTCCAGATGATAATCATCAGAACAGGACCCTGTGGAGAACATATTTACCCCATGCGAGTTATCTTCTATCGTCCAGCCCCGAAGATGATGGCATTGATGGGAGACTCTTATTACTTGAAAGATTTGGGCTATGTCTAAAGAGTGATGGAAGATATTTTGAAGCGGAAGAGCCGCTTACTGAGGTAACGGAGACAATGAAGAGAATGCTAGGGCCAGAGCATCCTGACACACTGACCAGTAGGGCCAATCTTGCCTCGACATTTTGGAACCAGGGACGATGGAAGGAGGCTGAAGAGCTACAAGTGCAAGTGACGGAGACGAGAAAGAGAGCACTAGGGCCAGAGCATCCTGACACACTGACCGGTATGGCCAATCTTGCCTTGACATTTTGGAATCAGGGACGATGGAAGGAGGCTGAAGAGCTACAAGTGCAAGTGACGGAGACGACAAAGAGAGTGCTAGGGCCAGAACATCCTGACACACTGACCAGTATGGCCAATCTTGCCTCGACATTTTGGAATCAGGGACGATGGAAGGAGGCTGAAGAGCTACAAGTGCAAGTGACGGAGACGACAAAGAGAGTGCTAGGGCCAGAACACCCTGACACACTGACCAGTATGGCCAATCTCGCCTCGACATACATGAATCAGGGACGATGGAAGGAGGCTGAAGAGCTACAAGTGCAAGTGATGGAGACGATAAAGAGAGTGCTAGGGCCAGAGCATCCTGACACACTGACCAGTATGGCCAATCTTGCCTCGACATACAGGAATCAGGGACGATGGAAGGAGGCTGAAGAGCTAGAAGTGCAAGTGATGGAGACGAGAAAGAGAGTGCTAGGGCCAGAGCATCCTGACACACTGACCAGTATGGCCAATCTTGCCTCGACATACATGAATCAGGGGCGATGGAAGGAGGCTGAAGAGCTACAAGTGCAAGTGATGGAGACGACGAAAAGAGTGCTAGGGCCAGAGCATCCTGACACACTGACCAGTATGGCCAATCTTGCCTCGACATTTTGGAATCAGGGACGATGGAAGGAGGCTGAAGAGCTACAAGTGCAAGTGACGGAGACGATAAAGAGAGTGCTAGGGCCACAACATCCTGACACACTGACCAGTATGGCCAATCTCGCCTCGACATACATGAATCAGGGGCGATGGAAGGAGGCTGAAGAGCTACAAGTGCAAGTGATGGAGACGAGAAAGAGAGTGCTAGGACCATATCATCCTGACACATTGACCAATATGGCCAATCTTGCCTCGACAGACAGGAATCAGGGACGATGGAAGGAGGCTGAAGAGCTAGAAGTGCAAGTGACGGAGACGAGAAAGAGAGTGCTAGGGCCAGAGCATCCTGACACACTGACCAGTATGGCCAATCTTGCCTCGACATTTTGGAATCAGGGGCGATGGAAGGAGGCTGAAGAGCTACAAGTGCAAGTGATGGAGACGATAAAGAGAGTGCTAGGGCCAGAGCATCCTGACACACTGACTAGCATGAACAACCTCGCATATACGTGGAAGTCCCATGGCCGTGACACTGAAGCTTTGGAGTTAATGGAAGAATGTTGTCAGCTACGAAAACAAAGATTGGGGTCTGATCATCCTGACGCGGTGTCTTCACTTGATACATTGAACGAGTGGAAATTAACGAGCTCATTGGTAGGCAACTAGCATCAGCAGCCTGAGAAAGTAGGCCCTAACAGAAATATTGTTACTGTCTAATGAACCCTTGCAATGGGTCATTCCACTTTGCGAGAATCGGCGTGGTTAGGAATAACATCAAGTACGTCCTTATCTCTCAGAAATTCATGTCGCCGGTATGATTCTGATATATGGTGGGTCGAAGACTCGAGAACCCCGGAAGGGGGCTGAGGCGCCCTCAGAATCGGTGGACAGGCGCCAAAGAAGGGTGCAGGCGGTAGTCGGGATGCTGGAGAGATCAACAGTTGTCCATCGAGTCGACCCAGTCCAGGGTATTTAAAGGCACCCGTTGCAATGGTCCTCTACAAATCGGGGCGCATTTCAGGGTCTGATGCCCTCTTCGATTTGCCTTGAGAAGACTTAGCGGCTTCCGGTTGACGGGGTGCCTTCATATAGGAATGATGGATCCAAAAATATGGATAACAAGCTTCGCATCGGCTGGCATTACGACTGTACTGTAAATCGTACGTAAAAGTATCTGATGGGGAAAAGCTGGTAGATTGGCCCTTGAAGCCCGGGTGTGTCGGGGATGCTAAGCTTGATGTAACGTCACAGTAGGCGTCTTTCAGGCCACTTCCCCACAGCTGCGTCAGTCAATAGACCTGAGCTTGAATTCCCACCAATCAAAAAGTCAGGAGGCTGGCGCTCCTATACTATGCTGGGAATTTTGGAAGATCTCAAGTGGTGAGCCGTCCCATGTGGTCGCCATGAACCCTGCGGATGGCTACCTGATGAATGTCTGGTGCAATCCACAACTACAACTGACTAATCGACTTGTCAGATGAAAGCACGTTCAGGAAGGATTCGCGGCTGGATCGGCCGTGAATTGCTTCCGTTTTTGTAAGCGTTCCACTTTTTGTGAGACTTTGGGTTTACCCGACCTGAAGCGACAAAAAGATCTCTTGAGGATCTTATCTTGTCAGATGATCGGTGTGATCGAGCTGAACATCAGTGATTTGACCCAGTCAGGGTGTGCCCATCATGCCCGTGTCAAGCGGTAGCTCTCGGTACTATACCGAGTGGCAGACCGACTGTCCAGGGTGGCACTCACTGGAAGAGAGATAAAATGCTTGGCCAAGGCCTCCCAAGACGTCTGTTGGCCTTCTTCCGTCTTGTCTACGATTAGACGAGTGGAAATTTGTCTGGGCAATCATGTCGGTCATCGCTGTTTCTCTGCTCCTGTTGGCCGCGGTCAGCTCCACCCATGCAGCCTGGATTGAGCGACGACAGACCACGGTCACCAAGACGGTGACTGTGAGTAGTTCGGCTTCGGTTCCGCAGTACTTCCAGACGACCCCTGAAGTCTTCGCGAGTGTGTATGGTGCCCCTGCCTCAAGGGTCCAATCTCACAGAAGCAGGCTTCACCCAGACCGGCACCGCACCGTTTCTCGTCGCCACGAATCCGGCGCCCTTTGGTGTCGAGACCGGCTACGTCCCACCCCAGCCCCTGGCGACGAGTTTGCCGATTGCTGGTGCACCCGGAAATGACAGCATCTTCTACTATATGGGTAACCTGAGGTGAGCAACGCTTATGGGAACTTCTGCCCCGATCTAACGGCCGGAGCCCATACTTCCCGAGTCCGGGGTTTGGCGCCAATGAATATCCACTTCCGCCGGGAGCCAGCGTCAGCCAGGTGCAAGGACTGTTTCGACATGGATCGCGGTACCCAACCAGTGGCTCCGGAGTCCAGACCTTGGGGGAGAAGATTCAGAATATCACCAGCAATGGCACGGCCCACTTCACCGGCGAACTCGCCTTTTTGAACTTGTACAAGTATGGGCTTGGTGCGGAAATCTTAGTGCCTCAGGGACGAGCAGAACTCTTCAACCATGGCATCGACCAATACTACGCCTATGGACGCCTCTACAACACTTCGACGAAGATCATTGCTCGCACCACCACGCAAGATCGAATGGTCCAGTCAGCCGAGTACTTTATGACGGGGTTTTTCGGGTCGACATGGACGAACAATGCCACTCTGGAACTCATCATTGACCAGATCTTCTACAATAACTCGCTCTCTGGTTATAATCAATGCAATGACAGCAACACCTATGTTTCGGAGGGTGGCGACAACGCTTCCGCTATCTGGGAAGCGATTTACCTCAAAAATGCCCAGGCACGATTCAATGCCCTGGGCAACTATAACTGGTCCATCTCCGATGTCTACAATGCCCAAACACTGTGTCCCTATGAGACCGTCTCCTTCGGGTATTCTGCCTTCTGTAATCTCTTTACCTTTGAAGAATGGAAGGGCTTCGAGTATACGATTGACCTTCAATTCGATGGAACCTACGGCTTCGCGGCACCGGCAGGTCGCGCCATCGGTATCGGATGGGTCGAGGAACTCTATGCTCGGCTTCAGGGTCACCTCTACAACCTCGCACCGGGATCGACCCAGGTCAACACCACTCTTGACGAGATGAACTCGACATTTCCATTGAATCAAACCCTTTACTTCGACTTCACGCATGATGTCAACATCGCCGCGGTCGTCACCGCCCTCGGCTTGACACAGTTCAACCAAACCTTGTCGGCCAGTGGACCCCCAGAAAACCAACAATTAATTGTTTCGCATATGGAGCCATTTGGGTCCAGATTGCTCTTCGAAGTCATTGACACTCCACACCCCGTCAAAGCCCTTCGACCAGCCACCAACAATGCGACTACGTCTGATTATTACAACAGTGGCAATGCCACGACCTACATTCACCTGACGTTGAACCAGCGCACCATTCCGCTCGGTGTAAGTTACCCTCAGTGTGGCGCCCGTGAAGACGGCTGGTGTGAAAAGAGTACCTTTCTGTCAATCCTCGGCAGCCTCCTCGACATCGCAAACTATGAGTATGCTTGTTTCGGCAAGTATCCAGCGGTGCCGTTTGGTGACATCACCAATGGTGTCGAGCCGCCAAAGACCAAGAGGGACCTTCGAGCCAGAAAGTTGGGCGGTGGCATGGGTAGTGGTCTTGGTCTGGGCAAAAGAGAAGAAGAGTTCCTTGCTCGGAACTAAAGTAATGCGGGACTTTGTGCCTACGAAGAGAGATATTTAATCTGGAAAGCATTGTTAATACTTTTAGCTGCATCCCCTCTTGGGGCTCCATCCAGCAGAAAAAGGGAAAGAAGGAGCAGTTCTAGACTTAACCTGTTCTAGTCAATGACTTTGTTATGGTCATTCCATCGCATGAAGAATCGGATAAAATGGAGGAAAATGTTCAAGCCCAAGGGTCTGATGCCTGAACATATAAGGGGCAACGTCTGCAGGATTGTCCCAGCCGGAGCGGTGTCGGGGTCCTGTAACGGAACAGCATGTTGGACAGCTCGTATTTTCACCTCCGGTCACGTCAACCCAGCGTCCGCCTTTGATACAATGTCCCTTGCTCTCAAGACCCAGGCCCAGACGGAGTCCACTGCTGGCAATCACAGGCCACCGCTAAGCAAAATCGGGTCAGGATACTGGACCCAAATGGCAAAGGTCTTGGCAAGATGCTCCTCCAGGTCCTCATTCTCCTTTCCTTTATCCTTCTGCCCTCTGTAGACAGTGACATGACCAACATTTGAATTCAGCGCATCCTGGACCAGAGCTGATCCTTTATTTCGAACATTTTTCTATGCCAAAGTTCGTTCCCGTCTGCCGTATCTCTCGCATCCATCTTTGTCGACATCTTGAGGCAGGGAGTGGATGGAAGGACTCGTGTGAAGATTGAGTCCATGGGGGGAGGGAGAGCGCTTAATTTACGGTTGCTTCTTCTCACGATTATGGCCATCTTCTGGGTGTCTTTATCACGAAAGACAGAGAGCCACGTACCTTTCTCCTTGTCGACGTCGAACCTGCATCTCTTACACCAGGAATCGTCTTGAGCGGACCCGCACCTCTTCCGGTTGAAGCACTCTGTCCTGTAGCCTGGTACATTCGCCGCAGGGCACTTGTGATATGTTCGTCGCTCTGCAGCCCAGTGATTGCACTTGGTGTGGTAGACGTCCTCGACATAGCACATGCCCCTTGAGGTGATGAGGTTCCTGCACTTGAGGACAAGAGAGCTTGTGATGGCTGTATGGTGTGGTGTTATTGCAGTTTCAAGGGGTCCGGCTTGAACGAGCGTATTTAATTCTGGCGAAGCAGGACCCATTGTGATCTTCAAACAGAGATTGAAAGAATAAAGTCGTTCTCATACCCTGAATGACCTCTTTGTTGCTTCCCTGAACAATGGATGTAAGTATCAATCTTCCATATTGCGGAAATGAGTGCAAAAATGGACGGGCACAAGGCAGTCAATTGCAGTTGTGGCAGAGGACGTGGAATTTGGAGCATGGCCATGGCAATCCCAAACCGCCACGGCATAAGACCTCCATAGACATGTGAACAGCTTCATGGCTGTTGTCTCCCCATTCATCCGCATTATCCTTGAAAGTCTGAGCTCAAGGTATTCAGCAGCGACGGGACAGTTGCACCTGATATCCTCGACAGCAATGCCTGAGACAGACGAATTTTTTTTCTTTATTGACCAACTTGGAGTCGACGGTCAAAGGGTCGATGCAGTTTGGCATGGCTTTCGTGGATGCATTCCACAATACAGACAACAGACAAGAGAGTCACATCAGCTGACTCCAGTCCAGCTTCCTTTCACAGATCGAGTCAGCCCACCTTACAGAGGGATTCTAGAATTCTAATGTCTAGACCATGGGAACGTGTACCGGCTGCATAATAGCATTATGTGATTTGCACCAGGCAACATGTTCCAGCTCGGTCTGGGGGCGTGGAATGTGCAGTGAACAGCTTGGACCACATTGCTCTGAAGGCTGGCCGCTGCCAGATCAGAAGACAACGCCCGCATTCCTGCATATCCTAGTCATGGCCGGAGGAGGAATTCTCACCCGAATTCGAGTTCAATGTTTTGTTTGTTTGTTCAATGGTGATATGCAGGTCCTGTTGACAACCATTACGCAACCTCAACCACCTCATCCTTTGCAGCTCTTGGCGATTGAGGGATATGACGACTTTCTCCCTATCCCAACGCCATGTCTTTGGGAGGCTCTTCTGATGGCCTCTTCCCGCTGGAGGATCAGGCCGCCAAAATGCTCTTTCCTTCGATCGAAGAGAGCGATTTATTTGACGACACATTCAGCCAAGATCTATACGAATTTGCGAGAGGAGAGAATAAGGACGGTGACGATGAGTACGGCCACTCTGATGCCGGTCTTGACCGCGACTCACCAAATTTTGACCCATATTGTCTCCCTGGTCTCAATGTCCCTGCAAAGCAGGAGCACTCTCCACCACAACCCTGGCGCAAGAGGTTGTGGTGTCCGAAGAGACGATCCTCGAGGCTTGTCGTTGAAAAGACGCGCAAAACCGGTCTGGATCTCTCAGGAACCATTTCGGCAAGTCATTTGGTCAGTGACGATAATTGTACAGTCAGAAGACCCCGGACGGCCCATGGGACCCCCTCTCGAAGGAGCACAAAGAGAGGTGCAACCAGTCCCAAAGCGTCCAACTCCCCGCGAGTCCCTGATGCACAAATACCATTCCCCCGCAAGGTCACCCTGTCGCCAAGTCCAGTGTATACTCGACTGCTCACACGTGGGAAGATGGATCACATCGATACATGGCAGCAGGACTTTCAGAACTTCCACCTCCACCTGCCCCATGACCGTTGTCCATCTACACCGCAAACGTCGACGAGGCCTCCAGGATATGAGAGCACAACTGGTCCGATGGCCCGCGCCGTCATGGCCCACCAAGCAGGGATAGAAGTCCCAGCCTCGACGATTCACCAGCGGAAGCTTTACCAGAGTATCGGTGGTGAGTATCATCCCGCCATTGATCCACGTGTGCTCGATCCGACTGCCGTGGCGGGCCTGAATGTCACTGCCAGCCTGGGGGGCCAGCTCCCTTCTCTGTCCGGGCAATTCCCAAGCTATGAACAGCCTCCAATTCCGGTGTGGGCAACAGAAAGCCGACACTCTTCATATGACTCCCACCAGTCGCACGACAGCCAGAGGCACATGACCCACGCCATGCGCTGCAATGACCATGTGCAGCCGTGGTCGTCCTCACCAAGGTCTTCCTCTCAGGCCAGTTTTCCAATATTGTGGCAGGATTATTATCCAGGCTTCATGGCACCCGAACCCGAGCACTTTCCACACGATATACTCGAACAGCACACCGGCACAGCACAGAACGGATTGAGCATCCAATGTCCTGAACTGGAACCCCGGAACCAAGCCGTTCGGCAGGAACCACGAGCATTCCACCACACTGTCTCTTCAGGCACTGCAATACCATATTCGCTGGCTTCCGTGCCGGCGCCGGATTCTCTCGACCCATATCCACCACTGCCCCCCCCCGCTGTGTCACCCTTTACAACTCCACACAAGCAACGCAGGTTCCCACCTCGGTCGCCCTCGCCTTCGAGTTCCTTGACCAAGACGACCCTGCATATTCAACGTCAAAGATCACCCACCCGAACGGACCACAACCGCACGCGTCTCAAATCCATCCACAAACCCGGGCCCATGAAAGACACTTCTTCTTCCTACTCCCCACTTCCCAACGCCTTCAGCGTCCGCTCATCGTCTAAACCTCCCCGCACACCCAAGACGCCATCCAACAAGACCTTGGCAGCGGGCGGTGGCGTCGGCACGATTGATTTTGTCAACTTCACACCCGATGATTCCATCAAGCTGCTCAGCGATGTGGCGCCGAGCGGGAGTTCCAAGACGCGAGCCCGACGGGAAGCCGAGGCGCGAGAAAAGAGGAAACGGCTGAGCGAGGCGGCACTCAAGGCGGTGCGCAGTGCTGGCGGAGACCTGGCGGTGTTGGAGAAAGCCTTGTTGACTTGACTGTTGATTCAGGAAGGAAAGAAGCTTTTCTTGTTGATCGTGAGATCAGGGAACATGGAGGCAAGCGTTCTGGGACAAGCAATGGACGGGACCGTGCTATTCGTAGGTCATTGAATACGCCGGTAGTAGAGACCTGATTCATGTCCTATACTCGTCTGTTGGCACTGATATGGTTTTCCCGACATCCTGATTTTGAAATTTCCCATAAGCCACGCAGATCCGGGAATATTCTGATGCTTCTTAAGCGCATTTGCTTGTCATTTAACGTAATGAGAACCTGGATTCGCCGATATTTGTCTTCAAGAAAGATCTTGTTTTCCAACTGCCATAGTATTTGCTTTTGCTTCTTGAATTTCACCATCCAGACCAATTCAACAAAAAAACCAAAACAGAATTGCCCTCAAGACAGGGCCATGAAACCTGGAGGACGACGGCAGGCATCGCGATCAGGATAGGCAAGCTGTGACAAAAAAGATCAAAGGAAATTGGATGGTAGAGAAGGCCGGAACAGAACCGACCGCGACGAAATGTCCGACATGAAATTGATAATGTTTGAACCAAGACTTTGGACGAGAGTATCAGTCAAATATACGGATCTCCAGCCGGACTTCTCGTATGGCCGATGGCAGTCTTGACAAACTGTGTCACGTGCAAGATTTGTGGCATGCTTGAGACACGACCGATCCGATGCGGGTAATATTGCATAACATTGGGTCCCACATTGCTGTGGTGAAACGCAGGTCTGGAGTGTGGCACTGGCCTCATGAGGGTTGGTCGGCTGCTGATCCGTGAGAGGGTGAGACGATGCAGATGTCTAACTGCAGTCAGGATAAGGGTTGGCTCGATTCGGCCTGTGGAGCTGAGCTTCGGCGACGACGCGTTACCCTCAGTTGTCCACTCTGGAGGCCGAGTGGGCGCTGACCAGGACACCCCCGAAACATTTGCTGCTGCAGCCCACGGAATTCCCCAGTGTATGTGTGAGACCGGACGGGGAACACGAGTCGCGAATCCGTGGCGCACACGGACATGGGACAAGCAGAGTGAAGAAAAGTCCGGCTGAGGCCAGCTGGAGTTTTCGAAATCTTCAGCATCTGCTCAGTTGATGATGGAGTCAAGCATGTCCCCTCCTGCCTGGCGTCGGTACGCGGATATCAAGTTCCTTCAGGTTCTGGCCCCGGGCGGGCTCGTGCCCAGAACATGCCCAGTGCTGTCAATAAGCGCGGAAGCCAAGGCGCGGGCGATGCAAGAGACGACCTGGGCCGATGTAGGTTTCGTCTCCATGCTATCATTTCTCTCCACCACCTCGAGCGGTCATGTACTGATTATCGGCTTCTCTACGATAGGGCCTGCGAGGGATTGCGGCCGTGTTTGTGGTGTGCTCCCATCTCGTTCTCTGCTACGCCAGAGAGATCGTTCCTCCCTGCTGCGCGAAGAACAGCACTCAGCCATTGCTCTTTCAGTGGCCAGTTCTTCGACTGGTGGCCAGCGGACAATCATGGGTCGCCATCTTTCTCATTCTCTCCGGCGTTGTCAATGCGCTCAAGCCCTTGAAGCTCGCACGGGCCGGCCAGACTGAACTGGCACTGTCCAAGCTGGGAGCGTCATCCTCCGCCAGAGTGTGCAGGCTGGTCCTGCCTGCCACCACGGTCACCTTGATCAGTTGGTCGATATGCCAGATGGGTTTATATGAGAGGGCCGCGATGAACGACGCCTTCTGGTTGCGGACGACGTCTCCGGAGATGAGCGAGGGCTGGTGTGCGAGCTTGAAAGACCTGGTCACGGCCCTGCGCGACACCTGGACTATGGGCGTCCTGAATCCCTACGATCAGCCTCAATGGGCCCTCGTTTTCTTCATGCAAGGCAGTTTCATGATCATCTCTGCGCTGGTGCTGGTGTGCAGCATGACGCCTGCTTGGCGCATCGCCACGCTGTGCGTTCTCGCGATTTGGTCCTTGGATTGGAGTAGACGACTTGGGGATCGTATGTTCTGCCTGCCACATTGATTCTGGAATCGATAGAGCTGACTGCCGTTCATGCAGCCTTTGTCGGCTTCTGCTGCTTTCTCGGTGTCATCCTGGCCGAGTTCTGCCTCTCGGACCTGGCCACCTCGATGTCACACCTGTCCCCCATTCTGACCCCGCCTCTGGTCCTGATTGCTCTTTTCTTTATGTCCTATCCGACGTCGCACTTTGGCGCTGCTCCCTGGTCCCGATGGTTGCATGATCTCGGCGCCCGCTACCTGTTCGCAGATAGTGCGGGTAACTTCGATCGGACGTACGGCTCGCTCGGTGGACTCCTGCTGGTCATTGCCATCATCATTTCTCCCGACGCTCGATGGATCCTCAGTCGCCGTCCTCTGTTGTGGCTCGGCCGAGTGAGCTTCGCCATCTACCTCCTGCATGGAATGTTCCTGAGGACCATTTTTGCGTGGGTCCTATCCCTCGGTCGGACCACGGCAGCATTCACCGACACCCTTGACGATGGATCTGAGTATGTGGAGGACCGATATCCCATCCCCAGCCGCTTTCGTTGCGGCCTCGCCACGGTCTGCTTGGCAGCCTGCGTCCTCGTCGCGAGCCATTTGTGGAACCAAAAGATGGAACCCCTCTTTGCGCGGATCACGACCAAGGTAGAGTACATCGTCCGGGCCAAATATTACGAAGCTCGATATTTGGAAAAGACGATCCTGCCCATCCGGAAGGGGTGAGCTGCCAGGGACATCTGACGTTGGTTTTTGGGGGG
>Ga0255336_100254_pt1 | contig 107129 bp, 91 predicted proteins | sample MeOH1_35cm_T3_17_FD_189102 | JGI IMG/M metagenome (GOLD analysis project Ga0255336, IMG submission 189102) | Sandy soil microbial communities from University of British Columbia, Vancouver, Canada - MeOH1_35cm_T3_179 | ecosystem: Engineered > Artificial ecosystem > Sand microcosm > Unclassified ...
AGACGGGCCTCAAGGTTGCAGGCGATGCCTCGCATACCTATGACGCCTATAACGCCAATGTCGGCGGCTCGCATGTGACGGTGCTGGTCGAGCATGAAACCAACGTTCAGGTTCATCTCAACCAGCCCTGATCAACCAGCCTGAGCCGCAACGCTCATCTGATCCACATTCTGGGGCGCCCCTGCGGGGGCGCCCTTTTTCTTGTCATTGCCCCGATCAGTAACCAGTCGGCCCGCTCTGATTACCGGCTGCTGTGATCACGCTCGCTGGCCAGCGGCGCCGCACTTCCGGCGCGCCCGGCCTTCGTTTAGAGTAGCGGCAGATGGGACAGTTTCGTGCGGGGGAAAGAATGTCGGACGGCTCAGACTGGGCACAGGGTTATGTGACGGATGTGCTCTATACCGATAACACCTACCGGGAACTGTCGCCCGCCTGGCTCAACTATGTGGCCGTGCTGAAAGGTTGTCAGCCGCGGCCGCTCGACCGGCCTTTCGCCTATATCGAGCTGGGCTGCGGATTGGGGCGCACGGTCACCCATCTGGCTGCCGCTTTTCCGCAGGCCCAGTTCATCGGCGTCGATTTCAATCCGGCCCATATCGATGCCGCGCAGCGTTACGCGGCGTCGCTCGGGCTGGAGAATGTGCGCTTCCTGGAGCGCGGCTTCGAGGACCTGGTGGGCGAAGAAAACGCCCGCAAGCTGGACTTGCCTGAAGTCGATTTTGTCGCCCTGCACGGCGTCTATTCGTGGATCTCGCTGGCCGCGCGGCAGGCAGTGCAGCGCTTCATCTATGAACGGCTGAAGCCGGGTGGCATCGTCTATAACAGCTATAACTGCCTGCCGGGCTGGACGCCGGAAGCGCCGCTGCGCCGGCTGCTGGTCGAACTGGCCGGGCCGAACCGCGGGGCGACCGAAGGGCGCGTCGCCCAGGCGCTGGATCAATTGGATGCCTTCGGCAAGTTCGATATCGGCTATCTCAACCGCCAGCCGGCCGCCAAGCAGGCGATGAAGCAGTATCGCGAGCGGCCGGCCAATTACCTGGCGCATGAGATGTTCAACGCCGATTGGAACCTGTTCTATTCGGCCGATGTCGCCGATGAAATGGCGGCGGCAAAGCTGGATTTCATCGGCGCGGCCACCTTGTCGGAAAATCACCTCGAGCTGCTTTTCGCCGACGAGGCGGCGGCTTTCATCACCAATCAGCCGACCTTGCGGCTGCGCCAGTTGATGCAGGACTTTCTCGCCAATCAGCGCTTCCGGCGCGACGTCTTCGTGCGCGGCCATGCCCATCTGCCGGCGGCACAGATGCGCCGCCACCGTGAGAACCAGGTGGTCCTGGCGACCAAGCCGCTGGCCAAGCTGGAGCCGAAAATCAAGGTCCCGCGCGGCTCCGCCACGCTCGATCCCAAGGTACTCATGGAACTGGATGGGGTTCTGAAGAAGGGTAGCGCGACAGTGCGGGAATTGACCCAGGCGGTGGCCAAGGGCCGCCCCGGTGATGACCTGCTGCGCATCACCAGCATGTTGCTTGCCGCCAATGTGCTGATGCCGGCCGCGGCCGTGTTTCGTATCGGCAAGACCTTCGACGGTGGCTGCAAACTGCGTGTCATCGGCAAGACCAATCAACGGCTGCTCAGCCTCGCCGCCTCGCGTGAACACGCGGAGGCAAAAACCCGCCCGCTGGTTTCACCGGTCCTGGGCGGCATCATGCCGATCAGCCTGGTCAGCGCCGTGCTGCTGCAAAGCTTCGGCGAGGGCGGGGGGCTGGAACGCGCTGTCGCGCGCAGTGTGACCGTTCTCGACAGCTACGGCCTGGCCCTGCGCAAGGGTGACCAGACGATTGCCGAGCCGGCGGCGAAGCGCGACTACCTGATGGAGCTCGGCAAGGCCTTCGTCGCCCAGGAACTGCCCGTGCTGATGACAGGCGGGGTCGCGGAAGCGGTCTAGCTGCCGCAAGGGTCGGGGCGGTGCGACCGGAGCGCTGCGACAAGGCTTAATGCGCCGCGGGTTTGTTACGTAACGCTTTGACCGCAAAGGGCAAGTCGGTATATTAAGACTTAATATCAAGGCGTCGACAGAAGCGGTCGGGGGAGCTCAATCCACTCCCCCGCAATCGTTCGGGAGCGTCAGACGCGGGCCTCGCCGTGAGTGGCAAGGCACAGCTTGTGGGGGACGCCGCAGCACCGGCACGGGATCAAATGACAGTATCGGCGAGCAATGCATTCCCCGCCCCCGCTGAGCGGGGGCCTATGGTCATGACGGCTGACGGTAGGAACAAACCTGTTGACGGGGTCTTCTCTTTGGCGCGTTCTCACACTGCTCGACAGAAAAGCCAATCAAGAAGGCCGATCTCTCATGGTCAGGCGACGCCATACTCCCGTCTGTATCATCGCGCAATCAGAACGTGAACTGGCCGCTGCCACGTTCAAAATTCTCTGATTTAACCAGACGCTAACGCTTTTTCTTCAATAAATGAAGCATCTCTAAGAACGGATCAGGGGCAATGGAAGCTTCCAAGGCAGCCGCAAACCCGGCCCAGCAAACGACCGCTGGCTCCGGAACCAACAATCCAGCTGCCGGAGCACCAGCGGCAAGTCAACGACCGAGCCAGCCGGTGCCGGGCCAGCCGGCCGCGGGACAAGCACCCCATTCGCCGCATCCAGCACAACCTGCCGCTGGTTCCCCAACGGGCTCAGCAGCAACTAGTTCCGCAGCTGCAGGCGCCGCTGCGGCCGCCAATCAAGCGGCGATCCAGCAGATGATCGCCAAGGCAATGCAGGGTGGAGGTGCCGACGGTGCGGCCGGCGCTGCTGCGGACAATGCTGCGGCCGGTCCCGGCGCGGATGCTGCCCATCAACAGGTCGCGGTGGCGCCCGGGCCGAATACGCCGCCGGTTGAATATTCCGGCCCCACCATGCGCGAAGATGCGCTGCTGTCCTGCCTCGTCATCCTGACGCGCTTGTTCGGTAATCCGAAGTCGCCGGCGGCTCTGTCGGCCTCGCTGCCGATCGCCGAAGAAGGCATGACGCCCGATCTTTTCCTGCGGGCTGCCGATCGCGCCGGTCTGTCGGCCAACAAGGTGCGGCGTCCTTTTGAAAAGATTCAGGCGATGAATCTGCCGGCCGTGCTGCTGCTGACGGAAAAGCGCGCGGTCGTAATGCTCTCGGCACCCAAGAAGGGCATGGTCGAGATTGCGACGCCCGACAATCTCGACGGTTCGCAGACCGTGGCGGTGGAACTGGTTTCGCAACTCTATACCGGCCAGATGCTGCTGGTGCGGCCGAAGATCCGCCTCGATACGCGCTCGTCCGATCTCACCGAGGCGCCACCGCGCAACTGGTTCTGGAGCGAAGTGCTGCGGTTCACGCCGCTTTATCTGGAAGTTGTCCTTTCGGCCCTGCTGATCAACCTCTTCACCATCGCCTCGTCGATCTTCTCGATGCAGGTCTATGACCGGGTCGTGCCGAACAAGGCGGAGGAGACGCTGTGGATGCTGTCGATCGGCATCCTGCTGGTTTACGGCTTCGATTTCATGCTGCGGACCTTGCGGGCGCATTTCCTCGACAAGGCCGGCAAGGCGCTGGATCGAAAGATCTCGTCGGCGATCTTCGAACATATCTTGTCGATCCGCATGGCGGCGGGTCCTCAATCGGCCGGCGCTTTCGCCAGCAATGTTCAATCCTACGAAACATTGCGCGACTTTTTCACCTCGGCCACGCTCTCGGCCATGGTCGACCTGCCCTTCGTGCTGATCTTCCTGCTGATCATCTGGCTGGTGGCGGGGCCGGTCGTCGCCGTGCCCGCGGTGATGATCCCCGTCGTCATCATGGTCAGCGTCCTGGTGCAGTTTCCGATGAAGAAGGCGGTGGAGCGCAGCTACCGCGAATCGGCGCAGAAGCACGCGACCCTCGTCGAATCCATCAACGGCCTCGATGCGATCAAAGCGGCTTCCGCGGAAGGCCAGATGCAGCGCGACTGGGACGGCTATGTGGCGGCCTCTTCCTCGTCATCGGAAAAGTCGAAGTTCTGGTCCTCGCTCGGCATCAACTTCGTGATGTTCGCTTCGAACTTCTCGACCACGGCCGTTATCCTCTGGGGCTGCTACCGGATTTTCGAATCGACGCCGACCGGTGACATTCATATGACCACCGGCGCCCTGGTCGCAGCTTCGATGCTGACCGGCCGTTCGATGGCGCCGTTGGGCCAGATCGCCGGCCTGATCATCCGCTTTCACCAGTCCTGGACCTCGCTCAAGGGCCTCAACCGCCTGATGGCGCTGCCGATCGAACGGCCGCGCGGCAAGGTGTTCCTGCGCCGCCCGCGGATCGATGGCGGCATCGAGTTCCGCAATGTCAGCTTCAAGTATCCCGGCTCGCAGACCAATGCGCTGGACGGCGTCTCCTTCCGCATCGCGCCGGGCGAACGGGTCGGCATTGTCGGCCGCATCGGCTCCGGCAAGACCACGATCGAGCGCCTGATCCTGGGACTTTTCGAGCCGTCCGATGGGGCAGTTTTGGTCGACGGCACTGATATCCGCCAGCTCGATCCCACCGATCTCCGCCAGAACATCGGCTGCGTGCTGCAGGATGCTCATCTCTTCTTCGGCTCGGTGAAGGACAATATCAGTCTCGGCGCGCCTTACGTGGACGAGGAATCGGTCCTGCGCGCGGCCACGCTGGCCGGCGTCGACCAGTTCGTCCGCCAGCATCCGCTGGGCTATGACATGCCGGTCGGTGAGAACGGGCGTATGCTCTCCGGCGGCCAGCGCCAGTCCGTCGCAGTGGCGCGCGCCATGCTGCTCAATCCGCCGATCCTGCTGCTCGATGAGCCGACCAGTTCGATGGACAACAGCACCGAGAACGCGTTCAAAAGCCGGCTCGGCGAGATCATCCAGGGCAAGACAGTGATCCTGGTCACACATCGTAACTCGATGCTTGCATTGGTCGATCGCCTGATCGTGCTGGATCGTGGTAAGGTGGTTGCCGACGGACCGAAGGCCGGCGTGCTTGATGCACTGATGAAGGGCCGTATCCGCGCCAATGAGGGCTGACGGATCGGGCTGAAGGGATTCTACGATGTCATTGACCAACCGCGATCTCTGGATCGATCCGTCGCATGCCGAGAAGGAAGGCACCCGCCTTTTCGGTCATATCCTGTTGTTCGCCGTCGCCTTCGCCATCATCGCGGCCCTGATCTGGGCGAATTTCGCCGTTCTCGATCAGGTGACCCGGGGCGAAGCGAAAGTGGTGCCGTCCAGCGCCACGCAGCTGATCCAGAGCGCCGAAGGCGGCATCATCAAGGACATGAAGGTCAAGGAAGGCGATATCGTCGAGCCGGGCCAGGAATTGGTGGAGATGGACAACACCACCGTGGCCACCGACGTCAATGAATTGCAGCAGCGTTACTGGACCGGGCTGGCCGCGACCGCGCGGCTGCAGGCCGAACTCGACGGCAAAGGTCCCGACGATATCCAGTTCGACAAGGAATTGCTCGAGAAGGCGCCGGAAGTCGCCGATGCCGAGCGGGCACAGGCCCATATCCGACAGCAGCAACTGCAGTCGCAGATCGCGACCTTGAAAGACACCATCACGCAGCGTGAGCAGGAATTGCGCTCGATCGACGTGAAGGTCAATTCCTCGCGCGTCAGCCTCGGCCTGGCGCAGCGCCGTTCCGACCTGCAGCAGAAGGTGTTTGCCTCCGGCGCGGGATCGGAAGCCGAATATATTTCGGCGCAGCAGGAGGTTCAGCGCATCGCCACCGATATCGCCAATGCCCAGGCCTCGCGCCCGCCCGCCGAGGCGGCGCTGCAGGAAGCGCAGAGCAAGGCGCGCGAAGCGGTGGCCACGTTCCGCGCCGATGCCGCCACCGAACTTGCGAAGCACCGGGCCGACCTAGCCTCGGTGACCCAGCTGCTGGCCGGCGGCACCACCAAGCTCGGCCATCAGGTGCTGCGCTCGCCGGTGCATGGCACGGTCAAGGAAATCAAGATGCGCACTGTGGGCGGCGTCGCCCAGCCGGCCCAGGAAATCATGGAAATCGTGCCGATCGAAGACACCCTGTTGATCGAGGCGCAGATCCGGCCGCAGGACCGCGGGTTCATCGCTCCCGATCAACACGCGAAAATAAAGATCACGGCTTACGATTATTCAATTTATGGTGGTTTGGACGCCAAGGTCGAACAGATCAGCGCCGATGCCATCGAGAACGACAAGAAAGAAACTTTCTTTCGCGTGCGGCTACGCACCGACAGGAATTATCTTATTGGAAAACAAGGCGAACAGTTGCCGATTATTCCTGGTATGACGGCCACTGTCGACATTCTCACCGGCAAGCGCACCGTGCTTGAATATCTGCTGAAGCCCATCCTGAAGGCACGACAAACTGCTTTCACGGAACGCTAAAAATTTGATGCAAGTTAAGGGCGAAGCTGATAAAAGAACTCGGGGACAGTCAAGGTTAACACTATGTTAAAGTCCGGCAGGGAATGATCGAACTTTGCCGTGATGCCAACAACGACTAGAATGCGTTGGACGTTCGATCGCAGTTACTTGGGGGATTGCTAAAATGAATCGTCACAACCTTCCGCGCGGTCGCAAAGCGGCCTTGCTCAACGCGATCTTGGCCGGAGCCTGCGTCATCGCCGTCATGCCACAAGCGGCATCCGCGATGTCCCTGAAGGAAGCAGTCTCCTTGGTCATGCAGACCAATCCGGACATCAATGGTGCGATGCGCGACCGGCGTGCCACCGATTATGAGCTGCGCCAGGCGCGCGGTCTCTATTATCCGAAGATCGATTTCCATGCTGCCGGCGGCCCCGAATGGACCGAGAGCAGCTCAGTCGATGAGGGTGATGCGAATCTGACGCAGAGCCCGCATGACAACGGCATCGGCATGATGCGTGGCGATGCAGATATCACGCTGCAGCAGCGCATCTTCGACGGCTTCGACGCCTCGAACGAAGTGGATCGCCAGAAGGCCCGCGTCGCCTCTGCCGCCAATGTCGTGCAGGACAAGAGCGAGATCAACGGCCTCGATACGGTGCGCTTCTATCTCGACGTGCTGCGCAATCAGGCGCGCGTCGACAATGCCGCTGCGAACGTCAAGGCGCATGAAGACACGCTGGCCCTGGTGCAGAAGCGCGCCGATCTCGGTGGCGGCAACGTGGCCGACGTGCGTCAAGCGGAAGCCCGCCTTGCCACGGCGCGGACCCAGCTGAAGACGATCCAGGGCAGCCTGCGTGACGCCCAGACCAATTTCCAGCGCATCATCGGCCAGCCGCCGGCGGATCTGGAGCCGGTCAGCTTCACCTATGATTCACTGGTGCCGGAGGACGTCGAGAAGTCGGTCGCGCATGCGATCGAAGTCAGTCCGAAGGTGCAGGGCTCGAAGTACGACGTGGTGGCCGCCGAGCACCTGCTCGGTCGTCAGGAAGCGTCGATGTACCCGCGGATCGACTTGAATGCGACGGCGGCGGTCAATCATCATGACAACGGCATCGAGCAGACCGGCCATAGTGCAAATGCGCTGATAGAGGTGCAGTATAACCTCTATAATGGCGGCGCCGATCTCGCACGTATCCGCGAGTTCAAGTGGCGCAAGCAGGAAGCGATCGATGCCGTGCGCAACCAGGAGCGCGTCGTCGCCAAGGACGTTCGCGATGCTTGGAGCGAACGCCAGACGCAGCGCGATACGGTTGAGACGCTGACCGAAGAATATGACAAGAACGTCCAGACCCAGAAGCTCTATGAGCAGCAGTTCGATATCGGCCAGCGCAGCCTGCTCGATCTGCTGAACTCGCGTAATGAGGTCTTCCAGTCGCAGGACAATCTGATCACCGCGCAGTCGAACGAGGTCTTGGCCAACTTCAAGATTCTCGCCGCGCAGGGTGAGCTGGTTCAGGCGCTGGGCGTGAGCCTGCCGAAGGAAGCGACCCCCAAGGAAGTCACTTACGACAGCAACTGAGGCGGACGGCCCGGGCGACCGGGTAGATCAGCGACAGAATGTAAGGCCCCGGCTCGTCCGGGGCCTTTGCTTTATCGCCGCTGGGATCGCGACGCGGGCCTGGCGGAAAATCGTGGCGCGACTCAGCGGTCGCGGCTCCGCCATGCGCAGGGATAATGTAAGCAAGATGCGCCGCAAGGCCGAAAGCTGTCATCCGGGTATCGGGGCGCCGGGTATCGGTGTGCCGGGGCATCGGGCGCGTTGGAGGACGGATTCCGGCCGACCTGAAGACTGAACCTGGCGATCGGGGGCGTTGCAGGGCAGGGACTGTTGGAGGCCCGGGCCGGAATCGAACCGACGTACGAGGATTTGCAGTCCTCTGCATGGCCACTCTGCCACCGGGCCAACTTGCCGCTTGCGGCTGACGATTTGGCGCTGCGACGTATAGAGCCATCACCGGCCAGGGTCAAGCGGCCTGCCATGCGGAAATGTAGCAGGACTTTTATCCAATTTTCACCGAAACGAAGCCGCATTCCCCCGCCGGGAATGGTCTCGCGCCGGGTCCGGCGCGAGACTGCGTATAAACTGCAGACGCAGCCTTTCGTGCTTGCCGATGGCTTCCATGGCGCCTGCTAATGATGGCCTCGGTCAGGTTCTGGAAGGATTGTCACCCCTTGGAATAGGCTTTATAAAACCCCCGAAAAGTTAAAGCCCCGTTCGGGACGAGTCCCAGCCGCACCGACCGGTGCCGTCTTCTTCGCTATGTTTAGACAAGGTCAAGTCAATTTGTTCGCCTCTCTCATTGCTGCGCGGCGGACAATACGGCAAGCTGTCTGGACTTTGCGACAGGCCGGATTTGCCGAGAAGGATTGAGGAATGCAAATGTCGTTTGCCGCTGCCCGCCAGCACATGATCGAAAGCCAGATCCGCACCAACAAGGTGCTGGATGAGCGGCTGATTCAGGCGATGAGCGAATTGCCGCGGGAGCTCTTCGTGCCGGAGAATCTGCATGCCCGCGCCTATATCGACGACGATCTGCCGTTGGGGGCCGGACGCTACCTGACCGAGCCCATGGTGATCGCCCGCCTGTTGCAGGCCGCCGATGTCAGGGCCACCGACAATACCTTGGTCGCCGCTGCCGGAACCGGCTATGCCGTGGCGCTGCTGGCCAAGCTCGCCAGTTCGGTGGTGGCCGTGGAAGCGGAGATTTCGCTGGGCGACCGCGGGATCGCCGCGCTGGCTCATCTCGGCATTGCCAATGTCGTCTGGCAGAACGGCAATCCCGCAGAAGGCGCGCCCAAGCAGGCGCCTTATGACGTCATTCTGATCGATGGCGGCGCCGAGCAGGTGCCGCAGGCCTTGCTGGATCAGCTGGCCGAAGGCGGCCGCCTGGTGACCGTGCTGCGCGACGACCGGCTCGGCCGTGCGATCGTCATGCAGAAGGATCGCGGCCTGGTCGGACAGCGTATCCTCTTCGATGCCAACGTGCCCTTGCTGAAGGCCTTTGCCAAGCCGCAGGCCTTCGTATTCTAGGTGGCGGATGTCGCAGCAAGCAATGTCGGGCCCGGGCGACGGAATCCAGATTGAACCGCGGGCGCTGCAAGAGCGTTTGGCGCGTGGGGAAGCCGTGACGCTGGTCGATGTGCGACAGGGCTGGGAACACAATATCTGCCAGATCGCCGGCAGCAGGTTGATCCCGATGGACGAATTGCCGCAGCGCGTCGGCGAGCTGCCGCAGGACCAGCCACTGGTGATCGTCTGTCATCACGGCATGCGCAGCTTCCATGCAACTTTGTGGCTGCGGCAGAACGGCTTTCCTCAGGCGGTTAATCTTGCCGGCGGTGTCGATGGATGGGCCAGAGATGTCGATGGCGCGCTCGCCAGGTATTGAGGGGAGTGAAGCGCCTGACCAAATCTGCCGCTGAACGCGGCGCGGATCGTTAGAAGCCTCCAACGCGCCGACAGGATGCCGTTGGACTGGATAGCGAGGCTTGGCGGAAGCGGTCGAAGCGACGGGCGGGGGAGCGCCCGATATCAGATAGCCGAGTGTCGAGTTGAGAAATGAACAGTCGTGATCGGAAGGGGTTTGCAATGACGATGCGGCACGGATTGTTGATGGCTGGTACCGCACTGACGTTGGCAGCGTCGCCGCTGGGCCAGGTCGCGTCCGCTACGGATTTGAATGACGCCTTGGCCTTGGCCTATGGCGGCAACCCGACCCTGGATGCCGAGCGGGCGCAGTTGCGCTCGACCGATGAAAATGTGCCGCAGGCGCTCTCCGGCTGGCGGCCGACGATCACGGCGACGGGGCAGGCCTCTCAGAGCTGGGTCAACCAGACCAAGCCGACCAGCAGCAGCAGCAATTTCCAGCCGCAGACCTACGGAGTCACCGTGACCCAGCCGGTCTTTCGCGGCTTTCGCACCGTGAAGGGCACGTCGGAAGCCGAGAACCAGGTCCAGGCCGAACGGCAGCGCCTGACCAGCACTGAACAGAACATCCTGCTGCAGGCGGTCCAGGCCTATATGGGCGTCGTGCGTGACGAAGCCGTGCTGGTGCTCAACCAGAACAACGTCAAGGTGCTGCAGGCGCAGTTGGAATCGACGCAAGACCAGTTCCAGGTTGGCGAGTTGACGCGCACCGACGTGGCGCAGGCGAAGTCCAGCCTGCAGGGAGCCATTGCCCAGCAGATTCAGGCGGAAGGCAATCTGAAGACCTCCCGCGCGACATATGTCCAGGTGATCGGGGCGGACCCGGTCGGCGTGAAAATGCCCAAGCCGCAACTGCAGCTGCCGGCCACACGGGACGAAACGATCGCGATGGCGCGCTCCGTGCCCGACGTTAACGCGGCCAGCTATGACCAGAAAGCCGCGCGTGACCAGGTTGACGTGACCTTCGGCCAGATGCTGCCGGAAGTTTCGGTTCAGGGAAGCTTTCAGCGCAATGCCCAGCAAAGTTTCGGTCAGAGCAGCTTCAACGAAGGCGTGATCCTCGGCGTTGTCACCATTCCGCTTTACCAGGCGGGTAACGTTGAATCCCAGGTGCGCCAATCGAAGCAGCAATATTTCCGCAGCCGGCGCCTCGTCGACGAGGCTTTGCGGGCGGCCGAGCAGCAGGGCATCGCGGCCTGGCAGGCGCTCGATACGGCGAACGCGCAGATCTCCGCTTTCGAGGAACAGGTGAAGGCCGCCAAGGTGGCGCTCGACGGTATCCGCCAGGAACAGCAGGTTGGCGCGCGCACGATCATCGACGTGCTGGATCAGGAGCAGAGCTATCTCAACGCGGAGGTCTCGTTGGTCAGCGCCCAGACCGACCAGGTGGTAGCGCAGTACCAGCTGCTGTCAGCAGTTGGCCGATTGACGGCCCGCGATCTGGCGCTGAAGACGGATCTTTACGACCCGACGAAGCATTATAACAAGGTGCGAGACAAGTTCATCGGCATCGGTCCTTCGATCGAATAAAGCTAAATATCTCTATATCTTGTGGCCCGTTTAAAAGCGTTTCCAATTCCTTGAGAAACCCTGCTGAAACAGTTAGGATGTTGGCAAATACCGGCGACTCAGGGGTTAGTACCGGCCGTGAGCAGGAGATGCAGCAGTGTCGGGTTCGATAATCTCTCGCCGATCCATCGAGGATCCGGGAATGAGTGAAGCGACAGCCAGCCAAGAACCGTCGATGGAGGAAATTCTCGCTTCCATCCGGCGCATCATCTCCGAGGAAGGGCAGGAGCAGCCCGGCGGCGATGCGCTATCGGCCGGTGCCTTGCCGGATGTTGCGCCGGTCGCTGCTGCGCCGAAGGCGCAGCCGCCGAAGCCCGCCCCGCAGCCGGCGCCGCTTATTCCGCAGGACGAAGATGATGACGACGAACTGGTGCTGACGGAGGTCGTCACCACGGCCGCCGATATCGGCCAGAACAATGTCGTTCCCTTGAAACCGGAAGCCAGGGTCGAGGCGCAGTTCGATCTGCCCGACCAGCAGGCGGATGTCGAAGACGATATCGAGCTGGCGATGGACGAACCGGATCTGTCCGAGCCAGCGGCGACGGCGGAGGCGGTTGTGCCAAAGGCTGCTGCGGGAACGCGGGTCGAGCCGGAGGATTTCGACGAGGATGACTTCGAGGCCCAGCCGGCGGAACCGCCGGCGCTGGAGCCACGCGGTTTGGCGGAACCGTCGCCAAAATCGGTGTCCAACCCCGCAGCGGATGAGTTCGCACGAATGACGGAAGAATTACCGGATCTGGTTGCACCCGAAGTAGCCGAGGCGGCAACGGCCAGTTTTGCCCAGCTTCTGCAGCCCGGCCGGCGCAGCGAGGCACCGGAACGCCCGACCGGGGATGGCCTGCTGGTGGAAACCCTGGTCCGTCAGGCGGTCGAGCCGCTGCTCAAGGCCTGGCTCGATACCCATCTGGAGCCGATTGTCGAAAAGATCGTCCGGCGTGAAGTCGAGCGGCTGGCGCGCAAAGCCGAATTGACCTGATCCGGCCCGGCACGATTCCGCCGGCCGGCCCTCGTAAGCCATCGCCATAACCCTTCGGCCTGTCCCGCCCGGCTCTCCCGAGGTTCCGAGCGCCGCGGTGCCGCGACGCCGCCCCAGGCGGTGCCGCCTGATTCGGCCGTCGGCTTCCGCCCGGGCCGGATGACGCAGCAGGGCCAGTCAGGTTGACGGCCGGACCTGGGCCGCTATAACTCCGCCAAGATGTCACGCCATTGAAGGAACCAGCGATGCTGGACAAGACCTTTCAACCCCAAGAGGTTGAGAAGAAGCATTATGCCGATTGGGAAAAGTCGGGCGCCTTTGCCGCGCGGCCGGACTCCAACCTGACGCCCTATACCATCATGATGCCGCCGCCGAACGTCACCGGCAGCCTGCATATGGGCCATGCTTTGACCTTCACCCTGCAGGATGTGCTGATCCGCTATCAGCGCATGCGCGGGCGCGACACGCTGTGGCAGCCGGGCACCGACCATGCGGGCATCGCCACCCAGATGGTGGTGGAACGCCAGCTCGACGCCCAGGGCATCAAGCGCACCGATCTCGGCCGCGAGAAGTTCCTGGAGAAGGTCTGGGCCTGGAAGGCCGAATCCGGCGGCATGATCACCCAGCAGCTGCGCCGCCTGGGGGCTTCGCCCGACTGGCCGCGCGAGCGCTTCACCATGGATGAAGGGCTGAGCCTTGCCGTGCGCAAGGTCTTCGTCGACCTCTACCGCCAGAAACTGATCTATCGCGACAAGCGCCTGGTCAATTGGGACCCGAAGCTGCACACCGCCATCTCCGACCTGGAAGTGGTGCAGAAGGAGCACAAAGGCCATCTCTGGCACTTCAAATATCCGGTCGAGGGCCAGGAAGGCCGTTTCCTGACGGTAGCGACGACGCGTCCGGAAACCATGCTGGGCGATACCGCCGTTGCCGTGAATCCGGAAGACGAACGCTACAAGGACCTCATCGGCAAATTCCTGATCCTGCCGCTGGTCGGCCGCCGCATACCCGTTGTCGCCGACGAACATGCCGATCCGGAAACTGGCAGCGGCGCGGTGAAAATCACTCCGGCGCATGACTTCAACGATTTCGAGGTCGGCCGCCGGCATGGCCTGCCGATGATCAACATTTTGGACAGCAACGCGCATCTCAACGAGAACGTGCCGGAGGCCTATCGCGGCCTCTATCGCTATGAAGCGCGCAAGAAGGTCGTCGAGGATCTGGAAGCATTGGGCCTGGTCGAGAAGATCGACGACCACACGCTGATGCTGCCCTATGGCGACCGCTCCGGCGTGGTGATCGAACCCTGGCTGACCGACCAGTGGTATTGCGACGCCAAGACCCTGGCCCAGCCGGCGATCAAGGCGGTTGAGGAGGGGCGCACTGTCTTCGTGCCGAAGCAGTGGGAGAACACCTATTTCGACTGGATGCGCAATATCCAGCCCTGGTGCATCTCGCGCCAGCTCTGGTGGGGGCATCAGATTCCGGCCTGGTACGGGCCGGACGGCCAGGTCTTCGTCGAGATGGACGAGGCGGCGGCCAAGGCTGCGGCGGAGAAGCATTACGGCAAAGCAGTCGAGCTGCGGCGCGACGCCGATGTCCTCGATACCTGGTTCTCTTCGGCACTGTGGCCCTTCTCGACCCTCGGCTGGCCGAACCAGACGCCGGAACTCGCGCGCTACTATCCCGGCGACGTGCTGGTGACGGGCTTCGACATTATTTTCTTCTGGGTCGCCCGCATGATGATGATGGGCATCCATTTCATGGGCGACGTGCCGTTCCGCACGGTCTACATCCATGCGCTGGTGCGTGACGAGCATGGCCAGAAGATGTCGAAGTCGAAGGGTAATGTCATCGATCCCCTGGATCTGATCGACAAGTTCGGCTGCGACGCCCTTCGCTTCACCCTGACCGCCCTGGCGGCGCAGGGACGCGACATCAAGATGTCGGAGAACCGGGTCGAAGGCTATCGCAACTTCGCCACCAAGCTGTGGAACGCGACCCGTTTCTGCCAGATGAACGAGTGCATGCCGGTCGAGGGTTTCGACCCGGTGACGCTGAAGAACGGCGTCAATCGCTGGATGGTCGGGCGTCTCGCCGCCACCATCCAGGCGGTCGAGCAGGCGATGGCCGCCTATCGCTTCAACGATGCCGCCAACGCGCTCTATCACTGCGTCTGGGGCGAGTTCTGCGACTGGTACCTGGAATTCACCAAGCCGATCTTCCAGTCGGGCGACGAGGCAACCAAGGCCGAGACACGCGCCACCACGGCCTGGGTGCTGGGCCAGCTGCTGCATCTGCTGCATCCCTTCATGCCCTTCCTGACGGAAGAGCTGTGGGAGCAGGTGGGCTTGGCCGGCAGCGGCCGTCTGATCTCTGCCGACTGGCCGGTGATCGATCCGAAGGCGATCGATGCCGAGGCGACCGCGGATCTCGACTGGGTCATTCGCCTGGTCGGTGACGTGCGGGCCTTGCGCCAGGAAATGAATGTGCCGCCGGCGGCGCAGGTGACGCTGATCCTGCGCGACGCCAATGCCAAGACGGCCGATCGCCTCAGTCGTTTCAACGATCTCATCTGCCGTCTGGCGCGGGCCTCCAGCGCCGGCCTGCTGGCGGGCGAAGCGCCCAAGGGTGCAGCGCAGATCGTCATCGAGGAAGCGACCGTCCTGATGCCGCTCAGCGGCGTTATCGATGTCGCCCAGGAAACCGCCCGTCTGAAGAAGGAATATGACAAGGCAGCGGCAGAAGCCGAGAAATTGGCGAAGAAGCTTGGCAACGAGCAGTTCGTCGCCAAGGCGAAGCCGGAAGTGGTGGAGGAGCAACGTCAGCGCCTGGCGGAAATGGAACAGGCGCGCAGCAAGCTGCAGCAGGCGATGGACCGGCTGGCGACACTCTGAGTTTCTTTTCCGTTATCTGATCGATAAGCGGCTGGCTGCTAGCGCAGCTAGCCGCTTGACGTTTGCGCCTATTCCAGTTCCAGTGGAAGCGAGCGTGTTTCTGCTGTGGGGGCATCTTATAGGTCCGATGGCCCGGCCTTGTGGCTGGCGGTTTTGGACCGGTAGGGGCCGGGTGGCTTGCCAAGGGATGGACGTATTTTCGTCAAATACAGGCGACTGATCGTCTCATCCTCGGCGATGGAGGCTGAAGGCCAATGCAGGATCAGGTCGAGCTGTTTGATGCCGCCGAGGCGCAGGATAGGCGCTTGAAGCGCTTGTACCGTTATTGGCAGAGCAAATGTGCCGGTCGGCTGTTTCCCGACCGCGCCGATCTAGACCCGGTCGATTTTCAATTCATCCTCGGCTTCGTCACCCTGGTCGACGTGATCGATGTCGACCTGCCCGTCGCCAATACGCCGCCGACGGACGCCGCTGCGACGGCAACCGCGCATGTCGGTCAGCAGCGCCATCGTTATTACTTTCGTCTCGATGGATCGCGCTTGGTGGAGCTTTCCGGCGCAGACTATACCGGCCGCTACCTGGATGAGCTGCCCTGGCCGGATTACGTCGACTTCGTCCGCTGGACCTATGATGAGGTTCTGCGCAAGAAACGCCCCCTCGGCTATCGACGGCGCGGTAATATCGACGAGCACACATTCGATGAGGAGACCGTGATTTTCCCGCTGGGTGCTGGTCGCGGACGGATCGAGAAACTGATGGTGGCGGTCATTCCCGGCGAGGTCGACCCTGCCGTTACGCCTGTTATTCTGTGATGCGGCAGCCGGATGTCATTGCGGATGTGGGTGCGGCAGGTCGCCTCTAGGTTTACCGGGTATGAGTGATTAGATTGAAGAGATGGGAACAGTCTCTCGAGGGGTAAAGATGAATTTTCGCCGCTTCCTGACCCGCCTGCTGGCAATCACGCTGCTCTTTTCGCTGACGGCCTGCGGCGTCAATAACATCCCCACCTACGAGGAGCAGGCAAAGGCGGCCTGGTCGAATGTCCTCAACCAGTATCAGCGCCGCGCCGACCTGGTGCCCAATCTGGTTGCGACCGTCAAAGGTGCCGCCGATTTCGAGAAGAGCACCCTGGAAGCGGTCGTCAATGCGCGTTCGAAGGTGGGCACGATGCAATTGCCAAGCGACATCCTGACAAATCCCCAGGCCATGCAGCAGTTCCAGGCCAATCAGGCGGGGCTGACCTCCGCCCTGTCGCGCCTGATGGTGGTGGCCGAGCAGTATCCGAATTTGAAGGCGAATGAGAACTTCCAGACCTTGCAGGCGCAGCTGGAAGGAACCGAGAACCGCATTGCCGTGGCGCGGCGCGATTTCATCGAGGCGGTGCGGGTCTATAACACCGAGCTGCGCACCATTCCGGGCCGCTGGTGGAAATCGATGTTCTATCCGGACGCCAAAGAGATGGCGCAGTTCCAGGCGGAGGAATCGGCCCTGACCGTGCCGAAGGTCGATTTCGGCACCGGCGGCAACAGCAATCCTTGACCAATCCAATGGAGCCAATCGCGGGCATGCGTCCCTTCATGTTTCGACTGATCCGCCTCTCGCTTCTGCTCGCCCTGCTGCTTGGCATTGCAGGCGTGACGGCGGGGCCAGGCTTCGCCGATCCGCCATTGCCGGCTTTGACCGGCCGCGTGATCGATCAGGCCGGTGTCCTCGACCAGGGGACGGCGCAACGTTTGACCGACCAGCTCGCCCGATATGAGGCCAAGACCAGCACGCAAATCGTGGTCGTGACCTTGCCCGATCTACAGGGTTATCCGATCGAAGATTGGGGCCTTGCTTTGCTGCGCGGCTGGCAGATCGGCCAGAAAGGCAAGAATAACGGCGTGGTCCTGGTGGTGGCGCCCAAGGAGCGGGAGCTTCGCATCGAGACCGGCTATGGCGCCGAGGGGCCGCTGCCGGACGCCACCGCGGATGCCATCATCCGTCACGTCATCGTGCCGCGTTTCAAGCAACAGGATTACGGCGGCGGCATCGTCGCCGGTGTCCAGTCGATCGAAGCCGCACTTGATGGCTCGTTCACGGCTCCTCAGGAAAGTGCCGGCGGAGGTTCGCAACTGCCTTGGCCAGCCTTTTTCATCGTTGGCCTGTGGTGCCTCATTGTCATCGTGAATATCTTGCGCAATCGCGGTTCCCGCGGAACGCGGCTCTATGGCGGCCGGCGGCGCGATGTCTATTGGGGCGGCGGCTGGGGTAGCGGCGGCGGTTTTGGCGGCGGCGGCTTCGGCGGTGGTTTCGGCGGCGGCGGCGGCAGTGGCGGCGGTGGTGGCGCCTCCGGGCGCTGGTAGCATCGGCAGCAGAGAGTACAACGAGTTCGCTTGGCGGAAATGACCCAGCAATCTGAGTTTCAAGAACAATCGGAAGAGCTGATCGCCGCGGCCATCGCGGCGGCGGAAACCCGCAGCGCTGCCGAGATCGCCGTCGCACTCGTCGCGCGGGCCGATCGCTATCGCCTCACGGCCGTGATCGCCGCCCTTGCCGTCTTCGCCCTGATCGACATGATCTATGGCTGGAAGGCCGATGGCGTGGCTGCATGGACCGCAACGCTTCTCGGACCCGACATTGCACAATGGTTCGGCTCTGCTCTGGCGGTCGGGCTTGCCCTGGCCGCTTTCCTGCTTTGCGAACACAGTGCACTCGGGGTTCTGCTGACCCCGCTCAGCCGGCGGCGGCAGGCCTGCCTGACGCAGTCGCGCAAGATTTTTTTCGAACATGGGATCGACGCGACCCAGGACCGGCTCGGCCTGCTGATCTGTCTGTGCGAAGCGGAGCGGCATGTCGATATCCTGCCGGACCGCGGCATCGCCGCCATCATTCCGGCCGAGCGCTGGGCGGCGCTGATCGAGGCCTTTCGCCGGCAGAAGTCAGGTGCTTCATTGGAGAAGGCCGTGGCGGCACTGGTCGCGGCGGTGGCCGATGAACTGGCGCAACATTTCCCGCCCTGGCCCGGCCAGACCAATGAATTGCCGGATCGTCCCGTCAGACTCTGATTGTTTGTGAGGGTCTCACGCCGCTTCGGCGACCACCTGGTTGCGTCCGGCGCCTTTGGCGCGGTACAGCGCGGCATCGGCGCGGGCGATGAACTCTTCCAATTGTTCCCGATGGCGGAAGCGCGACACGCCGATACTGACGGTGATCTTGCCGAAATTGTCGCCGGTCGCCTTGTTGCGCAGATACTGATTGGCGAGCTCTTCGCGGATCTGGTTGGCGCGCACGGTTGCCGCCTCCAGTGACATGCCCGGCAGGATCATGGCGAATTCCTCTCCGCCGTAGCGCACCGGCAGGTCGCCCGGCCGCGCCGCCGCCTTGAGGCGGTTCGCCACGACCCGCAGCACCTTGTCGCCGACCCGGTGGCCGTAACTGTCGTTGAAGCGCTTGAAATGATCGATGTCGAGCATCAGCAGGCACAGCTCGCCGCTTCTGCTATTGGCCTCATTGGCCCGATTGAGCACGGTGAGATCGAACAGCTTGCGATTGCCGATGCCGGTCAGGCTGTCGGTCAGAACCTCGACGCGCAGCTGCTCCAGATTCTGCTGCAGATGGGAAACGCGATCAGCGGAATTATGGAGCTCGTTTTCCAGCGCCTTGTTCTTGGCGCTCATCGCCTCGGTTGCGGAAATGAGCCCGGCCACGACTTCCTTCAGATCGATCTCGTCGCCGTTCCGACGCAGGCTGCCGCTGACACTTTGCAGGCGGTGATCGAAGGCGGCGGTTTCCTGCCCGGCGGCACTCAGCTGCGCCATGACGGTGCCGATCGTGGCATTCAGCGACTGTCCGATATCGTTGAGAACCACGGCTTCTCGATCGGTGCCGAAATATTTGTTGAAGAGGGCGATGCTGACCTGCATGGAAAAAATCGCGCCATTTTCCAGCAGCGCGTCGATCTCCTTGGTCAGGCCCGGTACTTCATTGGCGAAATAGGCGTACCAGATGGAATAGTTCGCCGGGGTTGGCGCGACGCGCAAGGCGGTCATGCGTGCCAGGGCCTCGGCGGCGATCTGTTGACTCTGCGCCAGATCGTCGGACCTCTTTGTTCCCGTACTCGTCGGGCTTCCCACGATCATCCCCATGATTGTAGCGTTGCCGTTGTCACATCCCCGATGTGAGGGTTGATGATTGAAGATTTTAGCTTAAAAATACCTTAAACCTGCCTGATAACGCGTACTTTTCGGCGCCATTGCAATTCCGAAAGGGGGCGGCAAGATGCCATCCGGCGCGCTGCGGTGCAGATTTGAGCCAGTTTCGACCTCACAGGATATATGCACATGCGTATCGTCATCGGCGGCTTTCAACACGAAACCAATACCTTCGCGCCGGTGAAGGCGAGTTTCAGGGATTTCGAGCAGGCGGACGGCTGGCCCGGTCTCACGCGCGGACCGGATGTCCTGACGACCTTTACCGGCATCAACCTGCCGATTGCCGGTTTCATCGAAGCCGCCAAGTCGCATGGCTTCGAGCTGCTGCCGAGCCTGTGGTGCTCCGCCTCGCCCTCGGCCCATGTGGAACGCCTGGCCTATGAGGATATCGCGGGCGAGTTGCTGCAGCGCATTGCCGCCTTCGCGGCGGCGCCCGGTGGCATCGACGGCATCTATCTCGATCTCCATGGTGCCATGGTGACGGAGCATTTCGAAGATGGCGAGGGTGAGCTGTTGGAGCGCTTGCGCCGCATCGTCGGACCCGATCTGCCGATCGTCGTCAGTCTGGATCTCCACGCCAACGTGACGCAGCGCATGGTCGAACAGGCTTCGGCACTGATCTCCTGCCGTACCTATCCGCATGTCGACCTGGCGGAAAGCGGGATGGCCTCTGCCCAGACCCTGGCGCGGCTGTTGCGCGACGGTAAGCTTGCCAAGGCGATGCGCCGTGCCGATTACCTGGTGCCGCTGACCTGGCAATGCACGCTGATCGATCCGGCGCAGTCGCTCTATCGCGAAGTCGCCGAGCAGCAGCGCAAGCGCCACCTTGCCAGCGCCTCCTTCACCTTCGGTTTTCCGCCCGCCGATATCGCCGAATGCGGCCCCGCGATCGTCACCTATGGCGCCGATCAGGCAGCGGCTGATGCCGCAGCCGATTATCTCATCGGCGCTGTCAACGCCGCCGAAGCCGGCTTTGCCGGCCGCATCTGGCAGCCGGAGGAAGCGGTCGCTTATGCCGCCGCGCAGGCACCGAAAATCCATCGCCCCATCATTCTTGCCGACACCCAGGACAATCCCGGCGCCGGCGGCAATTCCGACACGGTCGGGCTGCTTGAAGCCTTGGTGGCGGGCCGGGCGGAGAGCGCTGTCCTGGCCAATCTCTTCGATCCCAAGACCGCCGAGATCGCCCACCAGGCCGGCATTGGCGCCGAGATCACGCTTGGCATCGGCGCCTGGAGCGGCATGGAAGGGCATCGGCCGTTCGAGGCGACGTTCAAGGTGGTTGCCTTGGGCGATGGCGTCTTCGATGCGACCGGGCCCTTCTATCGCGGCAACCGCATGCAGCTGGGACCGATGGCTCTGCTGAAGATCGGCGGCGTCGAGATCGTCGTCACCAGCCGCAAGCAGCAGGCGGCGGACCAGGCGATGCTGGCGCATCTTGGCATTGCGCCGGCGACGCGCAAGATCCTCGCCTTGAAGAGTTCGGTGCATTTCCGCGCCGATTTCCAGCCGATCGCCGAGGAGATCCTGATCGTCGCCGCGCCCGGGGCCAATCCGGTCGACAACTACGCCTTGCCCTATCGCCAGTTGCGCAAGGGGTTGCGCATCATGCCGCTGGGCAGGGCGTTCGCGGGATAGCGGGATAGGACGTCAGGCCGGCACCCGGCCCATGACGGCATTGGCAAATGCCTCGTAGGTGATGCTGCCGTCAGCGGCAATGGGGAGTTGTTCTTGCAACTGCTGACGCAGTTGATCCTTCATCGCCGGCGACAGTGTGGTGAGCAATTTCCCGAGCGGGCCGACCGGCACGATATTCGAGACCCAAAAATCCTCGAAATTTTCGTAGACGACCGGAATGCGGATAACGCGCGTCGCGACCGAGGCAAGCCCGGCTGCTTGCCAAAGTCCCTCAAGAACCTCCAGCTTCGATGCCGCCGGGTTCGGCGGCAACGCCGGTTCGAGGCCCAGAGATTTCACGGCTCGCTGCAGCGGACGAAGCGGCGCCCCGTCCGGCATGTCCCACATATAGGCCGCGACCCATCCGCCCGGCCGCACGACGCGGGCCATCTCCGCGACGGCCTTTGCCGCGTCGGGGACGAAGGCGATGACCAGTGCCATGACGGCGATGTCGAATCCGTCCGCCTCGAAAGGGAGGGCCTGCGCATCCCCCTGATGGTACACCGCCATCCGGGTACCGGCGCGGTCGCGGGCATAAGAAAGCTGATCGGGAGAGGGATCGACGGCTTCGACTGCGCCGGGACGGCAGCGCGCGATGATCTCTTCCGTAAAGGCGCCATTGCCGCAGCCGACATCGAGCCAGCGCAGATTGTCGGGGAGCTTGAGCCAATCAAGAAAGAGGTCGCCGACCAGACGGCTCCAGCGGCCCATCATCCGTTCATAGGCCTTGCCATCCGTGAACATGCCACTGGCTTCGGTCATCTCCGCATCCTCCCTCAACGATCGAGATTCTAAAGATCCAGGCGGCACCAGATCGGCGTGTGATCGGAAGGCTTTTCCATGCCCCGCGGCTGGCGGTCGATCTGACAGTCGGCGAGGCAATCGGCCGCCTGCGGTGAAAGCAACAGATGGTCGATGCGCAGCCCTTCATCGCGCTGCCAGCGTCCGGCCTGGTAATCCCAGAAGGTGTAGCAATGGGGTTCGCTGCAGCAGGCGCGGAAGGCGTCAGTATAACCGAGGTTGACGATGGCGCGAAATTGCGCGCGGCTCTCGGGCCGGCACAGCGCATCCTCGGCCCAGCCGACGGGATCATAGACATCGGCATCGGTCGGGCAGACATTGTAATCGCCGCCCAGCACCACCGGCATCTCGGTCTTCAGCAATTCTGCCGCGCGCAGGCGCAGGCGCTTCATCCAGGCGAGCTTATAGGGGTATTTCTCGCTCTCGACCGGATTGCCGTTCGGCAGATATATGGTGGCGACGCGCAGCTTCTGCCAAAGCTGGCCATCCGGCAGCTCGATATCGGCTTCCATATAGCGGGCGTGATCGTCACCGTCATCGCCCGGCAGGCCGCGCTGCACGATCTCGAACTTATGCCGCGACAGGATGGCGACGCCGTTATAGCTCTTCTGACCGAGTGCTGCGCAGCTGTAGCCGAGGCTCTGGAACTCGAGCAGTGGGAATTCGTGTTCCTGGCATTTGATTTCCTGCAGCAGGGCGACATCCGGTTTTGCCAGGCGTAGCCAGTCCTGCACATTGGCAAGGCGGGCGCGCAGGGAATTGACGTTGAAGCTGGCGATGGTGATTGGCACGCTGTTCCGCCCCGCAGTGATGGCCAGGGAATGGCTATGGAAGGTCAGGCGAAGATATCGAGCCGCGCGCCTTTGGCGCAACCGCCAAGTGGCTGCCCGATAGCAAAAGCCGCCGGGCGGAGCCTCGGCGGCCTCGAGTTTCGGTTTTTATAGACGGTCAGCCGACGGAGAAGGAACTGCCGCAGCCGCAGGAAGAAACGGCATTGGGATTGCGCACCTGGAAGGCCGCACCGACGAGGTCCTCAACAAAATCGATCTCGGCGCCGGCCAGAAGATCGAGCGAGGTATCGTCGACCACCACCTTGACGCCGTCGCGCTCGAACAGGTGATCATCGACCTGATGCGACTTGTCGAAGGAGAAGCCGTATTGGAAACCGGAACAGCCGCCGCCGGAAACACTGAGGCGAAGCATCAGCGCGGCATCGCCTTCCTGCTGCATCAGCCAGGCGATCCGCTTGGCGGCGCTTTCGGTGATACCGACCTGGCGGGCGGCACCGGTCGAACTGGGCGACATATCGTTCATCGGTTATTCCCAATGGCAAAGGTCAACTATTCATATGTTAATGTAGGGCGTTGTGGCCAAGAGTCAAACCCGCAAGTCGCATGCGGGGGCTGCATTTGTCGGCGCATTGATCCCCGGGTTCGGCCGTAAATCTGGCGGAAAGCCTCAGTTTTCCGGCTTGCCGTGGCGGGGCAGGTGATCGCCGAACTGGACCCAGGGAATCTGCTCGTCGACGTGATAGTGATGGGCCGCCGGCAAGGTAGCCGGATTATCCATGCTGCCGACAAGGATATGGGTCTCGTCCGGCCAGCGGGTGCTGCGATAGGCGATGGGCGTGCCGCAATGGGGGCAGAAGCTGCGGGTGACGCCGGGCGAGGAGACATATTCGGCGACCGGCCCGGTGATCTCTACCAAGTCATGGACGAAGCCGGCATAGGCGACACCCACCGAGCCCGTCGCGCGCCGGCAGCTTTCGCAATGGCAATAGCCGGTCCAGCGCGGTGCGCCGAGCAGCCGGTAATGCACCTTGCCGCAGAGGCAGTGGCCGGTGAGAGGGAAGCTGGCTGTTGCGTCCTGATTTTCCGTCATCCCGATATTCTGCGTTCCGTCGCCGCTCCTGGCAATGCCGGCGATCCTTGTCGGCAATAAAGGCGACCATCAAACCTGCGTGCGGTGCCGGGACAGCTTTGCAATCGGGCGATGCGGCGCGCGGCGCAAGCTGGTAGTCTGCGGCGCATGGAAGCCTATGCCAGTGATCCGCATCAGTCGCGCGGCCGCCTCGTGGCCGAACCGGAAAGCCCCAGCCGTTCGCTGTTCCAGCGCGATCGCGATCGCATCATCCACAGCGTCGCTTTCCGGCGGCTGAAACACAAGACGCAGGTCTTCGTTTATCACGAAGGCGATCATTACCGCACGCGCCTCACCCACAGTATCGAAGTGGCGCAGATCGCCCGCTCGCTGGCGCGGGCTTTGGGCCTCAATGAGGATCTCGCCGAAGCGGTGGCGCTGGCGCATGACCTCGGTCATCCGCCGTTCGGCCATGCCGGCGAGGATGCGCTTGACCATTGCCTGCTGCATCACGGCGGCTTCGATCACAATGAGCAGACGTTCCGCGTGCTCACGCATCTGGAGCGGCGCTACGCGGCTTTCGATGGCCTCAACCTCTGCTGGGAAACGCTGGAAGGCATCGTCAAGCATAACGGTCCGCTGATCGGGCCGCATGCCGACGCGAAGGCGCTGGCGAAAAGGGTGCCATATACGATCGCGACTTATAACGAGCAGCGTGATCTCGACCTCGCCGGCTTCGCCAGCGCCGAGGCGCAGGTGGCGGCGCTCAGCGACGATATCGCCTATAACAACCACGATATCGATGACGGCCTGCGTGCCGGCCTCTTCACCATCGAGGACCTGCATGACGTGCCCTTGGCGGGGCCGATCTTCGCAGCCGTTGCGCGCGAGCATCCGGGCTTGGAGGTCCATCGGCTGATCGGTGAATCGATCCGCCGCATGATCGACCAGATGGTGACGGATGTGCTGGCGGAAACGCAGCGGCGCCTGGCGGCGGCAAAGATCCGCAGCATCGATGACATCCGCCGGCTGGACCGGCCGGTGGTGGCTTTTTCAGCGGAAATGCGCGCCAATGATCTCGGCCTGCGGCAATTCCTGTTCCGCCGCATGTATCGTCATCACCGGGTCGTGCAGATGACGCAGAAGGCGAAGCGCGTGGTGGTCGATCTCTACAGCCTGCTGGTGGCCCAGCCGACCTGCCTGCCGCCGGAGTGGCAACAGGAAGTGGATGCCCCCAATACCGCGGCGACGGCCCGCCTGGTGGCCGACTACATTGCCGGCATGACCGACAAATACGCCTTGGAAATGCACCAGCGCCTCTTCGATCCCTACGAACGGATGTGAGAAGGGCTTGCAGCGGCGGCGTCGGAGCCGTTCACGGTCACAAAATTGCCCGAAAAACCCTGTCGAATCCGCCTGTTAACAGTTTCGATACGGGTCTTCATGCTTGACCGACTCGGGCGATTCTTGGTCTGATAGGCAAATTTCTCAAACATTCCCGATGCTTGCCGGCGACTCGAGAAGTTTCCGGTGAACTGGGCGGGAAGGAAGGTAACCCCCTCATGTCAGCTGACAATCCCAACCCGGACCAGGCGCAAGCCAAGATCGCCACCGCCCTCGGCCGTTTGCGGGGCGATGTCATGCCGCCGATCACATCCCAGGCGGCGCCCCGCCTACCCGAGCAGCGGCCTTCTGATCAGCGGCTTGCCGATCAAATCGGGACCGCGCCCCTGCCCACCGCCTCGACTTTGCGGGCCGAACCGACGCTGGGCTCCGCTGCCGGCAATGCCTCTTTCGGCCCGGCCAGCACGGCGCCCGCCAATGCCAATCCGGCCGGCGCCAATCCCGGAGGCAATCAACCGGCTGTCAATAATCCGGCAGCCGGCGGCGCCGCGCCGAGCTTGACGCCTGGCGGTACGATGCCCGGCAGCCTCGGCAACAATGCCAGCGGCACCGGTAGCAGCTATCTCGGCATCCCCAGCCTGGGCAATGCCCCCGGTCTGGGCAATGCAAACGGGCCGACGGGCGGCCAGCCGGATCTGCTCGCCGGCGTCGATATGGGACCGCCGCCGCTCGGCAGCGACTATCCGCGGGTCGAGGAGGATGACAATCGGCGCAAGCGCAATCGCCGTATGGCGCTGATTGCTGCGGGCGTTGCCGCGATCGTCATTGTCGGCTTCTGGATCGGCACGCGTCATAGCGGCGAAGTGCCCGTGATCGCCGCCGATTCTTCGCCGGAGAAGGTCAAACCGGCGGATCAGGGTGGCTTGCAAGTGCCCAATCAGAACGTCCAGGTGCTGGAAAACATGAACGGCCAGCCCAAGACGCAAGGCAGCGAGACCGTCTTGCCGCCGCCGGAGCAGCCGGTTGCACCGCCGGCTCCGGTGGCGGAAGGAACGGGCGCGCAGGCCAATGGCACGTCGAATGACGCGGGCCAGGGCGTGCCGCAGCCTGCCGGCCAGGACGCTTCGGCAGGGAGCGCGCCGGCTGGCACCGCAGCGCCTGCGGTACAGGCGCCTGCCGTGCCGGCCCCGGCCGCGACGACGAATGCGACTAGCGCCGCGCCTGCCGTGCCGGCAGTACCGGCAGTGCCGGCAGTTCCCGGCACCGCTTCCAGTGCGATGGCAGGCAGTCCGGCGGTTCCCGCTGCGCCCGCGGCGACGACCGCATCTGCCGCGACCAGTTCCTCGGCTCCGGCGGCATCCGGCACACCAGCCGCCACCCCGCAACCGGCGGCGAAATCTACCGCCACAACGCCTGCTGCGGCACCGAGCGGCAAGATCCGGATCCAGCTGGCGGCGGTGAAATCGGAAGCGGCGGCTAAGTCAACCTGGGCGAAGCTGCAGAAGGCCCATCCGGACCAGCTCGGCAATCTCAACCTGATGGTGGAAAAGGTCGATAAAGGCAGCGAAGGCGTCTTCTTCCGCGTCCAGGCCGGGCCGTTCAGCGACAAGGCGGCCGCCAAATCGGTCTGCTCGGCGCTGTCGGCGAAGGGCCAGGCCTGCATCCTCGCGCGCTGACCCGGTCGTCTGATCGCCGATGACCAATGCGGTTATTTTTGGCTGCGCCGGGCCGCAGCTCGAAGCTGCCGAGGCTGCGTTCTTTCGCGAGACGCAGCCTCTGGGCTTCATTCTCTTCGCCCGGAATGTGGTCGAGCCGGTGCAGTTGCGCCGGCTGACGGCGGAATTGCGGGCCTCGATCGAACAGCCCGATGCGCCGATCCTGATCGACCAGGAAGGCGGCCGCGTGCGTCGCCTCCGGCCACCGCATTGGCGCGATATCCCCGCAGCCGGCATGTTCGGCGCGCTTGCTGCGCGCGACCGCAAGGCCGCCGAGCGTGCGGTCCATCTCAATCATCGGCTGATGGCGGCTGAACTCGCGGATGTCGGAATCACCGTGGATTGCGCGCCGCTGCTCGATATCCGCTTCCCCGGCGCCCATGACGTGGTGGGCGACCGCTCGTTCGGCACGGATCCCGATCTTATCGCCGATCTCGGCCGCATCGCCGCCGACGCGCTGATGGCCGGCGGGGTCATGCCGGTGATCAAGCATATACCGGGCCATGGCCGCGCCATGGTGGACAGCCATCTCGATCTGCCGCGGGTCACGGCGGGGCACACCAGCCTCGCCGACAGCGATTTCCGTCCCTTTGTGGCACTCAAGGATTTCCCCTGGGGCATGACAGCGCATCTCGTCTACGAAGCGCTCGATCCCGACCACCCGGCGACCCTCTCCAAAACGGTCATCGGCGAAATTATCCGCGGCGAGATCGGCTTTGACGGCCTGCTGCTTACCGATGACCTCAGCATGAAGGCGCTGAAGGGCAGTTTTACCGATCGCGCGGCCGGGTCCCTGGCGGCCGGCTGCGATGTCGTTTTGCATTGCAATGGCGATATCGACGAGATGCGTCAGGTGGCTGCCGGGCTCAGCCCCTTGTCGCCGGCGGCAAAAGCCCGATATGAACGGGGGCAGGCGCGGTTGCGCACTGCGGCCGGTTCCGCTATCGATCCGGTCGAAACGCGTGTGGAGCTGGACCGGTTGATCGGCTGAGTCGCTCGCTGCGCTGTGACAGGAGCGAATTTTGGGCGGTCACGACCTTTCGGCAACGATCCAAGCTGCGACCACCTGGGTCCTGCCGATCCTCTTTGCCATTCCGCTGCACGAGGCGGCGCATGGCTTTGTCGCCTTTCTGTGCGGCGACCGCACCGCCTATATGCTGGGCCGGGTCACGGCCAATCCGCTGAAGCATATCGACCCGATGGGAACCATCCTGCTGCCGGCCATCATGTGGCTGGCCGGCGGATTCCTGTTTGGCTATGCCAAGCCGGTTCCGGTCAACTACCGCAATCTGCGGCATCCGCGGCGCGACAGCGTCCTGGTCGCCGCCGCCGGGCCCGGTGCCAATTTCATCATCGCTACCATTTCTGCGTTGCTGTTCCATCTGGCCATTTTCCTGCCCGGCGCCTATCAGGATTTCGCCGTGCTGACGCTGTGGAATTCGATGCAGCTCAATGTCTGGCTGGCGCTGTTTAACCTGATTCCGATTCCACCGCTTGACGGCGGCCGCGTGGCGGTCGGGATTTTGCCGCGTTCCCTGGCGATGCCGCTGGCGCGTCTGGAGCGTCACGGCATGTTGATCCTGATGGGCCTCATTTTCCTGGGTATCGCCGTACCGCAGCTCAGCATTTTAGGCTGGATTCTCCGTCCGGCTTCCAGCTATGTGCTGACAGGGATCGCCCATCTGACCGGAATCGCGTCTTATCTCGGATTCTAGGCAGATAGCCGTTCCATTTCTGTTCCAGCTGCCAGGTAGTAACCGACCGCATGACCGTTATGGATGATCAGGACGAAATCGGCAGCGCGCCGGACGAACCCGTTTCCGCCGCGCGGGAAGGGACCGAGCCGGAGCCGATCGCGACGGCCGAGATCGAACCGGCGCCGCCTGCGACCGAAGAGGGCGGCAGCGTAACGCCGGCGGAAGAGGGTGGCGTCGAGGCGGAAGCCGGTCAGGCGGCGGAAGCGTCCGTCGACGCGCCGACAGAGCGCGCTGCGGAAGAACAGCCGGTAGAAGCCGCACCGGCCGCGGCGGGATTTGACGAACCGGTCAAGAAATCGCCGGACGACAATGGCGACCTGGTGCTTGATCTCGACGGCTATGAAGGCCCGATCGACGTCCTGCTGGCCCTGGCCCGCGACCAGAAGGTCGATCTCAAGAAGATCTCGATCCTGGAACTGGCCGATCAGTATCTCGCTTTCGTGGCGCGGGCGCGGCGCCTGCGCCTGGAACTTGCTGCCGATTACCTCGTCATGGCGGCATGGCTGGCTTATCTGAAATCACGCCTGCTGCTGCCCGAGCCGCCCAAGGACGGCGAACCCTCCGGCGCCGAAATGGCCGCCGCACTCGCCTTCCAGCTGCAGCGCCTGGCCGCCATGCAGAAGGCGGGACAGGCCCTGCTTGCCTTGCCGCAGCTCAACCGTGATTTCTTCTATCGCGGCGAACCGGAGCCGGTGCGCCTCATCCAGGTACCGGTCTATAACCTGACGCTCTATGAGTTGCTGAAGGCCTATGGCACCCATCCGGGGCGTAAGCGCGAAGGCATTCTGCATATCGAGCCGCTGCGCCTGTTCTCGATGGATGATGCTTTGCATCGCATCGGCGATCTGATCGGCCACAAGCTCGACTGGACCATCCTGCGGGATTTCCTGCCGGAGGACCTACTGCTCAATCCGCTGCAGCGGCGCGCGGCCCTGGCCGCCACCTTCGCCGCCTCGCTGGAGCTTGCGCGTTCCGGCCGCGTGCAGCTGCGCCAGGACGGCACCTTCGGGCCGATCTATCTGAAGCCCGGCATCCCGCGCGACTGGGACAAGCCGGATGAGCCGAACGGCGGTTCAGGCCAGGATGGCAGCGACGGCGGGCGAAACGACAATGAACCGGAAGATCGCGGCCTCGATGATGGCGGGCCTGCGGATAGCGGGCTCACGGATAGCGACCTGGCGGATAGCGATCTGGCGGATAGCGATCTGGCGGATAGCGGTCTGGAAGATCGCGAACCGGGCAACAGCGACTTCGATGCCGCCTGGCCGGCTGATGGCAGCGCCGGCGATGATATCGCGACTGGCGATAGCGCTGCCGACAATACCGCCACTGACAATGTTGCCACTGGCAATGTTGCAATTGGCAGCACCGCCGGCGAGAACGCTTTCAACGAAGAAGCGGATCGCGGCGCCGATGGTGACGCGACCGACAGCGCCACCGAACAGGACCGGGCTTTCAATCAAGGCAATCATGCGTGATGAGTGACGATCGCTTTCAATTGCAGCGCCTCCTGGAGGCCATTCTCTTCGCTTCCTCGGAGCCGCTCAGCGTCGATGCGCTGAAGGCGCGCATGCCGGAGGATGCCGATATTCCCGGCCTGTTGCAGGAATTGCGCGACATCTATTCCAATCGCGGCGTGCAGCTTTCGATGGTCGAAGACCGCTGGTGCTTCCGCACGGCGGGCGACCTCAGCTCGAAATTCCATATCGAGCAGAAGGTCGAACGCAAATTGACCCGCGCCGCCGTCGAGACCATGGCGATCATTGCCTATCACCAGCCGGTGACGCGGGCGGAGATCGAAGAAATTCGCGGTGTCGCCATTTCCAAGGGCACGCTCGACAATCTGCTGGAGGCGGGTTGGATCAAGCCCAAGGGCCGCCGCCAGACGCCGGGCCGCCCGGTAACCTGGGTGACGACCGAAGCCTTCCTCGAGCATTTCGGCCTGGAAAGCTGCGACGCGCTGCCCGGGGTCGAGGAATTGCGCGCGGCGGGTCTCCTCGATACCCGGACCAATTCGGCGACGCTCGGCGTGCAGGGTACCTTGCCGCCGAATGGCGACGTGGGCGACGAGGACGAGGCGGATGAGGCGGATGAGCACGATGAGGTCGACGACGACCGCTCGCCCGGTCTTGGCGAGGCTGCCGACGACGCCTATGAGGCGAGCGTGCTCGCCCGCCTGGAAGGGGCTGAAGCCGAGGAGATGGTGCCGGCCGGGGATACCGAGGGCGATGTCGCAATCGACGACGCGCTGACTGGCGAAGAATTGCCGGAAGCGGATCAGGCCGCAAAGGCGGAAGCCGAGGCCAATCTGGCGGAAGAATTGGAAGACCCGGATCTCGCGGATATCGAGACCGAGAGCCTGCCAGATGAATTGCTGGATGACCCGGCGCTTTTCGAAGAGGGAGTCGAGGAGGAACGCAGCGACCAGCAGCGTTCCGATGGCGGTCCCGCTGCGGAGCCGGAAGAAGAGGGCGAGGCGGAAGAACGGCGCAAGGAAGAAGATGCTTCCTGATAGCTGCACGACTGCAACGGCTTGCGCGCGATGGTCGATTGGTTAAGGTGGCGGCCGGTCCGGGATTAACCAAGGCCTGCAAAAAGCGGTTGCCGCGCGTGGCGCACCCCACCAAATGAGCTTGTGCCGGACGATGGTCCTGCCGGACTTTCGGGTCCCCAGGGCGCGGCCGCCTGCTGCGGATTCATTTGCAGGGGCGCAGTGATTTTGCCATAGTCCGGCAACGGCTTAACGAGCAGAAGTAGCAGGGAGTATCCCGTAATGGGCAGTTTTAGCATTTGGCATTGGCTGATCGTTTTGGCGATCGTGCTGATTTTCTTCGGCGGCCGGGGCAAGATTCCCAATCTGATGAAGGATCTGGGCCAGGGCGTCACAGCCTTCAAGAAGGGCCTGAAGGACGAGAAGCCGGCCGAAGGCCAGGCGAATACCAGCGACGACAAACAGGGCATGATCGATCGCTCCTGAGCGACGATTGCGGGAAGCGGCCGCCGGAGGGGTCCGGCCGCGCCGCCGCCTGATAGAAGGATCACAGGATGTTCGACCTTGGCTGGGACGAGATGGCGCTCATCGCCGTTGTCGCCTTGGTGGTGCTTGGCCCCAAGGAACTCCCGAACGCCCTGCGGACGGTTTCCGGCTTGATGCGGCAGGCCCGCAAGCTTGCCAATGAATTCCAGAGCGGCGTGCACCAGATCATTCGCGAAGCCGAGCTTGAAGACGCCAAGAAGGCCATCGCCGACCTCAACAAGGGCACCATCTCCGATGCTATCGAAAAGCATCTCGATGCTGATGGCGAGATCAAGTCGGCGCTGACGCCGCCCGTCGACGAGCCGGTCAATCCGGCGGCGATCGCTGAGCAGCCCGCGGCCGAGATCGCCGGCCCCACGCTCCCTGAAACCCCCGCGCTTCCCGGAACCGAAATCAATCCCGCCGTGGCTGCCTTTGCGCCGGGCGGCTCGGCGACGCGGCTGCCTGATATCGAAGATGCACCGGCCGCCCAGATGGCCGGCGGGGACGCACCGATGGTGGAAGGCGATCCGCGCGAGACGCCGGTAGAGGGTGGGCCGGGAAACCGGCACGATGACGAATTGCGCCAGGCGGCGGCCTCGACCCTCGCGGTCGAAGGCGATGAGGCAATCAAGAAAATCAAGCTCGATCAGGAAGTGAGTAAGACCTCGTGACTGGCGCTGAAGAAGACAAGAAGATGCCGCTGATGGCGCATCTGATCGAATTGCGAACGCGCCTGCTCTGGTCCCTGGTCGGCTTCGTCATCGCCTTTCTGATCTGCTTCTATTTCGCCCAGCCGATCTTCGATTTCCTGGCGGCACCTTTGGCCAAGGCGCTGAAGGAGAATCAGGTTTCCGACCAGCAGGTACTGCGCGTCATCTATACCGATGTGACCGAGGTGTTCTTTACCCAGGTCAAGGTCGCGGCCTTCGGCGCCCTCTGCATCGCTTTTCCGATCATCGCCACGCAGATCTGGCTGTTCGTGGCCCCCGGCCTTTACAAGCATGAGAAGGGGGCTTTCCTGCCCTTCCTGCTGGCGACGCCCGTCATGTTCCTGGTCGGCGCCTCCTTCATGTTCGAAGTCATTCTGCCGCTGGCGCTGAAATTCTTCCTGCATTACCAGCGCGCCGGCGGCAACGGCACGCTGTCGGTGCAATTGGAAGCGAAGGTCGGCGAATACATCTCGCTGATCATGCGCCTCATCATCGCCTTCGGCGCCTGTTTCGAATTGCCGGTCCTGCTGACCCTGCTCGCCAAGGTCGGCATCGTCAGTTCCGATGCCCTGAAGCGCAAGCGCCGCTACGCCATCGTCTTCGTCTTTATTGCCGCGGCCATCGTCACGCCGCCGGATGTCTTCAGCCAGGTCAGCCTCGCGGTACCGCTGCTGATCCTTTATGAGGCGTCCATCTGGCTGGCGGTCATGGTGGAAAAGAAGCGGGACAAGATCGATCCCGGCAGCGGTGACGAAGGCGAAACCGGGGGCGGCGCCGTAACGCCTGCCTGAGATGGGTGTGCCCACACTCCGCCTGCCGGGCTAAGCACGGCCGAAAGCAGCGATTTCACCCGCCTGACGCCTCGCTCTGCTTTACGGAATCAGCCCGTCGCCCTATAAGTGATCGCAGGGTTTCTTATCGGGCGAAAAGACGTAAATGTTTGACGTTAAATGGATTCGCGACAATCCGGCGGCCTTTGACCAGGGGCGCGCCCGGCGCGGCCTGCCGGCCTTGTCGGCCGAGGTAATCGAGCTTGATGCCAAGCGCCGCACGGCTCAGACGGCCTGGCAGGAAATGCAGGCAAAGCGCAACGAGCTCTCCAAACAGATCGGCCAGGTAAAAGCCAAGGGCGGCGACGCCTCCGCCGTGATGGCCGAAGTTACGTCGCTCAAGGACCGCATGGCGGAGCTCGAGGCCGAGGAGCAGAAGCTGGCCGCCGCCCTCGACGAATTGCTGCTGACCCAGCCCAATCTGCCGGCCGCCGATGTGCCGGATGGCGCGGACGAGACCGCCAACCGGGTCGAGCGCACGGTGGGGGCGCCGCGCAATTACAGCTTCGCGCCGAAGCAGCATTTCGAGCTGGGGGAGGCGCTCGGCCTGATGGATTTCGAAGCCGCCGCCAAGATGTCGGGCGCCCGCTTCGTGGTGCTGAAGGGTGCCCTGGCGCGGCTCGAGCGGGCGCTTGCCCAGTTCATGCTCGACCTCCATACCGGCGAGAACGGCTATACCGAGGTGGCGCCGCCCTTCCTGGTACGCGACAACGCGCTCTATGGGACGGGGCAATTGCCGAAATTCGCCGAGGACCTGTTCGTCACCAAGCAGGATCTCTGGCTCATTCCCACCTCGGAAGTGCCGCTCACCAATCTCGCCAATGACGTGATCCTGGACGAGGTCGAGCTGCCGCAGCGTTATACCGCTTTGACGCCGTGCTTCCGCTCGGAAGCGGGGGCGGCCGGGCGCGACACCCGCGGCATGATCCGCCAGCACCAGTTCCACAAGGTGGAGCTGGTCTCGATCGCGCACCCCGATCAGTCCGAGGCCGAGCACCAGCGCATGACCGGTTGCGCCGAGGAGGTGCTGAAGCGCCTCGGCCTGCCGTACCGCGTGATGGCGCTGTCGACCGGCGATATGGGCTTCTCGGCGCAGAAGACCTATGACATCGAGGTCTGGCTGCCAGGGCAGAACGCCTATCGCGAAATCTCCAGCTGTTCGAATTGCGGCGACTTCCAGGCCCGCCGCATGAAGGCGCGCTGGCGCAAGGCGGGGGAGAAGGGGACGCGCTTCGTTCACACGCTGAACGGTTCCGGCTTGGCCGTCGGCCGGACCCTGGTTGCCGTCCTGGAAAATTATCAGCAGGAAGATGGCTCGATCGCCGTGCCAGAGGTACTGCGTCCCTATATGGGCAAGATCGAGGTCATCACCCGTGCTTAAAGCTCCACTCAATCTGAAGAAAGCCCGCATTCTCGTCAGCAACGACGATGGCATCCATGCCCCGGGCCTGAAGGTGCTGGAGAAGGTCGCCCGCGCCCTCAGCGACGATGTCTGGGTGGTGGCGCCGGAAAGCGACAATAGCGGCGCCTCGCATTCCTTCACCGTGCGCCGCCCCTTGCAGGTGCATAAGCTGGGCGGGCAGCGTTTCGCCATCTCCGGCACCCCGACCGATTGCGCGCTGGTCGGCATCAATCACCTGATGGGCGACCGCCGGCCGGATCTGGTTCTCTCCGGCGTCAATCGCGGCGCCAACCAGGGCGAGGACGTGATCTATTCCGGCACCGTAGCCGTGGCCATGGAAGCGGCGATGTTCGACATCCCCGCCATCGCCATGAGCCAGATCCGCCATGGCGACAATGTGCCCTGGCAGACGGCGGCAGCCTATGCCGAGACCGTCATCCGCAGGCTGGTCACGGTCGATTGGCCGCGCGGCGTGCTGATGAACGTCAATTTCCCCTGCGTCGCACCGGAAGAGGTGAAGGGGCTGGAAATCGGCGGCCAGGGTCGGCGCATCTCCAATCTGCAGGTCATGCCGGGCAAGGACCCCTTCGGCCGCGCGGTGCTGTGGATCGGCGACTTCCCCAATGACGATACCGACCGCGACGATACCGACCTGGCCTTGACGGCGGCCGGCAAGATCGCGGTGACGCCGCTGCATTTCGATCTCACCCACAAGGCCACGGCAAAGAAGCTGTCGGCGATCGCCGGTGCGCTGGGCAAGCCGAAGACGCAACGCGGCGGACGGCGATGACAGCCGCTCAGCTACAGCCGGCAGCGGAGCGCGTCCCCACGCCCTCAGCGGAGCGCGTCATCACGCCATGAGTCTCGCTGCTCGCAAGATCCGGTTGATCATGAATTTGCGCCGCGCCGGCATCACCGATACGGCGGTGCTGGCGGCGATCGAGCGCATCCCGCGCGAGGCCTTCGTTCTGCCGCATTTCCATGATCAGGCTTACGAGGATCAGGCGTTGCCGATCGCGCAGGGCCAGACCATCAGCCAACCGCATATCGTCGCGATGATGACCGAGGCCTTGCAGCTGAAGAAGACCCATAAGGTGCTGGAGATCGGCACCGGTTCCGGTTATCAGGCGGCGGTGCTCGCCAAGCTGGCGCGGCGCGTTTACACGATCGAGCGCTTCCGTTCGCTGCTGAAGGATGCCGAGGCGCGCTTCCATCATCTGCGCCTGCACAACATCACCAGCAAGGTGGCGGATGGATCGAAGGGGTGGCCCGAGCAGGCGCCGTTCGATCGCATTATCGTGACCGCCGCCGCCGAGGATATTCCGCAAGTATTGGTCGACCAGTTGGCGGTCGGCGGTGTCATGGTCTTGCCCGTCGGGCCCGACAAGGGCGACCAGGTGCTGATCCGGCTGCGCAAGACCGAGGACGGCGTCGAGTTCGATCATCTGGCGGATGTCCGCTTCGTGCCGATGGTGGCGGGCGCCCTGCCGGAAGGCGATATGAAAATGGCTGGTGCCGGCGGCCGTTGATGCTGCCGCCATGCGTATCGGTGTCGTCGGAGGTCGGCGCTTGCCGAGCAGGCGGACCCGCTGGCGGATTGACCGGCCGGTTCGGCGGAAAATGAGACGCGCAACCGTCAGGTCATGGTTGCAGGAGGCCCGGGAGGTAGAGGAATGGATCGCAAGACGTTATCGGTGACGGGCCTTGTTGCCTTGCTGACGCTGGCCGGCTGCAATGAATCCGGGCGCCCCTTGAGCGATGGAACGGCGGGACCCGCCTTCAACGGACAGGCGCCGATCATGGGGGTCGAGCAGGGCAATACCTATGTCGTTGCCGCCGGAGACACGGTCGCGACCATCGCCGATCGCACCCACACGCCGGTGCGGACGCTGATCGATCTCAATAATCTGCAGCCGCCTTACGTGCTGAAATCCGGTCAGCGACTAGCGCTGCAGCCGGGCGCCAATACCGGCAGCACGAATGTTGCCATGGGCCAGAGCATGGTCATTCCGGAGGCGAGCTCGAACGGTGCGGCCGCGCCGACCGTCGCTCCCAGCGGCGGGGTCACCAAGGCGGCCTTGCCGCCGCTGACCGCGGCCAAGTCGGCTCAGCCTGCGGCACAAACCGCGACGACGGCCACACAGCAAGCGACGGCGACCCAGGCGCCCCAGGTGCTGCAATCGCAGGCGCAGCAGTCGAAGACAATCGCCACGCAATCGATGTCGGCGGCAAATACGGCGGCGAGCACGGCCACGCAGAACGCGGTCGGCGCGGCGAATGCGACGGCAACCCAGGCGGCCAATCAGGCGAGTGCAGCGGCCGACAAGGCAACCACCACGGCGAACACCGCCGCAGCCAATGCGGCCAACAAGGCGACGACCTTGCCGAATGGGGAGCCGGCTATTTCCATTCCTGATTTTCCCGACGCGACCGCAAAGAGCAATGCCGCAGCCAATACGGCAAGCAATGCCGCGAGCAGTGCGGCGTCGCAGGTTGCTGCTGCCACCCCGGCGCCTGCCGCCGCGACCGGCAGCGGCCAGTTCGGCTGGCCGGTCCAGGGCAAGGTGGTTTCCAAGTTCGGTGCGACGGCTGATGGGCTGCGCAACGACGGTATCAATATTTCCGCTCCCGCCGGCGCGCCGGTCGTGGCCGCGGCGGACGGGGTCGTCGCCTATGCCGGCAACGAGCTGCGCGGCTTTGGTAATATGATCCTGATCCGCCATGCCGACGGCTGGGTGACTGCCTATGCCCACAATGAATCGTTGACGGTGAAAAAGGGTGACACGGTGAAACGCGGGCAAACGATCGCCCGGGTCGGGCAGACCGGCAACGTCACCTCGCCACAGCTTCATTTCGAGATCCGCAAGGGCACGTCGGCACAGGATCCGACGAAATATCTCGGCAGCTGAATTCCCGCCGGGAGTAAGATCGCGGGGCGGTGACGCCGGCTTGCCCTGAGGCAGGTCGGCCAATCAGGTGACGTGTCTGCCGCGGTTGGGTGAGGGGGATTGCGATGCGTCTGCTGCGAATGCTGCTCTTGACGTTATCGGCGTGGCTGGCGGTGCTGCCGGCTTTCGCTGTGCCGGCCATGGCCCGGCAGAGCGCCCCTGCGCCGACAACCGCTCCATCGCCATCCACCGCCGATGCTGAGGCCGATCCGGCGAAGCTGCGGCAGCTTCTCGACCTGCTGAACGATCCGGGGATCAGGGCCTGGCTGGCGCAAGGCCAGCAGCAGGCCATCGTTGGCAAAGCGCAAGGCGAGAAGCCACCGGCTTCTGGCGGAGCCATGACGGCCATGGGCATGCCGGGGATCGACCTCGAGCGGAGCGTCGATGCAAATATCGCCGCCACGCGCAGCTTCCTGCGCGAACTGGCCGCCTCGGCGCCCAGCCTGCCGGGCGAGTTGGGGAAGGCCTGGCTTGTGCTGTCGATCGACCTTGAACATCAGGGAATGATCGGTGCCATTCTCGCTCTTGTCCTTTTTGCCGCCTTGGGCTTCGGGCTGGAGAAGCTATTCTGGCGTGCAACCGCCGGCTTTCGCCATCGCATGATCGCTATAGATCTTAATTCGGCCAAAAGCCGCTTTCGGGCCGCCGGATATCGCCTGATCTACGGTCTCGGCATGGTTCTGGCGTTCGCCATCGGCAGCATCGGCGCTTTTTTGCTGCTGGAATGGCAGCCGCTCCTGCAATACATCGTTCTCTCATATCTCCAGGTCATTCTCATCGTCCGCATCGTGCTGGTGTTGGGGCGCTTCTTGCTGGCGCCGAGTGTCGAGCGTTTCCGGCTGGTGCCGATGACCAATGCAGCGGCGCGCTTCTGGCATCTTTGGGCGGGGGTTATCACCTGCTGGTTCTTCTTCGTCCAGCATAGCCTGCGCGTCCTTGTCGAACTTGGCGTTGCGTATCATACCGTCGTCTTGATCGGCCTGCCGAGCGGCCTGGTGCTGCTCGGTATCGCCCTCTACACCGTCTGGGCCAGTCCGGAAAAGGATGGCCTTGCCCGCGTCAAGCGATCACATCGCATCGCGCCCTGGCTCATTTCTCTCTACCTCATTGCCGTTTGGCTGATGCTCTTCACCGGGTCGGTCAGGCCCTTCTATATCGGTGTCGTTCTGCTGCTCCTCCCCATCGCCATTCGCGGTGTTAATCAGATGGTGGGAAATCTGCTGCAGCCGGCCGCGGGAACGACGGCCGAGGACCAGGTCTCGCCGCTCATCGCGGTGTCGTTGGAACGCGGCCTCAGGGCGGTACTCTTGATCGGCGCGGCCTGGGCCATCGCCTCCCTGCTTGGCATCGATCTCAGTTCCCTGCCCGAACGGGATACGCTGCCGATGCGTCTGCTGCGCGGCGGTATCAATGCCGCGATCGTCATCCTGCTGGCGAATTTCTGCTGGCACCTGCTGCGCAGTTGGATCGACCAGCAAGTGGTGATCGCCAGCGCCCTATCGGGGGGACCCCATGGCGGGGGAGAGGGTGACGAGGCGCGCCGTTACGCGCGGCTGCGCACCTTGTTCCCCATACTCAAGAACGTGCTGTTCGTCGTCATCATTGTCCTCACCATCATGATTGCCTTGTCGGCCCTGGGCTTTGAGATCGGCCCGCTGGTCGCCGGCGCCGGCGTGGTCGGGGTTGCCGTCGGCTTCGGCGCCCAGACTTTGGTCAAGGACATCATCTCCGGCATTTTCTTCCTGCTCGACGATGCCTTCCGGGTCGGCGAATACATCGAAAGCGGCAGCATTCGTGGCACCGTGGAGTCCTTTTCGCTCCGGTCGATGAAGCTGCGTCACCATCGCGGCGCATTGCACACGATTCCCTTCGGCTCGATCGAGAAGATCACCAATTATTCGCGCGATTGGGTCATCGACAAGATAACGGTCAGCGTCACCTATGAGACCGACCTCGATCTGGTGAAGAAGGTGATCAAGGAAATCGGCAAGAAGCTGCAGGCCGATCCGGAATTCGCACCGCATATCCTCGAAACCCTGAAGATGCAAGGTGTCGAGCAATTCGGCGATTTCGCCATCCAGATCCGCATGAAGATGATGACCAAGCCGGGCGAGCAGTTCGTTATCCGGCGTCGCGCCTATGCCCTGATCAAGCAGGCCTTCGACGCTAACGGCATCAACTTCGCTTTCCCGACGGTAACCGTATCGGGCAGCGGCGCATCAAATGGCGCAATTGCCAAGGCCGCACTGGATGTTCTTCACCCCGTTCCGACGGAATAGCCGGTTCCGAGATACGGCCCGGGATATCACGTCAACCCAAGGCTGTTGCGAACCAGCAGGTCGATCTGGTCCGACATCTGCAGCGCCTGCTTCAGGCGCTGCTTTTCGATCATGTGCAGGCGGCCGGTCTCGACCTTGCTGCCCGGTGCGATGCCACGCTCCAGATCGACCAGCTGCTGCTCAAGGATCAGATCGAGCAACAGCGTGAAAGCATCCTCGATGCGGACGAGGTCGCTTTGCGAAACCAGCTGTGCCGCGCGGGCGGCGCGCCAACGGGCGAGGGTGCCGGTTTCCCGCACGCCGAGCTCCAGGGCAAGAACGCGCGCGCCGGCCACCAGCGGGTGCAGGCCGCGGGCTTTCAGGTCGACGCGGCCCGCGCGGGTCTTGAAATGGCCCAGCAGGTTGAGCGCCGATCCCTTGGTGCCGATGGCGCGCGCCAGCAGGGCATGGAAGACGCGGTGGCCGCGCGCGCTGGTGGTCGCCTCGGCCCGCAAGGTGGCGGCCAGCGCCATGTCGCCGGCGACCGGCCGGAAATCATAGAAGATGTCAGCATTCAGCAGCGCTTCCGGCGTCGCTGCCTCCAGCCAGGCGGAAATGCGGCGGCGCCAGCCGCGCAGATTGTGCCGCAATTCGCGATTGGCGGCCATGACGCCGCCGCGGCAATAGGGAATGCCCGCGCCGTCCAGCAGGTCGGCGACGCGCTTGCCGAATTCAGCGAACCAGGGCAGGTCGTCGCTCTCTCCGTCATGAATGAGGGCATTATCCTGATCGGCGGCCAGCAGGCTCTCGCTGCGCCCGGCTGAGCCGAGGATGAGCAGCGCCCAGCGTGCCGGCGCCGGTCCCCGACCCGCGGCTTCCATTTCCGTCAAGGCCAGCTCGGCGGCCCGCTTGGTGGTTTCGCGGATGACGGTGCTGATCACCCCGGCGACCTGGTCCGGCGGCAGCGCATCGCGGCGCAGGGTCGCGGCGAGCATCGGCAGGCGCGACAGGATGGCGTGCAGGTCGTCGGCGGAATGGGCGGCGGCGATATCGCCCTGCACCATCAGCGCTTCCTCCGCCCGCTGCCGCAACAGGGTCGCCATGCGCAGCACGCCCAGCAGCTTGCCGTCGATCGGATCGGTGATGGCGAGATGCCGGATGCCGAGGCGGTGCATGCGGGCGATCGCCGCAAACAGGAAGGCATCCGGCAGCATCGACACGACAGGTGCGGTCATCAGCCTCTCCGCAGGCATGTCCAACGCCTGTGGGCCATGGGCCGCCAATGCTTCGATGATATCGTGTTCGGTGATGATGCCGGTCGGCCGCTGGGCCTTGTCTACGGCAATCAGGCAGGAGGTATGTTGGCGCGCCAGTTCGGCAATGACCGTGGTGATTGGATCCTGCGGCTGGAAGCCGGTGATGGCCGGGCTCATTACATCGCTGAGACGGTGCTGGAAAGGATAAAGATCGATGCGTTCCAGGCTGGTGGAAGCGACGGCTGCCGCTCTTGCCTGCTCCATGGATGTCGGTACCGCTTCCTGCATCTCGGCTATCCGTTGCGGCGATGCCGCGCCCGCAGATTGTTCAGGGTTTCCCGGCTGGCGGTCTGCGCCTGAGCCAAGGTGACGATGCCGCGTTCCGCCAGCAAAGGCAGCAGGCGATAGAAAAGGTCGAGGGCGATCAGCACATCGCCCAGAGCGGTATGCCGCCCGGCAAGCGAAACCCGCAATTTGCGTGCCGCCAGATCGAGGCCGTAGCTGCGCGCCCGCGGTTGCACCGTCGCATAGAGCAGCATGGTATCGAGGAATGGCGGCGCCTGCCAATTCTCTTCAACCCGGCACATCTCCTGCTGCAGGATCATCGCATCGAAAATGATGTTGTGGCCGAGCAGCACATGGTTGCGCAGCAGCGTCGCAACCTCGGCGGCGCGGCTGGCAAAACGCGGCAGGCCGGCGACGTGATGGTCGGCGATGCCGTGAATGGCCGTGGTGGCGATCGGGATGGCGCATGCCGGGTTGATCAGAAAGTTGGTCGCCTGATGCAGATAGAGGCGCGCGCCAATTAGGGGTGCCGCCGCCAGTGAAACGATGCGGTCGTGTTCCGGGTCGAGACCGGTGGTCTCGGTATCAAGGGCGAGCAAGGGAAGGTCGATCAGCGGGGTCGCCCCGTCAAAGGGGGCAGGGGCCGGAACGGCTTCCGCTTTGTCGGCCAGCTGCCAATGCGAGCGGCGATGGCCGGGGCGGGTGGCATCGGTGGTGGCGATCAGGAACAGCGGATGCGAAAACAGCCGCCGCGCTCTTGCCGCCAAATTCAACATGCCACGCAATCCATCTGACGTGAGGTGTCTCAGTCTAAGGCGGCGGCAGGACCGAAGCCAGCCGTATGCAGGCTGCGGACGGGGTTCGATTGCGGCCGCATTTGATTGCCGGGCGTTCTTGCATGTAAGCTGGGCGAAGGCCGCGGTTTTCCTGGGTTTCTTTGCCAGGTATTATGATACCGTTATAGAGGTATTATAATAAGGCATTATAAGGTATTGATATATAATGATCTAATTTGTTTGACGCTGGCCTTTGCCTCCTTTATATCCAGCCGCGATCAGCCGGGTATTGGAGGAGGGTTCCTCTTGCGCCGGCCGAACCCGGAAAAGTAAGCGAGCGAACAATGAAGACCTATTCCGCTAAGCCGTCCGAGGTGGTCAAGAAGTGGGTCCTGATCGATGCCGAAGGCGTCGTTCTCGGCCGTCTGGCGTCGATCATCGCCAACCACCTGCGCGGCAAGCACAAGCCGACTTTCACGCCGCATATCGATTGCGGCGACAACATCATCGTCATCAATGCCGCCAAGGTGAAGGTCACCGGCAACAAGCTGGCCGACAAGGTGTTCTACTACCACACCGGCCATCCCGGCGGCATCAAGGAGCGTCCGTGGGGCAAGATCCTCGGCGGCGCGCATCCGGAACGGCTGATCATCAAGGCGGTGGAACGCATGGTTCCGCGTGGCCCGCTCGGCCGCGTGCAGATGAAGAACCTGCGCGTCTATGCCGGTGCCGACCATCCGCATGAAGCCCAGCAGCCGGCAACGCTGGATGTCGCTGCCATGAACCCGAAGAATAAGCGGAGCGCCTAAGATGAGCGAACAACGCATTAGCGATCTCAAGGATCTCGGCGCCGCCACCAAGGCCGCCACTCAGGCCACTGCGCCGGCCGCCGCCCCGAAACACGAACGCAAGGTCGATGCCCAGGGCCGTTCCTATGCCACCGGCAAGCGCAAGGACGCCATTGCCCGCGTCTGGATCAAGCCGGGCAGCGGCAAGATCACCGTCAATGGCCGTGACGTCGCGACCTATTTCGCCCGTCCGGTGCTGCGCATGGTCGTCAACCAGCCCTTCGGCATCGTCAACCGCGTCGGCCAGTTCGACGTCGTCGCGACGGTGGTCGGCGGCGGTCTCTCCGGCCAGGCCGGTGCGGTCCGTCACGGCATCAGCAAGGCGCTGACCTATTACGAGCCGGGCCTGCGCGGCGCCCTGAAGCACGAAGGCTTCCTGACCCGCGACAGCCGTACCGTCGAGCGTAAGAAGTACGGCCGCGCGAAAGCCCGTCGCAGCTTCCAGTTCTCGAAGCGCTAAGCGCAGTACCTACGTCGGGTACCGAATCTGGAAAAGGGCCGCGGTCTCCGCGGCCCTTTTTCTTTGCCGCCGGTTCATGTTGTCGCGGTATTGTCGTTTGAACTGGATGGCGGCATCAATTAGCTGTCGCCTGAGTTGATGTGTGAGGCAGCGCGCAATTGCCTCGAAAGGGAGAGTGATATGGCCAAGGTTTTCATCGATGGGGAAGCGGGCACGACCGGTCTCGGCATTCGCGAGCGCCTGGTCGATATCGCCAGGATCGAGCTTTTGAGCCTGAGTGGCGACAAGCGCAAGGATCCCGGCGCCCGGCGTGAGATGATGGCTGAGGCCGATATCGTTGTCCTCTGCCTGCCCGATGAGGCGGCCAAGGAATCCGTGGCCCTGGCAAGCGAGCTGGGTGCCAGGGCGCCGAAGGTCCTGGATGCCAGCACGGCGCATCGCGTCGCGGAAGGCTGGACCTATGGCTTCGCCGAACTGGCGGTAGAGCAGGCGGAGGCGATCCGCCATGCCCGGCATGTCTCCAATCCCGGCTGCTATCCGACCGGGGCCATCGCCTTGCTTAGGCCGTTGGTTGATCATGGGATCATCCAGGCCGACTATCCCATCACCATCAATGCCGTCAGCGGCTATTCCGGCGGCGGCAAGTCGTTGATCGAGGCGCATGAGCGCGACCATGGTCCCGCTTTCGAACTGTATGGGCTCGGCCTCGAGCACAAGCATGTGCCGGAGCTGATGAAATACGGCAAGCTGACCCGGCGTCCGATCTTCGTGCCCTCGGTCGGGCATTTCCGCCAGGGCATGCTGGTCTCGATTCCGCTGCATCTCGATACACTGGCGAAGAAGGTGAGCGGCGCCGACCTGCACGACATGCTCGATCACTATTACAAGGGTACCGATCTCGTGCAGGTGGCGGATGCGACGAGCGACGGCAAGCTGGAACCGGAGGCGCTCAACAATTCCGATGAGCTGGAGCTGCGGGTCTATGCCAATGACAAACGCGGCCATGTCGTGCTGGTAGCGCGGCTCGATAATCTCGGCAAGGGTGCCTCGGGTGCTGCCGTGCAGAACATCAAGCTGATGACCGGCCTGGCCGGCTGAGGAGGCGGCCATGTCGGGTCTCATCAAGCGCCATGGCGGCATCATGCCGACGATTGCCGCCGACGCCTTCATCGCCGAGACGGCGACCGTCATCGGCCAGGTGGAGATCGGCGCCGGCAGCTCAGTCTGGTATGGCTGCGTGCTGCGCGGCGACAGCAACGTGATCCGCATCGGCGCCCGCACCAATATCCAGGACGGCACCGTCATCCATGTCAATCATGAGCGGGAAGGGGCAGTCGGCACCAAGACGACGATCGGCGATGATATTACCGTCGGCCATATGGCGCTCTTGCATGCCTGCACGCTGGAAGACGGCTGCTTCATCGGCATGAAGGCCTGCGTCATGGATGGCGTGGTGGTGGAGAGCGGCGCCATGGTGGCTGCGGGCGCGCTGGTGACGCCGGGCAAGCGCGTGAAGCGGGGTGAGCTCTGGGCCGGCAGCCCGGCCAAGTTCATGCGCGCCTTGACCGAGAAAGAAATCGCCTATTTCGCTTATTCAGCGGAACATTACGCCGAACTCGCGGCCAGCTATCGCCAGTAGAACGGCGCGTAGCTGGCCGCGGGTCGCCCCCACTAACTGGACGTCAACCGGCGCGCAGATCCATCAGGAAGTTGTCGACCTCGGTCTGCAGGCCCTGCGACTGGCGGGTCAGGTCTTCCGCCGCCGAGAGCATCTTCATCGCCGCCGAGCCGGTTTCATCGGCCGATTGCCGGACATTGCCGATGCTGCGCGCCACTTCGCTGGTACCGGAAGCGGCGTTCTCGACATTGCGGCCGATCTCCTGCGTCGCCGCACCTTGTTCCTCGACTGCGGCAGCAACCGCCGTGGTGATCTGGTTGATCTCCTCGATGGTCTTGGCAATTGCCTGGATGGCATCCACCGCCACGGTGGTTTCCGACTGGATTGCGCTGATCTGCTGCGAGATCTCGTCGGTGGCCTTGGCCGTCTGGGTGGCGAGGCTCTTCACCTCCGAGGCGACCACGGCAAAGCCCTTGCCGGCCTCGCCGGCGCGTGCCGCCTCGATCGTGGCGTTGAGCGCCAGCAGGTTGGTCTGGTTGGCGATATCGGTGATCAGCTTGACGACGTCGCCGATACGCTGCGCGGCGGTGGCAAGCCCCTGCACCTGTCCATTGGTTGTACGCGCCTGGTCGGCGGCCTGGGCGGCAATCGTGGAGGAGCGTGATGTCTGGCGGCTGATCTCGTTGACCGAGCTTGCGAGTTGTTCCGCGGCCGCGGCGACGGCGTTGACATTGTCGGCCGCGAGTTCCGAGGCGCTGGAAACGCTCTGCGCCTCGCCGACGGTTGTCTCGGCGGTGCGCGACATGCTTTGCGCCATCGACTGAACGTCGGTTGCGGCGTTGAGCACGAGGTCGGCGACCGCCTTGACATGACTTTCGAAATTCGCCGCGGCCGTCATCTCCCGCGTGACCGAGCGCCAGCTCAGCATGGTGGAGACGTAGACGCCCTCGGCGTCGAACAGAGCGCCGCATTGGATGTCGAGATATTGCGTGCCCAGCGTGACCAAGGCGCGATAGGGCAAGCGTTCGGGGTCGCTGAGGATGGCGCGGGCTTCGTCTTGATCGCTGAAGAAGCTCAGCAGCGACACTTCCGGCGCTTCCTCCAGCGCCAATTGCGCCAGGGCCGGCGAGAGATCGCCCGCCGGCATTTCGCCGAGGCTGGCCTTGCCCGAGCGGTTGAGATAGGTGACGCGGAAATCCGCCTGCGGATCGGCCAGCGCCACCTGCAGCGGCATATCCTCGATGACACGCTGCAGCTTGAAGGCTTCGCCGACTTGGCCGCGCAAGGCGGTAAAGGCGCGCAGCATGTCGCCGACCTCGTCGCCGCGCTTCAGGCTGAGGCCGTGCTGGAAGGTGGTGTCGCCCTGCGCCAGGGCGCTGATCGCCTGCGCGGTCTTGCGCACGCCGCCGGAAACGTTGCGGGCGATGAAGAAGGTGATGATGCCTGCGACCAGCAGCGCGATGGCGAAGGCAGCCAGCGAGGTCTTCAGGCTCTTGCTGGTCATTGCGGCCAAGGAATCCATGGAATCCTGCTGGGCGCTGCTGACGCTGTCTTCCGCCGTGCTGATGGCATCGAGAATCTGGTTGGTCTTGTCCTCGATCGAGGCGTCGAGGTCGACGAAGGTCTTGGCGTCGGCCTTGCTCTCGACCGCATCCATCAAGGCCTTTTTGTCCTTGCCGAGCGCCGCCAGAATATCGTTGAGCGGCTCCAACGCCTTCTTCGCATCTTCGGGCAGGTCGCTCTTGCCGGCCTTCATGATGCTCATCTGGATCTTGTAGGGAAGCGAGGTCAGGGCCGCGCGATGGTCCATATCGACCTCGCCGGAATCCTTGTTGACCATCAGCGAGACCTCAGCCAATGCCAGTTCGAGCGCCGATTCACGCGCTTCCGAGAGAGCAGTCAGCTGATCGGTGGCGGCGCCGCTGGTCTCGGTCTGCTTCTGAACCGCTTTCGAGCTGTACCAGGTCGCCGCCTCGATAACGACCATGCCGAGGATCAAGCTGGTCGCGACGATGAAGAACTTGCCGGCTATACGCAAACGCACGTTAGTCTCCGTTCTAGGCAACTGCTTTATTGTCTTCGACCGGTTTCATGACCGGCGGGCGTTGTCTGCTCAGATGGCGCGGACCGCGCCAAGGAACTGTTCGACCTGGCCACGCAGCTCCGCCGTCTGGCTGTTGAGGGCGGTGCTGACATCGAGCAGGCGCGAAGCGGCGGAACGTGAATTGCCGGCGACGCCGGCGACGGTGTCGATGCTGCTGGAGACAGTGCGGGCGCCATCCGCGGCCTGTTCGACGCTGCGGGCGATTTCCCGCGTCGCTGCACCCTGCTCCTCCACGGCCGCAGCCACCGACGTGGTGATCTGGTTGATATCGTCGATGGTGGAGCTGATGCCGCGAATGGCCTGCACAGCTTGCTGGGTCTCCGATTGGATGGCGCCGATCTGGGCGGAGATGTCCTCCGTCGCCTTCGAGGTCTGCGTCGCGAGATTCTTCACCTCGGAGGCAACCACGGCGAAGCCGCGTCCGGCCTCGCCGGCCCGCGCCGCCTCGATCGTGGCGTTGAGCGCCAGGAGGTTGGTCTGGCTGGCGATATCGCTGATCAATTGAACGATGGCGCCGATGCGATCGGCCGCATTGGCGAGCCCCTCGATATCGCCATTGGTCTTGCGGGCTTCATCGGCGGCATGGGTCGCGATCTCGGTCGAGCGCGAAACCTGGCGGCTGATCTCGGTAATCGAACTGGAGAGTTCCTCGGTCGCCGCGGCAACCGATCCCACATGTGTCGCCGTCTCGCTGGAAGCGGAGGTCGCATTGGTCGCTTCGGTCGAGGTCTGGTCGGCGAGGTGAGTCATCGATTGAACAGCATTCTGCATTTCCTGCAGCGAGCCCGCGACGGAACCCAGCACCTTAGTGATCCGGCTGTCGAAATTCTGGCACAGCTCATTGATTGCCGCCGCGCGTTTTTCGCGCCGTTGCTGGGAAGCTTCGCGATCAACCCCTGCCTGGCGCGCCTCCTGGGCATTCTTGCGGAAGACATGCAAAGTTTCGGTCATTGCGCCGATTTCATCCTTACGGCCGGTGCTTTCCAGCTCGAAATCGGTATCGCCGCCGGCGAGACGTTGCATCGCCTGGGTCATCCTGGTGAGGGGCCGGGTGATCGAGCGCCCGATCAGCATGAGGCAGGCGGTGAGCACGACGACGGCGAGAAGGCCGACGGCAGCGATAAGGATTTCCAGCTTGCGCATCAGGCCGCCGACGTTGCTCTCGGTGTCGTTCGACGCCTTTTGCAGCATGTCGCTGACATTCCCCATCTTGGTTTCCAGATCCTCGAAGACCTTCTGGAACTTGGGATAGTTGCTCTGCGCCGCGTAGTTGTCGGTGAAGGCCTTGTCGACCTGGTCCTTGGCGGCATCGAGATAGGTCTTCATAGCCGGCTTGACGTCATCCATTGCCTTGCGGATATCATCGGGCAGGTCCAGCGCTTCATTGGCGCTGAATTCGTCGACGAAGGTTTTGACGTGGGCGGCGGCGGCGTCAGTCAACTGCTGCTGGACAGCGCGATTGCCGTTGCGCCCCTCGCGCAGGGCGACCAGGACATCGGCGCGCAGGGCGTCGTGGACCATGTCGGCTTCCATCTGATGCCGGATTGCCGATGCCATCGTGTTGAGACCGCTGGCGCTGTCGCTGCCGAGCATGATTCCCCAGAACCCGATCCCGCCGACGGCGGCGACGACGATCGCCGTGAACAGGCTGGACAATAGAAGTCTAAGCCGAATGGTCATCCCGTACCTCTAGCTCACAAAGGCAAGGCAGCCTCCGCCTCCAATGCGGTGGGACAGTACGCTTGCCGGATTGCCATGGCCGAATGGTTGCCGGGCAATGGTTAAGTTCGAGATAACAAACCGGCGAATCGCAGGTCTGTGACAATATTCATAAGCGGCTATGTAAGAGCTGGACGCGATCAGACGGGTCTGGTCGCGGAAAGGATAATTCCAGGCAGGGAGGACCCGCCTGGATGCGGTGCAGTGGGGCTTTCCCCGGACAGCCGTTCCGGCCGCCCGGCGCGTCAGGTTTCCAATGCCTGACCGAGGTCGGCGATGAGATCGTCGCAGGCCTCGATCCCGACCGAGAGACGGAGCAATCCGGGCGGAACGGGGGAGCCTGTGCCCTCGATCGAGGCCCGGTGCTCGATCAGGCTTTCGACCCCGCCCAGCGAAGTGGCCCGTTTCCACAATTGCACCTTCGCGGCGCAGGCGATGGCTGCTGCGCGGGCCTCGTCGTTATTGCCCGCGAGGCGGATCGACAGCATGCCGCCGAAGCCGCCGGTCATCTGCCGCCGGGCAATCGCATGATCGGGATGCTCGGGAAGGCCGGGATAGAGCACCTCGGCCAGTTTCGGATGGTGCTGGAAGTGGCGGGCGATGCGCAGGGCGGAGGCGCTGGCCTCGCGGACGCGAAGAAACAAAGTCCGCATGCCTCGCTGCAGCAGCCAGGCTTCGAAAGGACCGATCACGCCGCCGCTCTGGTTCCGGATCGCGGCGATGCGCTGCCAGAACGCATCCTGGACGGCGGCGGTCAACGTACCGGCGATCACGTCGGAATGGCCGTTGAGGTATTTGGTGGCGGAATGCATGACGATATCCGCGCCATGTTCCAGCGGTCGGGTCAGCACCGGCGTGGCACAGGTTGAATCGACTGCCAGCTTGGCGCCGGCCGCATGCGCCAGCTTGGCGACCGCAGCGATATCGGTCACCCGCCAGAGCGGATTGGCCGGCGTCTCGACCCAGACCAGTTTGGTGCGGCCGGGCCGGATGGCTTTCTCCACGGCGGACAGGTCGGTCATATCCACCAGATCGACGGCGAGGCCCCATTCGATGGCGGGACCCAGCAGCCAGTTGCGCAGCGACCAATACATCACGGTCGGGGCGACGATATGGTCGCCGGGTCGCAGCGCCATCACGACCGCCGTCGCCGCGGCCAGACCGGAAGCGAAGAGCAGCGTTTCGGCGCCGCCTTCCAGCGAGGTCAGCAAGGCCTCGGCCGGCTGATAGCTGGGGTTACCGGAACGCGAATAGCTCCAGCCCTTGCGATATTCGTTGTCGGGATCGCGTTCATAGGTGGTGGCGGTATGGATCGGCGGGATGAGGGCGCCGGTCGCGGAATCGATTTTGCCCAAAGCTTGGGCCGCCAAACTAGCCGGCGACCAGGCGTCGTTCTTCCGTGTCATGGCACCATCCTTTGCAAGAGAATCGCCGTTTCCCGGCGATTGTGCCGTCATGGCGGCGAAGATCAAGTCCACCTGTGTGCGGAGCGGATCTGCGGGGCACGCGGATAGAGCGCGATCGTTTTAAGCGGCAGCGGATTGGCTTCTACTTAAAACGATCCGGCTCTAAAGGTCGCGCTGAATAAGAAAAGGCCCGCCTGGCTTTGCGGCCAGGCGAGCCCAAGCAGTTACTTGGGGAAGTAACCTACTTACGAGGAGTAGTACATCTGGAATTCGATCGGGTGCGGCGTATGCTCGAGGGCATACACGTCTTCCCACTTCAATTCGCTATAGGCTTCGATGAAGTCCTTGCTGAAGACTTCGCCCTTCAGCAGGAATTCATGATCGGCTTCCAGCGAGGTCAAGGCTTCGCGCAGGCTGCCGCAGACGGTCGGCACATTGGCCAGTTCTTCCGGCGGCAGGTCATAGAGGTTCTTGTCCATCGGATCGCCCGGATGGATCTTGTTCTGGATGCCGTCAAGGCCGGCCATCACCATCGCCGCGAAGGCGAGATAGGGATTGGCGAGCGGATCGGGGAACCGCACCTCGACGCGCTTGCCCTTCGGGCTGGCGGTGTAGGGGATGCGGCAGGACGCCGAGCGGTTACGCGACGAATAAGCCAGCAGCACCGGGGCCTCGAAGCCGGGGATCAGGCGCTTGTAGCTGTTGGTGGTCGGGTTGGTGAAGGCGTTGAGGGCCTTGGCATGCTTGATGATACCGCCGATGTAATAGAGCGCGGTTTCGCTGAGATCGGCATAGCCATTGCCGGCGAAAAGCGGCTTGCCGGCCTTCCAGATCGACTGGTGCACATGCATGCCCGAGCCGTTGTCGCCCTTGACCGGCTTCGGCATGAAGGTCGCGGTCTTGCCATAGGCATGGGCGACGTTCTTGACGACATACTTGTACTTCTGCATGGCGTCGGCGCAGGTGGTCAAGGTGCCGAACTTGACGCCCAGCTCATGCTGGCTGGGGGCGACTTCATGGTGATGCTTCTCGACTTCGACGCCCATCGAAGCGAGGGTGGTCAGCATCTCGGCGCGCAGGTCGCCGGCCTGATCGAGTGGCGCCACCGGGAAGTAACCGCCCTTGACCTTCATGCGATGGCCATGGCTGCCTTCCGGATTGGCCTTGCCGGTCGAATACGGCGCTTCCTCGGAATCGAATTCGTGGAACACGCGGTTCATGCTGACTTCGTAGCGCACGTCGTCAAACACGAAGAATTCCGCTTCCGGGCCGACATAGATAGTGTCGCCTATCCCTGAGCTCTTCACATAAGCTTCGGCGCGCTTGGCGATCGAGCGCGGATCGCGGCTATAGGCCTGGCCGGTCAGCGGTTCGGCGATGTCGCAATAGATGATCAGCGACTTCTGGGCGGCGAAGGGATCGAGGACGGCGGTATCGCAATCCGGGATCAGGGTCATGTCGGATTCATTGATCGCCTTCCAGCCGGCAATCGACGAACCGTCGAACATGACGCCTTCGGTCAGCAGGTCTTCATCCACCGTGCTGATATGATGGGCCAGGTGCTGCCACTGACCGGCGGGGTCGGTGAAACGGAAGTCGACGTACTGGACGTCCTCTTTCTTGATCAGGTCCAGGACCTTGCTCACGCTCGACATGATTGCTGTCTTCCTATCGCTTGTCTTTGGTGTATGGCCCGCGCCACGAGGCCGGTGCGCTTGCGCAACACCGGCGGATGATCGCGGGCCTTGGAATGAATACCGTCCGAACCAGCGCTACCCGGATGGGGAAGGACTGCGCCGAGGGTATCCGTCAGGCCGCTATATTATATCTGATAACGCCCTGTGCTCAGATAGCATCCGGTCCGCGTTCACCGGTCCGAATGCGAATTGCTTCTTCTACATTGATGACGAAGATCTTGCCGTCGCCGATGCGGCCGGTCGCTGCTGCCTGACGGATGGCCTCGATCGCCCGCTCCACCAGGTGGTCCTCGAGAACCACTTCCAGCTTCATCTTCGGCAGGAAATCGACGACATATTCGGCGCCGCGATAGAGTTCGGTATGGCCTTTCTGGCGGCCGAAACCCTTCGCTTCGGTAACGGTGATGCCTTGGATGCCGACCTCGTGCAGGGCGTCCTTAACTTCGTCCAGCTTGAACGGCTTAATGATGGCTTCGATCTTTTTCATGCCTGGCATCCTTTAACTGTCTCATAACACTAAACAGCAAATGCCATGCCACAGGCCAGGTTCGCGGAATCCTGGACTTTTTCGCGACTTTGAATTTCCAGCCGGTGAGGCACCCGCCAATTGCCTATTTATTGGGCAGATATACGCCCAAATAAGAGGCGCCGCTCCACTCGCTCGCCGGGATCCGCCCTGTAACCATTCTGACAATCGGATGCATCGCCGCCTGCTTGCGCGTTCTTAATAAAGCGAGCGCGGCCGCTTCACGTCGCCTTCGGCAAAGCGGCTGAAGCGGAAGGCTTTGAGATCTAGCCGGCTCTGTCCTTCGGCGATGAGTTCCGTCATCAATTGGCCGGTGATCGGGCCCATGGCAAAGCCGTGGCCGCAATAGCCGGTAGCGACCAGCAGGCCGTCGGTACCCGGGATCGGGCCGATGACCGGAATCCCATCGGGAATGCAGTCGATATGGCAGGCCCAGCTCTCCACGGCCTGCACCGATGCGGCCGCCGGGAAGCGATAGCGCAGATTGGCAATGGCGCGATGCACGCGATTGGTATTTGCGGAGATCTGCGGATCGCGGTCATGAATCCAGGGCTCCCGTGCTTCCGGCCGCCACGGAAGGCGGTGCAGCAGGTCGCGCCCGGTGAAGCCATTGACGTGGAAGGTGAACATGCCGGACATCTGCAGCATCGGTGGCAGAAACCAACGCATCGCCCGCAGATGGCCGAGCGTCAGGTCGATGTCGGTAGATACCTCGTCCGCCAGGGTGAGGCTGCCGTCCTTGCGCTGCCGGAAGCCGATCTGGTGCCCGTAGAAGGCGGCACCGGTCAAGGCCGGAACACGGTTGGTGCGCAAGGCGGTCGAGCGTACATGCTGCTGCGGCAGGTTGCGGCCGAGCGTCTTCAGGATGCGCCAGGAACTCGCACCGGCGGCCACCAGCACCGCCTTGGTGCGGATCGGGCCGGCTTCGGTCAGCACCGTATCAACCTTGCCGTTCGCAAGCTCCAGGCCGATGGCGCCGCAGCCCTCGAAGATCAGCGCGCCCAGCTCCGCCGCACGCAGGGCATAGGCAGGCGCCACCTTGCGCGGCTCCGCATGACCATCAGTCGGACTCCACAAGCCGCCCAAGGCGGGGTCGCGCAGGCCCGGCATCATCTGTCCCAGTTCGTTGCCGGTGACAAGACGCGTATCGAGGCCGTATTGCCGCGCGATCGGCAGCCATTCTTCATAACCCTGCAGCTCGCGGCTGTCGGTCGCCATGAAGAGGCAGCCTTCCTGGCGCCAGTCGAGATCGCTTTGCAGCTCCGTCTCCAGGCCCGGCCAGATCTTCATCGCCTCCATCATCAGCGGCACTTCCGCTTCGTCGCGGCTCATGATGCGGACAAAGCCCCAGGCGCGGCTCGATTGCGCGCCGGCGATGCGCGACTTGTCGATGAGCACGGCCTTGATGCCGCGCTTCGCCAGATAGTAAGCGGTGGCGCAGCCCATGATGCCGGCGCCGATGATGACGACATCGGCGCGGTCCGGCAGCGCCGCGCCGGTGAAGGCGGAAAAGACGGTCATGACGGGTGCTTCCCTCGAATGATACCCAAGCTTAGCCAAGCCGCAGCGCGTTGCGCAATTCCGCGCCGTTGCACCAGCGCTCGAGGTTCTCGGCGAAGAAATCGGCGAACAGTATCTGCCAATTGTCGACCGAATCCGAGACATGCGGCGTGATCAGTACATTGGGCAAGGTCCAGAGCGGACTTGCCGGCGGCAGGGGTTCGGCCGCGAAGACATCGAGATAGGCACCGCCGAGATGTCCGCTCTTGAGCGCATCGATCAGCGCCGACTCGTCGACGACACCACCGCGCGAGGTATTGACCAGCAGGGCACCTGGCTTGAACAGCGCCAGTGTCTTGCGGTTGATCAGATGCCGGGTGTCGTCCGCCAGGCGGACATGCAGCGACACGACATCCGCCTTCGGCAGCAGATCGGGCAGGCTTTCCGGCGGGTAGACGCGGTCGACCGCGGGATGCGGCTCCGGCCGGCGCCGGGTTGCCAGCACGCGCATGCCGAGGCTCTTGGCGAAGGTGGCGAGATGTCCGCCGATCGCGCCAAGGCCGACGATCAGCAAGGTCTGCTCCGAGAGCGAGCGGAAGGTATGCTGCTGCCAAAGGCGCTGCCGCTGCTGGTCGAGATAGGTGAGGAAACGGCCATTGAGCGCCAGGATGCCGCCGATCACCGTCTCCGCCAGATATTGGGCAAGCACGCCGGCGCTGTGGCTGACATGCACATCCTGGCGCGGCCAGGGCAGAAACTGCTCGTAGCCGGAGCCGCCGATATGCAGCCATTCGACGCTGGCATGGGCGGCGGCAGCGCGTTGGGGCCGGCCGGCGAAATGCGGTTGGGTGACGGAAAAGACGACCTGCGGATTGACCTCCGCCAGTCGTGCGGGCAACTGCGCAAGATCGGCGACATAGGTGAAGGCGATACCGGGAAACCGTTCCGCCAGCATGTCGCGGAAGTCCTCCGGCCGGTCATGGATCACCATGACGGATGTCACGTCGCGCGGCGCCATTTTCCACCTTCCTTCCTGTTATCCTGAAGCCGTTGTAGTCAAGCGGAGGGGAAGCGGCAAACCGCGGTGACGCAAGGGCGCCATGCAAAAGAGAAAGGCCGGCGCGATCACGCCGGCCTTTCCGTTGTTCGGGGAAACGTGCCGGGACTAGCTCTGGGCGAAGGTCTTGACCAGAAGCCGTGCCACCTCGGCATGGACCGCATCCTGCTGGTCGCGCGAGGCGGTGGAACCGGTGTAATAGACCGTCGCCAGGATCGGCGCGCCATTCGTCGGCCAGATGATGGACACGATATTGGCGCTGGCATTGTCGCCGGTGCCGGTCTTGTCGCCCTCGCGCCAATCCGTCGGCAAGCCCGCCCGCAACCGCTTGTTGCCGGTCTGGCTATTGGTCATCCAGGAAATGAGCTGCTGCCGCGAGGTGGCTGACAGCGTATCGCCGAGAAGCAGGCGCTGGGCGTCGGTCAGCATGGCCTTCGGCGAGGTGGTGTCGCGCGGGTCGCCCGCGATGGCGGTGTTGAGGGTGGGCTCCGTGCGGTCGAGGCGCGTCACCTTGTCGCCGATCGAACGCAGGAACCGGGTGAGGCCTTCGGGCCCGCCGAGCGTCTGAAGCATCAGATTTGCCGCCGTGTTGTCGCTCCATTCGACCGCGGCGGCACAGAGATCGCCCAGGGCCATGCTGCCTTCGGCGACATGTTTCTTGGCTTCCGGCGCATAGGAGAGCAGGTCCTTCTCGCCGTAGCTGATCTTGCGGTCAAGCTGCTCCTTCCCCTGGTCGATGCGGCTCAGAACCGCAGCCGCGGCGAGGAACTTGAAGGTACTGCACATCGCGAAACGCTCATCGATGCGATGGCCGAAATGTGCGTTTGTGCCGGTGTTCAGCACCATGACGCCAAGCCGGCCGCCATGTTGCTTTTCCAGTTCGACCAGCCGCTTCTCGGCAGCACGCAAGGCTTCTTCGCCGGACAGGCTGGCGGCACGAAGGCCTGTCGCGGGCAGCAGGCAGGCGGCGCCGATCAATGCGGCGCGACGGCTCAACATCAACGTCATGTGGAACTCCCCAGTATGTACAATCGCTGCGTTGCACAGCGGCATAGAGACCTAGATAGGAATCGTGGCAAGAAGAGGGCCGCGCCTTGGCGATAAAAAGATCGCGGTGAAAAGCGGGAAGCGCGAATAGAAAAGGCCCGCAAGTCGCCTTGCGGGCCTCACTCATTCAATCACGTGCGTGACGCGGTCAGGCAGCCTTGCGGTTCGCCGCCAGCCACTTGCCGATGCGCTGCATCGCCTCGCCGATATTCTCGATCGAGTTGGCATAGGAGATGCGGATATAGCCTTCGCCATACTTGCCGAAGCTGGTGCCGGCGATGGAGGCGACGCCCGCTTCGTCAAGCAGCTTCACTTCCAGTTCCTTCGACTTGAAGCCAGTGCCGCTGATATTCGGGAAGGCATAGAAGGCGCCATACGGCGTGATGCAGCTGACGCCCGGCAGCTTGTTCAGCTCGCCGACGACGAAGCGGCGGCGCTCGTCAAAGGCAACCATCATCTTGGCGACTTCGTCCTTCGGGCCGGTGAGGGCCGCGACACCTGCCCACTGGGCGGCGGCGTTGACGCAAGAATGGCAGTTGATAGCGAGGCGCGTCGCATGCTCGATCAGATGCTTCGGCCACACGGAATAGCCCATGCGCCAGCCGGTCATGGCATAGGTCTTCGACCAGCCGTCCAGCATGATCAGCCGGTCGGCCAGCTGCGGGTACTTCAGCAGGCTGGTGTGAATCTTGCCGTCATAGAGCATCTCCGAATAGATCTCGTCGCTCATGATGGCGACGTCGGGGAACTTCTCGAGACCAGCGACCAGCTTGTCGATCTCCGCCTTCTCGACGATGCCGCCGGTCGGGTTGGCCGGGCTGTTGATGATGATGAGGCGGGTCTTCGGCGTGATCAGGCTGAGCACGTCCTCGGCCTTGAAGCCGAAGCCGTTCTTTTCCAGGAGCGGCATCGGCACCGGGGTCGCACCGGTGAACTTGATCGCCGATTCGTAGATCGGGAAGCCCGGATTGGGATAGATGATCTCAGCACCCGGCTCGCCGAACATCAGGATGGCGAAGAACATGGTGACCTTGCCGCCCGGGACGATCAGCACATTGCCCGGATCGACATTGACACCGTGGCGCTTGTTGAGGTCGGCGGCCACCGCCTCGCGCACCTGCGGGATACCGTTGGCGGGAGTATAGCCGTGATGGCCGTCGCGCAGCGCCTTGATGGCGGCTTCGACGATATGGCCCGGGGTCTGGAAATCGGGTTGGCCGATCGACAGTGAGACGATGCTCTTGCCCTGCGCTTCCAAGGCCTTGGCACGCGCCAGGACTTCGAAGGCCGATTCCGTTCCGAGGCGGCCCATGCCGCTTGCCAAATGAAGCATTGCAGATCCCTTATATTTGAAAGGTCATGGCCGGCTCTTCCCGCTCAGTCCATCAAGGACCCGCACCCTGGGGATCCCTTGGGCGGGCAGTAACCGGATCGGCCGTGAGTGTACTTGGAATCAAGGTGGTTTTGCTGCGGCCACCGACCTGATTTTGCGAAATGACGACCTGCCGGCCCGGTTGATCCCTCATTGCCCATCCGCCGAACGCTCTTTCCTCGCCAACAGGCATCGAGGCAAGGCGTTGATTACCCTGGGAATCGAGCAAATTCCTTGGGCTTTCGCCAGAGCCGGAGCAGAGACAGCGCGAAGTCCGGCGGAGCCACCGGCTTATCGCTTGACGGCACACGGCCGCTTCAGTTACACCCACCCCGCTTATGGCGGGTGTAGCTCAGTTGGTTAGAGCGCGAGATTGTGGCTCTCGAGGTCGCCGGTTCGAGACCGGTCACTCGCCCCATATGCCTTCCGGCCTCGTCTAGAGGCCCCAACCTTCCGCCAGTTTCGCGTCCGTCTTCATGCCTACGGCTTTGCCGCGCCCTTGGCAATCGCCACGATAGCGACACCGGCCTAACCCCGAATCCGGTCACGGCTCTTTTCAATTCATTTGCGCCGCGGCTTTGTTAGCGCCAACAGCAGTTGCCTATCTGCGCCGTGCCCAGTGAAAACATGTCGCAGATTCAGTAATAATTCCTTCATTAAATGAAATGTATAGTTAAATCAGATAGTTAACCTGTTTATAAGACCTGTCTGATTGGTCAGATTACGCAATCGTTTATTCCGTAAAGGCCTTGAAACAGTGTTCAGTTATGTAATTGCCGCGTGACTGACATCCGCGCGTTACGTTAGGCTCCCTACATCGACGTCAAGTCGAGCCGAGTGGCGATAAGCCACGGTCCAAGTTCTGGGAAGACGTGTGGCTCCGTGGTTGGCCGGTTCCAGCTGTGGAGTGGGGATGAATCGGCAGAAAAGGCAAGCGCGTGGAGGCTTGCCTTTTTTGCTGCGCGCTCTCAGCGAATGGCATCCGGCGGGCGATGCGATGCGCCGCTCGCGACCGCCAGCGGCGCCCCTCAGAATCACGGATTGTAGTTCATGCCCTTGCGTTCCGCCTGCATCCAGGGCGGGGCGAGCTTCTTGATCTTCTTATAGACCGGACAATCCGCGGCATGGGCGCCGGGCAGGTAGCCGATGCTCATCAGGAATTCGCCGACGATCTCGCCACCGGTGAAGACGAAGGTCTTCTTGAAGAGCTTGACCCATTCAGGCTTGGTCAAGGGATGATGCGCGGCAATCCAGTTGCCGAAGCTGCCATGGCTCTTCTGGAGGTTCTGGATGCGCCGCGCGTTCTCTATCGCAGCGTCGATCTTGAGGCGGTTGCGGATGATGCCCTCGTCGGCCAGCAGGCGGGCACGATCCTTTTCCCCGTATTTTGCGACCTTGGCGATGGCGAAGCCGCTATAGGCTTTGCGGAAGCTTTCCTGGCGCTTGAGGATGGTGAGCCAGCTCAGGCCCGCCTGGTTGATCTCCAGGATCAGGCGCTCGAACAGCTCGTCATCCGTATCGATCGGGAAGCCGTAATGCTGGTTGTGATACGGCTCGTGCCAGGGATGATCGATGGCAGCTCGGCAATAACCGCTCATGGCCTCACCGGAAGAATTGCTGCAGCGTCAGGCCGCGGATCTCGGTGGCGTAGAAATAGCCGAACCAGAGAACCAGCGCGAGCAGGCTGGTGGCGAGGAAGCGCTTTAGCATAGCCGGATTGGCGGGCGCGCCGGCGTCATGGCCGGGCTCCGGATTCTCCTCCCGCCTGATGCCGAAGGGCAGCACGATGAAAAGGCAGAAGAACCAGCAGAGAAAATAGACGACGAACTGCGCCGAAATCTGACCCGCGGTCATGCCTGCTCCAATTCGATCAGGGTGCCGACAAAGTCCTTGGGATGAAGGAACAGCACCGGCTTGTCGTGGGCGCCGATTTTCGGTTCGCCGTCGCCGAGCACGCGGGCGCCCTGAGCCTTCAGATGGTCGCGGGCGGCGAGGATGTCATCCACCTCATAGCAGACATGGTGGATGCCGCCACTGGGGTTGCGTTCAAGGAAGCTGGCGATCGGCGATGCTTCGCCCAGCGGATGCAGCAATTCGATCTTGGTATTGGGCAACTCCACAAACACCACCGTCACGCCGTGTTTCGGCTGCGGCATGGCCTGGGAAACCCGAGCGCCGAGCGTATCCCGGTACAGCGCCGTCGCGGCGGCGAGATCGGGAACCGCGATGGCGACATGGTTTAAACGTCCAATCATGTTCTTCTCCTGTTCGGCGGCATGGTGCAGAGGCCGCAAGCGAAACGCAAGTCACGGTGTCGCCCGGCGCTGGGCAATGAGACGACGCGACGCAGCCAACTGCCAGATCCTGACGCCGCTACCGCCACCGCTTCGGGCGCGCCGGCGGATGGCGGGGCCGATGCGAGGGCAAGAGGCTTACTGGCCGGCATTTACCCGGTTTCGGCCCGACGGCCAAGCGGCTGACAGATGGTTAGGGCTCGGTTAACTTTAGGCTGTCATCTTTATGGGAGGTCTTCGGGGCCATGGCGGATCTCGATCTCATCGGCTTTGCCAACGAAGCATTTTATCGTGCCTTTGCCAGCCTGGATCTGGAGTTGATGGCCGATGTCTGGGCCCGGGAGACGGAAGTCAGGTGCCTGCATCCGGGTGCGCATCCGATCCTTGGCCGGGAGCTGGTCCTCGCCAGCTGGCGCGAGATCTTTGCGAATAGTGAGAGCGGCAGCATCAGCTTTCACGTTCGCGAGGCCACGATGGCCGGCGGACTTGGCATTGTCTGTTGCTTTGAGGCGGTGAATGGGCATTTCGGCGTTGCAACCAATCTCTTCGTTCGCGAGGGCAGCCTTTGGCGCATGATTCACCACCAGGCCGGTCCGCTCGCCAGTCCGCCAAAGCTGGCGGCCGAGGACGCGCCACAGCGGCCGAATTGATGATCGGAACACCTGGTTTTTGAGAGAAATTCGCGCAATCCATGGCCCGCCGCGAGCGCGGCTTTTGCTTTGCGAAGGTTAAGACAGATCGGCATAGTTGCGGCATGAAAACGACTCGCCAGTTGTTCCGAGCGGAACTGAACTACCGTTTGTTGAAATCCAGCTTCTTTTTCGGCGGCAGAATGATCGCGCCGGCATTGATTGCCGGCGTATTGCTGATGCAGCCGGCCTGGGCCGATTACGAAGCCGGTTTGCGCGCCTATGGCGCCGAAGATTACAAAACCGCTTTCAGCGAATGGGAACCGGCTGCGAAAGCCGGCGATTCCCGGGCCGAACATGGATTGGGTGTGCTTTATGAGCGCGGCCTGGTCGGCGGCAAGGTGGATATGCCGTCGGCCATCCGCTGGTATCAGGCGGCGGCCAAGCAGGGCTTCGCCGATTCCCAGAACAATCTCGCCATGATCTATCTGGACGGCCGTGGAGTGGCACGCAACCCGCGCCAGGCGGTCGTGCTGTGGACCCAGGCGGCGCAAAGCGGCAATTCGCTCGCGCTCTTCAACCTCGGCATTCAATATCTCAATGGCGGCGCGGTCGCCAAGAACGAGAAGCGGGCGGCGGAGCTCATCGCCCGGGCCGCCGAAGGCAACCTCTCACAGGCGCAATTTGTCCTTGGCATGCTGTACCGCGAAGGAACCGGGGTTGCGAAAGACAACGTCCAGTCTGGTAACTGGCTGAAGCGGGCCGCCGAAAACGGCAATGCGATGGCCAAGTCCGAACTGGCGCAAGATGCCGCAACCGGCGAGACGGCCCAGGCTGGGGCACCGGGCAAAGACGCATCGACCGGCAATTCCGCTGGCAATGCCGTGAAACCTGCCGGCAATACCGCGGCCGGGACGGCGAACACGGCTGAAACGCCCGGCGCCAATGCGACGGCACCGAAGGCCGACAAAGCGGCCGCCAAGCCGGAGACTGCCAAGCCCGAGACCACGGCAGCGACCGCCGGCGGCGGGACGGCCGAACATCCCGCCGCGCCTCAAGCGGAAGCCAAGCCGGCATCGGCGCCGGATACCAAAACAACCACGCCGAACGTCGCGCCGGCCAAGGAAACCGCCATGGCGGGCACGGAGGGCAAAACCCCGCCAGCACCGGCCGCTGCGCAAGCGGGCAACAAGGCGGGCGAGGCGCCAACTGCCACGGCGTCCGGCGCCGGCAAGGATGCTGCGCCATCAAATTCTGATGGCCCCCAGTCGGCAGGGAAGCCGGCCCCGCAGGATGATGCGGCGAAGCCGGCCAGCGAAGCAGCATCTTCGGCCGAAGCACCACCACCGGCCGAAGCCAAGACGGCCCAGCCGAGCGATGCCGGATCATCGAAGGCAGCTGACAGCCAGGCTTCCGCCGGCGCATCGGGCGGCGATGAGAAGGATCTGGCGGCCAAGGGGCTGAAGAAATCGGTCACCGGAACGCCAGCCTTCGCGACCCTTGCAAATGTGACAGCGTCGAGCGGGCAGGCTGAAGCCGCCAAAACGCCCGATCAGGCGAAAGCGGCGGAGACGCCGGCCACCGCGACAGAGGCGGCGAAACCCGCAGCCGATAGCCAGGACAGCGGCGTGAAGGCTGACGGCGACCAAGCCAAGGCGGCGACGGCTTCGACCGAAACCAAGCCCGCTGAAGCGGCGACGCCCGGCGCGGCGGACGAGGGCGCCAAGCTGGCCGCGCAGTCATCGGCCGGAGCCAAGGAAAAGCTGCCGAGCAACATCCCGGTAGCCGCCTCCCTCAACGGTGCGGCGCGCGTCTACCGTATCTGGCTGGCCAGCAAGGGAACGCAGGAATCGGCCCAATCGGAATGGGATCGCTTGTTGCAGAAATATCCGAATATCCTGAAAAAGCTCGCGCCGGATATCCGCCAGTATTATTTCAATGAGCAGCAGGGCTCGATCTATCGCCTGTTCGTCGGCCCCTTCACCTCGCTGGAGGCGGCACAGAAGACCTGCGGCGATATTCACGAGCGCTATCAGCAAGAATTCTGCCGGACCGTCATCAACTGAGCCGGTTGCAGTTCTTGCCTCATTTCCGGTGATGCGGTTGGGAGCGGGATTTGGTCGGATCATCAGACGTCATTGACCGGGATGCGATCGACGCAGATGCCTATCTGCTGACGGCGGCGCAGATGCGCGCGACCGAGCAGGCCGCTTTCGCCGCCGGGCTGGACAGCTTCGAGGCGATGCGCCGCGCCGGACAAGCCGTTGCCGCCGCCATCAAGCAGCGCTGGACGCCGCGGCCCGTGCTGGTGCTCTGCGGCCCCGGCAACAATGGCGGCGACGGCTATATTGTCGCCCGCGAGCTGCAGCTCTCCGGCTGGCCTGTCGAGGTGGCGGCCAGTGCTGCGGCCGGCGGCGGCGACGCGGGTCGTGCCGCTGCTGGCTGGAACGGCCCTCTCTTTCAGCCCGGCTCCGCTGCGGCGAGCGATATTCCCGGAAGCGATATTCCCCGGAGCGATATGCACTGGCCGGCAGAGGAGGGTTTGATCGTCGACGGCCTCTTTGGCACCGGCCTCGCCCGCCCGGTTGCCGGTGTTGCCGCTGAGCTGATTGCCGCCGCCAATGCCAGCCGGGCGCCGATCGTCGCCATCGATATCCCGAGCGGCGTTCACAGCGATAGCGGCGAGGCTCTTGGCGGCGTCGCGATCCGCGCCGCCCTGACCATCACCTTCGCCTGGGCAAAGCCCGGCCATCTCCTGTTGCCGGGGCGGCGGCTGGCCGGCGAAGTGGTGATTGCCGATATCGGCCTGCCGGCGATGCCACTGCTGGGCGGCGGACCGGAACTGACCGCCAATGCCGGTTGCTGGTGGCGTTCGCGTTTACCCGTTCCGGATGAAACCGCCCATAAATTCACGCGCGGCCATCTGGTGGCCGTCGGCGGGGCGGTGATGACAGGAGCGGTGCGTTTGGCGACCAGGTCCGCCCGCCGGGCTGGGGTCGGCCTTGCGACAATCCTGGCGCCGCAATCGGCCGTGCCGATCTATGCCGCAGATCAACCAGGGGTGATTGTCCGTGCCCGGGGCCGCGCGGCGGCGGAATTGCGGGAAAACCAGGTCACGCTGGCGAAGACCTTGGCGGATGATCGCATTTCCGCGGTCCTGGTCGGCAGTGGATTGCCGGCAGATCAGGAGACCGTGGAACTGTTGCGCGATGCCTTGGCAAGCGGGCGGCCGCTGGTTATCGATGGCGGCGGGCTGGACGCTCTGGCCGAGCTCGCCCGGAACGACCCGGCGGCATTGGGAGCGGGAACCCGCATTCTGACGCCGCATGAAGGGGAATTTCACCGTCTTTGCCCCGATCTGGCCGGGGGCAGCAAACTGGACCGCGCCCTGGCGGCCGCCCGGCGCTTCAGCGCGGTGGTCGTGCTGAAGGGCCCCGACACGGTCATCGCCGCGCCCGACAATCGCGCCGCGATCAATGGACCGGCCCCGGCCTATTTGGCGACCGCCGGTTCCGGCGACGTACTGGCCGGCCTTATTGCCGGTTTGCTCGCCCAGGGCATGCCGCCCTTCGCCGCTTCTTGCGCAGCGGTCTGGTTGCACGCCAAGGCCGCGGCGCTGTTCGGGCCGGGCCTCGTGGCCGAGGATTTGCCGGATCTGCTGCCGCGCGCGGTGGCCGCCGTGTCGGGCCGGATCGCCACCGGATAGGTTAAGGAATTGAAATAAAGCCAAGTTTCTCCCGTAATGCGTAGCCAGGCCGGGTAAGCTGGCGGCCGACCGGTCTGCCGCAGGGGCGAATCGGCTGACCTATGCGCCGGCCGAATTTCTCTTGTGCCGCTGGCACGGCTGCGATACACCGCCCCCCTGATAATAAGACGTGCGTTCCAGGATGGGATGTGCGGCATCCGTCCAGGGCGCGGGCGTGGCGGAATTGGCAGACGCGCTGGATTTAGGTTCCAGTGACGCAAGTCGTGTGGGTTCAAGTCCCTCCGCCCGCACCATTGGACGATGCGCGCAGCTTCCGCGGATCGGCGCAGCAACGAGCTTTTTCTTCTGACGAACGGACAGAGTCATTCCATGCAGGTCACGCAAACCAATACCGACGGCTTGAAGCGCGAATTCAAGATCGTTATCCCCGCGCAACAGGTGCAAAGCCAGGTCAATGATCGCCTGCGTGAACTCGGCGATCAGGTAAAGCTGCCCGGCTTCCGTCCCGGCAAGGTGCCGCTCGCTCTCCTGAAGCAGCGCTATGAGCAATCGGTGCGCGGTGAGGTTCTCGAGCGTGCGGTTCATGACAGCCAGCACAAGCTTCTCGACGAGCACAATATCCGCCCGGCAGGCCAGCCGAAGATCGATAATCTGAAGTTCGAAGACGGCAGCGACCTGGAATTCTCGGTCGAGCTGGAGGTCATTCCGGAAATCACGCCGATCGACTTCAAGACCGTCAGCCTGGAGAAGGTGACCATCGAGGTGCCGGAAAGCGCCGTGACCGAGAGCCTGGAGCGCATCGCCAAGCGCCAGCGTCAGTCGGCGCCGATCGAGGGTGACCGCGCGGCGGTCAATGGCGACGTGGTGGTGATCGATTTCGTCGGCCGTGTCGACGGCGTTGAATTCCAGGGCGGCAAGGCCGATGGCCAGTATCTGGAACTCGGTTCCGGCATGTTCATCCCGGGCTTCGAGGATCAGCTGGTTGGTGCCAAGAAGGGCGACAAGAAGCTGGTGAAGGTCACCTTCCCGGAAGATTACGGCAACAAGGAGCTGGCCGGTAAGGCGGCGGAGTTCGACGTTACCGTGAACGAGATCCGCGAAATGAAGGACGTGCCGGTTGACGATGAACTGGCGAAGTCGCTCGGTCTCGACGATCTCGAGGCGCTGAAGAAGTCGGCGCGCGAGCAGATCGAGAAGGAATACGGCTCGGTCGCCCGCGCGCGCACCAAGCGCAAGCTGCTGGATGTGCTGGCCGACAAGCATGAGTTCGCCCTGCCGGAAGGCCTGGTGGAGGCGGAATTCGCCGCGATCTGGCAGCAGATCGAGCAGGATATGAAGGCGGATCGGCTGGACGAGGAAGATAAGGGCAAGAGCGAAGAGACGCTGAAGGCGGAATACAAGGATATCGCCAAGCGCCGCGTGAAGCTCGGCTTGCTGCTCTCTGAAGTGGGCCGCATCAATAATATCCAGGTTCCCAATGAGGATTTGAGCCGCGCAGTGATGGCCGAAGCGCGCCGTTATCCGGGCCAGGAAAAGCAGGTCATCGAGTATTTCCAGAAGACCCCGGAAGCGCTGAACCAGCTGCGCGCGCCGATCTATGAGGAAAAGGTCGTCGACTTCATTCTCGACCTCGCCAAGCTCAACGAGCGCAAGGTGTCGCCCGAGGAGTTCGCCAAGGAAGAGGAAGCGGCAGCCAAGGCCTGAGCCGTCAAGGCGTGAGGCGGGGACCGGCAGGTCCTTGCAAATCAGCCAGTCGATACCGATATCGGTTACTGACACGCGCAAAGCTCCGGCATCAACACCGCCGGGTGATAGTCTGTCGGGACCGGGCCTCTGATCGGTGCCGTTAAATCGGTCGACGAGATTGCGCTCCGATATCAGGCTTCTATGATCAACGGCGGTTGCGAGTCGTCGCGACCGCCGATTTGATGTGCGGATTGCGCATCGGTTGCATATGGTGACTGGACGGGCGTGAGCCTGTTCCAGGAAGGCTCGGGAGAAGATGATGAGAGATCGGGATCCGATTGAAATTTATGACAACCTGCTGGTGCCGATGGTGGTCGAACAGACCAATCGCGGCGAGCGGGCCTATGACATCTATTCGCGGCTCCTGAAGGAGCGGATCATCTTTATCGTCGGCCCGGTCAATGACGGCATGTCCAGCCTGGTCTGCGCGCAGCTGCTGTTCCTGGAATCGGAAAATCCGAACAAGGAAATCTCGCTCTACATCAACTCGCCGGGCGGCGTCGTCAGCTCGGGCCTCGCGATGTATGACACCATGCAGTATATCCGTCCGGAAGTGTCGACGGTCTGCATCGGCATGGCGGCCTCGATGGGCTCGCTGCTGCTGACCGCGGGCGCCAAGGGCAAGCGTTTCAGCCTGCCAAATTCCAAGATCATGATCCACCAGCCCTCGGGCGGCTTCCAGGGCCAGGCCTCGGATATCGAAATTCATGCCCGCGAGATCCTGAAGACGCGCGACCGGCTGAACAAGATCTATGTCCATCATACCGGCCAGGATATCTCTAAGGTTGAAGCGGCCATGGACCGCGACAACTTCATGGACCCCGAGGAGGCGCTGAGTTTCGGCCTGATCGATCAGGTTGTATCGGAGCGCCCGAAGGCGGCCGACGACAAGAGCGGCGACAAATAGGCGCAGAGGATTGGCGTAGAGGATTGCGGGGCAGCTCTTAACGATTTTACAGGAGTTTGCCCCTAGACTGTGACAGTGGCCCAGTCGTGTCCGGACCGTTTTCGCCGCATCGGCATTGTCGATCACGGCGAAAGTTACTGGACTCGGCGCGGCGGGGCGGCTGGACTCGGAAAAAGCCGTTGTGTTCCCGAATTTACCGGGGCTAACATGACAAAATGGCTGCGGTCGGAGGCGACCGCCGGCAGCTCGGATGGATCAGGATGACCAACAAAGCCAGTGGCGGCGATTCAAAAAACACCCTCTATTGCTCCTTCTGCGGCAAGAGCCAGCATGAAGTCCGCAAGCTGATCGCCGGTCCCACCGTCTTCATCTGCGACGAATGCGTCGAACTCTGCATGGATATCATCCGTGAAGAGCACAAGACGACGCTGGTCAAATCCCGCGACGGCGTGCCGAGCCCCAAGGACATCTGCAAGGTTCTGGACGATTACGTGATCGGCCAGGACCATGCCAAGAAGGTCCTGTCGGTGGCGGTGCATAACCACTACAAGCGCCTTTCGCATGCCGGCAAGAACAACGACGTCGAGCTGTCGAAGTCGAACATCCTGCTGATCGGCCCGACCGGCTGCGGCAAGACCTTGCTGGCGCAGACCTTGGCCCGCATCATCGACGTGCCCTTCACCATGGCCGATGCGACGACGCTGACCGAAGCCGGCTATGTCGGCGAGGACGTCGAGAATATCATCCTGAAGCTGCTGCAATCGGCCGACTACAACGTCGAGCGCGCGCAGCGCGGCATCGTCTATATCGACGAGGTCGACAAGATCAGCCGCAAGTCGGACAACCCCTCGATCACCCGTGATGTGTCGGGCGAGGGTGTGCAGCAGGCTTTGCTGAAGATCATGGAAGGCACCGTTGCCTCGGTGCCGCCCCAGGGCGGCCGCAAGCATCCGCAGCAGGAATTCCTGCAGGTCGATACGACCAATATCCTGTTCATCTGCGGCGGCGCTTTCGCCGGCCTGGAGAAGATCATCGGCACCCGCAGCCGCGGCGGTTCGGCGATCGGCTTCGGCGCCGAAGTGCGCGGCCCGGACGAGCGTCGCGCCGGCCAGGTGCTGCGCGAAGTCGAGCCGGAAGATCTGCTGAAGTTCGGCCTCATCCCGGAATTCGTCGGCCGCCTGCCGGTCGTGGCGACGCTGGACGACCTTGATGAGCCGGCCTTGGTGCAGATTCTGACCGAGCCGAAGAACGCGCTGGTGAAGCAGTATCAGCGTCTGTTCGAGATGGAAGATGTCCGCCTGGAATTCGCCGAAGATGCGCTGAGCGCCATCGCCCGCAAGGCGATTGCCCGCAAGACCGGCGCCCGCGGCCTGCGCTCCATCATGGAAGCGATCCTGCTGGAGCCGATGTTCGAATTGCCGGGCCTCGACGGTGTCGAAGGGATCGTCATCAGCCGTGAAGTGGTCGAGGGCGGCGCCAAGCCGCTTTATATCTATACCGATCGCCGGGGCGATGTCGGCGCGGGGGCTTAAGCTCTCGCTGCTGCCGGTCTGAACCGGCTACCGCTTCCTTTCCGGGAATTTTTTGCAGACCGGTAGCGTTTCCAAGCTACCGGTTTTGCATTTCCTGCATGGTCAGGCTCCAGCCGAAAACGCGGCGATCCGCCGAGGATGTCGATCAGCGGCCCGAGTGCGCATGCAGAACGGGCGCCAAGCGCTTGATCGGAGCCGGATCCGCAGGATTTGAGTGCTTTCCGGCGCGCCGCCTTGAAGCGCAGTGTAAACGCACTCTTAACCATGTTGCACGACCGGATACCCGCGGCAATCTGGCCTGAAGATTGCGTAGCTATGGGGTGCACCTTGAAGGAAGGCGGCTCGGCGCCAACATGTTAACGGTGCTGCCAGGGCGGCGGATCCGGAAGAGATCGGCTCCGCTGCGAGAGAAATGAAGCGGAGGTTCTGCCTCATTCTGGCTCGGTCCTTTCTGACCGCTGCTATTTACGACATTTTCGGCCGAAATCCGACAGCCTCTCATCACAATCACTGGGATGATGAGGTCGGAAGGTTGCGGTCTTCGATAACGAGGGGGTAGACTCTCCCTGACTTTTAACGATTGGAAGAATCATGCAGGAATCGCAAACATCGACGCAATATCCGGTTCTGCCGCTGCGTGACATCGTCGTGTTCCCGCACATGATCGTGCCGCTGTTCGTCGGTCGCGAGAAGTCCGTGCGGGCGCTGGAAGACGTGATGAAGGATGATAAGCAGATCCTGCTCGTCACCCAGAAGAATGCTGCGCAGGACGATCCGACGTCTGCCGACATTTATACCGTCGGCACGGTCGGCACCGTGCTGCAGCTCTTGAAACTGCCAGATGGCACAGTGAAGGTGCTGGTCGAAGGCGGCCACCGCGCGGTCATCCAGCGTTTCGTCGACAGCGATACGTTCTTCATCGCCGAAGCCGTGCCGATGGCCGACAGCGTCAATGAAGGCAAGGAAGTCGAAGCCCTGGCGCGTTCGGTAATTTCGCAGTTCGAGCAGTATATCAAGCTCAACAAGAAGATCCCGCCCGAGGTGCTGGTCTCGGTCAACCAGATCGACGATCCCTCGAAGCTCGCCGATACGGTCGCTTCGCATCTCGGTCTCAAGATCAACGACAAGCAGGAACTGCTGGAAGTCCAGTCGGTCTCCGAGCGCCTGGAACGCGTCTATGCCTTCATGGAAGGCGAGATCGGCGTCCTGCAGGTTGAGAAGCGCATCCGCAGCCGCGTCAAGCGGCAGATGGAGAAGACCCAGCGCGAGTACTACCTGAATGAGCAGATGAAGGCCATTCAGAAGGAGCTCGGCGAGGGCGAGGACGGCAAGGACGAAGTCGCCGAAATCGAAGAGCGCATCAAGAAGACCAAGCTCAGCAAGGAAGCCCGCGAAAAGGCTCAGGCCGAGGCGAAGAAGCTGCGCACCATGAGCCCGATGTCGGCGGAAGCCACGGTCGTGCGCAACTATCTCGATTGGCTGCTGTCGATTCCCTGGTCGAAGCCGAGCAAGGTCAAGAAGGACATCAAGCTCGCCGAGAAGGTGCTCAACGACGACCACTACGGTCTTGAGAAGGTCAAGGAACGTATCCTTGAATATCTCGCCGTGCAGCTGCGCCAGAAGAAGCTGAAGGGCCCGATCTTGTGCCTCGTCGGCCCGCCGGGTGTGGGTAAGACTTCGCTCGGCAAGTCGATCGCCAAGGCGACCGGCCGCAGCTTCGTGCGCATCAGCCTCGGCGGCGTGCGTGACGAAGCCGAGATCCGCGGTCACCGCCGGACCTATATCGGCTCGATGCCGGGCAAGATCATCCAGGCGATGAAGAAGGCCAAGACGTCGAATCCGATGTTCCTGCTGGACGAGATCGACAAGCTCGGCGCCGATTGGCGGGGCGACCCGTCATCCGCTTTGCTTGAGGTCCTTGATCCGGAGCAGAACGTCAACTTCAACGACCACTATCTCGAGGTCGATTACGATCTCAGCGATGTGATGTTCGTGACGACCGCCAACAGCCTGCGGATGCCGCAGCCGTTGCTCGATCGTATGGAGATCATCCGCCTTTCGGGTTACACCGAAGACGAGAAGGTGGAGATCGCCAAGCGGCATCTCATCGACAAGCAGATGAAGGATCACGGCCTGAAGAAGAGCGAATGGGTGCTCTCGGAAGACGCGATCCGCGACCTCGTGCGCTACTATACGCGTGAGGCCGGCGTCCGCAGCCTCGAGCGTGAAATCGCCAATCTGGCGCGCAAGTCGCTGAAGGAGATTCTGCTGAAGAATCTCAAGAAGGTGACGATTAATCGTCGCAACCTCGCCAAATATGCCGGCGTGCGGAAGTTCCGCTACGGTGAGACGGAGACCAAGGATATGGTCGGCGTCGTCACCGGTCTGGCCTGGACCGAAGTCGGCGGCGAGATCCTGACGATCGAAGCGGTGACGGTGCCCGGCAAGGGCCGCGTGATCGCCACCGGCAAGCTTGGCGACGTGATGAAGGAATCGGTGCAGGCGGCGGAATCCTACGTGAAGTCCCGCAGCGTCGAATTCGGCATCAAGCCGACGATCTTCAACAAGAAGGATATCCATGTGCACGTGCCGGAAGGTGCGACGCCCAAGGACGGTCCCTCGGCCGGTATCGCCATGGTGACCACCATCGTCTCGGTTCTCACCGGCATTCCGGTGAAGCGCGATGTGGCGATGACCGGTGAAGTGACCTTGCGCGGCCGTGTCTTGCCGATCGGCGGGTTGAAGGAGAAATTGCTGGCGGCCTTGCGGGCCGGCATCAAGACGGCCCTGATCCCGTCGGAGAACGAGAAGGATCTCGCGGAGATTCCGGAGAATGTGAAGCGCGGTCTGGATATCATTCCGGTGTCGTCGGTCGACGAGGTGTTGAAGCACGCCTTGGCCGGTCCGTTGACGCCGATCGAATGGATCGAGCCGGCGGATGTCGAACCGGTCGCCGCGACGGGCCAGGAAGATGATCGGGGCATCGTGACGCATTGAGAAGCCCCGTCATCGAAAGGTGACGAAGGCATCGCCAATGCATCGGATGCGTCGTGAAGATAGGAGCGTCGCCATGAGATAAACATCGGTTACGATGGCGTTATCTCAAATTTGGTGAAGCTTATATCGAAACAGCTCGGTAACCTTACCGGAACCGCGATTATCCTGGGGATAATCGCGGTTCTTTCATTGACGACGTTTTATACCGGGCACTAAAATCCGGCCTTCATCGCGTCGCAGAGCGCGGTCAATTCATTTCCTGATAGGGGGTTTCCGTGAATAAGAATGATCTCGTGGCTGAAGTTGCGGAAGATACTGGTTTGTCCAAGACTGATGCCGCGCGTGCTGTTGATGCCGTTTTCGATGCCGTGACCAAGGCCTTGAAGAAGGATCACGAAGTGCGGCTGGTTGGCTTTGGTACCTTCAGCGTATCGAAGCGCGAGAAGTCCAAGGGCCGCAATCCGCGCACCGGGGAAGAGATCATTATTCCCGCTTCCAAGCAGCCGAAATTCAAGGCCGGCAAGGGCCTCAAGGACGCGGTCAACTGATCGCTTCTTGACCCGCAGGTCGTATTGTGATGATCTCCGGCCGTCCCCAGGGGCGGCCGGTTTCATTTTGGCGGCAGTCGTGTAGATCGATTGTCGGCCATCGGCAGGGCCCTGGTTGCGACGCAGGTCGGGCGATTAGCTCAGTTGGTAGAGCGCTTCGTTTACACCGAAGATGTCGGCGGTTCGAGTCCGTCATCGCCCACCATCCCCGCTTTGCAAACCGATCGATGCCTCGGCGACGCTGGTAATTCCCGCACTGCGCGGAAAGACCCGCCGGCCGCCACGCCGGCAATCGCGGGCGAATTCTCTCAAGCGAACGTGATGCCCCGCGGATGCAGGAAGCGGGGCCGGATGCCGTGTCATTGTCAGGTGTCGATCATGACGCCCGGCTAAAGAGGCACACCATGTTCATCTTGTTGCGTCGCGTAGGTCTTCCCGTCGCCGCGCTGTCTCTGCTCATCGCTCTGGCTGGCTGCATTGTCTATCCCGCCGGTGGCTATTACAGCCATCCGCACGGCTATTGGGGCCATCCCTATTACGGAGGCCACTACTATTATCGGTGAGGCCGTGTGGGCGCTCTTGACGCTGCCGCCGCGATCAGGCGCAATGCGGCTCGATTTCCCGGATGCTTGCGGTCATTTCGATCGCAAACACCAAGCCGAACCGAGACGCAATGACGATCCTCTATGCTGGCGATGCCGATGAAGCGGAGCAATGGCTGAGTGCCATACGTGAGATCGACGCTTCCCTGTGTTTCCGCCGCTGGCCGGATCATGGCCCCGCCAGTGAAATTGACTTCATCATCGTCGGTGGTCGCCTGCCCGGCGATTTCGCGTCCTTCACTCGCCTGCGTGCGATCCAGTCGACCTGGGCCGGCGTCAATCACCTGATGCAGAGCGGCACCCTGCCGGCCGGTGTGCCGATCGCGCGCATGGTCGATAACGGCCTGACCTGCAGCATGACGGAATACCTGGTTTTCCAGGTGCTGGACCATTTGCGCCGCGGCCCGGAGCTGCGCCAGGCTCAGCGCGCGGGACACTGGCTGGAAGGCGCCGCTGCGACGCCACGCCACGGCACGATCGGCATCATGGGATTGGGCGCATTGGGGCAGGATGCTGCGCGCCAGTTTGCGGCTCTGGGTCTTCCGCTGCGCGGCTGGAGCCGCACGGCCAAGACCGTGCCGCACGTCGCGTGCTATGCCGGCGCCGCGGAATTACCGGCCTTCCTCGCCGGTTGCGATGTCCTCATCTGCCTGCTGCCCTTGACGCCCGATACGCGCGGTATTCTGTCGGCCGTCGTCCTGGCGCAATTGCCCGCAGGCGCCTGCCTGATCAACGCTGCGCGTGGCCCCCATCTTGTCGAGGCCGATCTTCTGGCCGCGCTCGATAGCGGGCATTTGTCGCGCGCCGTGCTGGATGTCTTCCATGCCGAGCCGTTGCCCGCCGAACATGCCTTTTGGCGACATCCGCGTATCACGGTGACGCCGCATATCGCCGCCATAACCAGGGCCGGCACCGGCGCTGCCTTGATCGTGGAGAATTATCGCCGCGCGCTTGCGGGACAAGAACTCATTAACCAAGTCGATCGTCAGCTTGGCTATTGATTGCGGATCGCTCACCGGCCGGCAGCCGGCTGCGTTGTGTCGCGCCGAATGCCGTCGTGGCGGGTATGCTGGGCCGTTGTTGTAAAGGACTACCTTCTGCGCGGCGTTCTCGGGCGTCCCTCCCTCCTCCTTAACTGCTGCTTAAGGCGGGGCTTTCTACACTGACTGGCGATATGGGCACTTTGCAAAAGCCATCGGAGTCCAAGCCGTCAGGGAGATGATGCCGGGTGATCAGGCGACACCATCTGATCGAGGAAGCCAAGGCGGAGCTTGATCTCGCTTACGACGCCGTGAAGCGGGCCGAAAAGAGCGTGATGGACCTCGAATTCACCTACAACGAGCGCATGAAGGACATTCCTTCCGGCTCGCCGATATTCTTCGAACTCAATGGGGAGAAAGAGGCGAAGCAGGAACACTACATGCTGGACATGCTCTATGATGTCCAGAACCAGAGCGCCCAGCGTTTCGCCATGGTCAGTGCGAGCTTTGCCATCGTCAGTTCGGTGAATGACGAACAGATGAGCGTCGACCTCATCCGTCGCATCATGTTTCGCGACGATTTCCTGCGCCGGCACAAGGTCGAGATCGAAAGGGCCATCCGCGAATTTCATCGCGGCCTGCGCGACTACATGCGCAAGGAAAGCAGCGAGACTGCCGATCAGCGCGTGCGGCAGAACTGGGCCAAGCTTGAAGAACTGACGGCCCGCCAGGCTAGTGAGATCGCAGCTCTCGCTTCGTGATCTGGCGGCGCCGCGATCAGCCGCCACCGTTGCGCTTTGCCAATCCGCGGCGATAAGTTTCCATCCGTTCCAGCATCATCATGATGTGCTGGCTGCGAATGGTTCCCACGGCCTTGTAATCCTGGTTTTCCAAGGCTCGCAGGGTTTCATCCACTTCCTGATAGAGAAATTCGACTTCGCGCCGCAGGTCTTCCGATTGCATCCAGCTGTACCAGTAGCGGTCTGTCTGATGATACATGACGTCGATGAAATGCCGCAGGAATGCATTGCCGATGACCCGGTTGACCACGGCATAGAACTGGTCGCAGAGCTGCGTATAGGCGCTGATGACCGGTTCGGTGGCCGCGTCGCGCATGCCCTTGATGCTGTCGCGGATCTGCTTGATGGCATCGATATCGGCTGGCGAAAGCGGTTGCGGCGACAATTCGCCGATCAGCGCCACGAGGTGCAGGCGCAGACGGTACATGTCTTCCAACTCGCGGTCGCCGATTTCCGTGACGCGCACGCCGACGCCGTTCTTGACCTCGATCAGACCCTCCGCGCCCAGGCGATGCAGAGCCTGGCGGACCGGCGTGCGGCTGACGCCGAATTCCTTGGCGATCTCGACTTCCGTCAGCCGGCTGCCAGGCGCATATACGCTTGTGCCGATACGCTGGCGAAGGGCTTCGTAGACGGCATTGGCATTGCTTCCATGGGCGACGGCGAGGCGTTCGGTCGTTTGCGTCGGCTGGCGGGACGCGGATTCGCGGCCAAGATCATTATTCCTTGTCGACATGCTTCCTCAATATTCTCGCGGCAGGCGGCAGCTCTGCATTCCTATCTGTAGGGGCTTGCCGCGATTGTAACAAGCGTCCAACAAAACAAAGCTGGCGATCGAATGCGACCGATTCTGCCGGCATGGCAGGTAAGATTGTATCAATCCCGGCCGATCTTGCGGAGGAGGGGAGAAGCAAACGGTCCATTGCGGCTGGCCGCGCCGATCATGCGGGATCGGTTGGAGACATGACAGAGTATATCATGCCCTCGAACCCGGCCCGTGGCACGCCCCTGGGTGACATATCTCACTGCCAAAGCGCCCGTTCTTTCTTTATATTTCCAAGGTAACGTGGATTTTCGGGTCGGCCGCCACTGCGACAACCGGTCTCGGTCAGGCGGGATGTGGCGGCGTCCGGCGTCCGGATATAATCATGCCAGTGATTGGTCGGCTTGGTCGGGGGGCTTTCCTCAACGGCGCCGGCCCAGGAAAGGGATGTAAAATGAAACGGTTAGGTGTGGTTCTCGTAGCCAGCCTCGGATTGATGGGATGCGCGCAGAGCTATCAGCCGGTGGTCGATACCAAAGGGGTCGATACGGCGCGCTACCAGCAGGATCTCTATGAGTGCCGCCAATATGCGGAGCAGGTGAGCCCGGCGGGGGATGCGGCGATCGGCGGCCTGGGCGCTGCGGCGGGCGGCGCTGCCCTCGGCGCCATTACTGGCGCGATACTGCCAGGCGTCAGCGCCGGCACCGGGGCGGCCCTAGGCGCGGCTACGGGTGGTGCGGTCGGCGTTGCCGGCGGTACGGCCAAGGGCATCACCGATCAGCAGCGGATCATCGACAATTGTCTGCGGGGCCGCGGCTATAACGTGCTGAACTAAGCGCAGCCGCTTCACCAATCCGGCCCGCCCGTGGCTTCGATGCCGCGGGCGGGTTGTTTTTTGCCCGGCCGGGCAAACGCCTTTCCGCGATCCCTGGCCGGCGCCGCGATGCCTGGCCTTTTTGCGCCGGACTGGCAGCGATCCGCTATGCTGCAGCACCGCTCCGCCACGGCCATTCCGTTCGGTTAAGATTTTCAATTGCGAGTGACGCACCGGCGCGGCAAGGTGGGGCCGGACCCATGCGAGCGGATAAATATGTTCGACCCTAGTCAATTCGACCTCAGCCAGGATGTTGCCATCGTGACCGGCGCCTCAAGCGGATTGGGGTGGCATTTCGCCAAGACCCTGGTCGCCGCCGGCGCGCGTGTCGCCCTGGTGGCGCGGCGGCACGACAAACTGACGGAGCTGATCGGAGAGCTGCCGGCGGGGAGCGCCACGGCCATCGCTGCGAATGTCGCCGAGAGATCAACGATAGTCGATCTCGTCGCGACCGTGACGCGGGAACTGGGCGCGCCGACCTTGCTCGTCAACAATGCCGGGATTACCGACGATCAGCCTGCTCTCGAGCTTACCGAGGCCGACTGGCACCGCGTGCTGGATACCAACTTGACCGGCGCCTGGGAATTGGCCCAGCTCTGCGCCGCGTCCTGGGTGGAAGAGAAACGGCCCGGCAATATCATCAACATTGCCTCCATTCTGGGTCTGCGCGTCGCGGGGCGTAACCTGCCTTATGCGGTTTCCAAGGCCGCTCTCATCCAGATGACCAAGGCACTTTCACTGGAATGGGCGCGCTACCAGATTCGCGTCAATGCGATTGCACCCGGCTATATCGAAACCGACCTTAACCGCGACTTCTTCGCGAGCGAGGCGGGAGCCGCCTTGATCAAGCGTATCCCGCAACGCCGGCTCGGCAAGCCCAGCGATCTCGATGGTGCGTTCCTGCTGCTGGCATCGCAGGCTTCCAGCTATATCACCGGCAGCGTCATCACCGTCGATGGCGGCCATCTCAATTCCAGCCTGTGAGATCTCACATGGATTTTTCGCTTTCCGCCGAAACGCATGACCTTTGCCGCCGCATCAACGCCTTCCTGGAGGTGCATGTCCTACCCTTGGAACAGGACCCGCGCAGCTTCGGCGAGGGCGAGCATATCCGCGAGGATCTGCTGCAGGAGTTGCGGGCAAAGGCCCGGGCGGAGGGGTTGTGGTGCTTCCAGATGCCGCGCGAACTGGGTGGGCTCGGCCAATCCGTCGTCGGCATGGCGGCCTGCTATGAAGCCGCCGGCCGTTCTATCTTCGGTCCGGCGGTCTTCAATATTGCCGCCCCTGACGACGGCAATATGTATCTGCTGAACAAGGTGGCGACGCCCGCGCAGAAAGAGCGCTGGCTGTTGCCGATCATCCGCGGTGAAAAGCGCTCGGCACTCGCCATGACGGAACCGCATCCCGGCGCCGGCTCCGATCCCGCCGGCATGATGCTGACGCGGGCTGAGAAGCGCGGCGACCGCTGGGTGGTGCATGGCCGCAAATGGTTCATCACCGGCGCGGATGCGGCACAGACATTCATCCTGCTGGCGCGTACCTCGGATGATCCGCGCCGTGGCTTGACGGCATTCCTCTTCGATCGCGATCAGCCGGGCTGGCGCATCGAAAGGCGCATTCCGATCATGGGCCCGGAAGAGCATGGCGGCCATTGCGAGCTGCAGTTCGAGGGGCTGGAAATTCCCGACGAGAACTGCCTGATGGGCGTAGGCGAAGGCATGAAGGCGGTGCAGATCCGGCTCGGCACGGCGCGTCTCACGCATTGCATGCGCTGGCTCGGCATGGCGAAGCGCGCTTTGGAAATTGCCGGCGATTATGTCGGCGAGCGCCAGAGCTTCGGCCGCAAGCTGATCGAACGGGAAGGCGTGCAATGGATGCTGGCCGAAGCGGCGATGGCGATTGAAACCGGTCGCCTCTTGACCATGCAGGCGGCGTGGAAGCTCGACCAGGGCGACCAGGCGCGCAAGGAAGTCTCGATGGCGAAGATCGTCGTCGCCGACACGTTGCACAAGGCGATCGATACGGCGATCCAGCTTTGTGGCGCGCGCGGCTATTCCCGCGATACGCTATTGGAATGGATGTATCGCTATGCACGCCAGGCGCGTCTGGTTGATGGCGCCTCGGAAGTGCACAAGATGGTGCTGGCCCGCACCCTGGTTGAAGAGGGGCGCGATTTCTGGACCTGGTCCTGACCGGTGACCAGGCCCAAAGGGGAGGGAGTATCGACTTGAGCATTTTGCAGCATCGCACCGCGCTGATCGATTTCATCGCCAGGCAAAGCGGCGCCAAGGTCATCAGCCTGGAGATCGAAGGTAAGCTCGGCGGCGGGGCCATTCAGGAAAACTGGGCACTGACGCTTGAACTCGGTGGCGGCGCGCTGGACGGCGAACATCGCTTGGTGCTGCGCACCGACGCGGCGACCGGCATCGCCGAGAGCCGCTCCAGGACCCAGGAATTCGCCCTGATCAAGGCTGCTCATGACGCCGGCATGACCGTGCCGGAACCGCTGTGGATGGATGACAGCGGCACAGTGGTCGGCAAGCCCTTCACCATTCTGCGCCGCCTTTCCGGCGTTGCCGAGCCGCGGTTGGTCCTCGGCCAGATCGGTGCTCTTGCCGATAGCGGCGAGGTCGAGGAGCCCGGCGAGGTCCTCGTGCGGCATCTCGGGCAGGAGATCGCCCGCCTTCACCGGGTGGTGCCGGAGCGGGCGCCGGCGAGCCTCGGCTTTCTGACACCGGCAGGCGATGACCTCATTCGCCAGCGCGTCGCCGAATACCGCCATTGGCTCGATCGCCTGCCCGAAGCGCAGCCGGTCCTGGAATGGGCGCTCAACTGGATCGAAGAGCGCGCACCCTCGGTCGAGCGGATCACGCTCTGCCATCGCGACTTCCGCCTCGGCAATATCATGATCGAGGACGGCGCCCTCAGCGGAATCCTGGATTTCGAATTTGCCGGCTGGAGCGATCCCGACGAAGACCTTGGATGGTTCTGCGCACGTTGCTGGCGCTTCGGCGCCTATGACAAGGAGGCAGGCGGGCTGGGCAGCAAGGAGGCCTTCTTCGCCGGCTATGCGGAGGTTTCGGGGCGGCGGCCCGATCCGCAGCGGGTGCGGTTCTGGGAAATCGTCGCGGCCCTGCGCTGGGCGCTGATTGCACTCGATCAGGGGGAGCGCTGTTTTGCGGGCGGCGAGCGCAAGATCGAACTGGCGCTGACATCCTTGCGCGCGATCGAATGCGAATACGATCTCCTGCTGGAGACCGAAGCCTATGATACGCCGCCGCAGCCAAGCCGGCACAAGATGCAGAAAGAAAACGCAGCAGAAGGAGAAGGCTGATGCTTGATCGCCCTGGCGCCACCGATCTTCTCGCTCTCGCCATCGAGACATTGCAGGAGCGTTTGCTGCCTCATCTCAAAGGCGAGGACAAGCTGACGGGCCTGCTGATTGCGCGGGCACTGACCGTCGCCCAGGCCGATGGCAGCGATGACCACGCGCGACAGCACAGCATCGCCGATATTGCGCGGCTGCTTGGGACCCCGCCGGCCGCCGACCTGCCGGCGGCAAAGAAGCAGCTCGCCGCTGCCATCCGCGCGCATCGATTTGTTCCCGGCACCCCCGAAGCGGTACGGTTGCGGGATCATCTGTTAAGCGACACCGCGGCCCGGCTGCGTCTCGTCAATTTGAAGTACATGGCGGCCCGCCAACGGCGCGCAGAATCCTCCGTCTAGCGCAACCGCAGTGGCGCAGCCGGCATGTCATGGGTAGCGGGCCGGCGTCGCCGACGGGACGCTGCGCGGGACCAGGCCCAACCCCCTCTTCCGGCCGGAACCTTCGACAGGGCGCCGCGTTCCTGTGAAAGCAGCCGGGGTCGGATGCGGTCCCTTTCGGCCGGCATTCGCCGTTCCGACCGCCAGCGCATCAAGGCCATCGCGGGAAGATCCATGTCACTTACATTTGATCGCAAGGTCTACGGTTATAATGACCTCTCCCGGTCGATCCTGTTCGGGGCGACGGATGGCGATGACGATATCCAGTTTGCGCTGCCGCGCATCAGCTTGGAGGCCCATGTCGGCCACAGCTTCAATTCCGACAACGAGATGTGGGATGCCTTCCATGCCAGCCGCGACCATATAGAGGCGGCCGCAGAGGCTTACTGGAAATCCGTGCGCGACCAGCATTTCCGCGAAGGTACCGCGCCACCTCTGGCGACCCCGCTGGTTCTCCTCAATCTCGATGCCTGACGAGGTCGACGGGGCAGATTGGCGACAAAGCGGGCGGCCAGAGCGGAAGTGACTTCCTTCCCTTCTATGCTTCAGGCGATGGAGGCAGCAATGGCATCGAAACGCAAATGGTCAGCAGAGGTTACCGAGCATAGCGACGCGCTCGATCTGAGGGCGCATATTTTCGAATCCAAAGATCCCAAGGCCATTGCCCGGTCGCTGAAGAAATCCGCTGAACATAGTCACCGCCGCAAGGCGGAACCCTTTCGTTCGGCGATGTCGATGCTGACCTTCTATATCAACCGGGCCGGCAAGAACCTGCCCGCCCGCCAGCGGCATGTGCTGGAGGAAGCGAAAGACGAATTACGCGCCGCTTTCCACCGCAAATAACGCGGCTAGTCCAGGCTAGTCCAGCTGCTTCTGGCCACGGTCGAGTACCAGATCGGCGGCTTCGACGATCTTGATATAAGCGTGCCGCAGCCCGTCCGTCCGCAGATGCGCAGCCTGTCGCAACATCAGGCCGATGCCGGCATGAGCGCCGTAGAACTGCACCAGATCGACGCCGGTATCGCGCGGCAGGCGATGGAGCCGGCCGGCATTGGCGGTATAGATGGACGCTGGCGGCAGCCCCATCAGAGCGAGTTTCGCGGCGGGAACGGGATTTTCCGGCGGCAGGCTGGCGAGATGGCCGATCTGTTCGGCGGCGGCTTCCCGGATAGCCAGCACCTCGGCCAGGATCTGCGCCATAAGCGATGTCGCGCTGAGGCGGAGCTGCCGGCGCTCTTCGCGCCACTGCCGGCCGCGCGCCCGGCCGTAAAGCGCCAGTGCAAGAAGGGCGATCAACAGGATGGGCGCGGCGACAATCCAGCTCTGCAGCATGGGCCGTGTCACCCAAGGTTCAGGCGCCGGCTTCGGCGCCGCGGCTTCCGGCTGCGGGGGAAGCATCCAGATTCCAATATGCTGCACCCGCGCCTTTGCTTCGGCGATGTCGTAGCGCTTGGCGAGGTCCAGTTCCTGCTGCGTCGGATTGACCTGGCTGCGATAGACTGCGGCATAGCCCGTCAGCAGCATCTGTTCGCCGAGATCAGTGTCGTCGGCCTTGCAGGTGGCGATGACGAGGCTGTCCTTGGTGCGGTCGAGCTCAGTGCATTGCACCCGACGCTGGGCGATCAATTGGTCGAGTGCCAGACGCGCCTCGGCGCCATGCTCGGCGCGGATATCCGGTGCCGCGATGCCGTAGAGGCGAACGGTCTTGTCGCCAATCTGCAGCGTGTCGCCTGTGACGACGAAAGGCGTGCCTTCGGTGGTCGTGGCGCCGACGGGTAGAAGAGGGGCAGCGCCGACCGCCGGCACCGGTACGGCCTTGGGTGGAGCCGGCTCATCCGCCACGGGCTTCTGTTGTTTCGCATAGGCATGCGGGGCCAGGAGGAGGCCGGCGAAAAGGGCTGCAGCGGCAATGGCGAGCCCGCGACGAGGCTTGGCCGCGTCGCGCTGGTCGGTTGTGTCCCGGTTTGGGTACAACGCCTCGTTCCTTAACAGATTCTGCAATAATCGCATGGCCTTAGGCTCTCCGTGCTCGCGCGTTGCAGTGGTACCGGCGGATCCGTCGCAAGTCAAATAGCGATCTTGTGTCCGGCCGCACAAATGGGCGCGTCGCGCCGTCTGTGACGGGCTGGACAGGCCGCAGAATCTTCTGCATAAATTGAATGGTCATTCAATTTTTGAATAAATGTTCAGTATTTTCCCACTGGATGCGATGGGGGAGGGGCCGGCGATGCCTGAGACTTATGATGCGATCGTGATCGGCGGCGGCCATAACGGCCTGGTCACCGCCGCCTATCTCGCCAAGGGAGGCGAGAAGGACGGCAAGAACAAGCTGAAAGTGCTGGTGCTGGAGCGCTATCACAAGGTCGGCGGCGCGGCCATGTCGGAGGAGATCTATCCCGGCTTCACCTATTCGACCTGTTCCTACGTTTGCAGCCTCCTGCGGCCGGAGATCATGCGCTTTCTCGATCTGCCGCGTCACGGCCTGCAGGTCATCCCCTACGAGATCAACTCCTCACCCAATCCCCATGGCGAGGGCCTCGTCACTTATTCGGATCATGACCGCACGCGCGAATCCCTGCGTCGCCATTCGCTGAAGGATGCCGAGGCCTATGATCACTATGCGGCGGAGATCAGCCGGCAATGCCGTTTCATCAAACCGCTGCTGATGGTGACCCCACCTGACCCCACCCGGCTCAATCCCTTCGCGCAGAACCGCATCAATCCCTGGGGCAAGCGTGAGGATCTGGACGGCTTGTTGAAAATCGCCGCCGAATTCGGCCGCATGGGCGACAAGCAGATGTATGAGATCATCCGCTTCTGGACCATGTCGATCGGCGATTTCCTCGACGAGTATTTCGAGCATCCACGCTGGAAAGGGTTTGCCGCCGCCTCGTCGATCATCGGCACAGCCTTGGGACCCTATTCGCCGGGCACCGCCTATGTGCTGCTGCATCATTACATGGGCGAGGTCGACGGCCAGATCGGCGCCTGGGGCTTCGCGCGCGGCGGCATGGGCTCGGTCTCGAAAGCAATCGCGTCGGCCGCCACCGAGGCCGGCGTCGAGATCCGCACCAATGCCGAGGTCGACAAGGTCATCATCAGGAACGGCAAGGCGGTCGGCGTCGCATTGAAAAGCGGCGAGGAGATCTACGGCCGGACGGTTGTCTCCAATGCCGATCCCAAGCGCACCTATCTGAAGCTGATCGAGAAATCCGAGCTCGACAGGATCGATCCGGATATCCACAGCTACGCCTCGAATTTCAAGATCCGTGGCTCGTCGGGCAAATTGAACATCGCGCTCGATGGCTTGCCGCAATTCGCCGGCCTGCCGAAGGAATCGGCCTGGGGCACGATCGATATCGGTGGCGATTTCGATTACATCGAACACGCCTTCGACGACTACAAATACGGCAGCTGGTCGAAGCGCCCCTTCCTCGATTGCGTCATCCCGACCACGGTCGACCCGACCATGGCCCCACCCGGCAAGCATTTCATGTCGGTCTTCGTGCAATACGTGCCCTATAAGCTCGGCCAGCAACCCTGGACGCCGGAGATGAAGGCGGCCTTCGAGAAGGACGTGCTCGACACCATCGAGGAGAACGCGCCCGGCTTCCGTAACCTCATCCTGCATTGCCAGACGCGTACCCCCTGGGACATCGAGAACGAGGTCGGCCTCACCGAGGGCAACATCTTCCAGGGTGAGTTGACGCTCGATCAGATGCTGTTCAACCGGCCCTTCCCCGGCCTCGGCCAGTATCGCGGACCTTTCGACAACTTCTATATGTGCGGATCGGGCACCCATCCTGGCGGCGGTGTCATGGGTGCTCCCGGCGCCAATGCCGCGCGCGAGATGCTGAAGGACTTCAAGAACGGAGCGGTGAAATGAGCGCTGCTAATTATGATGTGATCGTCATCGGCGGCGGCCATAACGGCTTGGTGAGCGCGACCTATCTCGCCAAGGCGGGCCAGAAGGTACTGGTGCTGGAAGCCAATGAGCAGCCCGGCGGCGCCGCGGTGACGCGAGAATTCGCCCCGGGCTACCGTGTATCCGCCGTCGCTCATATCCTGCATGCCTTGCATCCGAAGATCGTCGGCGATCTCAACCTGACGGGTCATGGCCTGAAGGCGACCACGCATCGCCTGGGCACCACGGCGCTGGCACCGGGTGGCGCGCGCATCGACATTACCGAGGACAAGGCCGCGACGCAGGCCTCGATCGCCCGCGTCTCGGCCAATGACGCCGCCGCCTACCACCCGCGCATGGAACGCCTCATCCGTCTCGCCGGGGCGCTCGGCAGTTTCATCTTGCGTACGCCGCCCAGTCCGTCGCCCAAGGAAAATGATTTCCAGACCAAACTGGCGCTTGGCATGTTCGCCTTGCAGCTCCGCATGATGGGCAAGAAGGACATGCTGGAGATGAGCCGCATCCTCACCATCAATGTGGCGGATCTAGCGACCGATTTCTTCGAGAGCGATCTGCTGCGCGGATTGCTGAGCTTCGAGGCGACGCTCGGCGTCTATCTCGGGCCGCGCTCGCCCAACACCGTCTTCAATCTGCTTTATCGTCTGTCGTCGCTAGGCAAGTACGGCCAGGGTGGCCTGTTCCTGCCGCAGGGCGGCATGGGGGCGGTTGTCGATGCGCTGGTGAAGGCCGCCCAGGCGGCGGGGGTCACCATTCGCACCAATGCCCCGGTCGCCCATGTGCTGATCGAAAAGGAGCAGGCGACCGGCGTCGTGCTTGCCAATGGCGACGTGATCCGAGCACCTGTCATCGCTTCCAGCGCCGATCCCCAGCGCACTCTGCTGAAGCTGGTCGAGCCCGGCAATCTCGATGTCGAGTTCATGAAGCGCATCCGGCATCTGCGCATGAACGGCTGCGTCGCCAAGATCCACCTGGCGCTCGATGACCTGCCGGAGACCTTGCGCAACAGCGCCGGCCGCGTGGTCGTGGCGCCGTCGATCAACGACGTCGAGCGCGCCTTCGATTGTGCGAAATATGGCCGTGTCTCCGACAAGCCGGCTTTGGAAATCGTCATTCCGACCCTGAGCGACCCCAGCCTGGCCCCGTCCGGCAAGCATGTCGCCTCGGTGCTCTATCAATATGCGCCCTACCGTCTGCGGGAGACCTCACCGGACCTGGCCCGCCAGCAGGTATTGGAACGCGGTCTCGACATGCTGGAGCAGGTGGCGCCGGGAATCAAAGCGCGGGTCACGGCCAGCGAGGTGCTGACGCCGCATGATCTGGAAAGCCAATTCGGCCTCTCCGGCGGCCAATGGCACCAAGGCGAGGTCACCCTGGACCAGGTCTTCTTCCTGCGTCCCGCCGCCAGCTTCCAGCAATATCGCATGCCCCTGCCGGGTCTCTGGCTCTGCGGGGCAGGGGCGCATCCCGGCGGCAATGTTTCGGGTGCGGCAGGTGCCAATGCGGCGCGTGAGATCCTCAAGGATATTAAGAAGAGGAGGGCCGCCTGATGACCCATGTTCAGCACTTGAGGCCGTTCCTCAAGAAGACGCCGTTCCATCACCGCATCGAGCCGCTGATGACGGGCAATGGCTGGATCCGCTGGCAGGGCTATTACTCGCCCGCCTTCTATGACTCGCCGCAATCGGAATATTTCGCTGTCCGCAATGGTGCCTCGGTCTATGACGTCTCGCCGCTGATCAAATATGCGATCAAGGGCAAGGACGCCGCACGCTTCGCCAACTACCTCGTCACCCGCGACCTCGCCAAGGTGAAGCCGATGACGGCGGCCTATACCGCCTGGTGCGACGACGATGGCAAGATGATCGAGGAAGGCACGATCTTCCGCCTGGGCGAAAACGATTTCCTGCTGAACGCCGCTTTGCATCAACTTCATTGGCTGAGCGAGGCCGCTTACGGTTTCGATGTCGATATCGCCGAGGTCTCCGAAAATATCTGCGGGCTGTCGCTGCAAGGGCCGACCAGCCGCGACATCCTCAAGGTGATGGGGGTGACCGGCATCGAGAATCTGGCGCATTTCGGCATCATGGAGACCACGGTCGATGGCCATTGGCTGCGCATCGACCGCGCCGGCTTCACCGGCGATCTTGGTTATGAACTCTGGGTCAAGCCGCAGGATGCGGACTGGCTGTGGGACACGTTGTTCCGCACCGGCGATCCCTTCAAGATCGCGCCGATGGGCTCGCAGGCGCTTGACATGACGCGGATCGAGGCCGGCTTCATCCTGGTCGATGCAGATTATACCGGCGCCCATCATGCGGTGCGCCCGACCAACCGCGTCTCGCCGATCGAGGCGGGGATCGGCTGGGCGGTCGCTCTGAAGAAGGACGCCTATTTCGTCGGCAAGCGGGCCTTGCAGAGAGAGAAGGCGGAGAATCTGTCGCGTCATATCCTGATCGGTATCGAGATCGAAGGCCGTAAGCCGGCTCCTGGCGCCTTCCTCTATGCCGATGCGGCGGCGAAGCACGAACTCGGTCTTACCACCTCGGCCATGTGGTCGCCGCTCTTGAAGAAGAATATCGCCTTCGCCAAAGTGCCGCCGAGCTTCGCCAAAGCCGGCACGCAGATGTGGATCGAGATCTGGTACCCGAAGGAACACAAGATCGAGCGCAGCATGGTGAAGTGTTGGGCAACCAACCGCATGTTCTTCGATCCGCCGCGCAAGAAGGCATGAGATGCCAATAACGAGCGCAATGAAGCGCCCCTCACCCCGACCCTCTCCCCACCTTGTGGGGCGAGGGAGTGGGGGAATTAGCCAAGAAGCTCCCTCGCCCCGTTTGCGGGGAGAGGGTTGGGGTGAGGGGGATCTTACGGTCATCCCGACATCGCAAGCATGACCAAGGAAAACACCAATATACGCCGGCAGCGGCGCCAGGATCTGATCGAAGCGACGATCACCGTCATCGCCGCCCATGGCTATGCGGGGACGACGGTCAGCCGGGTCGCCGAGCAGGCGCAGGTCTCGGCGGGGCTGATGAATTTCCATTTCTCCAGCAAGGAGCTGCTGTTCCAGGCCGTCTTCGAGTATCTCTCCGATGAATATGAAGCGATCTGGCGGCAATGCCTGGCGGCTGCCGGGACATCGCCGCTTGAGCGATTGCGGGCGATGATCGGCGCCTATTTCCACCCCCAGATCTTCACGGCGGAGAAGCTGGCGGTCTGGTTCACCTTCTGGTCCGACGCCAATTTGCGCGATCACTATCGCGCCGCCGCCACCCGCGTCGAAGAGCGCTATAGCAAGGAAATCGTCTCGCAGCTGCGCACTCATCTCGCGGGCCAGCCGGATGCCGCGCGGCAGGCGCGTGAAATCGCGGCACCTCTGATCGCCATGATCGACGGCTACTGGCTGCAGGCGATCATCTATCCAGCCCGCTTCAAGCCGAAGGCGGCAATCAAGGATTGCGAGAGCTATCTCGCCTTGAAACTCGGTGTGTCGCTCGCCTGAAAAGGAAACCGCTTTCCTGGGTGGTCAGGTTTGCTTGCGCCCATCGGTGGTGGGGCAAGCTTCCGGCGTTGAGCCCGATCCGGCCTCTTGCCCTCAGTTTTTGTCGCACTTTATCATCGGTCTTCGTGGAGCAGTCCCGCATCATCCTGCTGCCAAGGAGGCAATTGTGACAAAGGAACGAATTGGTTTCATCGGTGTCGGCCTGATGGGCCACGGCATGGCGAAGAACCTGGTCGAAAAGGGCTGGCCGGTGACGGTGCTTGGCCACCGCAACCGGACGCCTGTTGAAGACCTCAAGTCGCGGGGCGCAGCCGAGGCGACAAGTCCCAAAGATCTCGCTTCGCATTGCGATGTTGTCGTGCTCTGCGTGACAGGCTCCCTACAGGTCGAGGCGGTGATCAATGGCCCGGACGGCCTCGCATCTGCCGGCAGCAAGCTGCTGGTGATCGATTGCTCGACTTCGGAGCCGGCCAGCACCATGCGCCTGGCCACGGAACTCACAGCCAAAGGCATCACGCTCATCGACGCGCCGCTCAGCCGCACCCCGGCCGATGCCCAGGCGGGGACGCTCGATGTCATGGTGGGTGGCGCGCCGGAGGCGGTCGCGCGAGCGCGGCCGATCCTGGAAGCCTTTGCCGGCCGCATCATCGAGACCGGCCCGACCGGCACCGGCCATACGATGAAGCTCCTCAATAACTTCATCTCGCTCGGCTATGCGGCGCTTTATTCGGAAGCGCTGGCTTTGGGCGCCAAGGCGGGGTTGACGGTCAAGGTCTTCGACAGCGTGTTGCGCGGCGGCCGCATGGATTGCGGCTTCTACCAGACCTTCTTCAAATACGTGGTCGAGGGCGACCGCAATGCCCACAAGTTCACCCTGAATAACGCGCTCAAAGACACTACCTATCTGGCGGCCTTCGCCAATGCTCTTGGCCTCGCCAACCCGATGGGCGCTGCCGTGCGGAATTCCTTCGCCCTTGCAGTGGGCGCCGGCCGCGGGGAGGATTACGTGCCGATGCTGTCGGACGTGGTGGCGGAACTGAACGGGATCAGGGTGAGATAGATTTCGCAGACATAAGCTGCAACGGACGGCGCTGTCAGAAATGACGGCGCCGTTTTTTGTAGTCGCTGATCGAAACGACAAATTGCCAACGATCACCGGTTCGACGGTTGATTTGATAATTGTGTTTAAAACAATAAAAACAAATGATATCATTGTCTTTATATCAATAAACCGATTGGGAGCCTTCCTTTGAGCGAAAGGGATGCAATGGACGATTCACCCAGCGAGCCGACTCAAACCATCGATCCTCAAACAGCAAATCCGACAACGTCCGGAGCGGAAGAAATTGCGGCGGAAGGCCAGGCGATTCCCGCGCCGGCAACGGATGTGCCATCGGCTTCTTCGAAAGCCGCCGCTTCAGCGACGGCTTCTCCGACCGCTGGATCAGAGCGGGTTCAAGAATTCGGCTTCGATCCCTGGGTGGATGGCCCGCAGCCGCCGGATTTGCAACCTCGCTTGGCAGAGGTCGTGAAGATCACCGACCCGGTGCTCCGCCAACAAGTGGACGCGAATATCCGCTTGAAGACCCAACGCGAGATTTCGGCTTTCACGGATCAGCAGCGCGAGGCAAAGGCGCAAGCCAAGGCCATTATCGATCAAGGTGGTGATCTTAGTACTATTCCCGCGAAGCTTCTGCTGCAGATCGATATTCCGGGACGGCGAGCGCTACAGGATTACGCGACGGCGCACGGCAGCCCAAAGACGGATCCCGTCACTTACTATCGGCTGAAAAATCAGTCACTCGACGATCCCGCGGCGTTCCAGGCGCTCGATCTCGCCAATTATATGGCGCAGCTCGACAGCAAGGATTACGGCCAGCTTCAGCACTTGCAGGCCAATCTAAAGAGCGGCCAGCCACCCTCCGACCTTCCTCTGCAGCAGGTCTACAAAGCGAATGTTGACAACCTCCTCGGGCAGCTCGGCCTGCAGGCAGCGAACGATAACTTGACGAGAGATCCGCTGAGAGAACAGCAAGCCGCATTAATCAGGAAGGCCGTCGATCTGCATGTTGCTGCGACCGAAACGGCGACAGGCAAAAAGATGACGCCGGTCGATCATGATGCGCTTGTCCAGCAAGCGGCGGCGCCGAATGTGCGGACATCGGGAGCCTCAAGTGGAATGCCGGCCGCGGTGCTAGGGGTGAGCGCTCCTACAGTGGGTCTAGCAAGCGGCGCAGGTGAGGCACTTGGAGCTGAGGCCGGGGCCGCGGCCGGAGAAGGAGTATTAGCGACAGTTGGTCCTTTGGCTTTCCTGGTTGCGAGTATTTTGGCAGTGACATCGAAATCAACCGCCGGTCGCGCGCTTGACGAACATCAGTCGCCGATAACGACGGAATTGCCGATTTCGCCAGGCATGCCAGTGCCTATCACCGTGGATCGACAGCCGTCGGAGAGCGCTGAAAAAGACTGCGACGAGGAATACGCTGGTTGTCACCGAATATGCGTCGACGCATGGAAGACGAAGGCGGATAAGACGAAGGAGCTATACTACAAGAATTTCGACAAGTGCATGAAGGGATGTTTATCCATCGGCTGCGGCGGGAATGCGAGATCTGAGCCGAGGAACCGGCCGAAGAAGAGGAGGTATCTATGACTTTTGCTGACCTTGATCCGACATTAGATCAGCTACGGCACCTGATTGAGCAAAATCGCGCAAATGATGCGATATCGATGATAGAGCAGTTAGAAGAGTCCGCCCGTAGTCATACTGACGTCATGCGTCTCAAATCCATTGCACATGCGTCTCCGGGCGGCGATCTCAATGAGGCCTATGCCATCTTACGCGAACTCGTAACGAGGCCAGATAGTTCTATTGAAGACCTTTATTGGGCTGGGCAGAGGGCTGCGGAATTTTGCGACTACAAAGATGCAGAGGCTTTCCTCACGACAGCGATCGATCGCTCAAAGAAAGAAGGCAACTGCTATTATTTAAATTGCGCTCTTCTGCTTCGTGCATATGTGCGGTGCCACCTCAGGAAATTATCCGAAGCGAAACAGGATCTTGAAGAGCTCGCGGAGGATGACACCGAGATTTTTTGGTCGCGTAGATTAGGGCACATAAGCAAGGAAAATCTTGTTCATCATTTGAATGGCGGTCGCCCGTCGCCAGCTCGATCTGTTTCGTCCTGTTCCTGTCATAAGGGGGAGGGATCTAACACCGAAAGAGAATAAGGGGCATGTCTTGGCCACTACTGAAACAATTTTCTTCATGGCCGCAAAACAAAACGGCGCCGTCATTTCTGACGGCGCCGTCTTCATTCCAGTTCTGACCGTATCTATCAGCCGCTGATGCCGGGCATCAGCTTCTTGCCGTCGCCGTCGCGGCCGAGGGCCAGTTCTTCCAGCGTGAGGTCGACCGCTTCCTCGAACTTCGAGAGCGTCTCTTCCAGGCACTTCTGGTCGTGGGCCGAGGAGATGAACCAGGGCTCGCGGCTATCGGGCTCGCACATGATGCCCATGTCGATCAGGATGCCCGCCATCGTGTCGTAGAAGGTGTAGTCGCTGAGCTTCCAGTTGCGATAGGTGGTCGGCGCCTCGGCGCTGAAGAAGAGGCCCGACATGCTGTGGTGGCCGGTGAAGCTGTGCGGAATGCCGCGCTTCGCCAGCACCTTGTGCATGCCCTCCTGCATCGACTTGCCATAGGCGGCGATGCGGTCGAGCGCGTCGGTATCCTTGAGGATGGTCAGGGTCGCTTCGGCGGCGGCCAGGCTCATCGCCTGGGCGGTATAGGTGCCGCCATGGGCGACGCCCTTGCCGTATTTGCGCAGGATCTCTTCCTTGCCGCCGATCGCCGAGATCGGATAGCCGTTGGCCACGGCTTTGGCGACGGTGAAGATATCGGCCTCGATGCCGTAGAGCGCCTGGGCGCCGCCCTTGCCCACGCGGAAACCGGTCTTGACCTCATCGACGATCATCAGCACGCCATACTTGGTGCAGAGCTCGCGCACGGCCTTGATGAATTCCGGTTTCGAGGGGATGCCGCAGCAATTGCCGAGGATCGGTTCGATCAGCACGGCGGCGATGGTGTCGTGGTTCTTCTTCAGCACCTCTTCGAGGCGGTTGGCGTCGTTATACGGCACCTGCCAGAAGAGCTGGCGGACGAGCTGGGGAATGCCCTGGCCATAGGTGATGACCTTAGGGTCTTTCGTCTGGTCCTTCATGTCATCGGGATCGGCCGTCCACATGGTGGCGTCGAACAAGCCGTGATAGGAGCCCTCGAAGGTGACGTAATTGTCCTTGCCTGTATAGCCGCGGGCGAGGCGCAGCGCCGCCATCACAGCTTCGGTGCCGGAATTGGAGAAGCGCACCAGCTCGGCCGCCGGCATCATTTCCTTGATCAGCTTGGCGACGGTGACTTCCTTCTCGGTGCCGAGCGCGAAGACGGTGCCGATCGATTGCGCCTCGCGCGCCGCGGCATCGACCTCCGGATGGCAATGGCCGAGAATGGCCGGGCCATAGCCCAGGCGGTAATCGATATATTCGTTGCCATCGATGTCCCAGAGGCGCGCGCCCTTGCCGTGCTTCACGAACACGGTTTCTTCGTCGCCCCAATAACGGAAATTGGAGCTCACCCCGAGCGGCATATGCTTCACCGCCTCCTGGTAATGGGCTCGCGATTTCGTCAGGTTGCGGCGCTGGGTTTTGATCGTTGTCATGATGAAGTGCTCCCGTAGGTCATCCCTAGTTTGCGTCGAATTTTAGCTACTGGCCGGCACCGAGGCGCCGTTAATATTAAATAAGGATATAGTGATGGTACGTAAAAGCCGCGTGACTGTCCAGTTCATTAAATGATCATTTAATATCGCAGGTGCAGCAAAACGAAACGGGTCAATGCGTTATCCCGCGAATCCTGATAGGTTACGCGACGCCTGAATCGGGCTTTAAGAGGGTAGAATGGCCAAAATCGAGGCCGCCAAAGAGCTGCGTCGCAAGCAGCTGATCGATGCGACGATCCGCGCCATCGGCCGTTTCGGCTATGCCAATGCGACCTTGACCCAGGTCGCAAATGAGGCAGGCCTGTCGCCCGGGATCGTCAATTTCTATTTCAAATCAAAGGAACAGCTGCTGGTTGCCACGCTGGAACAGATCGCCGACGAGTACTCGGCGCTGTGGCAGGCGGCGATCGCCAAGGGCAAGGTCTCGCCGGCGGCGGGGCTGGAAGCCATGATCGAGGCCGACTTCCTGCCCTCGGTCTGCAATTTCGAGAAAGTGTCGATCTGGTATGCCTTCTGGGCCGAAGCGCGCAGCAACACCGCCTATCACGACGTGGTGCTGCGCCTGGAGGGCGATTATTTCCAGCAGACGGAAATTCTCTGCAACCGCATCATCGCCGAGGGTGGCTATCAGGAAATCGACGGGCGGGAGATCGCGACCGGCCTCAATGCCATGATCGACGGGCTGTGGTTCGACTGCCTGATCGACCCGAAATCTTTCAATCGGTCCGAGGCCAAGCGCGTCTGCCGCACCTACCTTGCCGCCGTTTTCCCGGCGCATTTCGCCGGCGGCGCTGCACCGGAAGGCGGGCGGCGCCATCGCGGCGAGGCCGAGGCGACCCTCGGCATGGCGCTGGACCAGTCGACCCAGGGCCGCGACGCCCATCGCGCGCGTCTCGCCGCCGCCTTGCGCCGCCGGCTGGAGCCGGTCGGCCCCTTGAAGCGCGAGGTGCTGGCGGCCTCGGTCGGCGTCTCGGTGAAGACATTGGAAAGCTGGCTCGACGGCCGCGGCGAGCCCAGCTCCTGGCAGATGGGGCGCCTCATTCCGGCGACCGATGCGCAGATGTGGTTCGACGTCTATGGTCCGGTGCATGAGGAGGCGCAGCGTCTTTTCGAAGCGCGTCTGGCGCAACAGCACGAACAGGCCTTGCGCGAGCGGGCGGCTTTGCAGGCCTTGCGTGGCAAGGGGCCAGGCAATCCGGGCCCAGCTAATCCGGCAGCGGGCGATCCGGCAGGGGGCGATCCGGGAACGGGCGATCCGGCATCGGACGCCGCCGGCGGTTCCGCGGAACGCGAATGAGCGGCATATCCGTCATGCGTGATCTGGCGACATATCCGGCACCCGAGAGCAGCGGCTTCGTCGACGTTCCGGGCGGGCGTATCTGGTATCGCAGCAATGGCGACCGTCATCTAGACCGCGTGCCGCTGCTGGTCGTGCATGGCGGGCCGGGGATGCAGCATGATTACCTGCTGCCGCTGACGGAACTGGCGGAAGAGCGCCGGGTTATCCTTTACGACCAGCTCGATTGCGGCTGCTCGGAGCGCCCCGGCGATCCCGCCAACTGGACCTTCGAACGCTATCTCGCCGAGATCGAATATCTGCGCCAGGGGCTGGGGCTGGAACGCTGCCATCTTCTCGGCAATTCCTGGGGCGGCAGCCTCGCCGCGGTCTATGCCGGGGCCGGTTCCGGCGGTCTTGCCAGCCTGATCCTCGCCGGTCCGCTGATCGAAACCGATCGCTGGCTGGCCGACAATGCCGCCTATTGCCGGGCGATGCCGGAGCCCCATCGCAGCCTGCTGCTGGGCGCAGCGAAGCTCGACGATGCCGCTTATCTCGCCGCCGTCGACGCCTTCTACCGCCGCCATCTCTGCCGCCTCGATCCCTGGCCTGAGATCGTCCGGCATACCCTCGACAATGCCAATATGGCGGTCTATCAGGCGATGTGGGGACCGGCCGAATTCACCTCGACCGGCACCTTGCGGCATTTCAATGCGACGTCATTGCTGGAGCGGATCTCCGTGCCGACGCTCTTCATCTGCGGTGAATATGACGAGAGCACGCCCGATGCCTGCGCCGACTTCGCGAGCTTCGTGCCGCAGGCCGAGGTGGCGGTGATCGCTGGGGCCTCGCATCTGGCGCCGGTGGAGCAGCCGGATGCCTATATCGCGCGGCTGAGGGCATTTCTCGATCCGATCGGGTGAGTGCCAAATTAGCGGAACTGTCCGAGGCAATGCCGGCCGTCGATCACATCCGCAATGTCACCCTCGGACTTGATCCGAGGGTCCATGGGAGAGCCAGCGCGCAGTGGCTGCCATGGATTGCCGGGTCAAGCCCGGCAATGACAGAAAAAGGAAGCAATCGCTGCGCGCCAGTCACTTCCGCAACTGTCACCCTCGGACTGGATCCGAGGGTCCATGGAAGAAGCCGCGGGGTGAGTGCCAAGGATTGCCGGGTCAAGCCCGGCAATGACAGAAAAAGGAAGCAATCGCTGCGCGCCAAGCGCTTCCGCAACTGTCACCGTCGGACTGGATCCGAGGGTCCATGGAAGAAGCCGCGGGGTGAGTGCCAAGGATTGCCGGGTCAAGCCCGGCAATGACAGAAAAAGGAAGCAATCGCTGCGCGCCAAGCGCTTCCGCAACTGTCACCGTCGGATTTGATCCGAGGGTCCATGGAAGAGGCGGCGCGGTGAGGGTCATGGATTGCCGGGTCAAGCCCGGCAATGACAAGTGAGTTCGGAGATAGAGATTAGCTCGCTCACTCCGCCACCAGATGGCCGCCGCCGAGATCGCGGTAGGTGACATAGCTCGGCTGGTAATCGACCGGGCGGAAGGGGCTCGGCACTTCGCCCTCCAGGCGCTGGCGCACCATGTTGCGGCGGGTGGGATCGGGGATCGGCACGGCGGCGAGCAGTTTCTTCGTATAGGCATGCTGCGGGTTGGAGAGCACCGCCGCGGTCGGTCCGGTCTCGACGATCTGGCCGAGATACATGACAGCGATGCGGTGACTGATCTCCTCTACCACGGCCATGTCATGCGAGATGAAGAGATAAGAGAGGCCGAATTCCGCCTGCAGCTCGCGCAGGAGGTCGAGGATCTGGGCCTGGATCGAGACGTCTAGGGCGGAAACGCTTTCGTCGGCGATGATGACTTTCGGATTAAGGGCGAGCGCCCGGGCGATGCAGATGCGCTGGCGCTGGCCGCCGGAGAATTCATGCGGGAAGCGGGTCGCCTGTTCGGCGGTCAGGCCAACGCGCTGGAAGAGATAGGCAACCCGGTCCTTGAGTGCGCTGCCGCTGGCGGTGCCGTGGATGATCATCGGCTCGGCGACGAGATCGCCCACCGTCATGCGCGGATCGAGCGAGGCGAAGGGGTCCTGGAAGACCATCTGCATCTGCCGGCGCAGGCGCTGCAATTCGCGCCCGCCGAGGCTGGCCACCTCGCGGTTTTCGACGATGACCTGGCCGGTCGAGGGAACTAGGCGCAGAATCGCCTTGGCGGCGGTGGATTTGCCGCAGCCGGATTCACCGACCAGCGCCAGGGTTTCCTGCGGCTTCAGATGGAAGGAGGTTTTCTCGACCGCATGGACGCGCTGCTGGGTCCGGTGCAGCAGGCCGCCCTTGATGTCGAAGCGGACGATGAGATCGCGTACCTCCAGCACCGGCTTGGCGACCGCGCTGCTGGCGGGCAGGGAGGGCGCGCGGGCGCCGGCGCTGAATTTCGGCACGGCATCGAGCAGCGCCTTGGTGTAATCATGCTGCGGCCGTTTGAAGATCGCCTCGACATCGCCTTCTTCGACCATCTTGCCGTGACGCATGACGATGACGCGGTCGGCCATTTCGGCGACGACGCCCATGTCGTGGGTGATCATGATGATGGCGGTGCCGGTCTCGCGGCGCAGATCGGCCATCAGCTCCAGGATCTGCGCCTGGATGGTGACGTCGAGGGCCGTGGTCGGCTCGTCGGCGATCAGCACCTTGGGATTGCAGGACATTGCCATGGCGATCATCACGCGCTGGCGCATGCCGCCCGACATTTCATGCGGATATTGCGTCAGGCGCTTGGCCGCCTCGGGAATGCGCACCGCCTGCAGCGCTTCCACTGCGCGCTTACGGGCCGCCGCATCGCTCAAGCCCAGATGCCGGCGCACGCTCTCGCTCATCTGCGTGCCGATGCTTAAGACCGGATTGAGCGAGGTCATCGGCTCCTGGAAGATCATGGCGATCTCATTGCCGCGAATGTCCTGCATCGCTCCGTCATTGAGCTTGAAGAGATCGCGGCCGCCGAACATCGCCGTGCCACGGGCGATGCGGCCGCCCGGTTTCGGCAGCAGTCCCATCAACGCCAGCGAGCTCACCGATTTGCCGGAGCCGGACTCGCCGGCGATGCACAGCGTCTCGCCCTGACGGAGATCGAAGCTGAGGCCATCCACCACCGTGACCGGCCCACGCGGCGTCGCGAATTGCACGGCGAGGTCCTTCACATCGAGGACCACGTCACCGATCTGGTGGGCAGGCAAGTCGCCTGCTGTGCTGTCGGAGGCGGCGGTGGAAGCCAAGGCAGTCATCTGTCGTAACCCGGATACAGTTGAAAAACGGCCCGTCGATCGCCCGCCTAATCGAGGACAATGCGGGGGAAGTAGAACGATACGACCCAGTTCGGCATGTCGACGATCTCGCTGATGCGCAAGTCGCCGCAGACCGAGCAGAGCATATAGGCGTCGACCGGCGCGATCTTGTGGCGGGTCGCCAGCAGGTCGACCATGGCCGCGACGGCATCGCGGGCGCCGGTCATCAGGTCGGGGCCGATCCCGGTGGTGACGTCATAGCCTTTCTCGTCGAGATGACGAGAGACCGGCCCCGCCGTGCGGAAGCGCGGCATCTTGAGATTGGCGCCTTTGACCAGTTCCAGCTTGACGGTGACATCGAGCTGGCTCTCGATCGCCGTGCCACAAACCTCGCCATCGCCCTGTGCCGCATGCGGATCACCCAGCGAGAACAAGGCGCCCTTGACCTCGATAGGCAGATAGAGTTCCGAGCCGAGGCCGAGATCGCGGATATCCATATTGCCGCCGACGCGCCGCGGCGGCACCACGGAATGCAGCCCCGGTTCCGCCGGAGCGACACCGATGGTGCCCGCGAAAGGTTTCAGCGGGACCTTGGCGAGGCTGCCGAACATGCTGGGGGCCAGCGTGTCCGGGTCATATTTCCAGATATGCAGGGCAGGTTCCTTGAACTGGTCGGCCAGCAGGCCGAAGCCCGGGATATTGGCGGTCCAGCCCCAGCCACAAGGCTTATAGCCCAGCATGGTGATCTTCAAGGCATCGCCGGGCTCCGCACCGTCGACCTCGATCGGCCCCAAGGTCGGATTGATCCGGCTGAAGTCGAGGCGGGGGATGTCCCCCGCCGTCCACTCCTTGGTGATCTGCCCGCAAGAGGAATCCTTGCATTGCAATTCGACGACATCACCGGAGCCGACCTTCAAGATCGGCTTCAGCGAATTATCCCAGCCGATATGATGCTGATGATCGTGAATGGTGCAGGTTACTGCATGCGGGCCGTGTGTCATTGCTTCACCCAGACATCTTCATAGGGGGCGGGTTGATGGATGACGTCGATGAAGAGCGATTTGTCGCCCTGCAGACGCTCCGCGCGCAGGGTGTAGCGCTTCGGATTGAAGAGCGGCACCCAGGGCGCATCCTTGTCGAGGATTTCGGCGAAGATCTTCGCCCAGGCCGCATTGCGCTCCGCCGCCTTGGCCGGATCGGCGATGGCATTGGCGGCCTGCGCCTCGGCATCGATATCCTTGTTGCAATAATGGGCGTAGTTGTAGCCGCCTTCCGCCGCACCCGCGCAGCCGAGGATCGCCGTGTAGAAATTGCTGGGATCGGGGAAATCGGCATACCATTCGGTGAGGCTCATCGGCGCGCCGGTCATCTTGCCGGCGATACCGTTGAAGGCTGCGTTATCGAGACCCTTCAAGTTCAGTGTGATGCCGATCGCCTTGAGGTCGGTCTGGATCGACTGCGCAAGACGCGGCCAGGGTTCGACATTCTGGAAATAGACCTCGGTTTCGAAACCCTTCTCCAGCCCGGCTTCCTTCATCAGCTCCTTGGCCTTGGCGACATCGAAGGCGTAGCCCTTGTAGTTCGGGTCATAGCCGGCCATGGCGGGCGGCAAGACCTGATTGGTGGCGGTGCCGCGGTTATTGACGATCTTCACCAGGCGCGCCTTGTTGATGGCGTAGTTGACGGCCTGGCGCACCTTGACGTTGTCGAACGGCTTCACATTGACGTTCATCGTCATGTAGTTGGTGTTGAGCTGCTCGGCAGTATAGAAGCGGTCCTTGTATTTCGGATTCTGCGAAACCTCGAGGAACTTGGCGGGCGAGAAGATATCGCCGGTCAGGTCCGCCTCGTTGTTCTCCACCTTGAGTGCCTGGGTGATGGCTTCGAGGCCGAACTGGATCACCACCTGATCGGCATGCGGCAGGCCCGCATGGTGGCTATAGGGCGAGCGTACCAGCGTGATGTTCTGGCCCTTGGCCCAATCCTTCATCATATAGTCGCCGGTACCGACCGGATGATGACCGAAATCATCGCCGTACTTCTCGACCTCTTCCTTCGGCACGACGAAGGAGAAGTTGAGGGCGAAGACATGCAGCATGGTGGCGTCGGGCTGGATCAACTGGAAGACAATTGTGTAATCGTCCGGCGTGGTGATGCCGCTGAGCTCGGTGGCCTTGCCATTGACCATGTCGTCATAGCCCTGAATCGGCGTGAAATAGCCGGCCCCCGGGCTCTGGGTCTTCGGGTTGACGGCGCGCTCTATTGAATACTTGACGTCAGCCGCCTTCATCTCGCGGCCATTCTGGAACTTGACCCCGTGGCGCAGTTTGAAGGTATAGGTCTTGCCGTCGGGCGAGATCGTGTAGCTCTCGGCAAGATCCGGAATGAGATCGTTGGTGCCGTGCTTGTAATCCATCAGCCCGTCGAAGATCGCCTTGATGGTCGACCAGTTCTGGAAATCGTAGCCGATGGCGGGGTCCAGCGTGTTGAGATCGTCCTTGTAGACGATCGTGTAGCTGCCGCCATTCTTCGCTTCTTCGGCCTTGCTGGCGCTAATGCTGCCGGCAAGCGCCGTGCCGGCCATCAAGGCCAAGGCGAAGCGAGCCCCCAGTGTCACTTTTCTCATCAAATTCCCCTTTATCAAGTTTGTGCGGGTGATCAGTCACTCAGGCCCGCATTCCGACCGAGATTGCGATCGGAATGCGGGGATCGGGTCATGCTTTGCCGGCTTACTGTGCATCCTTCGCGAAGAGGACGTCGTAATTCACCGGGATGTGGATCGGATCGATGAAGACGCTGTTGTCCTTGCCGGCGATGCGTTTCGAATGGATGACATAGGCCTTCTCGTTGAAGATCGGCGCCCAGGGCGCGTCCTTCATCACTTCCTCGAAGATCTTGCCCCATTCGGCATTGCGTTCCGCCTGCTTGGCGGGGTCGGTGATGCTGTTGGCGGCGGAGGCCCGGTCATCCAGCGCCTTGTTGCAATACCACGACCAGTTCCAGCCGCCGTCGGTGGCGCCGCCGCAGCCGAGGATGGCGGTGTAGAAGTTGCTGGGATCTGGGAAGTCGGCGATCCAGGCCATGCCGCCCGACCAGATCATCGGCGCGCCATCTTTCTTGCCGCCGGCGGCAATGACGGTGCCCATGTCCTGCGACTTGATATTGGCCTTGATGCCGATCGCCTTGAGGTCGGCCTGGATGGCCTGGGCGATCTTCGGCTGCGGGTCGGTATTCATGACATAGAGATCGGTTTCGACGCCATCGGCATAGCCGGCCTGCTTCATCAGCTCCTTGGCCTTGGCGACGTCGTATTTATAGCCCTGATAGTCCTTCTCATAACCGGGCATGGCCGGCGGCAGCGGCTGATTGGCGACCGTCGCGCGGCCGTTGATCAGCTTGACGATACGCGCCTTGTTGATCGCCATGTTGACGGCCTGGCGGACGGCCGGATTGTCGAACGGCTTGATATTGACGTTCATCGCGACATAGCCGGTCTGCAGCTGGTCGGCAGCGATGATTTGATCCTTCAGGCTGGCATCCTTGGTGACCTCGACGAACTTCGCCGGCGGAATGCCGTCACCGGGAATATCGATCTCACCCTTCTGCATCCGCGTCAGGGCGACGGCCGGATCCTGGCCAAGCTCGAAGGTGATCTTGTCGAGATAGGGAATGCCCGCCTTGTAATAGTCCTTGTTGCGTTCGAAGACGATCTTCTGGCCGGGCGTCCATTCGGTCATCTTGAAGGCGCCGGTGCCGACCGGGTGATGGCCGAAATCCGCGCCGTATTTGTCGACTTCTTCCTTTGGCACGACATAGGAAAAGTTCAGTGCCATCAGATGCAGCATGGTGGCGTCGGGATGGCTGAGTTCGATCTTGACCGTGTAGTCGTCCGGCGTGGTGACGCCCGAAAGATCCGTGGTCTTGCCCGCGGCCACGTCGTCATAGCCTTTCAGCGAGGCGTAGTAGCTTGCACCGGGGCTCTGGGTCTTCGGATTGCAGGTGCGCTCCAGCGAATACTTGACATCCGCCGCCTTCATCTCGCGCCCGTTCTGGAATTTGACGCCGTGGCGCAGTTTGAAAGTGTAGGTGAGGCCGTCGGCAGAAACGTCATAGCTCTCGGCAAGGTCGGGAACGATTTCCGTGGTGCCGGGCTTGTAGTCGAGCAGGCCGTCGAATACCGACTTGATCATCGACCAGTTCTTCCAGTCGTAGCCGATCGCCGGATCCAATGTCGGGATGTCGTCATGGAAGGTGACGGTCATCGCCCCGCCTTGCTTTGGCTCCGCGGCGCTGGCGCCTTGAAAAGCCGCAGCCCCCACAGCCAGCATCGCGGCGATTGATGCTGAAATCATCAGACGCTTCATTTCATCCTCCTCTATGCCGCTCCGGGCGGCTTTTTCAGACGGTAATCTTTTATCTGTTACTCATCGTAGTTTGATCCGCGGATCGACGAAGGGTGCCACCAGATCGGCGATCAGGCTGCCCATGGCGACGGCAAAGGCGACGATCAGCATGACGCCCATGATGATCGGGATGTCGAGCTGCTGGATCGCCTGCCAGGTCAACTGGCCGATGCCGGGCCAGCCATAGACTGCCTCCACCAGGACAGCACCGCCCATGAAATAGCCGATATCGAGCCCGATCATGGCGATGATCGGCAGCAACGCATTGGGCACGATATGAAGGCCGAGAATGCGCGCACGGCTGAGCCCCTTGGCGCGGGCGGTGCGCACATAATCCTGGCGCAGGACCTCAATCACCGTCGAGCGCATCTGTTGGGCGTACCAGCCGGCGCCGAGCAGGCCTAGGGACAGGCTGGGAAGGACGAGATGCTTGAACTCGCCATAACCGCCGATCGGGAACCAGCCCAGATAGACGGCGAAGAAATAGAGCAGCAGCAGGCCGAGCAGGAAGGCTGGCATGGAGACGAAGACGAAAGTCATTGCCATGATCGCCTGATCCAACGCGGAATTGCGCCGCAGGGCCGCGACCAGGCCGAAGGTCAAGCCAAGAATGAGCTCGAAGAAGATGGCGCCGCACATCAGCAGGGCGGTGGCCGGCAGGCGCGGGAAGACGAGATCGGTGACCTGGCTGCGCTGCAGATAAGAGCGTCCGAGGTCGCCCTGCAGCAAGTGCCAGAGATAGCGGCCGTATTGCTGCCAGATAGGCAGATTGAGGCCGAGCTGCTCGCGCACGCGCTGCACCTGGTCGATGCTGGCGGTGCGGCCGGCGACCTGGCGTGCGGGATCGGCGGGCAGCAGATAGAGCAGAACGAAGGTGATGATGCTGACGCCGAGCAGGATCAGCAAAGCCTGGATGAAGCGGCGCAGGATATAGGCTGGCATCAGTGTCGTCCCCGCAAGGTCGGATCGAGGATATCGCGCAAGGCATTGCCGAGCAGATTGAAGGACAGGGCCAGGACCGCGATGACGATACCGGGATAGAAAACCAGCCAGGGAAAGCTTTGGAAATAGCTCTGGTTCTCGTTGATCATGCCGCCCCAGCTGGGGGTCGGCGGCTGCACCCCGACGCCGAGATAGGAAAGGGCCGCTTCCAGCAGCACCGTGGTGGCGATGCCGAGGGTCGCCCAGCAGGTGATGGTGGGAATGAGATGCGGCAGGATATGGCGGAAGAGGATGCGGAATGTGCCGGCGCCGATGCTGCGTTCGGCCGTCACATATTCGCGCTCGGCCAGCGATGTCGTCTCGGTATAAAGGACGCGGGCGATCTGCACCCAGTTCACCATGGAAATGACGATCACCACGATCCACAGGCTGGGGCGGAAAATCGCCGCCAGGACGATCGCCAGAAGCAGCGAGGGGAAGGCCATCATCAGATCGGTGAAACGCATCAGGGCGGCACCGAACCAGCCCCGCAGAAAGCCGGCGGTCACCCCGATCATGGCGCCGATGCCAATGGCGATGCCATTGGCAAGGATACCGATGATGAGCGAGGCGCGGGCGCCGTAGATCAGGCGGGAGAGCAGGTCGCGGCCGAGCAGATCGGTGCCGAGCCAGAAATGGCTGCTGGGCGCGAGGGGTTCGCCTATGTCGGTGAGGCCGTCGGCCAACTGATCTTCAGGAGAATAAGGCGCCAGCCAGGGCGCAAAAATCGCGGCCAGCATGATGACGGCAATAATCAATAACCCAAACAGCGCCAATTTGCGCTTCAGCAATTCCCTGAGGATGTGCATGTAATGTCCGTACCCCCGCGAAAGCCGGGCTGCCGGGAGGGCGCCAAGCGATCACGACCCATAGCAATTGATACCAAGCCACACGGGATGGGTGACGGGCGACCGGTATATCGATGATCGAGCGGCAGCATAAAAGCAATTGTAGCCGGTATCAACGTGACTCGACACGAAACGGTATTATTCCACAACCGGACAGGTCGGCATGGCCTGACGCCGGCCATCGCCGCCTCGTCGATCGGCATGCCGATGGCGGCGCCACACGGCCCGAGCGCGGGCGGCCGGCGCCGTGGCTGTAGGTATGTTCTGTCGCTGGATCGTTGACGCTAGCGGGCGTTGGGGAGGCGCACCGGCCGCATCAGGAAGGCCGGCATATGATCGCCGAAGGCGAGAACCGGACGGTCATCGTCATGGTCCCGGTGATGTTCGCGGCCGGAAGCGCGGCGTTCGTGCCGGTTTTGCTGACGCACCGGCTCCAGAGGCACCGGCTTGGCCGGCGGCGTGACGGCGGCAGCCGTGGTCGATGCCAGCTGCTCGTGACGGTGCAAGGCGCCGGGATGCGGAATGACGGCGTCGATGACCGCAGCTGCCGCATTGCCCTGGCCGCCAGCCTCCGCCTCGGGGCGTCGCTTGCCCCGGCGGCGACGCGGCGCTTCGGTCTTTTCGCCGGCTGCGGCGGGGACGATGTCGGCAGAACCAGCTGCGGTCGCCGAAATTGCGGCAGACGGAATTGCGACAGATGGAGCGGCCTGCCGGTCGGTATCGCGGTCGCGCCGCGCAGGCGTGCGCTTGCGGTCATGCCTGCCGCGGCGGCGCTTGCCGTCGCCTTCTTCGAAAGGCAGCTGCTCGATACCTTCGATGGTCAGGGACGGAATTGCCTTGCCGATCAGCTTTTCGATCGCCGCGACATGCTTGCCGTCATCGGGTGTCGCCAGCATATAGGCCCGACCTTCGCGGCCGGCGCGGCCGGTGCGGCCAATGCGGTGGACATAGTCCTCCGCATGGATCGGCACGTCGAAATTGAAGACATGGCTGAGGCTGGAAATATCGATGCCGCGGGCGGCGACATCGCTGCAGACCATCAGGCCGGCGTCACCGCGCTTGAATTTCTCGAGCGTTTCCGTCCGCTTCGATTGCGGCATGTCGCCATGCAGCTGAACGGCGTTGAAACCATGCTTGGTCAGCGAGCGATAGAGGATATCGACATCGCGTTTGCGATTGCAGAAGACCAGCGCGTTGGTGACCGTTTCGGCCCGGATCAGCCGGCGCAGCGCCTCGCGCTTGTCCATTTCATCGACGATCGCCATGCCCTGGATGACCGTGGCCGCGGTGGTCGCCGGCGGCGCCACGGTGATTTCCTTCGGATTCATCAGGAAGGCATCGGCCAGGCGGCGGATTTCCGGCGCCATGGTGGCCGAGAAGAACAGGGTCTGGCGCAGCTTCGGGATCAGGCTGACGATCTTTTCGACATCCGGGATGAAGCCCATGTCCAGCATGCGGTCGGCTTCGTCGATCACCAGGATCTTGACGTCGCTCATCAGGATCTTGCCGCGCTCATAGAGGTCGAGCAGTCGGCCCGGCGTGGCGATCAGCACGTCGACGCCCCGGTCGAGCTTCTTTTCCTGGTCGGCAAAGCTCTCGCCGCCGATCAGCAGCGCCATCGTCAGGTTGATATGCTTGCCGTATTTTTCGAAGTTTTCCGCCACCTGGGCCGCCAGTTCGCGGGTCGGCTCGATGATGAGCGATCGCGGCATGCGGGCCTTGGCTCGGCCGTTATGCAGGATTTCCAGCATCGGCAGGGTGAAGGAGGCCGTCTTGCCGGTACCGGTCTGGGCACAGCCCAGCACATCGCGGTTCATCAGGACGAAAGGGATCGCCTGAGCTTGGATGGGTGTCGGGACGGTGTAGCCGGCTTCGGAGATCGCCTGCAGGATTTCGGGGCTGAGCCCCAGCTCTTCAAATGTCATGTCGCTCGAAATGGGCGCCGTGGCGGGCCTGATCGGCAGGCCGTCCGAAGCAGCTGGACCCATCGGACTGCTTCCAAAAAACGGCGGAACTATAGGGAATGTGCGGCTTTTGTCAATCAAACCCCGGCGATATAAGCTGCCTGACGCTACCGAACGTTGAGGGGGTGCCATGCTAATTGAGCATGCCGGGTCACAATTGGTCCTGATCGATGTGCAGGAAAAACTCCTCCCGGCCATGGCTGACCCGGGCGGCGTCACGCGTCAAATTGCCATTTTATTGGCTGCAGCGCGCGCTATGAAGGTGCCGGTGATCGCTTCCGAGCAATATCCGGCGGGGCTGGGGCGGACGGTCCAGGAGATCGGCGGCCAATTGCAGCCTGGGGAGATCGTGGAAAAGACGGAATTCTCCTGCTATGCCAATCCTAAACTGCGTTTACGCCTCGATACGGGACCGACCCAGTTGGTGCTCGCCGGCGTCGAGGCGCATGTCTGCGTCTTACAGACGGCGCTTGATCTGCTCGATGCCGGTCGCCGGGTCTTCATCGTCGCTGATGCAACCTCCTCCCGGCGGGCGGAAAGCAAGTCAATCGCGTTACAGCGCCTCGCTGCGGCAGGGGCGGTGATTGTTACAGCCGAGATGGTCCTGTTCGAATGGCTGAGGCAGTCTGACCGTCCGGAGTTCAAAACGCTCAGCCGCCTCATCCGCTAGCCGCCCGCCCGTCAGCACGTTGGCGGCCTTCAGCAGGGACTGAACATGCAGCCGTTGTCGGAGTCGTTCTGCGGCAGGGGGAACAACTGGGTTGCCACCATGCGCAGGAATTGCCGCAGCCGGGGGTCGTCAGGCCCCGAAATATCGTCTACCGAGCCCTGCAGGAAGGTCATCGTATCGAAACCGCGGCAATAGGCGGCGGAAATGGTGATCTTGCTACCTGCGCTGTGGCCGGGGGCGCTGCCTTTCTCGCCGGTTTCGCCGCAAATGTAATTGCCGTTGGTGGGCTGACCGTTGAAGATCATGCGGATCCGATAGGCGCTGGCTTCCGAGGGCGAAAAGCCGGCCGGCTGGATGGCCGTATTGACGATCTTGTTGAAATCGTCCTGCGGAATGGGGAAGGGATTGCCGGTGATGTCCGCTTTCAAGGAGCTATTATAGGGCGCCCAATGGTCCTGCAGGGCGTCATAGGGCGATTCGACATGCAGATAATCGATGCGGCCCGGTGTACAGGCGGCCAGCAGGCCGGCAAAGGAAAAGGTGGCAAAAACGCGAGCATGAGAAAGAGCGCGGGTGAACATGATCGAACTCCGATGATTTCCCTTCGCCGATCGGAAACGGGGCCGATCGGCGAAGGGCCAAGCGGCAACGGGCCAAACGGCAGGGCCGAGGCGAGCTAGCTCTACTAAAGATGATACGCCGCAGGGTAGAACTCAAGACGGCTGATCGTCGCCTCCGCCACATCATCATCCTGGCATTGCAAGAGAATCCGGCCTGACATGACTGTTCATCTACAGAAGTTATGCGTTGGCATCAGTACCATTCAGGAACTGGTGCAATATCGTGACGACCTCGCAAAGCGGTTGAAGAAGAATGGCCGGCCATTGGAGGACCAGCACTGGACACGGCATCGGCCGAAGCGGGATGAAGAGATCCTCGACGGCGGCTCGCTGTTCTGGATCATCAAGGGCTCGATTTGCGTCCGTCAGCGCATCTTGCGGCTGGAGGATGTCGAGGATGAGGCGGGCAAGCCTTATTGCGCCATCGTCTACGATCCGACGGTGATCTTGACCGAGCCGCGGCCGCGGCGCGCCTTCCAAGGATGGCGCTATTTGGAAGCGGCCGATGCGCCGCCGGATTTGCCCGATCAAAAGTCGGCGCTGCGCCGCGCCGCGGATGCTGCGGAAATGCCAGAAGAGATGGCACGGGAGCTGCGAGTGCTGGGATTGCTCTGACGCCGGCCGGTTTTCGTCTCGTCGATTGCTACAGCCGGCAATGCGGCCGCGACGTCGGCGCGGCGATTCGGGGGTTCCGGGCTGCTGATACTGCGCCGCAGCATGGCTGGAATGGCAATACGCTGGCACGCAGAGTGATATGGCAAGCACGCCTCAGTGTGCCTGTGAGCGGTGGCGACGGATGAGTCGCGGTGCGATCGATGCGAGAGAGGGACGGAAAAGTCGCGGATTCCGGGGCTTTATTAAAAAAGTAGGGGCAGCCGATTTTTTCTTCTGGACAGTTCTGATCGACTCGCCTAAAACCCGCCCCACCAGACGACGCCGAACTGAAACGAACGGCGGCGGCGGGATGCGGAAGGCGATCAGCCGACCGCTCTGAGAGCGAAAAGCCTCACTGATCTAACAAGATCATTTCGAGTGCTTGTATCGCTGCTTCGGCATCGCTATATTGCGAGTTTGTGCCGGGCCGAATCAGGGTCCGGGGCGTCGCGTGTGCGGTGTCTGCTATTTGACAAGTTTATCGGAAGAGAAGGGATACGCGGGCGGCGGATCTTAGGCTGGGTTGATGCCTGGAATATGATCTTTGCCGAATGCGTGTCTTAGAACAGGCTGGTTCTGTTTTCTGGG
>Ga0255336_100255_pt1 | contig 107012 bp, 92 predicted proteins | sample MeOH1_35cm_T3_17_FD_189102 | JGI IMG/M metagenome (GOLD analysis project Ga0255336, IMG submission 189102) | Sandy soil microbial communities from University of British Columbia, Vancouver, Canada - MeOH1_35cm_T3_179 | ecosystem: Engineered > Artificial ecosystem > Sand microcosm > Unclassified ...
TGATCTCGCGCAGCTTTTCCAGGTAGCCCACCGGCGGCACCAGCACGCCGGCCGAGCCGGACAGCGGCTCGACGATCACGGCGGCGACGTTGGACGGGTCGTGCAGCGCCAGGATGCGCTCGAGATCCTCGGCCAGGTGCGCGCCCCATTGCGGCTGGCCCTTGGAGTAGGCCGCCTCGGCGATGTTGAGCGTGGCCGGCAGGTGATCCGCGCCGGGCATCAGGTTGCCGGAGAAGACCTTGCGGTTGCCGCCGATGCCGCCCACCGCCATGCCGCCGAAGCCCACGCCGTGGTAGCCGCGCTCGCGGCCGATGAAGCGCGTGCGCTGGCCCTCGCCGCGCGCGCGGTGGTAGGCCAGCGCGATCTTCAGCGCGGTGTCGACCGATTCCGAGCCCGAGTTGGTGAAGAAGATGCGGTCCAGGCCCGCGGGCATGATGCCGGCGAGCTTGGTGGCGGCTTCGAACGTGAGCGGGTGGCTCATCTGGAACGGCGGCGCGTAGTCCAGCGTCTGGATCTGGCGCGCCACGGCTTCGGTGATCTCGGTGCGGCAGTGGCCGGCGGCCACGCACCACAGGCCGGCGCAGCCGTCGAGCACCTGGCGGCCGTCATGGGTGGTGTAGTACATGCCGCTGGCCGAGGCCAGCAGGCGCGGCGCCGCCTTGTACTGGCGGTTGGCGGTAAACGGCATCCACAGGGCGTCGAGATCGGGGATCACGGTCTTGGCGGCATCCATACGTCCTCCTCAGGGGGTTCGGCTAGGGGCGCGGCGTGCGGGCCGCGCCCGGGTTGTTCGGTCGGTTGTCCGGGGGCACTGCTGGTGAATGCGGCCACTGTAGCGGTACGGCCTGTCTTGAAGAATATACGGTCGGCAAAACCTCGCCTGACCGTACAGGTTCTAGTGCAACAACCGTACAGATCACGGCATGGCGCCGATGCCGACCAGCCCGGCCGATGGCGACGCGATTGCGCATTGCGTCATGGAAATCCGCGCCGGTGCGGGCATTGCGCGGCAGCGTGGCATCGAGGTGCCGCGAGGCCGTGCTTCCCGTTGGCCGGGCGGTGCGTTTAAACTGTACAGGTTCATTTCCATCGCGCGTGACGCATGCTCAACCTGGAACTCGTGCGCGGCCGCCGCAGCGGCGACACCCTGACCGAACAGATCGTGGCCGGCATCGCCAGCCTGGTCGACCGCCGCGTGCTGCGCGCCGGCGTGGCGCTGCCTTCGGTGCGGCGCTTCGCCCAGCAGCATGGCATCAGCACCTTCACCGTGGCCGAGGCCTACGGCCGCCTGACCGCGCTGGGCTACCTGAGCGCGCGCGTGGGCTCGGGCTACACGGTGGCGCACCGCCACGCGCCCGCCGGACAGGTGCCGGCGGCACGCTGGGAAGCGCCCGGGCTCAACGCCGCCTGGCTGCTGTCGGACGTGTTCGCCGACCACTCGGTGCCGATCAAGGCCGGCGCGGGCTGGCTGCCCGGCGACTGGCTCAACGAGGAAGGGCTGCACCAGGCCATGCGCGCGGCCGCGCGCGTGCCGGCCGCGCAGGTGTCGGGCTACGGCCACCCCTACGGCTTCGCCGCGCTGCGCGAGCATATCGCCGCCGGCCTGAGCCAGTACGGCATGCCGGTGCAGGCCCAGCAGGTGGTGCTCACGCAGGGCGCCACCCAGGCGCTGGACCTGGTGGTACGCACGCTGCTGCGCCCCGGCGACACGGTGCTGGTGGAGGACCCCTGCTACTGCAACCTGCTGCAGATCCTGCGCCTGGCCGGGCTGCGGGTGGTGGGCGTGCGCCGCACCGCGGCCGGGCTGGACACCGACGCGCTCGACCACGCCATCCGCACCCACGCGCCGCGCGCGCTGTTCGTCAACACGGTGCTGCAGAACCCGACCGGCGGCACGCTCACCAGCATGAACGCGCACCGCGTGCTGCAGCTGGCCGAGCAATACCGGCTGCTGGTGGTGGAAGACGACATCTACCGCGAGCTGGCGCCGGCCGGCTCGCCGATGCTGGCGGCAATGGACGGGCTGTCGCACGTGATCTACGTGAACGGCTTCTCCAAGACCATCGCGCCCTCGCTGCGGGTGGGCTACCTCGCGGCCAGCCCGGAACTGGCCAAGGCGCTGGCGCGCACCAAGATGGCGGTGGGGCTGACCTCGTCGGAAGTGACCGAGCGGCTGGTGTACTCGGTGCTGGCCAGCGGCCACTACGGCCGCCACGTGGCGGCGCTGGCCGAGCGGCTGCGCGGCCAGCAGGACCGCATCACGGAGAAGATGGAGGCGCACGGGCTGGAAGTGCTGCTGCGCCCGGAAGGCGGGATGTTCGCCTGGGCGCGCGTGCGGCCGGAGGACAGCGGGAAGAACGGGGCAAGCGGAGAAAGAGAAGGAAGCGACGGCGAGGCCGCGCGCTCCGGCAACCGGCTGGCCACGCTGGCGCTGGAGCACGGCATCTGGCTCGCGCCGGGATCGTATTTCGTGCCGGACGAGGGCGATTCGCCGTGGATCCGCTTCAACGTGGCCACCAGCGACGCGCCGGCGCTGTGGCGCTTCTTCGATTCGCTGCGCGGCGGGCAGGACCGCGCCGCGCCGGCGGAAAGCCCGGCGCGCGGCGCGCGTGGCGCGCGCCCGGGGCTGGCGCGGCTGGCCTGATGGGCGCCGGGCGTCAGGCCCGGCGGCTCGCCTCAGAAGCGATAACGCACGTAGCCGGTGTAGAAGCCGCTGCCCGGATTGGGCTGCTTGATGCCGGCGTTGGAGACGTGCTGGTAGCGGAAGCCGGCCTCATAGGCGGTCTTCGGGCCGAAGGCCACGCCCAGGCCCAGCATGTCCGAGAACTGGAACAGGCTGCCCGAACGGTGCTCTTCCGAGGTGTACTTGCTGCTCAGCATGCGCACGCCGACCGCGGCTTCGAGGAACGGCACCCAGGCGCCGCCGCGCTTTTCCAGGCGCCACACCGGCGTGAAGCCGAATTCGGTCAGGTTGTGGTGGTTGGTGCCGCTCAGGGTGTTCCACTCGGCGACTTCGGCTTCCCACTGCAGCTTGAACTGCCAGCCCTGCGGGTTGCCCCAGGCAAAGCCGGAATCCCAGTTGACGCCGACTTCGTACTTGTTGATGTTGTGGCCGGGATCGCGGCCGACGGCCACGTGGACCGCGGGATCGGCGTGCGCGGCAGCGCAGGCGCCCAGAGCAGCGACGGCGCCGAGCGCCTTGAATTGCGATGCGAACCGGCGGGCAAGGCCGGCCTTCTTCTTCTGATTGGTCATGTGCAAGGTGGTGGTGAAACCGCGAGAATGGCAAGTCCTGGCGAAAACCTTGCCACCTCCGCGCGGCAAGGCCGACCACCCGTACTCAGGACCAGAGGCGCTCCATCACCCAGCCCGCGGTCACGGCGATCGCAAGCCAGGTGCCGATGCATCCGGCAATAAAACGGTAAGTCATGGTCAAGTTCCGCAACAGACGCCTGGACTCCCAGGCGAACAATCGCGAAATTATACATCCATTCATGAATGTATGTTGAGCCGGTCGACCACTTCGGCCAGGACGTGTCGTACTGGTGGGCGATTATGCACCTCCGGGCCCCATCGTGCTCGGCATGACTGCGGGTTGTTGCCGCGCTGCGTCATCCGCGCCCGGTGGCTCCGCCGCCGCGCATCACGGCGGCGAACTCGGCCGGCGGCAGCGGCCGGCCGAGCAGGAAACCCTGCGCCGCGTCGCAGCCCTCGTCAGCCAGCAGGCGCTGCTGGGCCTCGTTCTCCACGCCCTCGGCGAGGCTGCGCAGGCCCAGCGAGCGCGCCAGCGCGATCACCCCGCGCATCACCGCCAGCGCCTCGGGCGCGCGGCCCAGCGCGGCGACGAACGATTTGTCGACCTTGAGCGTGTCGACCGGCAGGCGCGTCAGGTAGGCCAGGCTGGAGTAGCCCGAGCCGAAGTCGTCCAGCGAGGCGCTGATGCCGGCCCGCTTGAGCTCGCCCAGCGCCGCGGCGGCGTTGTCGAGGTCGGTCATCAGCGCGTTCTCGGTGACTTCCACGTCGAGCAGCGCGCACGGCACCCGGTGCTCGCTCGCCAGCCCGGTCAGGACCCCGGCCAGCCCCGGCATCACCAGTTGCCGGGCCGACAGGTTGAGCGAGATCTTGGGCACCGGCAGGCCCTCGCGGCGCCAGCCGGCGATCTGGCCGCACACGGCGCGCATCACCCACATGCCGACCGCGGCCTCGAGCGGCGACTCGAGCACCACGTCGAGGAAGGCGCCCGGCAGCAGCAGCCCGTGCACCGGGTGCTGCCAGCGCAGCAGCGCCTCGGCGCCCACCAGGCGCGCGTCCGGCAGCGACCATTGCGGCTGGAAGTGCAGCACGAGCTGGTCGTCGGCCAGCGCCGCCAGCAGGTCGGCGCGCAGCTGCAGGCGCTGGCGCATGCCGTGCGCGAGATCGCGGTGGAAGGTGCGGAACTGGAAGCGGCCCGCGCCCTTGGCAGCGTACATGGCGGCGTCGGCGTGGTTGAGCAGCGTGTCGGCGCCGCTGCCGGCCTCGGGCCATTGCGCGATGCCCACGCTGGCGCCCAGCAGCACCGTGTGGCCCTCGACCTGGAACGGATGCGAGACGCCGGCCAGGATGGTGCCGGCGAAGCGCTCGGCCTGGCCGGCATGGGCGCAGCGCAGCACGAAGACGAACTCGTCGCCGCCCACGCGCGCGACGAAGGCGTCGGGACCGAGCAGCGCCAGGAAGCGCTCGGCCACTTCGCGCAGCAGGGCGTCGCCGGCGGCGTGGCCGAACGCATCGTTCACTTCCTTGAAGCGGTCCAGGTCGACGAACAGCACGGCCACGCCGTCGCGCGCGCCGTCGCTGCCGTCATTGCTACCGTCATCGCTGCCGTCGCCGCCATCGTCGCTGCCGCCCGCCGCGGCGACGCGCGCCGCGGCCGCCTCGGCCACCGCGTCAGCCAGCACCTGCGTGCAGCGGCGGCGGTTGGGCAGGCCGGTCAGGTAATCGTGGCCGGCGTGGTATTCGAGCTGCGCGGACTGCTCGCGCTCGCTGCTGACGTCGCGGAACAGGATGGCCAGCCCGCCGGCGTGCGGGAACACGCGCGCCTCCAGCCAGCAGGCCAGCGGCGCATGGAACGCGGTGCTGGTGCGGGGCTCGCCGCTGGCGGCGGCCTCGACGCCGGCCTGGTAGCTGGGCGAGCCGTCCAGCTCGGGGCAGCAGTCGCGGATGGCGCGGCCCAGCAGTTCGGCGCGGCTGCGCCTGAACAGGCGCTCGGCGGGCCGGTTGACGTAGGTGAAGCGCCAGTCGTGGTCGAACGCGACGACGGCATCGGCGATGCTGTCGAGCAGCAGGTCCGGCTGCCCGGCGGCGGCGGCCACGCCCGCCGCCGCGCTCGCGTCTGCGGGCGCGGCGAACGTGGCGGGAGGTGACGGGATCGGTGCGCGCGGCGGGGTGTCGTCCATAGGGGAGAGAAGTGCCGGGCTGCCGCGCGTCCCGGACCGGGACACGACGGCAAATGGCAGGCATGGCGCGCATTTTATCCCCGAACACCGCGCTTTGTGCCCTCATTGCGCGATAAAGCGCGGGCCGTGGCGCGCATGCACGCGCGGGCTACCCCCCGTCATCCCCACTCGCGCCGGGCGGCGCAATGCGTCTGCGTGCAGCGCGATGTGCCTCGATGCGGCTCAGTGTGGCTCAGTGCGCGGCCAGCAGGAACGGCAGCGTCTCTTCCAGCAGCAGCTCGGGCGCTTCCTCGGCGATGTAGTGGCCGCACGGCAGGCTCTTGCCGCGCACGTCGCGCGCCACCTTGCGCCACTCGTCCAGCGGCGCGAAGCAGCGGCCCACCGCGCCCTGCTCGCCCCACAGCGCGAGCATCCCGCACTCGACCTTGCGCCCGGCGGCGAGATCGGCGCGGTCGTGCTCGAGGTCGATCGAAGCGCTCGCGCGATAGTCCTCGCACAGGCCGTGCGCGGCGCCGGGCAGCCTGAGGCAGCGCAGGTATTCGGCCATCGCCGCGTCCGTGAACGGCGCCAGGCCGGCGCTGCGCGCGCCCATCGTGCTGCGCAGGTAGAGCGCCGGGTCGGCCTCGATCAGCGTCTCGGGGAACGGCGCCGGGCGGATCAGGAAGAACCAGTGCCAGTACGCGGTGGCGAACTGCAGGCTGGTCTGCTCGTACATCGCCAGCGTGGGCGCGATGTCCAGCGTCACCAGCCGCCGCACCGCGCCGGGATGGTCGAGCGCCATGCGGTGCGCCACGCGCGCGCCGCGGTCGTGCGCCATCACCAGGAAGCGCTCGAAGCCGAGCGCGTGCATGAGCGCGACCTGGTCCTGCGCCATGACGCGCTTGCTGTAGTTGGCGTGGTCCGGCAGGCCGGCGGGCTTGCCGCTGTCGCCGTAGCCGCGCAGGTCGGTGGCGACCACGGTGAAGTGGCGCGTCAGCGCGGCGGCCACCTTGTGCCAGATCACGTGGGTCTGCGGATGGCCGTGCAGCAGCAGCAGGGCCGGGCCCTGCCCGCCCACCACGGCGTGGATCTCGACGTCGCCGCAGGGCACGCGGCGCGGGGTGAAGCCTTCGAACACGATCGGTCCTCCTGAATGCGGCCGCGCCTAGGCGGACAGCCGCGCCATCGTCCGGGCCGCGACATCCCGCAGCCACGGCTGCGCATTGTGATGGCGCCGCGCGAATTCCGCTATGCGCGCATGCTGCGCCAGCGTGGCGCCGATCATGTCCAGGCCCTGGCGGAACATCAGGCGGTGGCGCTCGGCCAGCGCGAAGCCGAAGCACAGCGCGCCGGCGCGCACGGTCATGGCGGCCAGGTCGATCTCGATGCGCGCGGGCGCGGGCGCCGACACCGCGGCCATCAGCGCGTCCACCTCGGACTGCGGCAGCATCACCAGCAGCAGGCGGTTGTTGATGGCGTTGGAGTAGAAGATCTCGCCGAAGCTCGGCGCGATCACCGCGCGGATGCCGAACTGCTGCAGCCCCCACACCGCGTGCTCGCGGCTGGAGCCGCAGCCGAAGTTGGGCCCGGCCACCAGCACGCCGGCGCCCTGGTACTGCGGCTGGTTGAGCACGAAGTCCGGGCGCGGCGCGCCGTCGGCGTCGAAGCGCATGTCGTACAGCAGCCCGCGGTCCAGCCCGGCCTTGTCGATGATGCGCAGGAACTGCTTGGGCATGATCTGGTCGGTGTCGAGGTTGCCCACCGGCAGCGGCGCGCCGGTGGCGGCGATCAGGTCGTGTCCGGCCTGGCTTGCGCCGTGTCCGGTCTGGCTTTCGGTGCGGATTTCGCTACGGTTGTCAGGCATCGGTCTGCTCCAGGCGGCGCACGTCGGTGATGCAGCCGGTCAGGGCCGCGGCGGCGGCCATCGCGGGACTCATCAGGTGGGTGCGCCCGGCGCGCCCCTGGCGTCCCTCGAAATTGCGGTTGGTGGTGGAGGCGCAGCGCTCGCCGGGCGCCAGCACGTCGTCGTTCATGGCCAGGCACATCGAGCAGCCCGGCTTGCGCCACTCGAAGCCGGCGTCGCGCAGCACCTGCGCGATGCCCTCTTCCTCGGCCTGGGCGCGCACCGCGCCCGAGCCCGGCACCACCATCGCGCGCACGCCCTCGGCCACGCGGCGTCCGCGCACGATGCCGGCCACCGCGCGCAGGTCTTCGATGCGGCCGTTGGTGCACGAGCCGATGAACACGCGCTGCACCGGCAGCCCTTCGAGCGTGGCGCCGGCCTCCAGACCGATGTAGTCGAGCGCGCGCGCCGCGGCGCTGCGCGCCACGTCGTCGGCGGCGTCCGCGGGCAGCGGCACGCGCGCGTCGATGGCGATGGCCTGGTCGGGGCTGGTGCCCCAGCTGACGTAGGGCGCGACGTGGCTGGCGTCGAACGCGAGCTCGCTGTCGAAGCGCGCATCGGCGTCGGAGTGCAGCTCGCGCCAGCAGGCCAGCGCGCGCTCGCGCAGCTCGCCGGCGATATCCGGCGCGCGCGCCAGCACGTAGTCGACGGTGCGCGCGTCGGGGGCGATCAGCGCGCCGCGCGCGCCGGCTTCCACCGTCATGTTGCACAGGGTCATGCGCGCCTCCACGGACAGCGCGCCGATGGCGCTGCCGCAGAACTCCACCACGTAGCCGCGCGCGCCCTGCGCGCCGATGCGGCTGATGACGTGCAGGATCAGGTCCTTGGCGGTGGCGCCGCGCGGCAGCGTGCCGTCCACGCGGATGCGCATGTCCCGCGCCACGCGGTACACCAGCGTCTGCGTGGCCAGCACGTGCTCCACCTCCGAGGTGCCGATGCCGAAGCCGAGCGCGCCCAGCGCGCCGTAGGTGGTGGTATGGCTGTCGCCGCACAGCACCACCATGCCCGGGCGGATCATGCCGTGCTCGGGCGCGATCACGTGCTCGATGCCCTGCAGCGCGTCGTCGGTGTCGAACAGCGCGATGCCGTGCCGCTCGCAGTTGCGCTTGAGGTTGCGCGCCTGCAAGGCGGAGGCCGGGTCCTGGATGCGGCGCGGACTTTCCGCGTGGGTGGGGATGATGTGGTCCACCACCGCCACCTGCTGGCCCGGCGCGGGCACCGCGCGCCCGTGCTCGGCCAGCCCGGCGAACGCCTGCGGGCTGGTGTATTCGTTCATCAGGTGCAGATCCGCGTAGAGCAGCACGTGGTCGGCGTCGAGCGCCGCCACGGTGTGCGAATCCACCAGCTTGCGGTAAAAGGTACGGCCTGGCATGAGACTTGTGCTTGTGGGTGCTTGTTTGTGGGTAGCCGGCCGGCGGCGGTGGCCGCCGCGCGGCATGGCTATTCCGGCGTGATGCCGGCCTGCTTGATCTGCGCGGCCCAGCGCAGGGTTTCCTTGTGCAGCATGGCGTCGGCCTGGGCCGGACTCATGGTGAGCGGCTCGAAGCCTTCCTTGAGCAGGCGCGCCTTCATCTCCGGCGTGGACAGCGCCTGGTTCAGCGTGCGGTTGAGCGTGGCGATGACGTCCTTGGGCGTGCCGGCCGGCGCGCTGACGATGAACCAGGTCTCGAACGTGTAGTTGGGCAGGCCCGCCTCGGCGACGGTCGGCACGCCCGGCATCAGCGGCGAGCGCTTGGGCCCGGTCACCGCCAGCGCGCGCAGCTTGCCGGCCTGCACCTGCTGCTGCGCGGCCGACAGCACCGGGAAGCTGATCTGCACCTGGCCGGCGATGGTGTCGAGCATGGCCGGGCCGCCGCCCTTGTAGGGCACGTGCAGGATGTTGGCGCCGGACTCGGACTTGAACAGCTCCGCCGCCATGTGGAGGGTGCTGCCGGTGCCGGCCGAGCCGAAGCTCAGCTTGCCGGGCTCGCTCTTGGCCAGCGCGATCAGCTGCTTCACGTCCTTGGCCGGCAGGCTGTTGGTGACCACCAGCACATGCTGCGAGGTGCCCATCGTGCCGACCGACATCAGGTCGCGCTCGGTGTCGAATGGCAACCTGGCGAACAGCGAAGGATTGACCGCCAGCGCCACGTTGTTGATGGCCAGCGTGTAGCCGTCCGGCCTGGCCTTGGCGGCCTGGTCCATGCCGATGTTGCCGGAGGCGCCGGCGCGGTTGTCCGCCACCACCGGCTGGCCGAGCTGGCGGCCCCACGCTTCGGTGATCAGGCGCGCGGCGATGTCCACGCTGCCGCCCGGCGCGAACGGCACGATCAGGCGGATCGGGCGCGCCGGGAAGGTCTCGGCGGCGCCGGCGGGCGCCAGCGCGGCGCACAGGGCGAGCGCGCCAAGCGCGGCAGCCGGGGCCCGGCGCACGCGGCGGGCCAGGGTGGTCAACGCGCGGGTCGCGGTAAAGCGGGTCATGGTGGGTCTCCTTGGTCCGGCGGCTTGGAAACGGGACCGCTTCCGCCGCGCTGTTTTATGGAGATGCCAGTGTAACCATTGAACGCGCCGCTATAATTTCATCCACAGACTTTCATTCGGTCCTTCAGTTCACCAATTCCCGTTTGGATACCTTCTCCGACCTCGCCTTCTTCGTCACCCTGGTCAAGCGCGGCAGCCTGGCCGGCGCGGCGCAGCAGTTCGGCATCACGCCGTCGGCCGCCAGCAAGCGGCTGGCCGCGCTGGAGGCGCGCCTGGGCGTGCGCCTGCTCCACCGCACCACGCGGCGCCTGAGCGTGACGCAGGAGGGCGAGGCCTACCTGGAACAGGGCGCGCGCATCCTGGCCGAGCTGGAGGAGCTGGAGCAGGGCCTGGGCGGCAGCCGCGTGGCGCCGCGCGGGCTGCTGCGCGTCAATGCCACGCTCGGCTTCGGCCGGCGCCACGTGGCGCCGGCGGTGGGCGCCTTCCTGCTGGCCTGCCCGGAAGTGGAGGTGCAGCTCGAGCTGACCGACCGGCCGCTCAACCTGGCCGAGGCCGGCTTCGACGTGGGCATCCGCGTGGGCGGCCTGCCCGACGCCCGCCTGACCGCGCGCCCGCTCGCCCACAACCGCCGCCTGCTGTGCGCCGCGCCGCGCTACCTGGCCAGCCACGGCGAGCCGGCCTCGCCGCGCGAGCTGCAGCGGCACCGCTGCATCGTGCTGCGCGAGAGCGACGCCACCTACGGCACCTGGCACCTGCGCTCGGCCAGCCGCCAGGAGACCGTCAAGGTGCGCGGCCCGGCCAGCACCAACGACGGCGAGGTCGCGCTCGGCTGGGCCCTGCAGGGCCACGGCATCCTGATGCGCTCGGAATGGGAAGTGGCGCCGATGCTGCGCTCGGGCCGGCTGCGCCAGGTGCTGGCGGAGTGGTCGACGCCGCCGGCGGACGTGTCCGCCGTGTTCCTCACGCGCGACCATCTCACCGCCAAGGTGCGCGCCTTCGTCGACTACCTGGCGCGGCATTTCGCCGCACACCGCGCGCCGGACGCGCCTTACAGCGGCTGGTAGCGGCTGGCAGCGTCGGCTGGCGGCTGGCGGCAACGGCCGGCGGACTCAGCGCAGCAGCACGATGGCCATGCCGGCCAGCCCGCAGCCCAGGATCACCGGGATCACGCCGGCCTTGAAGCGGAACAGCGCCACCGCCGCGGCCAGCCCGATCAGCGCCGAGGGCCAGTCGAAGCGGCCTTGCAGCCCGGCCGGCCACAGCACGTGATAGGCGAAGAACACCGCCAGGTTGACGATCACGCCGACCACCGCCGCCGTGATGGCGGTCAGCGGCGCGGTGAACTTCAGGTTGCCGTGCGTGCTTTCCACGAACGGGCCGCCCAGCAGAATGAACAGGAAGGACGGCAGGAAGGTGAAGAACGTCACCACCGCGGCCGCCGCCACCGCCGAGGCCACCAGCGCGTGGGCGCCGAACACGGCGTGGGTCCAGCCGCCGACGAAACCGACGAAGGCCACCACCATGATGAGCGGGCCCGGCGTGGTCTCGCCCAGCGCCAGCCCGTCGATCATCTGCGGCGCGGTCAGCCAGTGGAAATGCGCCACCGCGCCCTGGTAGACATAGGGCAGCACCGCGTAGGCGCCGCCGAAGGTCATCAGCGCGGCCTTGGTGAAGAACCAGCCCATCTGCGTGAGCGTGCCCTGCCAGCCGTAGCGCCACGCCAGCGCGCCCAGCGCCAGCGCCCACACCGCCAGGAACACCGCCAGCACGCGCGCGAAGCGCCGCCACGAGAACAGCGCGTGCGCGGGCGTGGGCGTGTGGTCGTCGATCAGCGCCGGGCCGTGCCCGGCCTTGCCGGCGCCATGCCCGCCGCCGCCGGCGAAGCGCTGCGGCGCGATGCGCCCGCCCACGTGGCCGGCCACGGCAGCGGCCACCACGATGGCCGGGAACGGCAGCCCGAGCGCGAAGATCGCCACGAACGACGCCGCCGCGATGGCCCACAGCCAGCCGTTCCGGAGCGTGCGCGAGCCGATGCGCCACGCCGCCGACACCACGATGGCCGTCACCGCCGGCTTGATGCCGTACAGCACGCCGGCCACCGCCGGCACCTCGCCGAAGCGCAGGTAGATCCACGACAGCAGCATCAGGATCAGCAGCGAAGGCAGCACGAACAGCCCGCCCGCGATCACCCCGCCCCAGGTGCGATGCATCAGCCAGCCGATGTAGGTGGCCAGCTGCTGCGCCTCGGGGCCGGGCAGCACCATGCAGTAGTTGAGCGCGTGCAGGAAACGGCTCTCGGAGATCCAGCGGCGCCGCTCGACCAGGTCCTCGTGCATGATGGCGATCTGCCCGGCCGGGCCGCCGAAGCTGATGAAGCCCAGCTTGAGCCAGTACCAGAACGCCTGGCGCAGCGGGATCGGCGCCGGGGCGGCCGCGGAAGTCAGGGTGGAGGCATGCATCGTCTGTGGCGCTGTCTTGTAGGGTGTCTTGTGGGTTATCTTGTGCCTTGCCTGCGGCGGGCAGCGCGCCAACAATAGCAGAGACGCGTGACAGCCCGCGCCGGCGCGCCTGCCCATGCTGCCGGCAGGGACGAATCGCCCCGGTGGCGCCGCGCGCTGTTACGCTTGCGCCCGACGATATTTCCAAGCTGCACAGGACCGCCATGCATACCCAGGATCTCTCCCGCTGGACCCACAGCCACGTCTTCGACACCGGCAACCGCGCCGCCGAGCGCGGCACCCGCCTGGTGATGCTGATCACCGCCGCCACCATGGTCGTCGAGATCGCCGCCGGCCTGTGGTTCAACTCGATGGCGCTGCTGGCCGACGGCTGGCACATGAGCTCGCACGCGCTGGCCATCGGCCTGACCGCGTTCGCCTACGCCGCGGCGCGCCGCTATGCCGGCGACCGGCGCTTCGCCTTCGGCGCGTGGAGGATCGAGGTGCTGGCCGGCTTCGCCAGCGCCATCTTCCTGCTCGGCGTGGCCGCGCTGATGGTGTACGGCTCGGTCGAGCGGCTGTTCAGCCCGCAGGCCATCCACTACCGCGAGGCGCTGGCCGTGACCATCGCCGGCCTGCTGGTCAACCTGGCGTGCGCGCTGATCCTGGGCGGCGCCCATCACGGACATGACCACGGGCATGACCACGGACACGAGCACGGCCACGATCACCACGGCCACCACGACCTGAACCTGCGCTCGGCCTACCTGCACGTGCTGGCCGACGCCGCCACCTCGGTGCTGGCGGTGCTGGCGCTGGCCGGCGGCTGGTGGCTCGGCCTGGGCTGGCTCGACCCGGTGATGGGCCTGGCCGGCGCCGCGCTGGTCGGCCACTGGGCGCTGGGCCTGCTGCGGCAGACCGGCACCGTGCTGCTGGACCGCGAGATGGACCACCCGGTGGTGGACGAGGTGCGCGAGGTGCTGGCCGGCTTCGACGACGGCCCCGAAGGCACGCGCGTGGCCGACCTGCACGTGTGGCGCGTGGGCAAGCAGAAGTTCGCCGTGATCGCCAGCCTGGTGACGCACGACGACGCGCTCACGCCGGCGCGCGTGAAGGAGGCGCTGTCCGTGCACGAGGAACTCGCGCACGTGACGGTGGAAATCCACCGCTGCGGGCACTAGGCGGCCTGCACCTCGCCGCACCGCACTGCATCGCGCCGCCGGCGCGGCCGGCCTAGGCCATGCCGCGCTGCGCCGCCGCCACCGCCGCGGTGCGCGTCTCCACGCCGAGCTTCTCGTAGATGTGCTCGAGATGCTTGTTGACCGTGCGCGGGCTCATGCCGAGGATCTCGGCGACGTCGCGGTTGGTCTTGCCGCGCGCCACCCACACCATCACCTCCGCCTCGCGCGGCGTCAGCTCGGTGGCAGAACCGGCCACACCGGCCACACCGGCCACGCCGCCCTCCCCGGCGGCCTGCGCGGCATAGGCCGCCAGCTCCACCACCGTCACGCCCGCGCTCACGCCGGTCAGCCGGCGCAGCTGCAGCGCGCCCAGGCGCGCGCACTGCGGGCCGGCGTCGTCGCGCAGCGACTCCAGCGCCGAGGCCAGCGGCGCCGGCAGCAATTGCCCCGGCGGCACCGCGGCCAGGCCTTGCGCGCGCAGCAGCGCCGCGGCGCTGTCGTTCATCCACATCAGTTGCCCGCCCGCGCCGGCGGCCAGCATCGGCACCGCGCTGCCCAGCACGGCCGCGCGCGCGCTGCGCGCCAGGCGCGCCTTGGCGGCGTGCGAGCGCACGCGCGCCACCACCTCGGCGATCGCCACCGGCTTGGTCACGTAGTCGCAGCCGCCGACCTCGAAGCCGCGCACGATGTGGCCGGTCTCGCCCAGGCCCGTCATGAAGATCACCGGCAGGTCGGCATGGCGGTCGACCAGCGCGGCGCAGGTGGCGAAGCCGTCCATGCCGGGCATGTCCACGTCGAGCAGCACCGCGTCGGGCTCGAAGAAGGCCAGCGCGGCAAGCGCGGCGTCGCCGCTGTGGGCGGCGTGCACGGCCATCGCCTCGCCGCCGAGCGCGCGCGCGATGAAGCCGCGCGCGTCGGCGTTGTCGTCCACCACCAGCACGCGGGTCTGCAGGTCAGGAGCGGGATTCATGGAGCGCCTCGCCTAGGGAATGGTTGAATGCGTCGGCATTGCTGCGCGCCAGCGCCAGCATGCGGGCGGCCCACGGCGCGCTGGCGTCGGCGCCTTCGGCCAGCTCCGCCAGTTGCGCCTCGAGCGCGCGCTGGCGCCCGGTGGCGCCGAGCAGCAGCAGCTCGCGCAGCAGGTCGGCGGGCGGCGCCCGGTGCGGCGCCGATGAAGCAGTGGCGGTGGCGGCCGCCAGCGCGCGCCGCACCACCTCGATCAGCTCGGCCTCGCGCACCGGCTTGCTGACGAAAGCGAAATAGCCGTGCGTGGCGCGCGCCTCCTCGGTGTTCTCGTGCGCGTTGGCGGACACGATCACCACCAGCGGCGGCTGCGGCAGCGCGCGCAGCATGCGGCACAGGTCCCAGCCCGAGGCGTCCGGCAGGTTGAGGTCGAGCAGCACCAGCTGCGGCTGCCAGCGCTGCACCGCCGGCAGCACCGCGGCGCCCTCGCCGGCCTCGCGCACGGCCAGGCCGAGCGGCGCCAGGAAGCCGAGCAGCACGGCGCGGTGCGCGGCGCGGTCGTCCACCACCAGCACGCGCGCGTTGGCCGGCAGCGGGCTGTCCGGCGCGGCGGCGCGGCGCGCCAGCGGCGCCGTCACCGCCGGCAGGTACAGCCGCACCGCGAACTCGCTGCCGGCGCCGGGCGCGCTGCGCACGCGAATCTCGCCGCCCATCAGGTCGGCCAGCAGCCGCACGATGGCCAGCCCCAGGCCGATGCCCTCGCGGTCGTCGTGGCCGCCGGCACGCTCGAACGGGTCGAAGATGCGCGCCTGGTCGGCCGCGTCGATGCCGGGGCCGGTGTCGCTCACCACGATGGTGGCCAGCTCGCGCTGGTGCCGCACCGACAGCGTGACGGCGCCCTGCTCGGTGAACTTGATGGCGTTGCTGACCAGGTTGATGACGATCTGGCGCAGCCGCTTGGGGTCGCCGTGCACGTGCGTGGGCAGCGCGCCCTCCACGCGGTAGTGGAACGCCAGCCCGCGCGCCGCGGCCAGCGGGCGGAACATGCGCACCAGTTCGTCGAACAGGCCCTCCAGCGCCACCGCTTCCTGCGCCAGGCGCAGCTTGCCGGCCTCGATGCGCGACAGCTCCAGCAGCCCGTCGACCAGGCTGGAGAGATGCTCGCCGGCGCGGCCGATGGTGCGCACGTCCTCGCGCAGCGCGCCCGGCAGCTGCGGCGCGCGCAGCAGCAGCTGCGAGTAGCCGAGGATGGAGTTCAGGCCGGCGCGCATCTCGTGGCTCATGCCGGTGATGAAGCGGCTCTTGGCGAGGTTGGCCTTCTCGGCGGCTTCCTTGGCGCCCTGCAGCAGCGCGTCGGTGTGGCGGTGCGCGTCGATTTCCTTCTGCAGCAGCATGTTCTGCCGCTCCGACTCTTCCTGCGCCACCGCGCGGCTCTCGTTGGCCAGCACCAGCCACCACGCCGCCACCGCGGCGAACAGCAGCAGCCCGGCGAAGATCTTGACGAACAGGCCGGTGCGCGGCTGCATGGCCGCGTACAGCGAGCCGGACAACTGCTCCTGCGTGTAGAGCAGCCACAGCAGCGTGCCGAACGCGAACACCATGCCCGCCAGCACCAGGCAGAACTGGCCGATGCGGCGCGCCATCACCGGCGGCGTGCCGGCCGGCAGCACGCGCGCCAGCGCCGTGGCGATCTGCTCCTGCGCGCTGGCGCCGGGCTTGCAGCGGTCGCCGCAGCGCGCGTCGAGCGTGCAGCACAGCGAGCAGATCGGGCCGCGGTAGGCCGGGCACGCGGCCACGTCCTCCACCTCGAACGGGTTGCGGCAGATCGTGCAGCGCACGCGCTTGTGGCGCGGGCCGAAATCCACCGGCACGCGCGCGATGTAGTAGCGGCTATGGGTGGCGAACGCGATCAGCGGCGGGAACGCGATGGCCAGCGCCAGCCCCACGCCGATCGAGGCCGGCCGCAGCGTTTCGCCGAACGCGCCCAGGTGCACCAGCATCGACAGCGCCGAGGCCAGCATCATGGCGCCGAAGCCGGCCGGGTTGATGTCGAACAGGTAGGCGCGGCGGAACTCGATGGTGCGCGGCGACAGCCCCAGCGGCTTGCTGATGACGAGGTCGCCGACGATGGCCCCGACCCACGCCACCGCGAGGTGCGCGTACAGCGCCAGCACCTGCTCGAGCGCCTCGAACACGCCCATCGCCATCAGCATCACCGCGATCAGCACGTTGAAGCCCAGCCACACCACGCGCCCCGGGTGGCTGTGCGTGAGCCGCGCGAACACGTTGGACCACGCCAGCGAGCCGGCGTAGGCGTTGGTGATGTTGATCTTGGTCTGCGACAGCAGCACGAACAGCCCGGTCAGCGCCACCGCCAGCCACGCCGGGCCGGCGCCGCCGAGCGCGCGCGCGAAGCCGGCCAGGTACATCTGCGTGGGCTCGAGCGCGTGCGAGATCGGCACCTCGGCCTGCAGCGCCACGAACGCGAGGAACGCGCCGCCCGCCATCTTGGCCGCGCCCAGCAGGATCCAGCCCGGGCCGGCGGCGATCAGCGCGCTCCACCAGCGCAGCCGGTTGCGCCGCGTCAGCTCGGGCATGAAACGCAGGAAGTCGACCTGCTCGCCGATCTGCGCGATCAGCGCGGCGGTCACGGTGGCGGCGGCGCCGAACGCATGCCACGAGAAACCGTCGCCCTCGGCCAGGCGGCCGTTGAACGAGAGGAAGTCGGCGTACAGGCCCGGCTCGCGCCACGCGATCGCCGCGTAGGGCAGCGCCAGCAGCAGCAGCCACAGCGGCTGCGTCCACAGCTGGAAGCGCGAGATCAGCGTCACGCCGTGCGTGACCAGCGGGATCACCACCAGCGCCGAGAGCAGGTAGCCGAACGAGCGCGGCAGCCCGAACAGCAGCTCGAACGCCTGCGCCATGATGGCCGCCTCGAGCGCGAAGAAGATGAAGGTGAAGCTGGCGTAGATCAGCGAGGTGACGGTCGAGCCCAGGTAGCCGAAGCCGGCGCCGCGCGCCAGCAGGTCCATGTCCAGGCCGTGGCGGGCGGCGTAGTAGGAGATCGGCAGGCCGGTCAGGAAGATCGCCAGGCTGACCACGCCGATGGCCCACATCGCGTTGGTGAAGCCGTAGCTGAGCGTGATGGCCGCGCCGATGGCTTCGAGCGCCAGGAAGGCCACTGCACCAAAAGCGGTATTGGCCACGCGGAAGGCGCTCCACTTGCGGAACGTCCTTGGTGCAAAACGCAGCGCGTAGTCCTCCAGGGTCTCGTCGGCAACCCAGCGGTTGTAGTCGCGCCGGATCTTGCTGATGCGCTGTACGGGCTGGCTGGCGGTGGGCATGGGGGTGGATGACTCCGGACGGTGCGGACGCGGGCCGGGCGTGGGCCGCGCTGCGCTGATGCAAGAGCTGTGCCGTGCCGGCGCCGCTGCCGAGCATGCGCAGGCGGGTACGTCGAATGACGTATGGAAGCGTGCGTTGCGCTGCACCATGATCCAGCCGCAGGGTCAATCACCGCCTTCCATCGCCATCCAACCACGCCTCCAAGGAGCGTCGATCATGCGTGACAAAGCAAAGAACGGGTCCCTCCCACCGCAGCAAACCGAAGACGGCGCCACCATCTCGCCGCAGCGCCGGCGCATGATGCAGGGCCTGGCCTCGCTGCCGGCGCTGTCGCTGGCGGGCCTGTCCGGCCTGAGCATGCAGGCGCGCGCGGCGGTGCCCACCGCGGTGGCCAACACCACCAAGCTGGCCGTCACCGATACCGAGGTCACGGTCGGCCAGCTCCATTCCGCCACCGGCACGATGGCCATCTCCGAGACCGGCTCGATCCAGGCCGAGCAGCTCGCCATCGACCAGATCAACGCGGCCGGCGGCATCCTCGGGCGCAAGATCAAGGTCATCAAGGAAGACGGCGCCTCCGACTGGCCGACCTTCGCCGAGAAATCCAAGAAGCTGCTGGTCAACGACCGCGTGGCGGCCGTGTTCGGCTGCTGGACCTCGGCCTCGCGCAAGGCCGTGCTGCCGATCTTCGAGAAGGAGAACGGCCTGCTCTACTACCCGACCTTCTACGAAGGGCTGGAGCAGTCCAAGAACGTCATCTACACCGGCCAGGAAGCCACCCAGCAGATCATCTGGGGCCTGGACTGGGCGGCCAAGCAGAAGAACGCCAAGAGCTTCTTCCTGATCGGCTCGGACTACATCTGGCCGCGCACCTCGAACAAGATCGCGCGCAAGCACATCGAGAACTTCCTCAAGCTCAAGGTGGTGGGCGAGGAGTACTACCCGCTGGGCCACACCAACTTCAACTCGCTCATCAACAAGATCAAGGTGGCCAAGCCGGACTGCATCTACGCCATCGTGGTGGGCGGCTCCAACGTGGCCTTCTACAAGCAGCTCAAGGCCGCCGGCATCACCGCCGACAAGCAGTTCCTGCTGACCATCTCCGTCACCGAGGACGAGGTGCTGGGCATCGGCGGCGAGAACATCGCCGGCTTCTACGCGGCCATGAAGTACTTCCAGTCGCTCGACAACCCCAACAACAAGGCCTTCGTGGAAGCCTTCAAGGCCAAGTACGGCGCCAAGTCGGTGATCGGCGACGTGACCCAGGCCGCCTACCTCGGCCCGTGGCTGTGGAAGGCCGCGGTGGAGAAGGCCGGCAGCTTCGACATCGACAAGGTGGTGGCCGCCTCGCCCGGCATCGAGCTGAAGACCGCGCCGGAAGGCTTCGTCAAGGTCGACCCCAACCACCACCTGTGGAGCAAGACGCGCGTGGGCCTGGCGCAGCTCGACGGACAGTTCAAGGTGGTGGCCGAGTCGCCGCAGCTGATCCCGCCGAATCCGTTTCCGAAGGGGTATCAGTAAAGCCTGGTTGGCTCCCCTCTCCCGCTTGCGGGAGAGGGGTCGGGGGAGAGGGCCGGCGCTGGCGGATGCCGCCGTGCTGGAAAAAACCGGCGGCTTCGTTTCTCGCCTCTGCGCTGGACAAAACCGCTGGCCTCGCTTGATGTGGCTCCTAGTCAAACCGCCCCTCTCCCCGGCCCTCTCCCCGTGAGGGGAGAGGGAGGACACCTTGCCTGGGCCAGCGCTGGCGGTGTGGGCCCATTCTCCGGCTTCGTCGATCGCCCGGGGGGGTTCTCCCCTCTCCCGCCCGCGGGAGAGGGCCGGGGGAGAGGGCGGAGGCCGGCCAATGCTGCCGCGCGGGACAAGACCATCGGCTTCGCTTGTTCTGCGCCCCGAAAACCGATAACCGACGCCTTCGTCCGGCGTCTTCTCTGCATTCTTTCCTTGGCGAGCGCGACATGAATCTAACCGACATGCTGAACATCGGCCTGATGCAGGGCTTTGCCGGCCTGAGCCTGTTCTCGGTGCTGCTGCTGATGGCGCTGGGCCTGGCCATCATCTTCGGGCAGATGGGCGTGATCAACATGGCCCACGGCGAGTTCATGACGATCGGCGCCTACACCATCTTCCTCGCTTCCACGCTGACCGAGCGCCTGGCGCCGTCGTGGATGCCGTTCTATTTCCCGCTGGCGATCGGCGCGGCCTTCGTGCTGGCGTTCTGCGCGGGCTGGGTGGCCGAATGGGCGCTGATCCGCCATCTCTACCGCCGCCCGCTCGACACGCTGCTGGCCACCTGGGGCCTGTCGCTGGGCATGCAGCAGACCTTCCGCTCCACCTTCGGCCCCAAGGAGGTCAGCCCCACGCTGCCGGAGTGGCTGATGGGCTCGTGGGCGCCGGCCGCGGGCCTCGACATTCCCATCAACGGCCTGTTCGTGATGGCGCTCACGCTGTTCGTCACCGGCATGGTGTGGCTGGCGCTGTACCGCTCGCGCTGGGGGCTGCGCGTGCGCGCCACCACGCTGAACCGGCCGATGGCCAACGCCGCCGGCATCAACACGCGCCGCACCGACCGCCTGACCTTCGCCATCGGCTGCGGCATCGCCGGCGTGGCCGGCGCGGCCTTCACCACGATCGGCTCGACCGGGCCCACCAGCGGCTCGCTGTACATCGTCGACTCGTTCCTGGTGGTGACCTTCGGCGGCGCGGCCAGCCTGCTCGGCACCGTGGCCTCGGCCTTCGGCATCGCGCAGGCGCAGTCGATCAGCGAGTTCTTCCTGACCGGCTCGATGGCGCGCGTGCTGACGCTGCTGCTGATCGTGACCATCCTGATGATCCGCCCGCAAGGCCTGTTCGCGCCGGCGGTGCGGCGCTGACGCACCACCGCCCTTCCACCGAACCGAACCGAACCGCACCGACTCGAACCGGACCGCCCCAGGAGCTTGTGATGTCTCCCTCCGCCCCTTCCTCTTCTCCGTCCTCCGCCGCCGCGCCGGCGCCGCGCCGCCCGTCCCTGCCGCTGCGCCTGCTGCGCAGCGAGCTCTCGGGCTACCTGCTGCTGGCGCTGGTGCTGGTGGTCATCATGCCGCTGGCGCTCGACGTGTTCCGCCTCAACCTGGTCGGCAAGTACCTCAGCTACGCCTTCGTCGCCGTCGGGCTGGTCATGCTGTGGGGCTACGGCGGCGTGCTCAGCCTCGGCCAGGGCGTGTTCTTCGGCCTCGGCGGCTATGCGATGGCGATGTTCCTCAAGCTCGAGGCGTCCGACCCCAAGAGCACCGCGATCCAGTCCACGCCCGGCATCCCCGACTTCATGGACTGGAACCAGATCACCGCGCTGCCGTGGTGGTGGGAGCCGTTCCGCCACCTGCCGTTCGCGCTGGCCGGCGTGATCGCGGTGCCGGTGGCGCTGGCCTTCGTGGTGAGCTTCGCCATGTTCCGCCGGCGCGTGGGCGGGGTCTACTTCGCCATCATCACGCAGGCCGTGGCGCTGATCCTGTCGGTGCTGATCATCGGCCAGCAGGGCTACACCGGCGGCGTCAACGGCATCACCGACCTCAAGACCATGCTGGGCTGGGACATCCGCGGCGACGGCGCCAAGGTGGCGCTGTACTTCGCCAACGTGGCGCTGCTGTTCGGCGCCATCGCGCTGTGCCGCTGGATCCAGCGCAGCAAGCTCGGCGTGCTGCTGCTGGCCATGCGCGACAAGGAAGACCGCGTGCGCTTCTCCGGCTACGACGTGGCCATGTTCAAGGTCTTCGTGTTCTGCCTGGCCGCGGCGCTGTCGGCGGTGGGCGGCGCGCTGTTCACGCTGCAGGTGGGCTTCATGTCGCCGTCGTTCGTCGGCATCGTGCCGTCCATCGAGATGGTGATCTTCGCCGCGGTGGGCGGGCGCATGAGCCTGGTGGGCGCGGTGTGGGGCACGCTGCTGGTCAACTTCGGCAAGACGTATTTCTCCGAGAGCTTCCCGGACCTGTGGCTGTTCCTGATGGCGGCGCTGTTCATCGGCGTGGTGGTGGCCTTCCCCGACGGGCTGGCCGGCCTCTACCGCAAGTACATGGCGCGCCGCGACCACGCCGCCACACCGGCATCGCCGGCCGCCGCCGGCGATGCCGGGACCACCGAAGCCGGCGCGCGGCAGCGCGCCTGAACGCGAGGAAGACGCCATGAGCAATACCGATTTCATGCTGGCGGTGGAGGACCTGACCGTTTCCTTCGACGGCTTCCGCGCCATCGACAACCTCACGCTCTACGTGGACCGCGACGAGCTGCGCGTGATCATCGGCCCCAACGGCGCCGGCAAGACCACGCTGCTCGACCTGATCTGCGGCAAGACGCGCGCCACCGGCGGCAGCATCAAGTTCGCCAACCGCGAGATGACCGGGCTGGCCGAGTACCGCATCGTGCGCGCCGGCGTGGGCCGCAAGTTCCAGACGCCCTCCATCTACGAAAACCTCAGCGTGTTCCAGAACCTCGCGGTGTCGTTCCCGCGCGGGCGCGGCGTGTTCGGCGCGCTGATGTTCCGCACCACGCCCGAGGTGCGCCAGCGCGTGGCCGACGTGGCCGCCGAGATCGGCCTGGGCGACGCGCTCGGGCGCGAGGCCGCGCAGCTCTCGCACGGGCAGAAGCAGTGGCTGGAGATCGGCATGCTGCTGATGCAGGAGCCGCAGCTGCTGATGCTCGACGAGCCCATCGCCGGCATGAGCGTGCGCGAGCGCGAGCAGACCGCCGAGCTGCTCAAGCGCATCAGCCGCGGGCGCGCGGTGATCGTGATCGAGCACGACATGGATTTCGTCAAGCGCATCGCCGACAAGGTCACGGTGATGCACCAGGGCAAGATCCTCGCGGAAGGCTCGATGGAGCAGGTGCAGAACGATCCGCGCGTGATCGACGTCTATCTCGGCCACTGATGCTGGCCACTTTACCGGAGGAAACCAGCATGCTCACAGTCGACAACGTGGTCGTGAACTACGGCCAGAGCGAGGCGCTGCACGGCGTGTCGTTCGCCGCCGCGCAGGGCGAGACGGTGGCCATCATGGGCCGCAACGGCATGGGCAAGACCACGCTGTTCAAGGCCATGATCGGCATGCTGCCGGTGCGCTCGGGGCAGGTCTGCGTGGACGGCCGCGACGTGGCCAACGACGAAAGCTACCGCCGCGTGCGCGCCGGCCTGGCCTACGTGCCGCAGGGCCGCATGATCTTCTCGCACCTGACCGTGGAGGAGAACATCCTCACCGGCATGGAGCAGGGCAGGACGCGCCGCATCCCCGAGGAGATCTTCGCCATGTTCCCGGTGCTGTTCGACATGCGCCGGCGCAAGGGCGGCAACCTGTCCGGCGGCCAGCAGCAGCAGCTCGCCATCGCGCGCGCGCTGGTGGCCAACCCCAAGGTGCTGCTGCTCGACGAGCCCACCGAGGGCATCCAGCCTTCCATCATCAAGGACATCGCGCGCGCGCTGCTGGAGATCCGCCGCACGCGCGACATCACCATCGTCTTCTCCGAGCAGGTGCTCAGCTTCGCGCTCGACGTGGCCGACCGCCTGCTGGTGATCGAAGGCGGGCGCTTCGTGCACGAGACCCAGCGCGACAGCACCGACGTCGAGCACATCCGGCAGTTGCTGTCGGTGTAGACACCTTTCCTACGCTTTCCGACCCCATCCCCTCACGCCAACACTGGAGGCATGTCATGACGGACACCCTGATCAAGGTCGACCTGGCCCAATCCCCGTACGAGAACCCCGACGTCCACAACCGCTGGCACCCGGACATCCCGATGGCCTGCTGGGTCAAGCCCGGCGACGATTTCATCCTCGAGACCTACGACTGGACCGGCGGCTTCATCAAGAACAACGACTCGGCCGACGACGTGCGCGACATCGACCTGTCGATCGTGCACTTCCTGTCCGGCCCGGTCGGCGTGGAAGGCGCCGAGCCCGGCGACCTGCTGGTGGTGGACCTGCTCGACATCGGCGCCAAGGCCGAAAGCCAGTGGGGCTTCAACGGCTTCTTCTCGAAGCAGAACGGCGGCGGCTTCCTGACCGACCGCTTCCCGCTCGCGCAGAAATCGATCTGGGATTTCCACGGCCTCTACACCTCGTCGCGCCACATCCCGGGCGTCAACTTCGCCGGGCTGATCCACCCGGGCCTGATCGGCTGCCTGCCCGACAAGGCCATGCTGGAGACCTGGAACAAGCGCGAGCTGGACTTCATCGCCACCGAGCCGGCGCGCGTGCCGCCGCTGGCCAACCCGCCCTTCGCCGCCACCGCGCACATGGGCCGCCTGCAGGGCGACGCGCGCGACCAGGCCGCCGCGCACGGCGCGCGCACCGTGCCGCCGCGCGAGCACGGCGGCAACTGCGACATCAAGGACCTGTCGCGCGGCGCCAAGGTGTACTTCCCGGTCTACGTGGACGGCGCCGGCCTGTCGGTGGGCGACCTGCACTTCTCGCAGGGCGACGGCGAAATCACCTTCTGCGGCGCCATCGAGATGGCCGGCTGGGTGCACATGCGCGTGTCGCTGATCAAGGGCGGCATGGCCAAGTACGGCATCAAGAACCCGATCTTCAAGCCCAGCCCGATCACGCCGCACTACAACGACTACCTGATCTTCGAAGGCATCTCGGTGGACGAGGCCGGCCAGCAGCACTACCTCGACGTGCACGTAGCCTACCGCCAGGCCTGCCTCAACGCCATCGAGTACATGACCAAGTTCGGCTACTCGCCCGCGCAGGCCTACTCCATCCTCGGCACGGCGCCGGTGCAGGGCCACATCAGCGGCGTGGTGGACATCCCCAACGCCTGCGCCACGCTGTGGCTGCCCACGCAGATCTTCGACTTCGACATCCGCCCGAGCGCGGACGGCCCCGTCAAGCACATCAAGGGCGACGTGGACCTGCCGATCTCGCAGGACGTTTGAGCGAACCAGCGCGGCCCGCGCGCGCCGTCGCGCGCGGGCCGCGCCCGCAAACCAGACAGGAGACCACCGCATGCCGACCTACGACTACCGCTGCCGCGACTGCGGCGACTTCGCCGCGCTGCGGCCCATGTCGCGCCGCGACGACCCCTGCGCCTGCCCGTCCTGCGGCAGCTTCGCCGAGCGCGCGCTGGTCGCCGCGCCGTCGCTGGCCGGCATGCCGGCCGCGTCGCGCCGCGCGCACGCCATCAACGAACGCAGCGCGCACGCGCCGAAGGAGTCCGGGCGCGGGCACGGCGCGGGCTGCGGGTGCTGCTCGGGCGGCGGCAAGGTGAAGCTGGCCGGCGCGCCGGCTGGCGCGCCGAAGGGCAACCCGAACGGGCGGCCCTGGATGATCAGCCATTAGGCGGGAGGCACGCTAGCGCACGAGGCGCACGGGACCGGGCATGGTACGCCCAACTAAACTAAGTTCGGTTGGTCCAGTCTATGCATTCACGCATGGCAAGCGCGGACTGGGCGCCCCCGGCGCACCTTCACATCTCATCCACCGCCGTACTCGCCGTAGCCACCCCCGCCTCCGTGTCCAGCGAGAACCGGTCGCGCGTGGTCACGTAGAAGCTCGCGCCGAAGCGGCCCACCGGGAAATAGTCCTGCAGGCGCACGCGCCAGGTCTCGGTGTCGATCAGGCCGTCGCGCGCGTGCAGGCGCAGCACGCGGCCGATGAAGATCTGGCGGCTGGTGGTTTCCAGCGTTTCCCACAGCGTGCATTCGAACGCCACCGGCGCCTCGGCGATGCGCGGCGGCGCCACCGCGCTGGAGGGCAGCGGGGTGAGGCCCACGCGCGCCAGCTCGCTCTGGTCGGGCGGCAGGCGCTCGCCGCAGTCGTGCATCTTCTGCGCCATCGCTTCGTCGCTCAGGTGCACCACGAACTCGCGGCTGCGCGCGATGTTGACGGCGGTGTCCTTGAGCGCGCCGTCCTGCATCCGGTTGACGCTGATCATCACGATGGGCGGCTCCTCGCCCAGCATGTTGAACATGGAGAACGGCGCGGCATTGACGGTGCCGTCCGCGGCCAGCGTCGTCACCAGCGCGATCGGGCGCGGCACGATCAGGCTGGCCATCAGCTTGTAGCGCTGGTACTCGGTGATCGCTTCGAAATCGACTTCCATGCTTACTCCTTGCTCAGGCCGAGCAGTTGCGCCAGGCTTTTCTCGCCCTGCATGCGCGAGGTCTCGATGCGCTGCTCCAGCTCGCGCAGGTGCGCTTCCATGCGCTGCACCGCGCCGGCGGCGTCGCGCCGCTCGATGCAGTCGACGATGGCGGCGTGTTCGTCGTGCTCGCACGGCGCGTGGCCGGGCGGCTCGTACAGGCCCACGATCAGCGAGCAGCGCGACACCAGTTCGGTCAGGTAGCGCTGCAGCACCGGGTTGCGCGCCAGCGCCGCGATGCGCAGGTGGAAGCCGCTCGCCAGCCGCGCCCACGAGGGCTGGTCGAAGCGGTGCATGGCTTCGTGCTCGGCGGCGAGCTGGGCGCGCAGCGCGCGCAGGTCGGCGTCGGTGACGCGCGCCACCGCCAGTTCCACCAGCACGCGCTCCAGCGCGCGGCGCGCCTCGAAGATCTGGCTGGTCTCGGCCGGCGTGGGCTCGGCGATGACCGCGCCCTTGTTGGGGCGCAGCTCGACGATGCCGTCGTGCGCGAGCTTTTCCAGCACGCGCCGCACCACCGCGCGGCCCACGCCGAACAACTGGCACAGCTCGGGCTCGGGCAGCTTGGTGCCGGGCGTGAGGCGGTGGTTGAGCACGCCGTCGAAGATGGACTGGTAGATGCGCGTGTCGGCATCCGGCGCGGCCGCGCCGGCGGGATCGATGGTGGAATCTGCGGCGGGATCGGCAATGGAACCGGTGGCGGCGGCGCGCTTGCGCGCGGCCTTGGGCGGCGCGCCTGCCGGTCTGGCGGTGCGGGGCGATGCGGTGCGGGGCATGACGTCGGCCGGGGACGGGTTGGCGTTCGAGCGCATGATGTTAGCGCGAAGCGGTGACGGGCAGCGGCGCCACCTGTTCGAGGTGGTCGCAGATCGCGCCCGGCGTGGCCAGCCACACGCCGCCCTGCGCCGCGCGCGCGGCGATGTGCGCCAGCGCGCGGCGCAGGTGGCGCAGCCGGTAGGGCTGGCCGACCAGGTAGGGATGCAGCGCGATGCCCATCACCAGCGGCTGCGGGTGCAGCGGGTGGTCCGCCTGCGCCAGCATCTCGTCGAACTGGTCGACGATCATGTCGGCGAAGGCGCGGCCGTCCATCTGGCGGCCCACGATCATCGGGATGTCGTTGAGCTCCTGCGGATAGGGAATCGCCCACAGCGGGCCGGCGCGCGTATCCATGCGCACCGGGCGGTCGTCGTGGCACCAGTTGAGCGTGTAGCGGTAGCCGGTCTCGGCCAGCAGGTCGGGCGTGCGCGCGGTCTCGGCGATCCACGGCGACAGCCAGCCCGACGGCGCCGTGCCCGCGTGCGCGGCGATGCGCGCGCGGCAATGGCGCAGCAGCGCGCGCTCGCCGGCTTCGTCGAGCTCGCTCTGGCGGCGCGCGTTGGTGTGGCCGTGGCCGATCAGTTCGTCGCCGCGCGCGAGGAAGGCGTCCACCACTTCGGGGCAGTGGTCGTAGAGCGCGGTGTTGATGATGACGCCGGCCGGCAGCGCCAGTTCGTCGAACAACTCCAGGCAGCGCCACACGCCCACGCGGTTGCCGTACTCGCGCCAGCTGTAGTTGAGCACGTCCGGCTGCGGCGAGACCGGGCCGAGGTTGGCGCCCAGCCCCTCGCCGAAGGCGAAGTGCTCGATGTTGAAGCCGAGGTAGACCGCCAGCCGCGCGCCGCCGGGCCAGCGGTAGTCGTCGGTGTCGGTGATGGGCCGGTACGGGAAGCGGCCGTGCGTGCGCAGCGGTCCGAACTCGTGGCCAGGCTCGGAGCCGGCCGGCGCCTCTGCGGCGGGGGAAAGCAGGTCTTGCGTCATGGTCCGGTGGTCTCGCGTCGTGCCCGCCCCTGGCGCCGCTTCGGTGCAGCCCCGCCACCGCTCAGGGCGCCGGGCACCGACATCGTGCAGGGACGGGCTGCGTTGATCGTATGCAACTTCCTTGCAGGATCGTTCGCAAAAAGCAGGCCATATCGTCTACGTATCGAATTCCGCGTCGTCGCGGGGTTTCCCCCCGTTTCGCCGACGGATGGCATGCGTCTTGCGAGCGGCAGTGCCCGTAGCCCATTCCCATCCTCGCCTGCCCCTGCTTTTTCCCATTTCCGGAGAACTGCCATGACCACCGTCTCTCGCCGCGCCGTGCTGGCCGCCATCGCCGCCGCCTGCGCCTTGCCCGCCCTGCCCGCGCTCGCGGCCGACACCATCAAGATCGGGCTGGTCACGGCCCTGTCCGGCCAGTCGGCGCGCGCCGGCGAGGCGCTCACGCGCGGCATGACCATCGCCATCGACGAGATCAACGCCAAGGGCGGCCTGCTGGGCGGGCGCAAGCTGGAGCTGGTGCGGCGCGACGACGAAGGCAACCCCGCCAAGGGCGTGCTGGCCGCGCGCGAGCTGATCTACAAGGAGAAGGTCGCGGTGCTGTTCGGCGGACTCGACACGCCGGTGTCGATGGCCATCGTGCCGATCGCCAACCAGGAGAAGGTGCCGTTCATGGGACCGTGGGCGGCCGGCACGCCGATCACGCGCAACGGCGCCAATCCCAACTACGCCTTCCGCGTCTCGGCGGTGGACGAGGTGGTCGACAAGGCCATGCTGCAGTACGCGCAGAAGAGCTTCAACGCCAGCAAGCCCGGCCTGATCCTGGTCAACAACCCGTGGGGCGAATCGAACGAGAAGGGCCTCGTCGCCGCGCTCGCGGCCAAGGGCATGAAGCCGGCCGGCGTGGAGAAGTTCGAGGCCAACGACGTCGACGTGGTGCCGCAGCTCGGCCGCCTCAAGGCCGCCGGCGCCGACGTGCTGTTCATGGTCGGCAACGTGGGGCCGTCGGCGCAGGTGGTGAAGTCGCTCGACCGCATGGGCTGGAAGGTGCCGGTGGTCTCGCACTGGGGCCCCGCCGGCGGGCGCTTCACCGAGCTGGCCGGCGCCAATGCCAGGAACGTCCACTTCGTGCAGACCTACAGCTTCTTCGGCACGCCCACGCCGGTCAGCACGCGCGTGGTCGCCGAGCTCAAGGCCAAGTACAGCGACATCAAGGGCCCGGACGACATCACGCCGGCGGTCGGCGTGGCCAACGCCTACGACGCCACGCAGCTGGCCGCGCTGGCCATCGCGCGCGCCGGCTCCACCAAAGGCGACGCAGTGCGCGAGGGCTTCTACAAGATCGACCGCTACGAGGGCCTGATCAAGACCTACGTCAAGCCGTTCACGCCGGAAGTGCATGACGCGCTGAGCGAGAACGACTACGTGTGGGCGCAGTTCGTCGACAACCGGATCGTGCCGGTGGCGAAGTAAGGCGGGAGCGTCGTTGCGGGCGCTCCCCCGAACTACATCCGCATAGAAAGAGAAAGGCACCACAAGGACTCACCATGTTATGGATCTCCGCCCTCATCAGCGGCCTCGGCCTGGGCAGCATGTACGGGCTGATGGCACTGGGCTTCCACATCACCTACGCGGTCTCGGCCACGGTCAACTTCGCGCAGGGCAGCTCGATGATGCTCGGCGCGGTGCTGGCCTACACCTTCGCGCAGACGCTGGGCTGGCCGATGCCGCTGGCAGTGCTGCTGGCGCTGGCGCTGTGCGCGCTGTACGGGCTGGCGGTGGAGTTCCTGGCGGTGCGCCCGTTCGCCAGCCGCGGCTCCAATGCGTGGCTGATGGCCACGGTGGCGCTGGGCATCGTGCTCGACAACGTGGTGATGCTGACCTTCGGCACCGAGCCGCGCAGCCTGCCCTCGCCGCTGGCGGCATCATCGATGCAGCTTGGCGACACCGGCGTGGGCGTCTACCCGCTGCAGTTGCTGATCCCGGTGATCGGGCTGGCGCTGGCGGGCGTGCTGCATCTCGCGCTGCGCCGCTCGCGCTGGGGCGTGGCGATGCTGGCGGTGGTGCAGAACCGCGACGCCGCGCGCCTGATGGGCATCCCGATCCGGCGCCTGGTGGCGGCGTCGTTCGCGCTGTCCACGCTGCTGGCCGGCATTGCCGGCGTGCTGATCGCGCCGCTGTTCAACGTGCAGTCCGACATGGGCACCGTGTTCGGCCTCAAGGCCTTCGCGGTGGCCATCCTCGGCGGGCTGGGCAGCGCCTGGGGCGTGATGGTGGCGGGGCTGATCTTCGGCGTGGCCGAGGCGCTGGTGACGGCGTCGCTCGGCTCGGGCTACACCCAGATCATCACCTTCACGCTGGTGATCGTGCTGCTGGCCATGCGGCCTGACGGCCTGTTCGGGCGCGCGGAGGTGCGCAAGGTATGAACGATTCCACTCTGGCATCCGCGCCGCGGGCAACGCCCGCCGCCAACGCGCCGAAAGCGCCGCTGCTGGGCCTCGGCACGCCGCTGCAGGTCGGCGCGATGGCGCTCGCGCTGGCGGCCGCCGGCGCCGCGGCGCTGCTGGTCAACGGTTACTTCGTCTTCGTCATCGCCGGGGTCGCCATGCTGGCGATCTGCGGCGTGGGCCTGAACCTGCTGCTCGGGCTGACCGGGCAGGTCTCGTTCGGCCACGTGGGTTTCTATGCGATCGGCGCCTACGCGGTGGCGGTGCTGACCGGGCAGGCCGGCTGGAGCTTCTGGGCGGCGTGGCCCGTGGGCGCGCTGCTGGCGGCGGCCACCGGCGCGCTGCTGGCGCTGCCGGCGCTGCGCGTGAAGGGGCCCGGGCTGGCGATGGTGACGATCGCCTTCGGCTTCATCGTCGAGCACGGCGCGGTGGAATGGCGCGCGCTGACCGGCGGGCAGAACGGCCTGATGGGCATCGCCCAGCCGGCGCTGCCCGGCGTGGACGGCGGCGAGCGCGCGCTGGCGCTGATCGCGCTGGTGGTGCTGGGGCTCGCGCTGGCGGCCTATGCGCGCATCGCGCGCGGGCCGTGGGGCGCGGCCATGCGCGCGGTGCGCGACAGCGAGACCGCGGCGGCCTCGGTCGGCATCGACCCGCTGGTGGTCAAGACCGTGGCGTTCGCCATCTCGGCCGCGCTGGCGGGGCTGGCCGGCGGCCTGTTCGCGCCGCTGCAGGGCATGGTCACGCCGGGCATGTTCTCGTTCCTGCAGTCGATCCTGTTCGTGCTGGTGGTGATGATCGGCGGCGCCGGCACGGTGGCCGGGCCGGTGCTGGGCGCGGTGGTGGTGGGCGTGCTGCCCGAGCTGCTGTCGAGCCTGGAGAACCTGCGCCTGCTGTTCTTCGGCGGCCTGCTGTTGCTGGTGCTGTGGGTGGCGCCGGGCGGCATGGCCGGCCTGCTGGCGCGGCTGTGGCAGCGCGCGCGCGGGCCGCGCGCCGCGCCGCGCGAGGGTGCCGCCGCCGGGCTGCCGCAGTTGCCCACCGAGGCGCGGCGCGGGCTGGCCGCGCGCGGCCTGTCGATGGTGTTCGGCGGCGTGCGCGCGGTCGACGACCTGTCCTTCGACCTGCCGGCCGGCGCCGTGACCAGCCTGATCGGCCCCAACGGCGCGGGCAAGTCGACCGTGCTCAACATGCTGTCCGGCTACTACCGGCCGCGCGCCGGCGGCCGCAGCCTGGGCGAGGCCGCGCTGCCCGCGCGCGGCGCGTGCCACAGCGCGCGCAACGGCATCGCGCGCACCTACCAGACCTCGCAGCTGTTCGCCGGCATGAGCGCGGTGGACAACGTCGCCATCGCGCTGCGGCGCGGGCGCCTCGGGCCGCTGCTCGGCATCGCCGGCTTCAACGCGCCGGCGGTGCGGCGCCAGGCGCTGGCACTGCTGGCCGCGTGCGGCTACGCCGGCGACCCCGACGCCGGCGCGGCCGACCTCGCCCACGTCGACCGGCGCCTGGTGGAGATCGCCCGCGCGCTGGCCACGCGCCCCGCGGTGCTGCTGCTCGACGAGCCGGCCGCCGGCCTGTCGCGCGAGGACAAGGCGCGCCTGGGCACGCTGCTGCGCGGCATCGCCGCCAGCGGCATCGCGGTGGGGCTGGTGGAACACGACATGTCGCTGGTGATGGACGTGTCCGACGGCATCGTGGTGATCGACGCCGGCCAGCATCTGGCCGCGGGCACGCCGGCCGCCATCCGCGGCGACCCGCAGGTGCGGCGCGCCTACCTGGGCGAGGCCGGCGCGCTGGCCGGGCAGGACGGCGCGCGGGCGCGCAAGGCGTCTTCCGAGGCGTTGCCGGAAGTGCTGGGCGTGTCCGCGCTATGCGCGGGCTACGGCGCCGCGCCGGTGCTGCACGACGTGGCGCTGCAGGTGCGCGAAGGCGAGATGGTGGCGCTGCTCGGCGCCAACGGCGCCGGCAAGTCCACGCTGATGCGCGCGCTGTCGGGCCTGCACCGGCCGGTGCAGGGCGGCATCACCTTCGACGGCACCGACCTGGCCCGGCTCGACGCCGAGCAGATCGCGGCGATGGGCGTGGTGCTGGTGCCGGAAGGCCGGCAGGTGTTCCCGGAACTGTCGGTGCTCGACAACCTGCGCCTCGGCGCGTTTCCGTCCGGCCCGCTGCCGCACATGGAGATGGTCAAGCGCGTGGAGGCCATGATGGCCCGCTTCCCGCGCCTGCGCGAGCGCCAGCACCAGCGCGCCGGCCTGCTGTCCGGCGGCGAGCAGCAGATGCTGGCGATCGCGCGCGCGCTGATGTCGCGCCCGCGCGTGCTGCTGCTGGACGAACCGTCGCTGGGGCTGGCGCCCAAGGTCATCGCCGAGCTGTTCGATTCGCTGGACCAGTTGCGCGAGGCGTCGATCAGCATCCTGCTGGTGGACCAGATGGCGGCGCTCGCGCTGGCGCTGGCCGACCGCGGCTACGTGATGGAGGAAGGCCGCGTGGTGGCCAGCGGCCCGGCCGACCGGCTCGCGCGCGATCCGGCGCTGGCGCAGGCCTATCTGGGCGGTCACTGAGAAGCCGGCTCGCCGTCGGCCGCGTCGGCCCCGTCGAACAGGTGCAGGAAATGGTCGAGGATCAGCAGGTGGTCCTCGAACATCTGCCCTTCCCGCGCCAGCAGTTCGTGCTGCGGCACCCAGCGCACCGCGGCCGCGTCGTCGGCGGCGTCCACCTCGGGCAGCGCGTCGAGCGCGAGGTCGAAGAAGAACGCATGGGTCAGCGTGCGCCCGCGCTGGCTGCGTTCGGGATGGTCGAACAGCGCCTGCCCGCGGCACGCCTGCCGCAGCGCCGCCTTGGGCAGGTCGAAGCGGGTCTCCTCGTCGAGCTCGCGCAGCACCGCGTCGGCCACGCGCTCGTGCTGGTCGAGGAAGCCGCCCGGCAGCGCCCACGCGCCGCGCCCGGGCTGGCCGCCGCGGCGGATCAGCAGCACGTGGCCGCGGCAGCGCACCACCGCATCGACGGTGACGAACACCGGCGGATACGGCGCGGCCGCCCAGCGGCGGCGATGGTCTTCCAGGAAACGGTACTCCGCCAGCAGCATGGCGAAGGCCTCGCTGCCGGCGAACTCGCGCAGGAAGGCCGCGACCGGGGCCGGCAGCACGTGCGCCGAGCCGTCGAGCGCGCCGGCCTGCGCGAACCACTGGCGGCGCACGTCGGCCGCGTTGAGCTGGCCGAAGCTCGGCTGCGGCACCAGCGGCCAGCCGGGAAAATCGTTGAGATACCCCGAGGACGCATCCTTGAAATGGCCGAACAGGCCGACGCGCGCGGCGGGCTTGCCGCCGGCCTCCGCCTCGAGCGTCGCGCCCACGGCGGCGCGCACCGCGGCGGCCCAGCGCTGGCCCTGGTAGTAGTCGCGCACGGCGACGAAGCGCAGGTCGGCCACGCGGGCGGCGTCCCAGCCGGCCACCGCGGCTTCGATCATGCGGCGGCGCTCGGTTTCGGTAAACGGGTTCTTCACGGTGCGTGCGCCGCCGGCCGAGCCGAGCACCACCACCACCGCGCGCGCCTGCGACAGCGCCCGGCGCAGCATGGCGAAGTGCCCGTCGTGGAACGGCTCGAAGCGGCCGATGTAGACCAGGTAGTCGAATGGCGCCGGCTCCGGCTGCATGGGTGCCGCCACCGGCGTGGGCGAGGTCATCGGTATTTCATCTCTGTGTCATCCGGCGCTGGCCGGCCTATTTCAGCTCGCAGCACATGCACAGCGGCAACGCGCCTTCCTGCCGCTGGAACTCGCGCGAGGCGCGCACCGCCGGCGGCAGGCACTCCGCCGAGATCAGCGAGAAACCGTAGCGGGCGAAGTAGTTGGGACAGTTGGCGCTGAGCAGCACCGCCCGCACGCAGCCGTTGGCGCGCGCGCGCATCATCGCGGCGGACACCATGTGGGTGGCGACGCCGCGGTCGCGGTATGGCGGCAGCACCGCCACCGAACGCACCACCACCGTGTCGCCGTAGGCCTCGGTGCCGGCGCAGCCGACCAGCAGGCCGTCGAGCAGGGCGACATGGAACGACGCCAGCGACGGATCGAGATCGTCGCTGGCAAGCCCGCAGGACTGGAGTATTTCCGCGATGGCCGGCCAGTCGGCCGGTTGTGCGGCGCGGACACGCAGATCTCTTGTCATTGCAATTGTCTCCCCGCCACGCACGATGACGGAGGTTGTCATGGATGGACTGCGTTGACTTCACACTACATGATTCGGCCGACTTGTTCCAGCCGGGAATACGGCAGGAAACCCTCTGTGCGCATGGCGCGGGCGCGCGGCGAACGGCGGGCCACATCGCGCGGGGTCGCGTTATGCATTTGGGGAACGCGGGAGGAGAACGGCGAAGGACGGGAGAGAAAACGGGGCGCGGAGCGCGCCTGCAGCGAACCGCAGCGGCCACACATGGCACCGGCGCGAACATATACGGAGCGGGCGCCGACGGCGCGCACCAAGTGCTGCTTGACACGTTCGGCATGATCCCGTGCGCACGAATCCCCAAGGGCGCCAAGCCATTCGACACCATGAACGCCAAGTCGGAGACGGTCGGCGAGAAGCGCTCGTTCTCTGGCGCCTGGAAGCAATACCATCTCTACCTAGTGCCGACCATCAGTTTCTTTGAGCCGAACGACAAGTCCGAGCCAAAGTCCGGGCGCCAGTGCATCTGGCTCAAGGCCGAGCCAGGATTCGCCGTCGCAGGACTGTGACGCGCTTCGCAGGCCGCTGGCAGCATGCCGCTCGCTTCACCATGCTGACCATCAATTCGGACAAGCCCTCACTGATGAATCGCTGTTAGCCCCGAGCGCGGAAAAGCAGATGATCTTGATCATGCCGTCCGCTTCGTGGGACCACCAGCCGAGGTATGGCGATCCCGAACTGGAGCGCAGCTTCATGCGCCCCGACTCCGCCGGGTGGATGGTAGCCGAACCAGGCCAGCGGCTGCCGCGGGTGAAGACCGTCACGTAGCTCAGCAGTGGGCACCGGGCGACACCGGGCGTTAGCTAAGAGAGCACCTATGTCTGTAGAAAGCGAATCAAGGACTGGGCCAGAGTGAAGCGGCCAAGTGCGATGCCAATATATAGGTTCAAATGACAATGCACGCCTAGGTCACCTTGTACGTCGGCTGAGGGGGCTGCTCAGCAGCGGGCATGAAAAACCACCCGTAGGTGGCTTGGACTGCACGATCTTGCCTACGCAACTCTATTCGTCGTCGAGAAGAAGAGGCAGTACGGCGGAAAACGCATCGGGATAGCCAACGTTGACTTTGAACACGCCCGAGCTAGCACTATCACTCCATCTCTCGCCAGAGTAAACGACGGTGTAGTCCTGTAGGGTTGGCTGAGCGGACGCGACAACATTGAACCGAGCCGTGGTTTCCGACCCCATCCCGAGCAAGTCGTTTGTGCCCGAAGGACCCACTGCTGTAACCGTACTCGTCACTACGGTATTCGACCCATTAATTCGATAGCGGCCAATCTCCGTTGCCCCCTGATAGAGGATAATATATGCCCCCTGCCCGGACGCTGCCGGGTAAATCCATTTAACGAAGAATTTTCCAGTTAGCTTCGCTGAAATTTGAAATTGCTCGCTGGGCTTTACCGTAGACGGAGCACTCACCGTCAATTGCGTACGATATTCCCCCCCATATGCAGCGGGCAACAATAGCGCCGCACTACACGCTATTGCTCCAAATAAGTATCGCATTAGATATTTTCCTCAGATCGACCCAACTCGACGGCCCGATTTCAGCTCGCTGATCAAGCATTCAGTAAACGCAACTCAGCTTATCGATTGACGACCCAGAGACCTTGAATATCAGAGCGTGCAGCGACACCGCTGCTGCATGGCACACCATCTGCTGCATATCGAATCACAACAGTCTTATCAGCGCTAACCGCCAACAGAGCCGTTGCCGAGATCATTTTGTAGCTGGCATTGGTCGGATTCACAAAGGCACCCGGCGCAGAATCGGCAGACAGAGCAAGCGAATTGTTATCGCCCGCGTATACCCTTGCGAGTTTCGTCATACACTCAGTATATGCAAATGCGGAAGAACAGAATCCAATAAACAATACTGAACCAACAATAGCCTTACGCACGGCAATCTCCTTTGTTAGAAGTGACGAAACTATAACTCAACCTCAAAAATCATCCAATTTCATATTTTTTATATCAGAAGAAATAATAAAATTCAAATCCTACCCCCACTGGGGGATTGAAAACCAAACCCAATTCATAATAGATATCACCCCAGAAATTTTCACAGAAGCAGCATCAGAACAGGAGTAGCTGATGTTTCGGATCTTGTCGATGCCTGATGTAGCTCTGGCGAGATCACGCCGGTGAATCCCCTCGCACCGGATTCTCGCTACAGGACACCACCGCTGCCTTCAACCCGACTTCATACTCAACATGCAGCGTCAGTTCGGCCAGCGCTGCCCGGAACCACCCGAGGATGCCGCGGCGGTCGAAGATCATCAAAGCGCTACAGTCAGATTTCCCGTCAAGGCGTCCGAGGCTCGCAGGCCTGCCCAGTGGTCCCAGCCGCGTCAGCAGATCCCCCCCGCGCGTCGACCGCCACTCGGAAGAAATCCCTGGCTGTCAGGCCTACGCCAGCCGCGGCCAGATCGCTGTCGGTGCGGCCAGCGACGAATGATTCGGCAATTCGCTGACGCGGGCGGTCACCTGCAGCACCCCGCCATGCCGATCACTGGCGAGGACGTGCATCTCGACGAATTCCTTGCCGCTTTCGGTCTCGAGACTTCGTTCATCGACATGGAGTCCGACGACGCCGCCGCGTTCGAGCGCTACATCGACTCAGAGAGCACGAATTGCCTCAGTTGGACCCCCTCCCGCCCCAAAGGCGACGATTGGCAACTGATCGAGATCTACGAAAGCGAGGACGGCCCCTGTGCCATGTACGCCCGCCGCGCGCCCGACGCCATCCGCGCACCGCGTGGCGCGCATATGCTCCCCCTGTTGGCCACCATCAGGCGCGTGAAGACCACCCGGGGCGAGATCACCCTGCAGCTCGGCCACCAAGTGCCCCGCTATACCACCGCAGGCCTGCGGATCATCTGTTGGACCGCGGGCGCGGATGACAGCGCCGAGGGCTTCACCGCTGTGGGAGGCACTGATGCTTGACCGCGACATCGATCTCCCGTCGCAAGCGACGGTACCCGCCGCCAACGCACCGCGGCCGCCGGCGTTTCCCGCCAGCGCCTTCAACCTCGCGCCGGCCGCCAAGGCTGACGCGAGCAAGCCGAAAGAAAAGACCCGCGTCCAACTCGCGATCGAGCACATCACCGAGCACGGCCCGGCGACGAATGCCGAGCTGGTCGAGGCGATGGGCCTCAAGGCCGGCGTGCACCCGGGCGCCTACCTCTCCATCGCCGTTCGAGATGGCCGGCTTGCCGTGCGCGAAGGCCGCTACCACCTGGCCCCGCTGCCGCAGCCAGAAGCGGCAGAGCAGCCGCCGGCCGAGTTGTCGGAGGAGCCCTGGCCAGCCCTTGCCGCGGCGCTGGCGCCGACCATCGAGTTTTTCGACCCTACTCCCGCCGTGCAGATCCTGCCCACCGACGTGGCCGTGATCGCACGCGCGGACGGCTCGGTCCTGATCTCGGTCGATGGCCAGGCCGTCGACCTCACGCCCAAGCAAGTCCATCTCCTGCGGGCCTTCCACGCCCTGCTGCCCCAACTTGGAGCTACTCAATGACCGACGAGAAAGAAGCCCGCGGGCCGGTGACGCACGTACTGAAGACCGATCCGGCCCCATTCGCGGATCTATTGGTAGGCCGCAAGAACTCCGAAGTCCGCCAGGCCGACCGAGACTACCAGGTAGGAGACCGGCTCGCCCTGCGGGAAACCACCCTTAGCGCCCAGAAGCGCGGCATTCTTCGCGTGGAAGCTCAGTACACCGGCCGCGAGCTGATCCGCACCATTACCCACATCCAGCGCGACTATGGTCTACCCGATGGCATCGCAGTGCTGTCGCTGTCGCAACTACCTCCGTCCGCCCCGCCGGCCGCGCCGATTGACGAGCCCCGCCTGGACGCCCCCGCTCAAGTCGGCAACGCGCGGTTCGGCAAGGGCGTGCCCCACCGCTTCGTGACCGCCCGTCGGCCGCAGCGCTGCGAGCGATGCAGCAAGCACCGCAAGCCGTTTCTCGCCAAGCCTGATTGCCGGGAATGGATCGAATGGAAGCTGACGGACGAAAGCTGGCAGCGATGGCGCGAGGAGAATCCCGATGCCGTTGCCGAGATGCGCACCGCCATCGACATGGCTCCGGCCCGGAAAGTGGGCACGGCGGAACGGACCCCGACGGGCGGGGAAGCTCAATGCGCACGCTAGACACCAACGAGTGCGCCGAGTTTCTGAAGGTCTGCCGGGAAACCGTGTTGCGGCTGGCGCAGGCCGGGGATATCTACGGGGCTCGCATCGGCCACGCCTGGGTATTCATGGAGGACGATCTCGTTGAATACCTGCGCCGTGAGTCGCGCCGACAGACGAGCGAGCGGCAGACCCAAACGAGTGTGGTGTCCGGCTTCCAGACGCCCCAGCCGACAGTGGCCCCCATACGCCGGCGCGGCCGAAATCGCGGTTCACTGCCGGTGTTGCCTGACGTGCCAGTGCCTCAGGCGCCACAGTAACTGTACAAATTAACAGTGCTGAAAGATGCCATGTCAAGCACATTAGCGTCGGAAATAACCCCAAACCGAGAGAGAGATTGCAAGAATAGCTTGCGTGGAGAGCCCCAGCACCTTAAAGTCAAGTCAAGTACCAGTTAACGGTACTTGAGCGGTTGACCGGACGTAGATGATTACGTATGATCGCTCGGTTTGTCCTGGGAACCTATCTCAGGGATACTACTCAAATAAGTTCAAGACGCTGCGGGAGAAGATTCTATGATCAAGTTCGATGTTCGGCCGATGCCCTAAAACTCAACTGCGCTTCTCTCACGTTGCGCCAAAAAAGCCCGCAGATAGCGGGCTTTTTTGTTGCAATGATCGTTACGACACAAGCCTTTTGAAATCTGGGTCATCCCTCATCGATGCAAAGTCAGGATCCTCGACTGCCATCTTTCGATACTTGCGATCCTTCCCGATCGCGAGCTCGAGGGCGCTAACTGCGGCAGAGCGCTGCTGTTCCGCCGCACGCCTACCCACGCTGGTACTGACGCGGGCGTGATAACACGCGACGTTGTACTGCGCAGAATGGTCATCCGGGGCGGCACGGAGAGCTTTTTGTGCACATTCAAGCGCTTTTTCAGGCTTGCCCAAGCGATTGTTAATGTTCCCCAACGTACCATATGCCCTGGACACGACGCGTTTATCGATGCCTTCCTCACGCTCAAGCTCCACGACGCGCTCCAGGTAGGTAGCACTCTCGTGAAGGTATTGGTGATAGACACTCATCACTCGCTCCGCCTCGCTTGAATCACACGTTTCTGGGCGCATGACATCCTTGTAAACGTCGGCGATTTCCCGTAGAACGATGCCGTGTGCAACGTTCCCTTCTGCGTTATTGTCGCGCGAGTAGCGAACCCTCACAAAATCCTCCAAGTCGCGTACCGTCTTCTCGGCCTCACTCTTGGCGGCGTCAGCCTGCCTCTTTGCGTCGTTAGCCTGCGCCACTGCTTCCTGCGCTTTCGCTAGCGTTTCTTCTGCCTTCGCACGCGCGGCCATGAACGTCTCGATACCCTTGAATCCGAAGAACGCCAAGAGCGCTCCAAACGCCGCAATCAAGGAAAACAGCTTGTCGTAACTCTCCTTCATCATGTCAACGCGCTCCTTCGTCGCGTCGATTGCCATCTTCGCTACGTCGGTAACCTTAACGTCAGAAGATACAGGGGGAGCAACAGCTGTTGCTGCCGAAGGCTGCACCGGCTGGCTAGCAATCGGAGGCTGCACCACTGCCGGCTGTCGCATATACAAAGGCCAAACATTCGTGACCGCTATGAAACAAACGCTCGCCACGATCACGTAAAGCGGCAACAGATGCCCCAGACCGTACCTCAGCACCCGGACGACGATTTGCCCGGCCGCCGACGGGGCAGCGGGCGATGGAGCCCCGTTGCTAGGCGAAGGAGTTGCCGGCTCGATTTTAGAGCTTTCATTTGGCGCCGCCTCCGGCGCTCCCCCTGCTACGTCCTGCACTTTTTCGATCAACGCGGCCATGTCTCGTGTGCTTTCTTTTCTGAATTTCTCGAAGCCAACATCTTGCCACATGCGGGATCAAACACCATGTAGGTTGCGGAGATTCACCAAAGGCGCTCGGCCAGATCACTGCCCCTGAGGTTCGCATACCGGCGCAAGACGGCCAGCGTCTTGTGGTCGGTGATTTTGGCGATCTGCAGGTCCGTGAGCGTCGTCTTTTCATAGAGCCGCGACGTGGCCTCGTGGCGCAGGTCGTGAAAGATGAGATCCGGGCACCCGGCCGCGCCGAAGACCCTGCTGAACTGGTTCGATAGCTTTCTGGACACCTTGCCCAGCACGGCCTTGTCACCATCCCACCAGGGAAAGAGCCAGCCACCATCGAACGAGAATCCGGCCATGCCGCGCTCGCCGGCGGCCACCAGCGACTGGTAGCGCTTGATGGCCGCAACCGCCACCGTCGACAACGGCACCGGACGTTTGTCGCCGTTCTTGGTCTTCTCGAGCGCCACGGTTCGCCCCGCCAAATCGACCTGATCGATCGACAGGGTGTACATCTCGCGCAGCCGCATGGCAGTCTCGACAGCGAGAACGAATAGCAGCTCGAGCGCGGCCTGCCAGGGCAACGTCAGCGGCCGCTGGCGACGCCTCGGCCGGGCGCCGGCGAGAACGAGATTGATCTCCTTCTCCTCATGGGGCGGCAAGCGCCTATCTCTCTCCACATCGGCCTTTGGCGCCAGGTCCTGCGCCAAGACGGCCGCCTGGTCCATCTCGCTATAGGTTGCATACCGCCGCGCCAGCAGGCGAATGGGATTCAGAGGAAAGCCGGGCGCCGGGCGCAACACGCACCAGTCAAAGCAGCGCGCGAGAGCGCCCACGTAGTGCCGAATCGTCGACGGTGACAGATTCTCCTCTCGCTTCATCGCCGTCACCCACGACTGCACCCAGCGATAGTCGATGCTGGCCAGCCTGGCGGACGCCACGACATCCTTGCTGGCGAGGGCATTCAGCAACGGACGGTCAGTGATCGAGACGGCGTGATGGGAGACGTACTCCCTGATCGCGTCCAGGCCTGTCACGATGGAGGATCGAGAATCGACGAACTCTTGCGGCACGACACCGGCGTCGAGTAGCCGCTCGAGCCGGGCGACATAGGCGTCGCCCTCGGCCTCGCTGGAGAAGGTAAAGTAGAGCGGCTTGGGCAGCAGGCCCTTGCGGCGCACCACGTATTCCCATGAGCCCGCTGATCGCTGTCTTTTTGTCGCCATCGTCCGCCTGAAATTACACTGGCGTGTATTGCCAAATGGACAATTACACGCGTGGTTCCCCACTCTTTCGGAGTGGTTTCAGGCAGATTTATACCACTGCGCGTCACTTTCAGGCGCGACCCGCTCCCGCAGGAAATAAAAAAAGCCCTGACTAATCAGGGCCTTATGGAGGCGGGGGGAACGGAATCGAACCGCCGTGTACGGCTTTGCAGACCGTCGCATAACCACTCTGCCACCCCGCCGCCGAGGAGGATGCCGCGCGGCGCGTCCTCGTTCAGTGCGGGGCGCAGTGTATCCGGAAACGGAAAACTCTGCACGGCGCGGCGCGCATCAGGCCGGCCGCGGCGCGCCGCCGGGCCGCCCCGCGAACAGTTCGTCGATCAGCAGGCGCGCGCCCGGCGACGGTGCCGAGCCGGCGCGGCTGACCACGCCGAACGGCTCTTCCAGCGACGGCAGCGTGACCGGCAGGCGCGCCACCAGCCCGAAGCGCTCGCCGAACAGCGCCACCTCGCGCGGCATGACCGCCACCAGCGTGGGGTCTTCCTGCAGCATGGCGAAGGTGGTGAAGGTGGAGGCGGTCTCGAGCGGGAAGCGCGGCGCCTTGATGCCGGCGCTGGCGAGCTCGCGCTCCAGCGCCACGCGCATCGGCATGTCGACCGGATAGGCGATCCAGCTCGAGCCGGCCAGCGCTTCGAGCGCCACCGCCGGCGCGCCGGCGAGCGGATGCGCGCGGGCCACCACCACCGACAGCGGCTCCTCGTCCAGGCGCAGGCAAGTGTAGGCGTCGGGCCGGCGGCTCACGCCGCTGCGGCAGATGGCCACGTCCACGCGGCCCTCGTCGACGAGATCGAGCAGGCGCGCGCTGGTGTCCTCCACCACTGCCACGGACAGCGTCGGATGCTTGCGGCGCAGCGACGCCAGCGCCCGCGTGAGCAGCGGCACCGCGCCCATGATGGTGCCCACCGCGAGGTGCCCGCCGTGGCCCTGCGCGATGGCGGTCATCTCTTCGCGCAGATGTTCGAGGTCGCTGTAGATCAGGCGCGCGTAGCGGATCACGCAGCGGCCCAGGTCGTTGGCGACCAGCCCCTTGGGCTGGCGTTCGAACAGCGGCATGCCGAGCAGGGTCTCGATCTCGCGCAGCACCCTGGTCGCGCCCGGCTGCGAGATGGCGATCTCGTCGGCGGCCTTGTGCAGCGAGCCGTGGCGGTCGAGCTCGATGAGCAGGCGCAGCTGCTTGAGGCGCAGGCGCGAGGCGAGGATGTGCAGCGAGGGAACGGTGTGGCTCATGGCGATGGCGGCGCGGGAGGAAGCGCCACTATATCGGCTGCGGCGCCCGGCGGGCTTGCCGGGTCGACCGGGGCATCCGGGGCCGGGTGCGGGAACCGGTCCCGGGCCGCCGGCCGATGGCGCCCGGCCGGCAGCACCCGGCCGATAGCACCCAACCGATAACGCCCGCTTATCACCCCGGGCCGAAACGTCATTGGCCGGGCGCGGCCGCGGCCGCTACAGTCGACGGCCCGGACGCGCGGCCGGCTCGGCCACGCCGCGCGCCTCGTTGCGGATCGCAGCACCATCCCCCCATCCACAGGAGACCATCGCCATGCCGGAAACGTCGGGCTACAACTACATCGGCGGCGAGCGCCGCGCGGAAGGCTCGGCCTTCCTCTACAGCGTCGACGCGGCCAGCGGCGAACGCCTGCCGCTGCGCTTCGTCGAGGCCACGCCGGCGGAGATCGACGCCGCCGCGCAGGCCGCGGCCGCCGCCTTCCCGGCGTTCCGTGCGCTCGCGCCGGGCCGGCGCGCCGAATTCCTCGATGCCGTCGCCGACGAGATCGACGCGCTCGGCGAGGATTTCGTCGAGCTGGTCTGCCGCGAGACCGCGCTGCCGGCCGCGCGCATCCGCGGCGAGCGCGGCCGCACCAGCGGCCAGATGCGGCTGTTCGCGCAGGTCCTGCGCCGCGGCGACTTCCTCGGCGCGCGCATCGACACCGCGCTGCCCGCGCGCCAGCCGCTGCCGCGCCCGGACCTGCGCCAGTACCGCACCGGCATCGGCCCGGTGGCGGTGTTCGGCGCCAGCAACTTCCCGCTGGCGTTCTCCACCGCCGGCGGCGACACCGCCTCGGCGCTGGCCGCCGGCTGCCCGGTCGTGTTCAAGGCGCACATGGGCCATATGGCGACCGCGCAGGCGGTCGCCGACGCCATCCTGCGCGCGGCTGACCGGCTCGGCATGCCGGCCGGCGTCTTCAACATGGTGTTCGGCGACCGCGTGGGCGAGCGCCTGGTCAAGCATCCGGCGATCCAGGCGGTGGGCTTCACCGGCTCGCTGCGCGGCGGGCGCGCGCTGTGCGACATGGCCGCCGCGCGGCCACAGCCGATTCCCGTGTTCGCCGAGATGAGCAGCATCAACCCGGTGCTGCTCATGCCGCGCGCGCTGGCGCGCCGCGGCGCGCAGGTGGCGGCGGAGCTGGCGGCGTCGGTGGCGCTGGGCGCCGGGCAATTCTGCACCAACCCGGGCCTGGTGCTGGGCGTGCGCGGCGAGGCGTTCGGCGCGTTCGTGGCGCACCTGTGCGCGGCGGCCGAGGCGCAGCCCGCGCAGACCATGCTGAGCGCGGGCGGGCTGGACCACTACGCGCACGGCTCGCAGGCGCTGGCGGCGCACCCGCGCGTGGCGCGGCTGGCCGGCGCGGCGCCGCGCGACGGCAAGGCCGGCGCCCAGGTCTTCAAGGCCGACGCGGCGCTGCTGCTCGCAGGCGACGCGCTGCTGCAGGAGGAAGTCTTCGGCCCCGCCACGGTGGTGGTCGAGGCGGCCGACGCGGCGGAGCTTGGCCGCCTCGTCGACAGCCTGCGCGGCCAGTTGACGGCCACGCTGATCGCGGACGACGACGACCTCGCCGACTGCGCCGCGCTGGTCGCGCGGCTCGAGCAGAAGGTGGGCCGGCTGCTGATCAACGGTTATCCGACCGGCGTGGAAGTGTGCGACGCGATGGTGCACGGCGGCCCCTACCCGGCCACCTCGGACCCGCGCGGCACCTCGGTCGGCACGCTGGCGATCGACCGCTACCTGCGCCCGGTCTGCTACCAGAACTTCGCCGACGCGCTGCTGCCCGACGCGCTGAAGGATGGCAACCCGCTGGGCATCGACCGGCTGGTCGACGGCGTCCACACGCGCGCGCCGGTGAGCCGGCCCGCATAGCGGACACCGCGCGGGCGGGGCGGGCGCGTGGCGGCCTGCCCTCCCCGTCCGCGCTGTTTGCTGCCCCGCCCTACCCTTCGCCGCGCGTCTTCGCGCGGTTCCAGGCCCGCCCCGCCGCCAGCCCGGCCGCCGTCGGCACCAGTTGGTCCGACAGTTCCGGCGCGCCCTTGTCGTAGGTCAGCAGACCCGCGTGCACCATCTTGCCGATCTGCCAGCAGTGCACGACCTCGGCCTGGTCTTGCGGCCCCGGCCCGGCCAGCGTCACGCTGGGCAACAGATTGCCCCAGGGATCGCGCGTGATGCGCAGGACCGCGCCGTCCGCCACCCTGCCCAATAGCTCGCCCTGCCTCATCCCTGCTCCATGCTTCGTATCTCTCGCATTTGCCGCGTCGCGCAGGAGAAGGATGATTCCGCCGCGACGGCGTTGCCGTCATGGCGCGATGGCGTCTCGAGGCGCCGCGCCCGTGGCGAAGCAGCTTACAAAAATACGCGGCGGCAAAGCTCACAAATGCTCACTGAGGCACACCGCGCCTCGCCGTCCCGCGCGCCCTAGGCGGTGACCGCCAGCCACGGCTGCACCAGCAGGTAGCCAACGCCGCGCACGGTGCGGATGGCCGGCGCGTGGGGCCAGGCCCGCGCGAGCTTGCCGCGCAGGCGGCTGACCGCGACCTCGATGCGGTGCTCGTCGAACTCCAGGTAGTTGCCGCCCAGCGCCTCGACCAGTTGCCGGCGCGTGGCCGGGCACGGCGCGCTGCGCGCGAGCGCCCGCAGCAGCAGGCATTCCACGCGCGTCAGGATCAGCGCGCGGCCGGCCGGCGTGGTGGCGAGCAGGCGGCGCGCGTCGAGGCGCCACGCCGGCGCGCCGTCCGCCTGCGGCGCCGGCCCGGCATCGGGCGCGGCATCGAGCCGGCGCAGCAGGTTGGCGATCACCAGCAGCAGCTCCTCGACCGGCACCGGCTTGACGAGATAGGCGTCGGCGCCGCCGCGCAGGCCGTCGAGCCGGTGCTGCAGCGTGCCGCGCCCGGTCAGCACCACGATGCCGAGCTCGGGCCGCGTGCGGCGCAGGCGCTCGCAGATCGAGAGCCCGTCCTCGCCGGGCAGGCCGAGGTCGAGCACCACCAGCCGGCACGGCTCACTGGCCAGGTGCGCGTCGAGCGCCGCGCCGTGGGCCAGCCCGGTGGGCGCGTAGCCCGCATGGGCGAGATGGAACAGCAGCTCGGCGCACAGCAGCGCGTTGTCGTCCACCAGGGCGATGGGCGCGCGCGGTGCCGCGGAACTGGCGACAGGCGCGGCAAGGCGGTTGCACATCATGGGGCCTCCGGCAGCCACAGCGCGAAGCAGGCGCCCGCGCGCCAGTCCGGCTCGCAGCGCAGCGCGCCGCCGTGCAGCTCGGCGATGCGGCGCGCCAGCGGCAGCCCGAGGCCGAGCCCGGGATGCCCGGCGCGCTCGTCGAACCGCTGGAATTTCTCGAAGATGGCCTCTTCCTTGCCGGGCGGCACGCCCGGGCCGTGGTCGCGGATGCGCCAGGCCACGCCGCGCCGGCCCAGATGGCCGCGAGCGGCGATGTCGATGCGGATGGCCGTGTCCGGGTAGGCGTACTTGAGCGCGTTGTCGACCAGGTTGAGCAGCGCGAAATGCATCAGGCGCGCATCTCCGGCCAGCTGCGGCGGCGCCTCGCCGGCCGGGCCGGCCCGCACCGCCAGCGCGACCCGCGCCGCGGCCTGCGGCTCCAGCGTGGCCAGCACCTGGCGGCTGAGCCCGTGCAGGTCGAAGGGCTCGGCTGGCTGGTGTCCGTCGCCGGGCGCCAGCCGCTCGCGCGCCTCGGCCAGCTCGCTCAGCAGCGTCAGCCGCCGCACGGCGAGGCGGATGCTCTGGTAGCGGCTGTCGCGCTGGGCGCGGTCGGGGCGGGCATCGTCGAGCAGGCGCAGGCTGTGGGCGGCGGCGTCGATCACCGCCACCGGCGTGCGCACTTCGTGCGCCATCATGGCCAGCAGGCGGTCCTGCTCTTCGCGCGCGCCACGCTCGCGCTCGGTGGCGGCAACGGCGTGGCTGGCCTGCAGCATGGCCTGGTTGCGCTCGCGCTCGGCGTCGCGCATGCGCAGCATCAGCACCAGGTGCAGCGCCAGCACCGCGGGCAGGTCCACGAGCTGCGCGGCCTGCAGCGCGAGCGGATGCAGCGGCACCAGCCCGAGCGCGCCGAGCATGGCCGGTAGCAGCACCACGCAATACAGCAGCAGCGCCGCCACGATCAGGCGCCCGGCCGCCCCGCCGGTGCGCCACAGGCTGGCGTACACCGGCACCGAGAGCACGTGGCCGGCCAGCGTGGCCGCGTAGAGCAGGCGCATCGCGGCGGTGAAGTGGCCGGTCGGCGCGGCGGCCACGGCCAGTGCGCCGAGCAGCACCAGGCCCTGGAAATAGCGCAGCAGGCGCGGGGCGCGCTCGCGCAACTGCAGCAGCCGGATGCGGAACAGGTTGGCGCACAGCGCCTGCAGGGCCAGCAGCGCGTCGGCCAGCGGCTGCGGCACGGCGGGGCCGGCGGGGAACAGGAACTGGCCAGCCAGCCCGCCAGAGACGAACCAGCGCAGCGCGCCGGCGGCCACGAACAGCGCGAACAAGCCGTACAGGCCGCGCCGCGTCACCAGCCAGCCGGCCAGGTTGAACAGCGCCACCGTCAGCATCAGGCCCAGGTACATGCCGGCGCCGAGCGTGGCGACGCCGGCCGCGGCCTGCAGCGCGGGCTCCCGCCACAGGCGCAGCTCGGCCGCCATCGCCTGCCCGGTGCGGATGCGCAGGTACAGCACGTCGCCGGGGCGCGGGCGCGCCAGCCAGAAGACCGCGCCGCGCACGGGCATCTCGCGCTGCCGGAACGGCACGGCGCCGCCGCCGGGGCGCTCGCGCCAGGCGCCGCCGCGGCCCTCGTACAGGCGCACGTCGGCCAGCCCGCCCGGAGACACCTCCAGCAGGTGCCCGCTGTCGCGCACGGCGGGCGGTAGCACCACCCGCAGCCAGAAAGCGTCCTGCGAGCGGCCCGCGCGCAGGCTGCCGCGCAGCGGCGCGAAGCCGCCGGCCGCCGCCACCTGGGCGATGCCGAGGCGGCCGCCGGGGTCGCGCAGCCAGGACACGGCCGTGCCTTGCAGCAGCAGCGGGCCATCGTCGGCCGCCGCGGCGCGCGCCATCAGCAGGCAGGCCAGCGCCAGGCCCCGCCACGCCGGCCGCAAGCATCCCGCGCCAACGCGTCTCCTGGCCGGCGCGGCCCCCCACTCCGGGCGGCATCCCAGCCGCCCGGCAAGCCAATCATGAATCATTCCCGAGACAAAGTGCGCGGCACGGCGAATCGGTGATTCCCGGCCACATATACGACAACGGTGAAGCTTCTAGTCTTCCCGCGGCGGCTGGCGCGGCGGGGTGCCCTGTGCCGGGCAGGTCTTTGGTCTTGGCGTGGGCCGCGGGCCGGCGGGATCCTTACCCATCCCTCCGGGAAACCCGGGGCCGGTGCTGCCCATGCCACTCCAGGAGCAGTAAACGGCCTGACGCCGCTCCGGCCCGCCTTTCGCTGGCCGGACCGGGCGCGCGCCGAACCGCTTCCGCGCGGGAGTTTGCCACATCCCGATGACGCGACAAAGGTCGGCTGCCGGGTCCCGCGCCGGCAGCGGCGGCGCGGCGGCGATGATCGGGGCGGTGAAGTGCGCCCTCAGGTAGCGCGAGGGGGAGCATGGCCGCGATGCGAGGTGGCGTCCCTCCCCGTTGACGCGCGGCGCGGTCACATGCGGACAGGCAGTCTTACGCGTGTCTCGTACTTGCGCCGCTTGGCTGGAGGCGGCCTGCGGGTCGCTGCGCAGATGCCGCCCCATTTGCCCCATTTGCCCGGTTTGCCCGACGGCGAGATGCGCACGCCGACGCGGTCGGCGCCCCGCACCGGGACCGGCGTGGACCGCGCGGGCGATCGCCTGCCGGCCGGCCATCCGGCCATCGTGGTGGATGGTGGAGCATGACGAAGTCCCGGGACGCCCGGAGACAAAGGCTCAGGCAGCGCGGAGCGCGCTGCCGTGTAGGCGGACGGCCGATAGCGGCCGGCGCGGCTCTGGCCGACACTCGGCTCGTGAACCACGTTCCCCGCCCGCCCCCCCGGCAAGGTTGCTTCGCCCGGGGCGGCGCGGGATGGAAGCGCATGTCCGACGCAGCCGGGACAAACCCGCCGCGGCCGTGCGGCGAGCCCGCCCGTATCTCGCACGGGCCGCGCCGGCGCCCGCTATGCCGCTTACTCGACCGTGACCGACTTGGCCAGGTTGCGCGGCTTGTCGACGTCGGTGCCGCGCGCGCAGGCCGTGTGATAGGCCAGCAGCTGCAGCGGCACCACGTGCAGGATCGGCGAGAGGTCGCCGTAATGCTCGGGCAGGCGGATCACCTGGATGCCTTCGCTCGACTGGATGTGGGTGTCGCTGTCGGCGAACACGTACAGGCGGCCGCCGCGCGCGCGCACTTCCTGGATGTTGGACTTGAGCTTTTCCAGCAGCGCGTCGTTGGGCGCCACCGTGACCACCGGCATGGCCTCCGTCACCAGCGCCAGCGGGCCGTGCTTGAGCTCGCCGGCCGGGTAGGCCTCGGCGTGGATGTACGAGATTTCCTTGAGCTTGAGCGCGCCTTCGAGCGCGATCGGGTAATGCAGGCCGCGGCCCAGGAACAGCGCGTTCTCGCGGCGGGCGAAGTCCTCGGACCACGAGATGATCTGCGGCTCCAGCGCCAGCACGCCATGCAGCGCGACCGGCAGGTGGCGCAGGTTGGTCAGCGCGGCGGCCTCGGCCTCGGCGGTCAGCCTGCCGCGCACCTTGGCCAGCGCCAGCGTCAGCATGTACAGCGCGGCGAGCTGGGTGGTGAAGGCCTTGGTGGAGGCCACGCCGATCTCGGTGCCGGCGCGGGTCAGGAAGCGCAGCTCGGTCTCGCGCACCATCGCGCTGGTGGACACGTTGCACACGGCCAGCGTGTGGGTGTGGCCGAGCGACTTGGCGTGGCGCAGCGCGGCCATCGTGTCGGCGGTCTCGCCGGACTGCGAGATCACCACCACCAGCGCGCGCGGGTTGGGCACGGTCTCGCGGTAGCGGTATTCGCTGGCGACCTCGACCTGGGTCGGGATCTTCGCCACCGCCTCCAGCCAGTACTTGGCGGTGCAGCCCGAGTAGTAGCTGGTGCCGCAGGCCAGGATCAGGATGCTGTCGATCTCGGCGAACACGCTCGCCGCGTTGGCACCGAACAGTTCGGGCACGATGGCGTCCACGCCTTCGAGGGTGTCGCCGAGCGCGCGCGGCTGCTCGAAGATTTCCTTCTGCATGAAGTGGCGGTACGGGCCCAGCTCGACCGCCGCGGCGTGGGTCTCGACCACGCGCACCTCGCGCTCGACCAGGTGGTCGTGCAGGTCGCGGATGGTGGCGCCCTCGCGGGTCAGCTCGACCACGTCGCCCTCTTCGAGGTAGATGATGTGGTTGGCCGTGCCGGCCACGGCCAGCGCGTCCGAGGCCAGGAACGACTCGTTCTCGCCCAGCGCCACCACCAGCGGCGAGCCGGCGCGCGCGCCGACCACGCGCTCGGGATGGTCCTTGGCGAACACGGCGATGGCGTAGGCGCCGTGCAGGCGCTTGGTCACGGCGCGCACCGAGGCGAACAGGTCGCCGCGCGTGGCGCTGCTCGGGTAGCTGTAGGCCTGGTGGATCAGGTGGGCCACGACCTCGGTGTCGGTCTGCGACTCGAAGCCGTAGCCGGCCGCGCGCAGTTCCTCGCGCAGCGGCTCGTAGTTCTCGATGATGCCGTTGTGCACCAGCGCGATGGTCTCGCCCGAGAAATGCGGGTGGGCGTTGGCGGTGTCGGGCTTGCCGTGGGTGGCCCAGCGCGTATGCGCCACGCCGGTGAAGCCGGCCAGGCCGGAGGCGCGGGTCTGCTCGTCCAGGTCGGCCACGCGCGAGACGGTGCGCGCGCGCTCGAGCGCGCCTTCGCGCACCACGGCCACGCCGCACGAGTCATAGCCGCGGTATTCGAGGCGGCGCAGGCCTTCGATCAGGACCGGTACGATGTTGCGCGTGGAAACCGCGCCGACGATGCCGCACATAGTTTTCTCCCGATAGGCGCGGTCATGGCCGCGCCGGTTGGTTTGCGCGGTAACGGCGGCGCCGTTACCCGCGTATTGCCAATGCCGCCCGGCTTTTCCCGGGCCGCGCGGAGGCGGGGGTTATTTCTTTGCCTGCTTGACCGGACGCTGCCAGCCGTCGAGGGTCATCTGCTTGGCGCGCGACAGCGTCAGCTTGCCGGCCGGCGCGTCCTTGGTCAGCGTGGTGCCGGCGCCGAGCGTGGCGCCGCGCCGCACGGTCACGGGCGCCACCAGCTGCGAGTCGGAGCCGATGAAGACATCGTCCTCGATCACGGTGCGGTGCTTGTTGGCGCCGTCGTAGTTGCAGGTGATGGTGCCGGCGCCGATGTTGACGCGCGAGCCGACCGTGGCGTCGCCCACGTAGGCGAGGTGGTTGGCCTTGCTGTGCGCGGCGATCTGGCTGTTCTTGACCTCGACGAAGTTGCCGATGTGCACGTCCTCGCCCAGCACGGTGCCGGGGCGCAGCCGCGCATACGGGCCGATGCGGCCGTGCGCGCCCACGCTGGCGTCCTCGAAGTGGCAGAACGGCTGCAGGTGCGCGCCGGCGCCGACGGTGCTGTTGCGGATCACGCAATTGGCGCCGACATGGGCGCCGTCTTCGAGGTGCACGCGGCCTTCGAACACGCAGTTGACGTCGATGGTCACGTCGCGCCCGCAGGTCAGCTCGCCGCGGATGTCGATGCGCGCCGGGTCCATCAGCGTCACGCCGGCCTCGAGCAGGCGCTGCGCGAGGTTGCGCTGGTGGATGCGCTCGAGCTCGGCCAGCTGCACCTTGCTGTTGACGCCGAGCGTCTCCCACAGCGCGCCGGGCTGCGCCGAGACCACTTCCACGCCGTCGGCGACGGCGCGCTCGACGGTGTCGGTCAGGTAGTACTCGCCCTGGACGTTGTCGTTGCGCAGCGTGGACAGCCAGCGGCGCAGGTGGCCGGTGGGCGCCATGATGATGCCGGTGTTGATCTCGCGGATGGCGCGCTGCGCCGCGCTGGCGTCTTTCTGCTCGACGATGCGCGTGATGCTGCCGCTGTTGTCGCCGCCCTCGCGCACGATGCGGCCGTAGCCGGTGGGATCGTCCATCTCCACGGTGAGGATGCCGAAGCGCTCCGCGCCGGCCTCGGCCACCAGGCGCCGCAGCGTGGCCGGCTCGGTCAGCGGCACGTCGCCGTAGAGCACCAGCGTGGGCCGGCTGTCGTCGAGCAGCGGCAGCGCCTGCGCCACGGCGTGGCCGGTGCCGAGCTGCTCGGCCTGCAGGGCGAAGGCGACGTCGTCCGCGCCCACGGCCTCGCGCACGCGCTCGGCGCCGTGCCCGACCACCACCACCAGCCGCGTCGGCGACAATTGGCGGGCCGTCGCAATCACATGCGCAAGCAGCGGCCGGCCGGCGAGCGGATGCAGTACCTTGGGCAGCGCGGAATTCATCCGCTTGCCCATTCCCGCAGCGAGAATGACGATATTCACAAGGAGGATCCTAAGTGAGTGTGTCCATGAAACCGTTTGAAGCCGCCCTCCGGACCGAGTCGGGGACGAACGCACCCGCCGGCCGGATGATCGGGTTTCCGGGGCGCGCGGCACAGCCCACCACGGAGGGGGGCCGGGCGCGCGCGGCAGCGCCGGGGGAAGCGCCGGATCGCGCGGGAAAGGATTCTATCATGGGGGTTTTACGCAGTTTGTCACCAAATCTCACGTTTTTGCGCGGCTTGCGGCACCTGGCCCTGGCCGGCGCCGTGCTGGCGCTGAGCGCCTGCAATGCACTGAAACTGGGCTACCAGCAGGGCGACCGGCTGGCGTTCTGGTGGGTCGACAACTACGTGGACGTGTCGGCCAGCCAGGAGCCGCCCACGCGCGACGCCATCGCCCGCTTCTTCGCCTGGCACCGCCGCGAGCAGTTGCCCGAGATCGCCGGCCTGCTGCGCCAGGCCCGCAGCGAGGTGCAGCAGCCGGTCACGCCGGCCGAGGTGGCCCGCATCCAGGAAGGCGCCCAGCGCCTGGCACGGGTGGCGTTCGACCGCTCCGCGCCGGACGTGGCCGACCTGCTGCTGACGCTCGCGCCCGAGCAGATCGCCCGCATGGAGAAGAAATTCAGCGACGCCAACGCCAAGTACCGCAAGGAATACCTGCGCCCCGACCCGTCCGCGCGCGCCGAGGCCCGCTTCGACAAGGTGATGGACTATGCCCGCCTGGTCTACGGGCGCTTCTCCGACGAGCAGGAAGACGCCATCCGCCGCGCGATCGGGCCGGTGGTGCAGGGCGCCGAGGCGCGCTACGACGAGCGCGTCAAGCGCCAGCAGGAATGGCTGGCGCTGGCGCGGCAGGTGCAGGCCACCCATCCGCCCCGTGCCCAGGTGGTGGACATGCTCAAGCGCTACGGCGACCACTGGCAGAACCCGCCGACGCGCGAGCGCGACGCGCGCTACGACGCCAACAACGAGGCCGGGCTGGTGCTGACGGCCACCATCGCCAACCTGACCACGCCCGAGCAGAAGCACCACGCGGCCGAGCGCTTCCAGAAATGGATCGACGACGCCAACGCGCTGATGCGCGAAGGCCAGTCCGGCAAGACCGCCGGCGCCCTGCCGGCCCGGGCGGACAACTGAGGGCGGCCGCCGAAGGCGGCCATCGCAGGCGACGGTCGCGGGCGTCGGCCGGGCGCCGGCGGCGTCCCCGCCGCCCGGCCCTTACTCCGCGCCGGCCGGCTGCGTGTCCGCCGGCGCGGACTTCTCGAAGCGCACGAACTCCAGCTTGTTCTCTTCCATGCCGCCGGCGAACACCAGCGGCTGCTGGGAAAACGCGGTCTGGCCGAACAGCATGGCCTCGTCCACCTTGGCCAGCCCGGTGGCCAGGCCGTTGAAGTCGAACAGCTCGGTGTCGGCCAGGTGCGACGGCACCACGCTGCGCAGCGCCGCGAAGATGTTGTCGATGCGGCCCGGGTTCTGGCGCTCCCACTCCAGCAGCATCTCCTTGACCTTCTTGCGCTGCAGGTTCTCCTGCGAGCCGCACAGGTTGCACGGGATGATCGGGTAGGCCATCGCGCGCGCGTAGGCGGCGATGTCCTTCTCGGGGCAGTAGGCCAGCGGGCGGATCACGATGTGCTGGCCGTCGTCGGTGGCCAGCTTGGGCGGCATGGCCTTCATCTTGCCGCCGAAGAACAGGTTCAGGAAGAAGGTCTGGACGATGTCGTCGCGGTGGTGGCCCAGCGCGATCTTGTTGGCGCCCAGTTCCTTGGCGGTGCGGTAGATCACGCCGCGGCGCAGGCGCGAGCACAGCGAGCAGGTGGTCTTGCCCTCGGGCACCTTCTCCTTGACGATGGAATAGGTGTCGGCGTCCACGATCACGTACTCGACCCCGACCGACTTGAGGTAGGCCGGCAGCACGTCGGCGGGAAAGCCGGGCTGCTTCTGGTCGAGGTTCATCGCGATCAGCTTGAAGTCGATCGGCGCGCGCTTCTGCAGCGCCATCAGCACCGACAGCATGGTGTACGAGTCCTTGCCGCCGGACAGGCACACCAGCACCGTGTCGCCGTCCTCGATCATCTTGAAGTCGCCGATGGCGCGGCCCGTCTGCGACTGGAGGTAGGTTTCCAGGCGGAAGAAGTTCTTGGAATGCGTGGTGGCGGTCATGGCGCTCTGATCGGGAATGCGGGGGCGGAACGGCCTGCGGCGCGGCGCGCGCGGCGCTTGTGAGTCACCCGTACATCACTTGTAGGTAACTCGCGCGGTGCCGCCGGGTCCGGTCCGTGGCTGGACAGCCCGGTATTTTAGCGTGAGCGCGCCGGCCGCGCCGGACGGCGGCCGGCGGCGTTGCGCGGCTTCGTGCCGCCGCGTGCGCTCAATGGACGGTCGCTGGCCGCGTTTGCGCGGCCCTTGCGCGGCCCTTGCGCGGCCCTTGCGCGGCCCTTGCGCGGCCCTTGCGCGGCCCTTGCGCGGCCCTTGCGCGGCGTTTGTGCGAAGTTTGCGGCGGCGTTTGGGCGACGTGCTGGCGCGCCCGATGGCCTTATATCGCCTCGGCCGCCTTGATGTGGAACACCTCGACGCCGACCGAATCGCAGTCCGGGTACACGTCCGGCTTCTCGGTCGAGACGCGCACGGCGCGCACCTTGGGATGCCGGAGCATGGCGCGCGCCACGTCGTCGCACAGCGTTTCCTGCAGGTGCACGTGGCCCTGCGCCATGCGCTCGGCCACGGTGTTGCGCATGAAGTCGTAGTCCACCACTTCCTGCAGCTTGTCTTCCTGGGGCGTGCTCTGCGCCAGCGGCACGAACAGGTCGATGTTGATCAGCACGCGCTGCTCGCCCTTTTTCTCGAATTCGTGCACGCCGATGTTGATCTGCACTTCATAGTTGCGCAGGAACATGCGGCGGCAGTCTTGCAGGCTGGGGTGGGTAAGGGCGGCGAGCATGGTCATGATGGGGGAAAAACGGGTCGGGAAGGCGCGCGGGCCGGGTCGCGGCCGCGCGCCGGGTACGTCAAAGCGTCATTCGGTGAGGAACATCACGTCGCGCGCGAGCGGCATCAGGTGCTGCCCGCCATCGACGTAGAGCGTGGTGCCGGTCACGGCGCGCGCCTCGGCCAGGTAGGCCACCGCCTGCGCGATGTCCTCCGGCGTGGACGAGTGGCCCAGCGGCGTCATGCAGTGCGCGCGCCGGAAGCCGGAGCCGGACTGGTCGGCCGAGACCATCGTGATGCCGGGCGCCACGCCCACCACGCGCAGCTTGGGCGCGAGCGCCTGGGCCAGCTGCACGGTGGCGGTCTGCAGCGCCGCCTTGGACAGCGTGTAGGACAGGAAATCCGGGTTGAGGTTGTCCAGCTTCTGGTCCAGCAGGTTGATCACCACACCGGTCTGCCCTTCCGGCAGCGCGCGGTGCAGCTCGCGCGACAGCAGCAGCGGCGCCGCCACGTTGGTGCGCATGTGCGTGTCGAGCGAGGCGTAGGAGAAGCTGGTGGCCACGTCGTACTGGAACAGCGAGGCGTTGTTGACCAGGCAGCCCGGCACGCCCAGCGCCGCGGTGCAGGCGGCGATCAGCTTGCCGGTGGCGGCCTCGTCGGCGAGGTCGGCCTGCAGCACCGCGGCGCGGCGGCCGCGCGCGCGGATCTGCTCGGCCAGCGCCTCGGCCTCGGCCAGCGAGCGGTGGCAGTGCACGGCCACGTCCCAGCCGCGCGCGGCCAGTTCCAGCGCGATCACGCGGCCGAGCCGGCGCGCCGCGCCGGTCACGAGCGCGACGCCGCGCGCCGGCGCGGCGGCCGCGGAAGCGGCGGCGCAGGCGCTGCCGGGCGAGGCGGAGTCAGGAGATGTGGAGTCGGGCATTGCTACAATCGCGATATGCACAAAGGCGCTAGTCTACCCCTTCCCCCCGCGGACGCGCTGAGCGCCTCTGCCACGCTCGGCGCACATATCGCCCAGGCCATCGACGAAGCCGGCGGCTGGCTCGGTTTCGACCGCTACATGGCGCTGGCGCTGTACGCGCCCGGCCTCGGCTATTACAGCGGCGGCGCCGCCAAGTTCGGCCGCGACGCGCGCGACGGCAGCGACTTCATCACCGCCCCCGAACTGAGCCCGTTCTTCGCCCGCACGCTGGCGCGCCAGTTCGCGCCGCTGCTGGCGCGTCCCGGCCTGGCGCAACTGCTCGAATTCGGCGCCGGCACCGGCCGCCTGGCGGCCGACCTGCTGCTGGCGCTGGAACAGGAAGGCCAGTTGCCCGCGCGCTATGCCATCGTCGAGCTCTCCGGCGAGCTGCGCGCGCGCCAGCAGGCCACGCTGGCCGAGCGCGCGCCGCACCTGGCCGCGCGCGTGGCGTGGCTCGACACGCTGCCCGAGCGCTTCGAGGGCGTCATCGTCGGCAACGAAGTGCTCGATGCCATGCCGGTGCGCCTGTTCGCCCGCAGCCACGGCCGCTGGCTCGAGCGCGGCGTGGTCCGGGCGGATGCCGAAGATGGCGCCGGAGATCGCGCCGAGACGGCGCAGGGCGGCAACGCCTTCGCCTTCTCCGACCGCCCGCTGCCCGCCGGCGACCTGCCCGAGGCGCTGCACGCGATCCCCGGCGACCACGACATCGTCACCGAGACCCACGCCGAGGCCGAAGGCTTCATGCGCGCGGTCGGCGCGATGCTCGCGCGCGGCGCCGCCTTCTTCATCGACTACGGCTTCCCGGGCGCCGAGTATTACCACCCGCAGCGCACCGGCGGCACGCTGATGTGCCACTACCGCCATCACGCGCACCCGGACCCGTTCCTCTACCCCGGGCTGCAGGACATCACCGCCCACGTCAATTTCAGCGGCATCGCCCACGCCGCCGCCGACACCGGCCTGACCGTGGCCGGCTTCGCCTCGCAGGCGCGCTTCCTGATGAACGCCGGCATCACCGACCTGCTGATGGCGCTCGACCCCAACGACACGCACAGCTTCCTGCCCGCCGCCAACGCCGTGCAGAAACTGCTGTCCGAGGCCGAGATGGGCGAGCTGTTCAAGGTCATCGCCCTGACCCGCGGGCTCGACGACGCGCTGCCGCTGGCCGGCTTCGCGCGCGCCGACCGCAGCCACGCGCTGTAACGCCGTGGCGCTATAGTCAGGCACCCCGACCTCACAGGCACCCATCATGCTGCGCTGGACCTTCACCATCTTCCTCGCCGTCATCGTGCTGTCGGCGGCCTTGCCGTGGCTGCAGAAGCTGGGGCTGGGGCGGCTGCCCGGGGACGTGCGCTTCCGGCTGTTCGGGCGCGACTTCATGCTGCCGTTCGCGTCGACGATCTTGTTGTCGATGGTGGCGTTGCTGGTGGGGAAGCTGATCTGATTCGGTGGCGGGGACGGTGGCGGTAGCGGTTCTGCGGGCGCCGGCCCTCTCCCCTGGCCCGTCTCCCGCAAGCGGGAGAGGGGAGCAAACCGTGGGCACGTGGCAAAGCCGCTCAGGCAAAGCCGCTCAAGCAAACGGATGCGCCGAAGCCGCTAGTAATACCTGACGTTTTTTTGCCCCCTATCCCCGGTCTGTACACCCTCACGGGGAGAGGGGCAGTTTGACCAGCGGCCACGTCAAGCAAAGCCAACGTTTTTCCAGCCGCAAGCTCCCTCACGCCCCCAGCGCCGCCTCCACCGCCGCCACCCGCGCCACATGCACGCGGTCCTTGATGAGGCTGGCATTGCCGGCACATTCCCGCGCCACCGCGCCGGCGTCCACCGCCGCCGCCGCGGCCAGCGCCGCCATCAGCCGCGCCGCCTGCGGATAGCTGCGCTGCTCGAAGCCGAGCCGGCCGCGCGCGTCGGCTTCGCAGGCCTGCAGGATGCCGGCGAAGCGCGCGGGCTTGCGCAGCGCGTCGCAGCGCTCCAGCAGGCGCGTCAGCGCGGCCGCGCCGAAGGCGTCGCTGCGGTGGATGTTGCCGTGCTCGCGCGCCACCGCCACCGCGAGGTCGCGGCATTCGGTGGGCACGCGCAGGCGCTTGCAGACGTCTTCGAGCAGCGCCACGCTGCGCTGCTCGTGGCCGATGTGGCGCGGCAGCACGTCGGCCGGCGTGGTGCCCTTGCCGAGGTCGTGCACCAGCGCGGCGAAGCGCACCGGCAGCGGCGCGTCCATGCCGGCGGCGGTATCGACCACCATCATCACGTGCACGCCGGTATCCACCTCGGGGTGGTAGTCGGCGCGCTGGGGCACGCCCCACAGCCGGTCCAGCTCGGGCAGCAGGCGTGCCAGCGCGCCGCAGTCGCGCAGCACCTCGAACATGCGCGAGGGCCGGGCCTCCATCAGGCCGCGCGCGATTTCCTGCCAGACGCGCTCGGCCACCAGCGCGTCGACCTCGCCGGCCTGGACCATGCCGCGCATCAGCGCGAGCGTGTCCGGCGCCACGGTGAAGTCGTGGAAGCGCGCGGCGAAGCGGGCCACGCGCAGGATGCGCACCGGGTCTTCGGCGAATGCCTCGGAGACGTGGCGGAACTGGCGCGCGGCGAGGTCGCGCCGGCCGCCGTAGGGATCGATCACCGGGCCGGCAAGCTCGCCGCCGGCATCGACCGCGCGCGCCATCGCGTTGATGGTGAGGTCGCGCCGCACGAGGTCGTCCTCGAGCGTGACGTCGGGCGCGCAGTAGAACGCGAAGCCCTTGTAGCCGGCCGCGGTCTTGCGCTCGGTGCGGGCCAGCGCGTACTCCTCCCTGGTCCGTGGATGGAGGAACACCGGGAAATCCTTGCCGACCGGCTTGTAGCCGGCGGCTTCCATCTCGGCCGGGGTCGCGCCCACCACCACGTAGTCGCGGTCCTGGCTGGGCTTGCCCAGCAGGGCGTCGCGAATGGCGCCGCCGACGGCATACACCTGCATGAACGGCCCTCAGTGATTGATGATGATGGCGTCGGCGCGGTCCGGCGCGAGCCGGTACGGCTCGTCCGCCACGATGAAGTCGCGCTCCTCGCGCGCATCGGCGATCCACGCCTGCATGGCCGGCAGCGCCAGAATGAAGTCGGCGTAGCGCTTGGCTTCGTCGGGCAGGTGCGTGCCGTAGGTGGCGAAGCGGCTGACCACCGGCGCGAAGTACGCGTCGGCGATGGTGAAGGCGCCGAACAGGAACGGGCCGCCGGCGCCGAAGCGCGCGCGCAGGTCGGTCCAGATCGCGGCGATGCGGTCCACGTCGCGCTGCACGGCGGCGTTCCAGCCGAGGCCGGGCAGCATCGCGGTGGCGTTCATCGGCATCTGGCTGCGCAGGTTGCCGAAGCCCGCATGCATCTCCGCGCAGACCGAGCGCGCCAGCGCGCGCGCGCCGCGCTCGGCCGGCCACAGCTGCTTCTCGGGAAAGTGCTCGGCCAGGTATTCGGCGATCGACAGCGTGTCCCACACGGCGAGGTCGCCGTCGACCAGCACCGGCACCTTGCCGGCCGGCGAATGGCGCGCGACCACCGCGTCGAAGTCCGGCGTGGACAGGCGCACCTTGATCTCCTCGAAGGCGATGCCGGCCTGCCGCATCAGCAGCCACGGGCGCAGCGACCAGGACGAATAGTTCTTGTTGCCGATGACGAGCTTCATCGCGGAATCCTTGCTGGAACTGGGAAAGGGAGCGGCCGGGAAAGCACACCGGCGGAACAAGGCATTGTAGCCAGCCGCGCCTGGCCGATCCAAGCGAATTGCGCTCGCAGCGATGTGAGCGCCGGTCACAAGCAGATCACAAGCCGATCACTGGCGCGTCACAGGCGCGTCACGGGCGGGCCACGCCCGGCCCGCCTGCCCGCACCATCCGCGCCGGCAGCTTCAGCGATACACGCTGCGCCGCAGGGTCTGCATCTGGCTCTCGTGGCCGCGCCCGGCCAGCACGTCGGTCATCACCGCTTCCAGGCTGACCGGCTGGCGCAGGCCCAGTTCCGGCGCGAGCGGGCCGGCCATGACGTTGTCGAGCCGCATGGAGTCGAGGTTGTCGCGCGTCATCACCGGCGTGCCCGGCATGTGCTCCAGCACGGCCGCCTGCAGGCGCGCGAGCGCGTCGGGCAGGTGCAGGACCGGGCGCGGGTGGCCGCTGGCGCGCCCGGCATAGCGCACCAGCGCCTCGAGCGTGTAGACCTGCGGCCCGGCCAGGTCGTAGGCGTAGCCGACGGTGGCCGGCGTAGCCATCGCGTTGACGAAGGCCTGCGCCACGTCCTGCACGTAGACCGGCTGGAAGCGCGCCTGCGCGCACGCCAGCGGCACCACCGGCGCGATCTGCTGCATGTGGGCGAACAGGTTGAGGAAGTGATCGTCGGGCCCGAAGATCACGGACGGGCGGAAGATGGTCCAGTCCAGCCCGCTTTCGCGCACCACGCGCTCGCCGTCGCCCTTGCTGCGCAGGTACATCGACGGGCCGGCGCTGTCGGCGCCCAGCGCGCTCATGTGCAACAGCCTGCGCACGCCGGTGCCGCGGCAGGCCGCCACCAGGCGCCGCGGCAGCTCCACGTGCGCCGCGGCGAAGGCGGCGCCGTAGGGCTCGGCGCGCTCGCCGTGCAGGATGCCGGCGAGGTTGACCACGATGCCCTCGGTGCCCAGCGAGCCGACCGCGGCGTCGAGCGCCGCCTCGTTGCGCACGTCGAGCTCGACGACTTCCACGCGCGGCAGCAGCAGCAGGTGCTGGGCGTGCTCGGCATCGCGCGCGGCGGCGACGATGCGCTCGGGGTCGATGGGCGGCTCGGTCACGCTGCCCGGCTCGAGCGGCGTGGCCGAGGCGGTGGCCACGCCCGCCAGGCGGGCCACCAGGTGGCTGCCGACGAAACCGGCGGCGCCGATCACTAGAACGTTGCTGGTCTGCATGGATTCCTCCGTGGCAAGGCCCGGCCGGCGCGCGCCCCGGATGGGGCATGCGCCGGCGGCCGCACTCGCCGGCAGACCGCGCGCCGGCTCAGGGCAAGGCGGTGGTGGTGATCTGCGACGGCGACACCGTGCCCAGGCGATCCTTGAGCGACTGCGGCCTGCCGCTCATCAATGCAGCATAGTACGTAGCGTTCGACAGCACGTTCTTGACGTAGGTGCGGGTCTCCGCGAACGGGATGGTCTCAGCGAAGACCGCACCCTCGACCTGGCGCGGCAGGCTGGTGCGCCAGCTCTTGGGGCGCCCCGGGCCGGCGTTGTAGGCGGCCGAGGCCAGCGTCCACGAGCTGTCCAGGTCGGTGAACACCATGCTCATGTAGTTGGTGCCGAGCATGATGTTGACGTTGGGATCGCCCATCATCGACGGCGAGAAATCCGTCATGCCGATCTTGCGCGCGACCCACTTGGCGGTGGCCGGCATCACCTGCATCAGGCCGTGCGCGCCGGCCGACGAGCGCGCGTTCATGATGAAGCGCGATTCCTGGCGCACCAGGCCGTAGGCCCACGCCATGTCGAGGCCGACGTCGTCGGTGGCGCGCTGCATGATGTCGCGGTAGGGCATCAGGAAGCGCAGCGAGAAATCGTGCTCGGCCTGGGTGCGGTCGGCGGTGTTGACGGCGCGGTCCAGCAGCTCGATGCGGCGCGCGTAGTCGGCCGCGGCCAGCAACTGGCGGTCGGTCATGCCGCGCAACTCCCAGTTCCACTCGCGGTTGCCTTCGAAGCGCAGGTTGAGGTCGTAGAACTTCTGCGCGCGCAGGAAACCCGGGTGCGCGCGCATGGCGTTGACCTCGGCGTCGCTGACCTGGGTACGCGCGGGCAGCACGGTGCGGTTGCCCAACTCTTCATTGGCAAGCTGGCCGTAGAAGTTGAACTGGCCGGCGATGGCCTGGAACTGCTGCTGCGCCTCGGCGGCGCGGTTGTCGGCCTTGAGCGCGCGGCCGTACCAGTAGGTCCAGGCCGGGTCCTTGGCGCGCAGCTCGGGGCGCATGGCCTCGACCGCCATGCGCACCTGCTTCCAGTCGCCCTGGCGCAGCGCGGCGCGCACGCGCCACTCCTGGCTTTCGTCGGACAGCCACTGGTTGCCGCCCAGGTCCATCTGGCGGCGGTAGTAGCCGGCCGCCTCGGGCGCCAGCTTCTTGGCCGCGAACTGGCCGATCACGCCCCAGCCCGCGCCCTGCTCGTCGCGCGACAGGCCGGCGGCGCTGGCGTTCAGGTAGGCGGCGGCCTGCGACGGATCGTTGCGCGCCATCTTGACCACGGTGGCCAGCGTGTTGCTGTCGCCGCGCGCCTCGGGTGCGGTGGCGGCGATGCGCCCGGCCAGCGTGACGAAGTTCTGCTCCAGCGCCTGGCGTGCCTGGAAGGCCACGTCGCTCGGCTCGATCTGGCGGCTCTGCGCGAGATAGCCGATCAGGTCGACGCAGCCTTCGCCGTAATACTTCGGATCGGCCAGCGCCGCGCGTGCCTCGGCCGCCACGTTCTGGCCCTTGAGCGCGCGCGACAGCAGCGCATAGCACTCCACCTGGGTGTCGTCCTTGAGCACGAACTGCGGGTACTCGGCGTCGAAGTTCACCCAGTCGCGCTTCTTGCCCAGCACCAGCAGCCAGTCGTTGCGCATGCGGTCAGCAATGGCCTCGCCCTTGTAGCGCTGCAGGAACGCGCGCACCTGGTCATCCGGCGCGTCGATGCGGGCCAGGCCGCTGGCGTCGAACATCTGCGGCTTGATGCGGAAATATTCCACATACGACGAGATCGGGTAGTCCACCAGCGTGGCCGAGATGGCATCGGTGCGGACCACGTCGTTCTTGCGCGCGGCGTCGCGCAGCGCCACGAAAGCGTCGTCGGGATTGCCCGGGATGAAGGTTGCCGGGGATTGTGACTGCGGCTGCGGCGATGGCCGCTTCTGCGCAAACGCCGGCGCGGCAAGCAGCGCACACGCGATCGCCGCGAGGGCGGCCCTGGCCGCACGCTGCGGATATACTCCCTTCGGCATTCTTGGCTTTCCTTGTTGTGACGGCCGGACGGCATCGCCTTCTCCGCTCTTGCCGAAGGGCCCGCGTCCGACCGTGCGATATTTGGTCGACAGCAAACATTATCCCACGCAGCCATGCCCAGCGACGAGGTTCGCAACCGTTCCGGCGCGCCCGGCAAACCCGCCGCGCAGGCCCCCGCCAGCGAAGCACGCGGCGCCCTGCGGCGCCGGCTGCTGGCGCTGCGCGCCACCCTGCCCGCGCGCGCCGACGCCGATGCCGCCATCGAAGCCGCGCTGGCCGCCCTGCTGGAACGCCTGGCCGCGCGGCGCCTCGGTTTCTACTGGCCGATCCAGCACGAGTTCGACGCGCGCGCCACCGTGACGCGCTGGCTGGCCGCCGACCCGGGCCGCCAGGCGGCCCTGCCGGTAGTCAGCCGCCCCGGCGCGCCGCTCGACTTCCACCTGTGGCAACCCGGCACCGCGATGACCAAAGGCCACTACGGCATTCCGATTCCCGACGGCACGGCGGCCGTGGTGCCCGACGCGCTGCTGATTCCATGTGTCGGTTTCAGTGCCGATAAGTTCCGGCTTGGATATGGGGGCGGGTTTTATGACCGCACACTGGCGGCGCTGGCAGCCGGCGGGGTCACTCCGGTGGCGATTGGGGTTGGTTTTGAAGCTTGCCGGATTGCGCTGGCCGCGCAGGGGCATGATTTGGCTATGGATTGGATTGTTAGCGAGGGGGGGTGTTTTTGAGGGGGTTTCTTAGTTTTCTTGTTTGGGCTTGGGTGGGGGCTTTGTTCTAGCTGCTGTGGGTCTGGCTTGAGACTTGGATGGGGTCCTTGTTCGGGCTGTTTGTGGGCCTTGAGGCTCGGGCGGTTTTGGTGCTTGAACCCAAAGGCTGTATGACATCCCCGCTGCGCGGGGCTGCCAGTCACTTTCTTTTGTCTGAAAAGAAAGTAACCAAAGAAAGCAGACCCTTGCAGGGGGGCTGGGCGCTCAGACTTTATGGCTGGTGCGGGATTCGTGGTGCGGTCTGTGGCTTCGATGAGGCTGCTGACGCTACCGGTTTGCTTGCCTGCGGCGTCGCAAACGAAATTGGATTCGTGGTGGCGCTGCATGATGGCGGAGGTCCAGGCCCTTCGGGCTGCTGCCGCGACCGGGGCGGATGGGCTCGTCATAGAGATGGTGCTGGTTTCGTGGTGGGCGCGGTGGCTCCGGCGCGAGAGTACCCGCTGACATCCGCGCCCGGGAGTGTCAGTATTTTTGTGTTTAGGGCTGTTAAGGATCTGAGGGCGATGAAGCTCGACAGGTCCAATCTTTCGTCCTAGCAATACGGCTTGGTGAAGCGCTCCTCGTAAATCATCGCGAACTGATTCATCGCCGCTTTCCAGTCGTGCGTGGCGCTGCCCCACTTGCCCGTGATGTTGCGCAACGCCAGCCACAGCAGTTTGGTGGCTGCCTCGTCGCTTGGGAAGTGCCCGCGGATCTTGATGATCTTGCGTAGCTGCGCGTTGATGCTCTCGATGGCGTTCGTCGTGTAGATGATCTTGCGGATCGCCGGCGGGAACGCAAAGAATGGAATGACCTGACTCCAGGACCGATGCCACGCGGCGGCGATCGGGCCATACCGCTGGCCCCATTGGCCTTGCTCGAAGGTGGTCAGTTCGGCCAGAGACGCCTCGACGGTTGGCGCGGTGTAGACTGGTTTGAGCGCCGCCGCCACCGCGCGGCGGTCCTTCCAGCTCGCATAATCCAGGCTGCCTCGGATCAGGTGCACGATGCACGTTTGCAGCGTCGTGTCGGGGAACACCGCGTTCAGGGCTGCCTCCATGCCCTTGAGCCCGTCGGTGACCGCGATCAGGATGTCCTGGGTGCCACGCGTGCGCAGGTCGTTGAAGACCTTCATCCAGAACTTGGCCCCTTCGGTGGTCTCGATCCACAGGCCCAGGATGTCGCGCGTGCCGTCGGGCAACACGCCCAGGGCGAGATAGACGGCTTTGTTGCGCACCACGCCGTCTTCGCGCATCTTGACCCGCAGCGCATCGAAGAACACCACTGGATACATGCTCTCCAGCGGCCGGGCTTGCCAGGCGGTGACCTCCTGCATGACCTCGTCGGTCACGGAGCTGATGAATTCGGGTGAGACCTCGGTGCCGTACTGTTCGGCCAGGAAGGCCTGGATCTCGCGCACGGTCATGCCGCGGGCATACATGGCGATGATCTTGTCATCGAACCCGGTAAAGCGCCGCTCGTGCTTGGGAATGAGGATGGGCGCGAAGGTGCTGTCGCGGTCACGAGGCACGTTCAGGTGCAGTGGGCCATCGTCGGTGAGTACCGTTTTAGCGCTGCTACCATTGCGCTGGTTGGTCGCATCCTGCGGGCGCTGCGCGCCCGCAGGATAGCCCAGGTGCTGGCCCAACTCGGCGCCCAGCGCACGCTCGATGAGGGCCTTCTTGAACGCCATAGCGGCGTCCTGGACCGCTTCGGCGGTCATTGGCCCCTTGACGAACTGGTCGACCAGTTCCTTGGGAATGGTGGGCAGTTCCCTCAGTGGCGTCTTCGGTTTGCGTGGCATACGGCCTCCTTGGCTACATGGTATGCCCTGCACACAAAAATACGGATAGGCCCCCGCGCCCCGGTCCACCGCGCCCACCACGAAAACACGAGGATGCTACGCCGTGGCCGCCCAAACTGGTAACGGCAGAAGCTTGTACGACCTGAGCTTTGGCCATCATGGAGCCGGAATGTGAAACGCCCCCATCCGAAATGGCACCGCGGCCAGCACCGGTAGCGTCAGCAGTCTCATCGAAGCCAACGCCCGCACCACGAAACCACCACCAGCCATAAGGTCTGAGCGCCCAGCCCCCCTGCAAGGGGTCTGCTTTCTTTGGTTACTTTCTTTTCAGACAAAAGAAAGTGACTGGCAGCCCCGCGCAGCGGGGATGTCATACAGCCTTTGGGTTCAAGCACCAAAACCGCCCGAGCCTCAAGGCCCACAAACAGCCAGAACAAGGCCCCCATCCAAACCCAAACCCCAAAAAACTCACCCCACCTGATTAGCCAACCTCAACGTAGCCTCCACCGACCACCGCGCCCACGTCGTCATCTCCTCCGCCGACTCCAGACAAACTGCGGGCAGACTCAGATAATGCCGCATGGTGACTTCACGCCCGCGGCTGCTATATCGGAACGGCTCGCCGCCCTCGGCCTCGAACCGCGCACGGGTCTGCTCGTCGGTCTTGAGCCAGCAGCGCCCGTCCGACACCAGCGCGAACATCAGCCCGTCGTAATACAGCCCGTGGCCGCCGAACATGCGGCGCGCGGTGATGGGGCCGATGCGCGCGGCCAGCGGGCCCATCAGCTCGAGCAGATGGTCGACGAAGGGATCGGGGCGGCGCGCGGTGGCCATGCGTGAAGCGCCCGGCGCTCAGAGCTTGAGGCGCTGCCAGATCGCCTTGGTGGCGCCGGCGGTGTTGAGCGTGTAGAAATGCAGCCCCGGCACGCCGGCCGCGAGCAGGCGCTCGCACAGCGCAGTGACCACGTCGAGGCCGAACGCGCGGATCGATTCGCGGTCGTCGCCGAAGCCTTCCAGGCGCCGGGCGATCCAGCGCGGCACTTCGGCGCCGCACATCTCGGAGAAGCGCATCAGTTGCGAGGAGTTGGTGATCGGCATGATGCCGGGCACCACCGGCACGTCCACGCCCATCGCGCGCGCGTCGTCGACGAAGCGGAAATAGGCGTCGGCGTTGAAGAAATACTGGGTGATGGCGGAGTCGGCGCCGGCCTTGACCTTGCGCACGAAGTTCTCCAGGTCCACGCGCGGCGACTTGGCCTGCGGGTGGTACTCGGGATAGGCCGCCACCTCGATGTGGAACCAGTCGCCGGTCTCGGCGCGGATGAATTCCACCAGTTCGTTGGCGTAGCGGAACTCGCCGATCTCGCCCATGCCCGAGGGCATGTCGCCGCGCAGCGCCACGATGTGGCGGATGCCGCCGTCGCGGTAGGTCTGCAGGATCTGGCGGATGCTCGCGCGCGTGGAGCCCACGCACGACAGGTGCGGCGCGGCCTCGATGCCGTCGCGCTGGATCTCCAGCACGGCGTCCAGCGTGCCCTGCTGGGTGGTGCCGCCGGCGCCGAACGTCACCGAGATGTACTTGGGATGCAGCGGAGCGAGCTGCGCGCGCGTATTGCGCAGCTTCTCGGCGCCCTCGGCCGTCTTGGGCGGGAAGAATTCGAAGCTGAAGTAGCGGTCTTGCATGATGGTGGCGCGCCGCGTGTGGCGCGGCGCGCTGGAAGGTTTGGCGTGCGTCAGGCGCTGCGGCGTTCGCCGAGCAGCAGGCTCGACAGCGCCCAGGAAATCACGCTGTACAGGATCGATCCGAGCAGCGCCGCGCCGAAGCCGCTGACCACGAAGCCGGACAGCAGCTTGCCCACGAACAGGAACAGCAGCGCGTTGATCACGAAGATGAACAGGCCGAGCGTGAGCAGCGTCACCGGCAGCGTGAGGATGACCAGGATCGGGCGGATCAGGGTGTTGACCAGGCCCAGCACCAGCGCGGCGATCATGGCCGAGCCGAAGCCGCCCAGGTGAATCCCGCTGATCAGGTTGCCCACCAGGAACAGCGCGGCGGCGTTGATGATCCAGACGGCCAGCAATCTCATGACGACTCCTTAGCTCGGGTCAGACGAAACAGGATGCGGAACACCGCGGCGCGCATCCGCGCGCCGCGGCCCGGCGGCCGGGACAGCCCGGCCGTGCGATCGTACCCGCGATCCACGGCCGCGATCAATGCGCGTGGTCAATGCGCGCGGTCAACCGGCGCGCAGCGCGCGCGCCGGCCCGCCGCGATCAGTAGCGGTAGTGGTCGGCCTTGTACGGGCCTTCCTTCTTCACGCCGATGTAGGCGGCCTGCTGGTCGGTCAGCTCGGACAGCTGCGCGTTGAGCTTCTTGAGCTGCAGGCGCGCGACCTTCTCGTCCAGGTGCTTGGGCAGCGTGTAGACGCCGACCGGGTACTTGCCGCTATCGCGTTCCAGCCACAGCTCGATCTGGGCGATGGTCTGGTTGGCGAACGAGCTGCTCATCACGTAGGACGGGTGGCCCGTGCCGCAGCCCAGGTTCACCAGGCGGCCCTTGGCCAGGATGATCAGCTTCTTGCCGTCGGGGAAGATCACGTGGTCGACCTGCGGCTTGATCTCGTCCCATTCGTACTTCTCGATCGAGGCGATGTCGATCTCGTTGTCGAAGTGGCCGATGTTGCAGACGATGGCCTGGTCCTTCATCTTCGCCATGTGGTCATGGGTGATGACGTGGTAGTTGCCGGTGCAGGTGACGAAGATGTCGCCATGCTCGGCAGCGTAGTCCATCGTCACCACGCGGTAGCCTTCCATCGCGGCCTGCAGCGCGCAGATCGGGTCGATCTCCGTCACCCACACCTGCGCCGACAGCGCGCGCAGCGCCTGCGCGCTGCCCTTGCCCACGTCGCCGTAGCCGGCCACCACGGCGACCTTGCCGGCGATCATCACGTCGGTGGCGCGCTTGATGCCGTCCACCAGCGACTCACGGCAGCCGTACAGGTTGTCGAACTTGCTCTTGGTGACGGAGTCGTTGACGTTGATGGCCGGGAAACGGAGTTCACCCTTTTGCGCCATCTGGTACAGGCGGTGCACGCCGGTGGTGGTTTCCTCGGTCACGCCCTTGATGGCGTCCAGGTTGCGGCTGTACCAGGTCGGGTCCTTGGCCAGCTTGTCCTTGATGGCGGCGAACAGGTAGGTTTCTTCCTCGCTGCCCGGCTTGGAGATCAGCGTGGCGTCCTTCTCGGCGCGCGCGCCCAGGTGCAGCAGCAGCGTGGCGTCGCCGCCGTCGTCGAGGATCATGTTGGGGGTGCCGCCGTCCTTCCAGTCGAAGATGCGGTGGGTGAAGTCCCAGTATTCCTTCAGCGACTCGCCCTTGAAGGCGAACACCGGCGTGCCCGAGGCGGCGATGGCCGCGGCGGCGTGGTCCTGGGTCGAGAAGATGTTGCACGAGGCCCAGCGCACGTCGGCGCCGAGCGCGACCAGCGTCTCGATCAGCACGGCGGTCTGGATGGTCATGTGCAGGGAGCCGGCAATGCGCGCGCCCTTGAGCGGCTGGGCGGCGGCGAACTCGTCGCGGATCGCCATCAGGCCGGGCATCTCGGTCTCGGCGATGGCGATTTCCTTGCGGCCCCAGCCGGCCAGGTTGATGTCGGCGACCAGGTAGTCGTTCTTCAGGTCAGTCACTGCGTTCATGTTTCACTCCGGTGAAGAGTGGCGCGATGGCGGCGAGTGCGGGGGGATACGCGGCGCGCGGGCATGCCGGGCAACGCGGGCATGCAAAGCGGGCGGATAGGTCGACTCGCCACCGTGGGGGCCACGGATCAGCGAGCGCCGTTGAGACAGTCCGAGCCTGGCGAATGGCCAATCGCGCACTGGGGCACAATGGTCGCATCCGTTGCAACGCTCCTCGGAGTGGCGGTATTGTAGCCTGACCGCCGGCGCCGCGCACCGGCGCCGCGTGATTTTTTGCCTGGCGCTTCCGTTGGTACTGTCTTTGGCGCTGTCTTTAGTGCTTTCCCTGGCGCCTTTCTTGCTCTTTCTTGCTGCTTGTTTTGTTGCTTCCTTTGCCGTTTCTCGCCGCCCTGCGGCGGCCTGCCCCGCACCGCACATGACCCCGACCACACACCGTCCTCCGCGCACCCTGACCATCGCCGGCTCCGACTCCGGCGGCGGCGCCGGCATCCAGGCCGACCTCAAGACCTTCGCCGCGCTGGGCTGCTTCGGCATGAGCGCGATCACCGCCATCACCGCGCAGAACACGCTCGGCGTGAGCGGCGTGCACGCGATCCCGGCGGAGATGGTGGCCGCGCAGATCGACGCGGTGGCCAGCGACATCGGCGTGGACGCCGCCAAGACCGGCATGCTGGGCACCGCCGACATCGTCGAGGCGGTGGCCGCCGCGGTGGACCGCCACGCCATCCGCCAGCTGGTGGTGGACCCGGTCATGATCTCCACCTCCGGCGCCACCCTGGCCGACGACGCCACCAGCCAGGCCATGACGCGCCTGCTGTTCCCGCGCGCCGTGCTGGTCACGCCCAACCTGCCGGAAGCCTCGTGGCTGCTGGGCCGCAGGATCAGCCGCCGCGGCGAGATGGAACAGGCCGCGCGCGACCTGCTGGCGCTGGGCTGCCGCGCCGTGCTGCTCAAGGGCGGCCACCTCGACCCGGCCGACGGCGGCCTCGACGACCTGCTGATGACCGCCGACGGCACCGTGCGCGTGTTCTCGCACCCGCGCGTGGAGACCCGCAACCTGCACGGCACCGGCTGCACGCTGGCCGCCGCCGTTGCCGCGCAGCTCGCGCGCGGCAACGCGCTGGCGGACGCGGTGGACGCGGCGCTCGACTACGTGGCCGAGGCCATCGTCGCCGGCGCCGACCTCGAGCTCGGCGCCGGCAACGGCCCGCTCAACCACGCCTTCGCGCCGCGCGCGATGGGATGACGCACGGGCCGGCACACCGGCCCGCGGGCGGCGGTATGATCGGGCTCTCTATCGTCCGGCCGCCAGCGCCATCCTTGCCACGCCATGACCCTGCTGTCCCAGATCGACCTGCGCACCGACCCCGCCGCCGCGCCCTACCGGAAACACGAAGTGGTGCAGGTGGCGTTCGCCGCCGTGCCCGGCGAGCTCGCCAGCCTCGAAGGCCCCAACCGCTACCAGCCCGGCGACGCCCTCGTCACCGGCTCCACCGGCGACCGCTGGGTGGTGTCGCGCGACCGCTTCGACGCGCGCTACGAGCCGCTGGAAGCCGGCGCGCACGGGCGCGACGGCGCCTACCGCAACAAGCCTGCGACGGTGCTGGCAAAGCGCATGGCGGCGGCCTTCGGCATCGCCCGCTCGGCCGGCGGCGACGTACTCCGTGGCGAGGCCGGCGACTGGCTGATGCAGTACGCGCCGGGCGACTACGGCATCGTGCAGCAGGCGCGCTTCGCCCAGGTCTACCGGCCCGCCTGACGGCCGGCCGCGGCGGCGCCCGGGGCGGCTAGTTGCCGCCGCTGCTCAGCGGCACCAGCTTGAACGCCGCGCGCGCCACGCACACCACCTCGCCGCCGGCGTTCTTCACCTCGCCCTCGCAGAACGCGATGCGCGCGCCGCGCCGCATACAGCGCGCCTCCAGGTGCAGCTCGCCGCGCGCGGCGGCGAGGAAATGCGTGGACATGTCGATGGTGATCACGCCGGTCTGCATCGGCGCGTGCGAGCGCGCCGCGCCGCTGAGCGTGAAGTCCAGCGCCGCCATCAGCGTGCCGCCGTGCACGTCGCCGCGGCTGTTGACCAGGAACGGGCTGGCCGGCAGCCGCGTGCGGCACAGGCCCTCCTCGATCTGCACCGGCTGCAGGCCAAGGTGGCGCATCAGCGGCACGTCGATGCCGAAATAGGGCTGCTCCGGGGTGCCGGGCGCCACCGGGACAATTTGCGACGGGATCTGCGAGGGGCTTTCCAAGACTTATCTTCCTTTGATGCGTCTATTCGAGTTCGATGACGGCCTGGCCTTCCGCGACGGCGTCGCCGGCCTGGACCAGGATGGCCTTGACCACGCCGGCATGGTCCGACTCGAGCGGGATCTCCATTTTCATGGACTCGATCATCATGACGGCGTCGCCGGCCGCAATGGTAGCGCCAACTTCGGTGTGGATGGCGCAGACATGGCCGCTGACCAGGGTTTCGATGGTGTTCATCAGGCTACTCTCAGGGAAGGTTGGGAAGCATCGGGCGCGGCCAGCACGCGCCGGGCCAGCGCGGTGTCGATGCGCCCCTCGGCGAAATCGGCATGCGCGAGCACCCGCAGGATGAAGGGGATGTTGGTCTTGACGCCGGCCACCGCGAACGCTTCCAGTGCCGCACGCAGCGTGGCGATGGCCTCGCCGCGGTCAGCGCCGGTGGCGATCACCTTGGCCAGCATGGGGTCGTAGTACGGCGTCACGCGGCTGCCTTCGGCATAGCCGGTTTCCACGCGCACGCCTTCCATGCGCGGCAGCCGGAACACGTCCAGCGGGCCCGGCGACGGGAAAAAGCGCACCGGGTCCTCGGCGTAGACGCGCGCCTCGATGGCGTGGCCCTGCGCGGGCACGATGCCGCCCGCGGCCTGCGGCAGCACCGCGTCGATGCGCTCGCCGCGCGCCAGCCGGATCTGCGCGGCGACGATATCGATGCCGGTGATCTGCTCGGTGACGGCGTGCTCCACCTGCAGGCGCGTGTTCATTTCCAGGAACACGAAGCCGGTGGCGGGCGTGTGCAGCATCTCCACGGTGCCGATCACGTCATAGCCGATGGCGGACAGTAGCGCGGCGAGCTGCGCCGCCATCGCCTCGACCCCGGCGCGGTCCAGGCCGTGCGCGCGCGCTTCCTCGATGACCTTCTGGTGGCGGCGCTGCACCGAGCAGTCGCGCTCCCACAGGATGCGCACGCCGCCGTAGCGGTCGGCCAGCACCTGGAACTCGATGTGGCGCGGCTGCTCGACCAGCTTCTCCAGGTAGAGTTCGGCCTGGCCGAAGCTGCGCTGCGCCACCGAGCGCGCCTGCGCCCAGGCGGCCGCCAGCCCGGCCGCGTCGCGCACCGGCACCATGCCGATGCCGCCACCGCCGCCGGCGGGCTTGATCAGCACCGGGAAGCCGATGCGCGCGGCGGCCTCGGCCACAGTTGCCACGTCGTCGGGCAGCACGGCGGAGCTCGGCGCCAGCGGCATGCCCTGCGCCGCCATGAAGGCGCGCGCCTCGGTCTTGTGGCCCAGGCGCCGGATCCACTGCGGCGACGGCCCGATGAAGCACAGGCCAGCCGCCTCCACGCGCTCGGCGAAGGCGGCGTTCTCGGAGAGAAAGCCATAGCCCGGATGCACCGCGTCGGCGCCGCTGGCGCGCGCGGCTTCAAGCAGCTTGTCCTGGTCCAGATAGCTTTGCAGCGGCGGCGCCTCGCCGATGCGCAGTGCCATGTCGGCCTCGCGCAGATAGGGCAACCCGGCGTCCGCATCCGAATACACCGCGACGGATTCCAGCCCGAGCCCGCGCAGCGCGCGGATGACGCGCGCGGCCACCGCGCCGCGGTTGGCCACCAGCACGCGGCGCAGCGGGCGCGGCGCGGCGGATGCTTGCGTGTTCATGCTCATGACGCCTCTCCTGCGCGTTCTCCCGTGCGGATCACCACCGCGTCGACCAGCACCGGCGCGGCGTCGCCGCGCATCACCATGACCGGATTGGCGTCCACCGAGCGTACCCGCCCCTGCGCCTGCACCATCCAGTCGCCCAGGCGCGCGAGCAGGCGCGCCAGCGCGTCCACGTCCACCGCGGCCAGGCCGCGCAGCGCGCCGAACGCGCGCGCGATGCGCAGGCGGCCGATGGCCTCGCGCGCCTGCGCGGCGCTGAACGGCGCGCACAGGAACTGCACGTCGTCGATGGCCTCGACCAGCACGCCGCCCTGGCCCACCATCACCACCGGGCCGTAGATGGCGTCGATGTGCGCACCCACGGCCAGCTCGAACGCGCCGCGCTGCTGGCGCGCCAGCAGCACGCCGCCGTGGCGCACGCCTTCGCTCGCGGCCAGGCCGCGCAGGATGCGGTCGAGCTCGGCGTAGGCGGCCAGCGCCTGCGCCTCGCCGGCCAGGCCGAGACGCACCAGCCCCAGTTCGGACTTGTGCGTGATGTCGGGCGAGACGCCCTTGGCCACCACCGGCGCGCCAAGTTCGGCCAGCGCGCGGCGCACGTCATCCTCGCTCTTGCACAGCCGATGCGCCACCACGGGCAGGCCGGCTTCCGCCAGCGCCGCCAGGCTCTCGACTTCGTCGAGCGAGTGCGTGGCCGCCGCGATGCCGTCCGGCCACGCCGGCGGGATCGCCGGGGGCGCGGCCAGCGCCGCGGCATTCAGTTGCACGTGGCGCGCGGCCATGCCGAGCGCGCGCATGGCCGCGCGTTCGCTGTCGAACACCGGCACGCCGTGCGCGCGGAAGGCCTGCGCCACCCATTCCTGGTTGGCGCTGACCGCCACCGGCACGCCGCTGGCCGCGGCAAAGCGGCCGGTCTGCGCGGAGAAGCCGGGGAAGTCGTAGCCTTCGCCGCCGATCGGGAATCCCACGTAGATCATGTCGGCCTGGCGCTGCGCGGCCACCACCTCCAGCGTCTGGCCGTAGATGTGCGGCTGGCCCAGCAGCGCGGTGGTCATGTCGATCGGGTTGCGCGCCGACACGTATGGCGGCAGCACCGCCTTGAGCGCCGCCGCTCCAGCACCTTCGAACTGGCACAGGTCCAGGCCCTGGTCCTCGGCGGCGTCGGCCGCCAGCACGCAGGTCGCGCCCGAGTTGCTGATCGCCACCACCTTGCGCCCGCGTGGGCGCTGGCCGCCGGCGAAGACCTGGCTGTATTCGACGAGCTCGCGGAAGTCCGCCACGCGCTGGATGCCGTGCTGCCGCAGGAAGGCATCGGCCAGCGCGTCCTCGCCGGCCAGCGCGCCGGTATGCGAGCTGGCGGTGAGCTGCCCGGCCTGCGTGCGGCCCGCCTTGACGGCAAGGATGGGAATGTCGCGCTGGTGCGCGATGCGCGCGGCCTGCGCCAGCACCGCCGGGTCCTTGAGCGATTCGACGTACAGCAGCAGCACGCGGATGTCCGGGTCCGCCGCCACCGCGCGCAGCACCTCGGCGGCGGTGATGTCGGCCTCGTTGCCGGTGGCGACCATGTAGCGCACGCCGATGCCCTTGCGGCGCAGGCCGCCGTAGACGATCGACGAGCCCGCGCCGCTCTGGCTGACGATGGCGACCGGGCCGTCCTGCCCGGGCTCCTCGTTGATCATGGTGGAGAAATGCAGGATGGCGCCGTCGCGGAAATTGGCCACGCCTTGCGTGTTGGGGCCGAACAGGCGCAGCCCGCCGGCGCGCGCGCGCTCCACCAGGCGGCGCTGCTGCGCGGCGCCCGCCTCGCCGAGCTCGGCGAAGCCGGAGGAATAGATCACCGCGGCGCGCGCATGCACGGCGAGGCAATGTTCGATGGCCTGCTCCACGTCCTGGCCGGCCACGCTGACCACCACCACGTCAGGCGCGTCTGGCAGCGCGGCCAGTTCGGGATAGGCCGGCAGGCCCTGGATCTGCGCGCGGTTCGGATTGACCGGATACACGCGGCCCGCGAAGCCATGGCGGCGCAGGTAGTCGATAGGCCGGCCACCCGCCTTGATGGGATTGTCGGAGGCGCCGAGGATGGCGACCGAACGCGGGGCCAGCAGACCGAGGATGTCGTCGTCGCCGTTGTTGTCGTTCTCGCGCATCGCTCAGTCCACCTTGACATTGGCCTCGAGGGCCACGCGCTTCCACTTGGCCAGCTCCGACTGCACGAAGGCGCCGAACTGCTCGGCGTTGAGCGTGCCCGGCGTGGTGCCGCTCTGCGCAAGGTTGGCCTTCGAGTCGGCGGTGTTCATGCTCCTCACCGCGTCGCGGTTCAGGCGTTCCACCAGCGGCCTGGGCAGGTTGGCCGGGCCGTAGAAGCCGATCCACGTCGTGGCCTCGTAGCCTGGCACGCCCTGCTCGGCGATGGTGGGCACATTGGGCAGCGCCTCGCTGCGCCTGGCCGAGGTCACGCCGATGGCCTTGACCTTGCCGTCCTTCACGTAGGGCGCCATCGTCATCACGTCATGGAACAGCGCGGGGATCTGGCCGCCGAGCAGGTCCGACAGTGCCGGCGCCGCACCCTTGTACGGGATGTGCGTGAGCGGCGTGCTGGTCATCAGGCGCAGCAGCTCGCCCGACATGTGCGTGGCGCCACCGATGCTTGACGAGCCGAACGAGAGGCCCTCCTTCTGCTTCTTCGCGTAGGCGAGGAATTCCTGCAGGTTGGACACCGGCACGTTGTTGTTCACCACCAGCACGTTCGGCGTGGTGGCCAGCAGCGCGATCGGCGTGAAGTCCTTGCTGGCGTTGTACGGCAGCCGCGGCCGCACTGCCGGGTTGATCACGTGGTGGGTGGCGGTGACCAGCAGCGTGTAGCCGTCCGGATTGGCGCGCGCCACGATCTCGCTGCCGATCTGGCCGCTGGCGCCGGCACGGTTGTCCACCACGAAGGGCTGCCTGGACTCGGCCTGCATGTCGCGCGCGATGCGCCGCGCCAGCAGGTCGGTCATGCCGCCGGCCGGGAACGGCACGACGATGGTGACGGGCTTCTGCGGCCAGTTCTCCTGCGCCTGCGCGCCGGCGGGCAGCAGCGCGGCGCCGATGGCGAAGGCGGCAGCCACGCCGCCGGGAGCGGTAAGGAATCGGTGATGGGACAAGGCGGTCTCCTGTTTTTGGCTTTGGTGCGTCGGACTTTCTCGGGAATTCGGATCCCAGGCCTTTGCTCCCCTCTCCCGCAAGCGGTGAGAGGGGAGCAAACCGGCAGCAAGGCGAGAGGCAATCCCGCCTCAGGGCCGGATGCCGAACCTGCTCACGCCCGGCTCGCGCAGCGGCGCGGCCAGGTTGGCGAACTCGCACAGCAGCGCGCGCGTGTCGCGCGGGTCGATGATGTCTTCCACCACGAAGGCTTCGGCGCTGCGGAACGGCGAGGTCAGGCTGCGCACGCGCTGCTCGATCTCGGCGCGCTTTTGCACGGGGTCATCGGCGCCTTCGATCTCGGCCTTGTAGGCCACTTCCAGGCCGCCTTCGATCGGCAGCGAGCCCCAGTTGGCCGAGGGCCACGCGTAGCGGAAATTGAAGCGGCCCATGTGCTGGTGGCCGGCCGCGGCCACACCGTAGGCGCGGCGCAGGATCAGCGAGCACCACGGCACCGTGGCCTGGTACACCGCGGCCAGTGCGCGCACGCCGTAGCGCATGGTGCCGGCTTTCTCGGCCTCCAGCCCGATCTGGAAGCCGGCGATGTCGACCAGGTTCACCACCGGCAGGTGGAAGGCCTCGGCCATGTCGACGAAGCGGATGAATTTCTCGGCGGTGGGGCCATCCCAGCCGCCGCCGTAGTGGTACGGGTCGCTCGCCACCACCGCCACCGGCCAGCCGTCGATACGGGCCAGCCCGGTGACGATGGCGCGGCCCCAGAAGCGGCCCATCTCGAAGAACGAGCCCTGGTCCACCAGCGTCTCCACGATGGGCCGGATCTTGTAGACTGCGCGGCTGTCGCGCGGGATGGCCGACAGTAGCCATTCGTCGCGGCGCGCGGGGTCGTCGGCGGGCTCGGCGCGCGGCGGCAGCGCGTGCACCGAGGGCGGCAGGTAGGACAGGAAGCGGCGCGCGCGCGCGAACGCTTCGGCCTCGCTGGCGACTTCGTCGTCGACCACGCCGTTGCGGGTATGGATCTGGCTCCCGCCGAGCTCGTTCTTCTCCAGCTTCTGGCCAATGCGCGCCACCACCGGCGGCCCGGCGTTGAACAGTTGCGAGGTGCCCTTGACCATCACCGAGTAGTGGCTGGCGGCCACGCGCGCCGCACCCATGCCGGCCACCGAACCCAGCGCCAGCGACACCACCGGCACCAGCGACATGTTCTCCACCACGTGCTGCCACACCTTCATGGTGGGGATGTTGGTGTAGCCCTTGTTCTCGATATTGCGCACCGAGCCGCCGCCACCGGTACCGTCGACCAGCCGCACCATCGGCAGGCGCAGGTCGTGCGCCATCTTCTCGGCGTGGATCAGCTTCTCACCCACGGCGCCGTCGTTGGCGCCGCCGCGCACGGTAAAGTCGTCGCCCACCAGCACCACGGGGCGGCCATCCAGTTGCGCGCGGCCCATCACGAGATTGGCAGGCGTGAGGCCGACCAGCCGGCCGTTGCTGTCGTACTGGCCGCTGCCGGTGAGCGCGCCCACCTCGCGGAAACTGCCCGCATCGGCAATGGCGTCGATGCGTTCGCGCACGGTCAGCTTGCCGGCATCCTTGTGGCGCTTGACCTTGTCGTGGCCACCAAGCTGGGCGGCGAGTTGCTTGCGGTAAGCGAGTTCATCGATTTCGGGCTGCCAGGACAAGTCGGGTCTCCTCAAGACTGTCGTTATGTGCCCTTGATATCGCAGCAACCGTGCCATGCGCGCGCAGCCTTGATTTCATTGTTCTTTTTGCAGGGCGCTGATAATGTGTCCACCAAAACGACAAAGAAGGACATCAAAGGGTCCTCAATGGAGACACAATATGTCGTCGACAACGACAGCCGAAGACACACGGCCGGCGGGCGAGGACAGCCTCGGCGTGCTGGTCGCCACGCGCGCGGGAGCCACGCTGGCCAGCCACGGGCTGGCCGTCGACCCGGCGCTCGCGGCGGCGGCGCTAGCGGCCTCGGCGCGGCTGGACGATGAGCCCGGCACCGGCAGTGCGCTCGACACCGGCCGCCTGTTCGAATGCAGCGTGGCCGCGCGCCACTACATCGCCATGCGCCTGCGCGACGGCGCGCGCGAGGTGATCCTGCTGCGCCCGGCCGCGCGCGACGCGGCACTGTTCGATTTCCTCGGCGCGGTGCCGTTCGCCGGCGCCATCCTCGACCACCTGCTGACCAATCCCTACCAGGCCATCACCGTGGCCGACCGTGCCGGGCGCATGCGCTTCATCAGCCCGGTGCACGAGAAATTCCTCGGCCTGCGCACCGGCGAAGGCACCGGGCTGCCGGCGCGCGAGGTCATCCCCAACTCACGGCTGGCGCAGGTGGCCGCCAGCGGCAAAGCCGAGATCGGGCAGTTGCAGACCATGAACGGCGTCACGCGCGTGGTCAACCGCATCCCGATCAGCGCCGGCGGCGAGGTGGTCGGAGCGATCGGCCAGGTGCTGTTCAAGGAGCCGGAGGCCATCGGCCGCATGGACCGCGAGATGACGCGGTTGCGCTCGCAACTGGCGCGGACGCGGCGCGAGCTCGACGAACTGCGCGAGCAACAGGCCGGCCCCGCCCTGCTGATCGGCGACAGCGCGCCGATGCAGCGCTTGCGCCGCGAGATCGACACGGTGGCGCGGCTGGACGTGCCGGTGCTGATCCTGGGCGAGAGCGGTACCGGCAAGGAACTGGTAGCGCGCGCCATCCACGGCGCCAGCCGCGCGCCCGACGGCCGTCCGCTGGTCAGCCTCAACCTCGCCGCGCTGCCGGCCACGCTGATCGAGTCCGAGCTGTTCGGCCACGCGGCCGGCGCCTTCACCGGCAGCCAGCGCGGCGGGCAGGCCGGCAAGCTGGAGCAAGCCGCGGGCGGCACGCTGTTCCTCGACGAGGTGGCCGACATCCCGATGGAGATGCAGGTCAAGCTGCTGCGCGTGCTGGAGGACCACATGGTGGAGCGCCTGGGCAGCCGCCGCGCACAGCGCGTGGACTTCCGCCTGGTGGCGGCGACCAACCGCGACATCCAGGCCCTGATCGACGCCGGACGCTTCCGCCTCGACCTGTACTACCGGCTGTCCGGCGTGGTGCTGCGCATTCCCGCGCTGGGCCAGCGCCGCGAGGACATCCCCGCGCTGCTCGGCCATTTCGTGCGGGCTTTCTGCGCGCGCAACCGGGTGCCGGTGCCCGAAGTGGCGCCGGAAGTGGCGCGCTACCTGGCCGAGCGCCGCTGGCCCGGCAACGTGCGGCAGCTTCGGCAGAAGATCGAGGAAGCGCTGGTGTTCTGCGACGGACACGTGCTGCGCGCGCAGGACTTCGCGCGCGGCGAGGAAAGCACGTCGGCGTTCCGCGCCGCAGACGAGGCGCCGCCGCCCGGCTACGGCATGGCCGCCATCGAGCCGGAGCGCGGCGAGGCAACCGCGGCAGTGCCCGCCTACCCGGCGGCCGGCTTGCGCGAGGTGGCCCACGAAGCGGTGCTGCAGGCCATCGCACGGCACGGCGGCAACAAGAAGCGCGCCGCCGCGCAACTGGGCATCTCGCGCTCGCACCTGTACAAGATCCTGGCGCGCGGCACGCAGCCGTAGGCTGCCGCGGCTTACTCGCCGTCCTCCAGCAGCACGCGCAGCATGCGCTGCGGATCGGCCAGGAAATCGCGCGTCACGCGGAAGTGCTCGGTGTCCTCGTAGGCGATGCGCTGCACGCCGTCGGCGCCGAGGCGGTAGATCCACGCATCGGGGTAGGCCATCAGGATCGGCGAGTGCGTGGCGATGAGGAACTGCGAATCGGCGCGCACCAGGTCGTGGATGCGCGACAGCACGGCAAGCTGGCGCTGCGGCGAGAGCGCGGCCTCGGGTTCGTCGAGCAGGTAGAGGCCGTTGCCGCGGAAGCGCTCGGTCAGCAGCGCGAGGAACGATTCGCCGTGCGACTGCTCGTGCAGCGAGCGAGCGCCGTAGGCCGGCATCACCGGCGCGCCCGGGCCGGGCTCGGCATCGAGGCGCTCGATCTCGGTGGCGACGTTGAAGAAGCTCTCCGCGCGCAGGAAGTAGCCGTCGCGCGGGCGCCGGAAGCCGCGCGCCAGGCGCAGGTATTCGTTGAGCACCGAGTGCGAGCGGCGCGTGCCGAAGCTGAAGTTGCGCGAGCCGCCCTCGGCGTTGTAGCCGGCCGCCACCGCGATCGCCTCCATCAGCGTGGACTTGCCCGAGCCATTCTCGCCGACCAGGAACGTCACCTTGGGATGGAGCTCCAGCACGTCGAGCGCGCGCACCGCGGGCAGGCTGAACGGGTAGCGCGCGAAGCTCTCGACGATGTCGCGGCGCAGGGTGACGCGGCTGAGGAACTGGGACGAGATCATGGCGCGGCGGCGGGGGACGGAAGTGGCGTCCATCGTACCGCATGGCGCCGGCTGGTCAGACGCGCATCAACCCGCCGGAAACATCCCCAGCAGGTTCTCCACCGCCGCCGGCACGTCGGCAGCCTCGGTGATCGCGCGCACCACCGCCGCGCTGCCGACGCCGACCGCCAGCACCTCCGGCAGCCGCGCGGCGTCGACGCCGCCGATGCCGACCAGCGACGGGATCACCGGCTGCATCAGCTTCGCATAGGACTGGAAGCGGCCCATGCCCTGTGGCGCGGTCGGCATGACCTTGGTGGTGGTCGGGAAGATCGCGCCGAGCGCGAGGTAGCTCGGGCCGATGGTGGCCACGCGCAGCATCTCGGCGTAGCCGTGGGTGGACACGCCGAGGCGCAGGCCCGAGGCGCGCAGCGCGCCGAGGTCGGCTTCGTCGAGGTCTTCCTGGCCGAGGTGGATGCCGTAGATGCCGCTGCGCGCGCTGTCGTTGCCGAAGCCGGCGTGCAGCGCGATGGCCTCGCGCCAGTGGTCGTTGATGAACAGGCGCGCGCGGCTGCCGCGCGCGGCATCGGCGGCGCGCGCGATCTCGTCGCGCACGGCCTGCGCATCGTCGGACTTGAAGCGCAGCTGCACCGTGGGCACGCCGAGCGGCACCAGCCGCGCGATCCATGCGGCGCTCGGCACCACGGCGTACAGGCCCAGCGGCGGGCACGGCGCGAACGGCGTAGCGGGCTGCTCGGGCGCGACCAGCGCGGCGTGGCGCACCTGCGGGAAGCGCGCGAAATCGGCCGGCCAGTCGAGCGAGCCGAGCCGCCACGCGCGCGCCAGGCAGAGCGCGTCGTGCGCGGGAAAATGCAGCGCCAGGCAGGCCAGCAGCACGGCGGTGAACGCGGGCGAGTGCGCGCTGTCGCCGTCGGCGTGGGCGCTGAACACCCAGGTGCCCATCGGCGAGCGCACGGTGTCGATCCAGCGGCCGCCCTCGCGCTCGCTCTCGATGGCGGTCGCGCCGGCGGCGGCGAGGCGCGCGAGCGTGGCGGCGTCGGCCTCGCCGTCGCACAGCACCACGTCGGCACTGCCGGGCGCCTCGGCGCCGGCCTGCGCCAGCGCGCGCCAGGGCTGGTCGCTGGTGCCGAAGGTGGCGCCGTAGCGCGCCAGCAGCGTGTCGCGCAGCGCGGCGTCGACGGGCGCTTTCACGGCGGCGCGGCTCATGCGCGGTCCTCCGCGCCCGCGGCGTGCCAGAACGGCATGCCGACCACAGGAGTGCTGGCCTGGGCGATGTCGCGCTCGGGCATCGGTCCGGCCAGGTAGGCGGTGCGGCCGGCGTCGACGGCCTGCGCGAACGCGCGCGCCATGTCGACCGGGTAGGCGGCCTGCGCCACCGCGGTGTTGAGCAGCACGCCGTCGTAGCCCCACTCCAGCACCTGCGCCGCGTGCGACGGCAGGCCGAGGCCGGCGTCGACGATCAGCGGGGTGTCGGGCAGGCGCTCGCGCAGCAGGCGCATGGCGTGCGGGTTGACCACGCCCTTGCCGGTGCCGATCGGCGCGGCCCACGGCATCAGCGCCTGGCAGCCCACGTCGAGCAGGCGGCGGCACAGCACGAGGTCCTCGGTGCAGTACGGCAGCACCTTGAAGCCTTCCTTGACGAGGGTCTCGGCCACCGCGGGCAGGTTGAGCGTGTCGGGCTGCAGCGTGTAGTCGTCGCCCACCACTTCGAGCTTGATCCAGTCGGTCTCGAACACCTCGCGCGCCATCATGGCGGTGGTGATCGCTTCCTGTGGCGCCATGCAGCCGGCGGTGTTGGGCAGCACCGGCACGCCGAGCGCCTTGAGCATCTGCCAGAACGACTGGCCGCCTTCGCCGTCGCCGACCGCGCCCTGGCGGCGCAGCGCCACCGTCAGCATGGCGGGGCGGGACGCTTCCACGGCGGCCTGCAGGGTGGCGGGGGACGGATAGCGCGCGGTGCCGAGCAGCAGGCGCGAAGCGAACCGCTCGCCGTACAGCACGAAGGGGTCGCCGAGCAGGCCGCCGCGTTGGTCGAGAGGATCGAGGGTATCGAGGGTCATGTCGGTTCAGCCTCCCGTGACGGGTTGCACGAGGTCGATGCGGTCGCCGGCGGCGAGCGCTGTTGCGCCATGCGCGGCGCGCGGCACGAACTGGCCGTTGAGCGCGGCGGCGAACGGCGGCGCGATGCCGGCGCCGGCCACCGCGTCGGCCAGCGTGGCGTGGTCGGCAAGGGCCAGCGGGCGGCCGTTGAGCAGGATTTCCATGGTCTGTCTGCGTCTGTTCAGTGCAGCACCGGCGAGCCGCCGGCGACGGTGTCGAGCGCCGGGCCGATCATGCCGGGCCAGCGCAGCGCGGCGGGCACGGCATGCGCGGCCGGGTCGCCGTCGAGCAGCGCGCGCACCACCTCGCAGGCGGCCTCGGTGACGGCCGGCGCGATCAGGAAGCCGTGCCGGTACAGGCCGTTGAGGCGCACGATGCGCGCATGCTGGTCGACCCGGATGGCGGGCAGGTGGTCCGGCCGCGTGGGGCGGCGCTGCACGTTGAGTTCGAGCACGCGCGCCTCGCCGAAGGCCGGATGCAGCGAGTAGGCCGCCGACAGCAGCTCCAGCGCGGAGCGCACGCTCATCGGCGAATCGTCGTCGCTTTCGATTTCGGTGGCGCCGATCACGTAGAGGTCGCCCGGCTTGGGCGCGATGTAGATCGGGTAGCGCGGATGCAGCAGGCGTACCGGGCGCTGCAGCTTGACCTCGGGCGCATGCACGCGCACCACCTCGCCGCGCAGGCCGCGCAGCCCGGGGATGGTGCCGCGCGCGGCCGCCTGCGCGGGCCACGCGGCGCGCGCGCCGAGGCCGCGGCAGTCCAGCACCACGCGGGCGCGGATGCCCAGCGCCGGCAGGTCCTGCGCCTCGACTTCGCCGGCTTCCCACACGCAGTGCACGCCGCTGGCCACGGCGCAGGACAGCAGCGCGCGCAGCGTGCCGCGGTTGTCGAGCTGGCCTTCGCCGGCCAGCAGCAGGCCCTGCGGGAAGCGGCCCGCGAGCGCGGGCTCCAGCGCGGCCACGCCGTCGCCGTCGAGCGCGCGCATGCGCTCGGCCACCAGCGCCGGCGGCGCCACCGCGCGCACGCGGCTGGCGAACAGCGACATCTCGCCGCGGTCGCGCGCATGCCAGACCACCAGCGTGCCGCCTTCCTGGAAGAACACCGGCTCGGGCAGCTCGGCCAGCCAGCCGCGCCACAGGTCGACGCTGGCGATGCCGAGCTCGACGATACGGCGCTCGGCGATCGCGGATTCGGCCAGCGGCGCCAGCATGGCGGCGGCCACGTGCGCGGCCGAGCCGGCGCCATCGGGACCGGCGCGCTCGACCAGCGCCACGCGCAGGCCGGCCCGCACCAGTTGCCAGGCGGAAAGCCGCCCGGCCAGGCCGGCGCCGAGCACGGCCACATCAAACGACTGCACTGTCATGGGGATGTTTGCGCCAGTGCCTGCCGCGACTGCGCGGCGGGCTCCGGCCTCCTTTCATTCATGGCGCGCCCCGCGGGCGGGGCGCGGTACTTCACGCGGCGCGCACGCAGGCGCGCGCCGCACCCTGCCTCACGAGTAGATCTTGCTGCCGCTCTTGACGAACTCGATCGACTTTTCCTGCATGCCCTTCTCGGCCTCCGGCTTGAGCGAGGCGGCGTAGTCGCGCACTTCCTGCGTGATCTTCATCGAGCAGAACTTGGGACCGCACATCGAGCAGAAGTGGGCGATCTTGGCGCCCTCGGCTGGCAGCGTGGCGTCGTGGAACGAGCGCGCGCGCTCCGGGTCCAGGCCGAGGTTGAACTGGTCTTCCCAGCGGAACTCGAAGCGCGCCTTGGACAGCGCGTTGTCGCGCAGCTGCGCGCCCGGCCAGCCCTTGGCAAGGTCAGCCGCGTGCGCGGCGATCTTGTAGGTGATGATGCCTTCGCGCACGTCTTCCTTGTCGGGCAGGCCCAGGTGTTCCTTGGGCGTGACGTAGCACAGCATGGCCGTGCCCATCCAGCCGATGTTGGCCGCGCCGATGCCGCTGGTGATGTGATCGTAGCCGGGAGCGATGTCCGTCACCAGCGGTCCGAGCGTGTAGAACGGGGCTTCGTAGCAGTGCTTGAGCTCCTCGTCCATGTTGGCCTGGATGCGCTGCAGCGGCACGTGGCCCGGGCCTTCGATCATGACCTGCACGTCGTGCTTCCAGGCCTTGGCGGTCAGCTCGCCGAGCGTGCGCAGCTCGCCGAACTGGGCGTCGTCGTTGGAGTCGGCGATGCAGCCCGGGCGCAGGCCGTCGCCGAGGCTGAACGAGACGTCGTAGGCCTTCATGATTTCGCAGATCTCGTCGAAGTGCGTGTACAGGAAGTTTTCCTTGTGGTGCGCGAGGCACCACTTGGCCATGATCGAGCCGCCGCGCGAGACGATGCCGGTGACGCGGTCGGCGGTCATCGGCACGTAGCGCAGCAGCACGCCGGCGTGGATGGTGAAGTAGTCCACACCCTGCTCGGCCTGCTCGATCAGCGTGTCGCGGAACATCTCCCAGGTCAGGTCCTCGGCGATGCCGCCGGTCTTGTCGAGCGCCTGGTAGATCGGCACCGTGCCGATCGGCACCGGCGAATTGCGCAGGATCCATTCACGGGTCTCATGGATGTGCTTGCCGGTGGACAGGTCCATGATGGTGTCGGCGCCCCAGCGGATCGACCACACCATCTTCTCGACTTCCTCGGCCAGCGACGACGTCACCGCCGAGTTGCCGAGGTTGCCGTTGATCTTGACGCGGAAATTGCGCCCGATCGCCATCGGCTCCAGCTCGGTGTGGTTGATGTTGGCGGGGATGATGGCGCGGCCGGAGGCGATCTCCCGGCGCACGAATTCCGGCGTCATGTCCTCGGGGCGCAGCGGCAGCGCGGCGCCGAGCGCGTTGCCCGGGTGCTGGCGCAGCAGCGCCTTGTACTCGGGCTTGTCGTAGAGCGCCTGCAGGTTGAGCGACTCGCGCAGCGCCACGTATTCCATCTCGGGCGTGATGATGCCCTGGCGCGCATAGTGCATCTGCGACACGTTGGCGCCGGCCTTGGCGCGGCGCGGGTTGGTCAGCTGGGCGAAGCGCAGGTGCGCGGTGGCCGGGTCGGCGGCGCGCGCCAGGCCGTATTCGGACGACAGGCCGGACAGCACCTCGGTGTCGCCGCGCTCCTCGATCCACCTGCCGCGCACCGACGGCAGGCCGGCCTTGAGGTCGATGTGCACGTCCGGGTCGCTGTACGGGCCCGAGGTGTCGTACACGGGAATCGGCGGATTGGACATCTCGCCCTTGTCCGTGCGCGTGGAGGTCTGCAGGATCGTGCGCAGCGGCACCCGGATGTCGGGCCGGCTGCCGGTCAGGTAGGTCTTGCTGGAAGCCGGATAGGCAAACTTCTTGTCGAGATCGGTCTCGAGCGATTCGAAGGAAGCGGCAGGGGCGGAATTTGTGCGGGCCATAGGTATCGTCCTCTCTCTTGCGGGGATGGACGAAACCAGGAGCCCTGAGCATGGGCCGGGCGCGATGGCCGGGTCATGTGCCTCGCGGGAGGCAGGAGCTGTTCGGTAGTCATGAAACTTCCCACGCCGGTACTAGCCGGATCGGGTTCGAAGGGACTCTCTCAGCCGCACGGCCCATCCGTGTGGCACCCCTGTTTCATCCAACGGGGTGAATTTAAGCACAAGGGCCGGGGCTTGACCACCCTTGTTTCAATCTGGACAGCCGTGCGCGCAAGTCAGGACTGGCGCTTGCTGCGGCGCGGCAAAAAACGCCGTGGGGCGCGATGGAGCGCGGTGGGACCCGGGCACCACACCCGGCAGACCTTGCCGGCCGTCACATAGCGCGCGGCTTGCTCTACCATGCAGAAAACAGCAGAAAACAGGACAACGCGGCCACGCGCCGCCCATTCCAGGAGACCGCATGACCGACGCCGCCACCCATCGCGTGTTCAACCAGGTGCCGGACCTTGCCGGCTACAACCTGTTCGCCGGCGATCCGGCCCTGCGCGCGGCGCTCGAGCGCCTCGGCGGCGGCTGGCATGCCGGCGCGCTCGACGTGTTCGGCGCGCGCCTGGGGCAAGCCGACGTGCAGCGCTGGGCGGCCGAGGCGAACCGCCACACGCCCGAGCTGCATACGCATGGCCGCACCGGCGAGCGCATCGACGAGGTGGAATTCCCCGCCGCGTGGCACGAACTGCTGGCCCTGCTGCGCAGCCAGCAGCTGCAGGCGCTGCCGTTCGCGCAGCCGCGCGACGGCGCCTGGGTGGCGCGCGCGGCGGGCTATTACCTGCAGGCGCAGGTCGAATCGGGCTCGCTGTGCCCGCCGACCATGACCTTCGCCAGCATTCCCGTGCTGCAAAAGGAGACCGCGCTGTTCGCCGGGCTGGGGCCGAAGCTGTTCGCCACCGAGCACGACGCGCGCGACCTGCCGTGGCGCGACAAGCGCGCCGTCATGATCGGCATGGGCATGACGGAGAAGCAGGGCGGCTCGGACGTGCGCAGCAACACCACGGTGGCGCGCGCCGTGCGCGGCGAGGGGCGCGGCGCCGAGTACGAGCTGACCGGGCACAAGTGGTTCTTCTCCGCGCCGATGTGCGACGCGCACCTGGTAGTGGCGCGCATGGGCGCCGAGGACGGACCGCTGTCGTGCTTCTTCGTGCCGCGCTTTCGCGACGACGGCAGCAAGAACCCGGTGCAGATCCAGCGCCTCAAGGACAAGCTCGGCAACCGCTCCAACGCCAGCAGCGAGGTGGAGTTCCGCGGCGCCACCGGCATCCTGATCGGCGAGGAAGGCCGCGGCATCCCGACCATCATCGAGATGGCGACCTATACCCGGCTGGACTGCGTGATCGGCAGCGCCGCCATCCTCCGCGCCGCGCTGGTGCAGGCGCTCCACCACGCGCGCCACCGCATGGCCTTCGGCCAGCTGCTGGCCGAGCAGCCGCTGATGCGCAACGTGCTGGCCGACCTGGCGCTGGAAAGCCAGGGCGCGACGCTGCTGATGATGGAACTGGCGCACGCCTTCGAGCGCGCCGACGCCGACCCGCTGGCGGCCGCGTGGAAGCGCATCGTCACGCCGGCGGCCAAGTTCTGGATCTGCAAGCGCGCGATCGAGGCCACCGGCGAGGCGATGGAGGTGTGGGGCGGCAACGGCTACGTGGAAGAGGGGCCGATGGCGCGGTTGTACCGCGAGGCGCCGGTCAACTCGATCTGGGAAGGCTCGGGCAACATCATGTGCCTGGACGTGCTGCGCGCGCTGCAGCGCAATCCCGAGGACGGCGCGCGGCTGCTGCAGGACCTCGCGCAGCGCGCCGGCGGGCATCCGGCCGTGCGCGCCGAGCTGGCCTCGCTGCAGGCGATGCTGCGCGACGCGCCCGAGCACCTCGAGGCCGGCGCGCGCCGCTTCGCCCAGGGCCTGGTGCTGACCGCGCAGGCGGCGCTGATGCTGAACCATGCCGACCCCGAGGACGCCGAGCGCTTCGTGGCGAGCCGCCTGGGCCGCCAGCACGGCCGCGTGTTCGGCACGCTGGAGGGCGACGCGGCGGCGCTCGCGCGCGTGGCGGCGCGCGCGTGGCCGGCCTGAAGCGGTAGCTTCCGGCCGCCGCTCCAGGCGGCTTCCGCGGCGGCTTTTCCGATCACTTCTCCGGCTACCCGGGCCGCCCCCGCCTGCCCTGTCCGTCACTTCGGGAAATATTCTTCCGGCGCCGCTACAACCGCCGGAAGCCCTGCCGTAAACCCGGTCATCCCCGGGAGCCATCCGCCCGCCCGTCGAGTGCGCATGGCACGCATTTCGCTTGGAAGTGCGCCCCGGTCATCTTTCCCGATTCAGTGACACGCCCCGCCCGGCGGGGGTTTCCCGATCCCGACATGAACATCAGCCAACGCCTGTTGCTTTCCCTTTCCCTGGCCCTGGCCGCCCTGCTGGTGGTGGGCCTCGGCGGCATCTGGCAGCTGCGCCAGTCCGAGCAGCGCTTCGAGTATTTCAACGACAACACGCTGGGCAGCGTGCGCACGCTCGGCGAGCTGAAGGACAACGTGAACGCCATGCGCGTCGCGCTGTACCAGCACACCATGAGCGACGACCTCAAGGCCAAGTCCGACAACGAGGCGGTGCTGGTCCAGGCCGACAAGAATTTCGAGGCCACCGCCGCCAGGTACGAGCGCGACGACATCAGCGACGACACCGACCGCAAGCTGCTCGAGGCCGACCGCGCCGCGTTCAAGCGCTACCGCGACACGCGCCCCGCGCTGCTGGCGAAGTCCCGCGACAACGACTACCAGGCCGTCCAGGAGCTGCTGCTCAGGGGCGAGGTGCACCAGGCCTCGCTCGCGCTGCGCCAGGCGCTCGACGCGCATATCGCCTACAACACCAAGCTCGGCGAGCTGGCCGTGGCGGACAACCGCGCGCGGTACCGCACCTCGGTCCAGGTGTTCTCGGCCCTGATCGCGGCGGCGGTGCTGGGCACGGTCGTGCTGGCGGTGGCGCTGTACCGCCGCATCCGCAACAGCCTGGCCGAGATCGAGCAGACCCTGGAATACGTCAGCAACAGCCTCGACCTGGAGCGCCGCGCACCAGTCGGGCGCATGGACGAGATCGGCCGTACCGCGAGCGCCTTCAACCGGCTGCTCGAACGGGTCGGCGCCGCCATGCGCGAGGTGCGCGAGTCGACCGAATCGGTGGGCGTGGCCGCGCGCCAGATCGCGGCGGGCAATACCGACCTGTCGGCGCGCACCGAGCAGCAGGCCGCCTCGCTGGAGGAAACCGCGTCGAGCATGGAGGAGCTGACCACTACCGTGCGGCAGAACGCCGACAACGCGCGCCAGGCCAGCGGGCTGGCCGGCGACGCCGCCGGCGTGGCCGAGCAGGGCAGCCACGCGGTGCAGCAGGTGGTGCAGACCATGGGCGCGATCGCGGCCAGCTCGGGCCGTATCGCCGAGATCACCAGCCTGATCGAGGGCATCGCGTTCCAGACCAACATCCTGGCGCTCAACGCGGCGGTGGAAGCCGCGCGCGCCGGCGAGCAGGGCCGCGGCTTCGCCGTGGTGGCCGGCGAGGTGCGCACGCTGGCGCAGCGCTCGTCGAGCGCCGCCAAGGAGATCAAGGACCTGATCGACGAATCGGCCGGCACCGTGCGCGCCGGCTCCACGCAGGCGCAGGACGCCGGCAAGACGATGGACGACGTGCGCCAGGCCGTGAAGCGCGTGGCCGACATCATCAGCGAGATCAGCGCGGCCTCGGCCGAGCAGAGCGCGGGGATCGAGCAGGTCAACCAGGCGGTCGGCCAGATGGACCAGGTCACGCAGCAGAACGCCGCGCTGGTGGAACAGGCCGCCGCGGCGGCGCAGTCGCTCGACGACCAGGCCGGCAAGCTGCGCGACACGGTGTCGACGTTCCGGCTGGCCGGGGCCTGAACAACCGGCATCGGTCGCGCCGGCTACACCGCCAGTATCTCGGCCAGGCGCAGCACCACGCGCGGGCCGTGGCGGATCAGGTCGTGCGCGCGCTCGCCGATCATGACGGCCGGCGCGTTGGTGTTGCCGCCGATCAGCGTCGGCATGATCGACGCATCCACCACGCGCAGACCCTCCACGCCGCGCACGCGCAGTTGCGGGTCGACCACCGCGCCCTGGTCCATGCCCATGCGGCAGGTGCCGACCGGGTGGTAGATGGTGTCGGCATGCTCGCGGATCATGGCGCGGATGGCGGCGTCGTCGCTGCCGTCGGCCTGCAGGTGCGCGGAATAGAGTTCCTTGCCGCCGAACGCCGCCAGTTGCGGCTGGGCCAGGATGCGGCGCACGATGCGCACGCCGGCCACGAGGTCGTCGAGGTCGCGCGGGTCGGACAGGAAGCGCGGGTCGATCAGCGGGGCCTCGCGGATGTCGGGCGAGGCCAGCCGGACCTCGCCGCGGCTGCGCGGGCGCAGCACGCAGACATGGCACGAGTAGCCGTGGCCGAAGCGGAGGCGGCGCATGTGGTCGTCGGCCATGCCGACCACGAAATGCAGCTGCAGGTCGGGCTCTTCGAGCTCGGGCCGGCTCTTGAGAAACGCGCCGGCCTCGGCGAAGTTGGAGGTCAGCATGCCGGTGCGCTCGCGCCGGTAGCGCAGCATCTCGGCCAGCAGGCGCAGCGCGCCGCCCGGCGACACGCCGAACAGTTCGGACGCCGCCACGCGCTTGTGCACGACGACGTCGATATGGTCCTGCAGGTTCGTGCCCACGCCGGGCAGGTGGTGCACCAGCGGAATGCCGAGCTCGCGCAGGTGCGCGCCCGGGCCCACGCCCGATGCCATCAGCAGTTGCGGCGAGCCGAACGCGCCGGCCGCGACGATCACCTCGCGGCGCGCGCGCAGCAGCGTCTCGCGGCCGTCGAGCCGCACCATCACGCCGGCCGCGTGGCGGCCTTCGAAGGCGATGCGCAGCACCTGCATGCCGGTCAGCACGTGCAGGTTGGCGCGGCCGCCGTTGCCGGCCGGATCGGCGGCATCGCCGCGGTGCAGGTAGGCGCGCGCGGCGTTCCAGCGCTCGCCGCCGTGCTGCGTCACCTGGTACCAGCCGGCGCCTTCCTGCTCCATGCCGTTGAAATCGTCGTTGCGGCGGTAGCCGGCCTGCTGCGCCGCCTCGATGAAGCGCTGACCGAACGGATTGGGCGTGCGCAGGTCGGCGACGTGGAGCGGGCCGCTGCCGCCGTGCAGCGGGTCGTCGTCGCGCCCGGCCAGGCGCTCGTTGCATTCGGCGCGGCGGAAATACGGCAGCACGTCGTCCCAGGCCCAGCCGTCGCAGCCGGCCGCGGCCCAGCCGTCGTAGTCGGACGGACGGCCGCGCGTGTAGATCATGGCGTTGAGCGACGAGCTGCCGCCCAGCCCGCGCCCGCGCGGCTGGTAGCCGCGGCGCCCGTCCAGCCCGGGCTGCGGCACGGTGCGGTAGCCATAGTTGTGGCTGCCGGCGCGCGGCAGCATGGCGGCGACGCCGGCCGGCGTGGAGACCAGCACGTGGTGATCGTGGCCGCCGGCCTCGAGCACCGCCACGCTGTCGCTGCCGCTGTCGGCCAGCCGTCCGGCCAGGGCGCAGCCGGCCGAACCGCCGCCGACGACGAGATAGTCAAAGGTGGTTTCCATCTGTCTCCCCGCGTGGCCGGGTGGCCGGCGCGCCGGCGTTGCCGCGCCCGCCACGGCGATCCCCGAGCCGGTCTGAAAACCAGTGTAGGCGCTTTGCGGGGAGGGGGAAAAGGACGAAGCGCAGACCGCCGCGGCTGCCGCCGCGCGCGGGCGCGCCCGCGCGGAGGCGCCGGCCGGCGCACCAGGAAAAGGCATGCGGACGGCCGCCCGGCGGGCCGCGGCGCGCCTTGCCGTGCTTCCGCCCGAATGTCCGCCTGAACGCCTGTTTGAAGCGCCGCGCGCTAGAGGCGCGCCGCGATTGTGCGAGGGAGCGGCATGGCATATGGTGCGGGGATCGATAACGCCATGCGCGCCAGGGGCAGCGCATGGCCCCGGAGACCGAGAGATGAGAGAAGTGCCCGAGATGTCATCCGTGTTTGGCGCCATGCACGCCGCCTCGCGCAGCGACCAGGCGCCCGCCTGGGCCGTGCGCGCCGACCGCCTGCGGCGCCTGCGCCGCCTGGTCACGGACCACCGGGACGAGATCGCCGCTGCCATCAGCGCGGATTTCGGCAACCGCTCGCGCCAGGAAACCGCCTTGCTGGAGATCTTCCCGAGCGTGTCCGGCATCGACGACGCGCTGCGCCACGGCAAGCGCTGGATGCGCGTGCGGCGCGCGCGCACCGGCATCTGGTTCCGGCCCGCCAGCTCGCGCCTGATGCCGCAGCCGCTCGGCGTGGTCGGCATCGTGGTGCCGTGGAACTACCCGCTCTACCTGACCGTCGGCCCGCTCGCCGGCGCGCTGGCCGCGGGCAACCGCGCCATGATCAAGCTTTCCGAATACACGCCGCGCTTTGCCGCGCTGTTCGCCACGCTGGCGCAGCAGACCTTCGCCGCCGACGAAGTCACCGTGATCAACGGCGACGCCCTGGTGGCAAGCAACTTCTCCGCCCTGCCCTTCGACCACCTGTTGTTTACCGGCTCGACCCAGGTCGGCCACCACGTCATGCGCGCGGCCGCCGCCAACCTGACGCCGGTGACGCTGGAGCTGGGCGGCAAGTCGCCCGCCATCCTCGGCCCCGGCGCCGACCTGGAGCGCGCGGTGGAGCGCATCCTGGTCGGCAAGCTGCTCAATGCCGGCCAGACCTGCATCGCGCCCGACTACGTGCTGCTGCCCGAAACGATGCGCGAGCGCTTCGTCGAGTCGGCGCGCGCCTGCGCCGGCCGGCTCTACCCTGACCTGGACACCAACCCGGACTACACCACCATCATCAGCCCGCGCCACTTCGCGCGGCTGGGCGGCCTGGTGGACGACGCCGCGCGCGCGGGCGCGCGCGTGGTGCCGCTGACGCAGGCCGCGTCGGACGCCGCGCGCCGCCGGCTGGCGCCGGTGCTGCTGCTCGACGTGCCCGGGGACGCCACCGTGATGCGGGAGGAAATCTTCGGCCCGGTGCTGCCACTGGTGACGTACCGCTCGCTGGAAGACGCGATCGCCTACGTCAACGCGCGCCCGCGTCCGCTGGCGCTGTACCTGTTCGAGCGGGAGCGCGGCGCGATCGACCGCGTGATGGCGCAGACCGTGGCTGGCGGCGTCAGCATCAACGAGACGCTGCTGCACATCGCCCAGGAAGACCTGCCGTTCGGCGGCGTCGGGCCCAGCGGCATGGGCGCGTACCACGGCGAGGCGGGCTTCGCGACCTTCTCCAAGTTCAAGCCGATCTTCCGGCAGTCGGCGCTCAGCGGCGCGGGGCTGCTCAAGCCGCCCTACGGCAAGCGCTTCGAGACGATGATCCGCATGCTGCTGCGCTGAAGCGGCCGGGGCCGCCTTACGAAGCCAGCATCGGCCGGCCGAGCATGCGCGACAGCACCGCCTCCGGCGAGTGCGTGTGGTCGCCGATGGCCTTGGGCGACAGGTAATAGGTCTGCTCCATCATGGCGCGCCCGCGCATGGCGGCGTGCAGCACCTGGTCGCTGAACACCATCCAGGTGGCGCCCGGCGGGAACTGGAATTCCTGCTGCGGCACATTGGCCTGGTAGGCCAGGTCGGCCTTGGCCAGGTCGTGCAATTGCAGCATGCGGTGGTCGTATTCCGAGCGGCGGCGCTTGGTGATGTGCAGCAATTCCATCAGGCGCGCCTGGCCCGGCCACATGCCCTTGGTCTGCGGCACGAAGCGGCGCGCGAAGTCGCCGAACGGCTCGCCCACGCGCCACACGCGCGGCGCCTGCGGGTCGATGTTGTGGAACACGCGCAGCAGGCGCTGGCCCAGCAGCGGGTTGGACGGGAAGGCATCCACGTGCAGGCGGGTGTCGTCCTTGCGCCAGCTCACCGGGCGGCCGGCGATCTCGCTCGGGCGCAGCGAGGTGCCGGCGCGCACGAGGTGCGGGCCGTACTCGGGGAACAGGCTCAGCACCAGCTTTTCGCTGGACTCGGCATAGCGGCGGATCAGGCGGTAGAGGTCCTTGAGGTCCTGCTCGCCGCCCTGGGCGCCGCGCACGGCGTGGTCGTTGGCGCGCAGGTTGATGTTCTTGGACTTGCCGTCCGACCAGCGGCTGTCGAGAAAGCGTTCCTCGCCCGGCTCGAAGCGGAAATGCAGGTTCGGGAAATACAGCACCGCGCCCTGCTCGAGCTGCTGACGCAGCCCGGCCGCGGTGGCGGCGTCGACCTGCGGCGCCCAGTCGGCGTAGGGCTGGGGACGGATCAGGTTGAAGGCGGGGCCATCCGCGCCGGGCATGGCGGCCTGGCCGGCTGCGGCCGGCGCCGGCGTCGAATGGGTCGTGTCTTGTGACATGGGCGTCCTCGGGTATGCGGGCTGCGGGCTCCGCCGCGCGGCAATCCGGCGGACTCCGGCAGGCTCTGGCGGGCTTCGGCAAGAGCGCGGAGCGCCACTTGCCGGGCCGCTCCGCGATCCCGCGATTCTACCCTCGCGCGCTGCGCGCGCCATCCCGGCCACCGGCCGCGCTTGATCTTCGACAAGATCGCGGGCGCCAGAAAAAACGCCGCCCGGAGGCGGCGTTCTGCGCGGCGGAGGCGAGCCTTACAGGCCGGCGGCGGCGCGCAGCGCGGCGGCCTTGTCGGTGGCTTCCCACGAGAATTCCGGCTCTTCGCGGCCGAAGTGGCCGTAGGCGGCGGTCTTCTCGTAGATCGGGCGCAGCAGGTCCAGCATCTGCACGATGCCCTTCGGGCGCAGGTCGAAATGCTCCTGCACCAGCGCGGCGATGGCCTCGTCGGAGATCTTGCCGGTGCCTTCCGTGTACACGGTCACGTTGATCGGGCGGGCCACGCCGATGGCGTAGCTGACCTGCACCTGGCACTGGCGCGCCAGGCCGGCGGCGACCACGTTCTTGGCGACGTAGCGCGCGGCGTAGGCGGCCGAGCGGTCGACCTTGGACGGGTCCTTGCCCGAGAACGCGCCGCCGCCGTGCGGCGAGGCGCCGCCGTAGGTGTCGACGATGATCTTGCGGCCGGTCAGGCCGCAGTCGCCCTGCGGGCCGCCGATGACGAAGCGGCCGGTCGGGTTGACCAGGTACTTGGTGTCCTTGAGCATCGCGGCCGGCAGCACCGGCTTGATGATTTCCTCGATCACGGCTTCGCGGATCTGCGCCTGGCTGATGTCCGGCGCGTGCTGGGTCGACAGCACCACGGTGTCCACGCTGTGCGGGCGGCCGTCGACGTAGCGCACGGTCACCTGCGACTTGGCGTCCGGGCGCAGCCAGGGCAGGCGGCCGTCGCGGCGCAGTTGCGACTGGCGCTCGACCAGGCGGTGCGAGTAGTAGATCGGGAACGGCATCAGTTCCGGCGTCTCGTCGCAGGCGTAGCCGAACATCAGGCCCTGGTCGCCGGCGCCCTGGTTCAGGTAGTCGTCGGAGGCGCGGTCCACGCCCTGGGCGATGTCGGGCGACTGCTTGTCGTAGGCCACCAGCACGGCGCAGCCCTTGTAGTCGATGCCGTAGTCGGTGTTGTCGTAGCCGATGCGCTTGATGGTGTCGCGTGCGACCTGAATGTAGTCGACGTTCGCGGTCGTGGTGATTTCCCCGGCGAGGACCACCAGCCCGGTGTTGCAAAGCGTCTCGGCCGCCACGCGCGCGTACTTGTCCTGGGACAGGATGGCGTCCAGGACTGCGTCGGAAATCTGGTCAGCGACCTTATCGGGATGGCCTTCGGAGACGGATTCCGAAGTGAACAGGAAGTCGTTTGCCACGAACTTTTTCTCCAGGTTGGCTATTGCGCGCCAACCTATTCAGCCCGGGCGGCGACGCTTTAGCGGTATTTTCAAGCCGTTCCGGTAGAACGGTATCGCCCCGCAAGTTGTCAGTTAACTCGGCGATACGCGCTATTATACGCGCCTGCCGGCCGCTGTGCAGCAGGCCCCACAGCCATCGGGGTTGCCTGCGCGCGGCGCCGTCGCGGCCGTTGCCGGCGGATGCGGCCGGGTTCCCGGCCACGCCGGCCACGCCGGCCGCGCGGACCGTGCAGGTGCGAAGACGGGCCCGGAACACGCCGCCCGCCTCGTTTCGATTGCCCCAATATCGGCGCCACCGGGCAAAAACCTTAATCCCTTACCCGGCCACGATGCCGCTGAGCGCGATCCGATGACCTTTTTGTTCTGGCTGATTTCCCGCCTGCCGCTGTCGTGGCTGCACGCCGCCGGCGGTGCGCTGGGCCTGCTGGCGGCGCGCCTGCCGGGACGCTACGGCACCCGGCTGACCGCCCACCTGCGCCAGGCCTATCCGCGCGCGGACGCCGCCACGCTGGCCGAGGCCGCGCGCGCGACCGGCCGCATGATCCTGGAAATGCCGTATTTCTGGTGCCGCCGCAACCCGCCCGGGCGCATGTACGGCTTTGCCGGCCCGCTGTGGCCGGAGCTGGACCGGCTGATGGCGCAGGAGCGCGGGCTCATCATCCTGGTGCCGCACCTGGGCTGCTTCGAGGTGCTGCCGCAGGCGTTCGCGCTGCGGCATCCGGTCACCGCGCTCTACAAGCCGCCGCACCAGCCGTGGCTGCGCGCCTGGATCCTCAAGATGCGCACGCGCCATAACCTGGCGATGGCGCCAGCCGAGCCGCGCGGCGTGCGCATGCTGCTCAAGGCGCTCAAGCGCGGCGAGGCGGTCGGCATCCTGCCCGACCAGGTGCCGCCCGGCGGCGAAGGCGCGTGGGCGCCGTTCTTCGGCAAGCCGGCCTACACCATGACGCTGGTGCAGCGCCTGCAGCAGCACACCGGCTCGCCGATCGCGGCGATCTTCGCCGAGCGCCTGCCGCGCGGTGCCGGCTTCCGCGGTCACATGCAGGTGATCGAGGAGCCGCTGCCGGCCGACCCGGCCGCCGCCGCCGCCGTGCTCAACCAGGCCATCGAGGCCCTGGTCGAGGCGGCGCCCACGCAGTACCTGTGGGGCTACAACCGATACAAGCAACCGCGCGGCGCCGAGGCTCCTCCCGCACCGGCGCCGCTTCCCAACTAGAACAGATGAGCCGTATCTTTACCTGGCTGGGCATTGCCCTGCTGACCGTGCTGGGCAAGCTGCCCTATCCGCTGGTGGCGCGCTTCGGCGAAGCGCTGGGCAGCCTGCTCTACCTGTTTCCTAGCAGCCGCCGCGGCGTGGTGCAGACCAACCTGCGCCTGAGCTTCCCCGAGCGCAGCGAGGCCGAGATCGAGGCGCTGTCGCGCCAGACCTTCCGCACCGTGTTCCGCAGCTTCGCCGAGCGCGGCATCTTCTGGACCGGCAGCGAGAAGCAGATGCGCCGCTGGGTCCGCATCGAGGACCACGCCGACCTGGTGGCGCTCGACGGCAAGCCGCACATCCTGGTCACGCTGCACCTGTCGGGCGTGGAGGCCGGCGCGATCCGCCTGACCATCCACCTGCGCGACCACGTGGGGCGCTCGGGCGCCTCGCTCTACACCAAGCAGAAGAACGACCTGTTCGACGGCTTCCTCAAGCACGCGCGCGGGCGCTTCGGCGCCAACATGATCGCCCGCAACGACAGCGCGCGCGACATCATCCGCTGCCTGCGCAAGGGCGAGGCGCTGCAGCTGATCGCCGACATGGACTTCGGCGAGCGCGACTCCGAGTTCGTGCCGTTCTTCGGCGTGCAGGCGCTGACGCTGACCTCGGTGTCGCGCCTGGCGCGGCTGACCGGCGCCAGGGTGGTGCCGATCTACACCGAGATGCTGCCCGGCTACCAGGGCTACGTGCTGCACATCCTGCCGGCCTGGGAAGACTATCCTGGCGACAGCGTGACCGACGACACGCGGCGCATGAACGCCTTCTTCGAGGACTGCATCCGCCCGCGCATCGCCGAGTATTACTGGGTGCACAAGCGCTTCAAGCACCGCCCGCCGGGCGAGCCCGAGATCTACTGACACTACCGACACGGCCCGCGGCGCGCCATGCACGCGCGCCCGGCCAGGCATACAATCGCACCATGAGACTCCAGTTCACCAAGATGCACGGCGCCGGCAACGACTTCGTCGTGCTCGACGGCATCCACCAGACCCTGAACCTGACGCCCGCGCAGTGGCGCGCGCTCGCCAGCCGGCATTTCGGCGTGGGCGCCGACCAGATCCTGGTGGTCGAGAAGCCCACCCGCGACGACGTCGATTTCCGCTACCGCATCTTCAACGCCGACGGCGGCGAGGTGGAGCATTGCGGCAACGGCGCGCGCTGCTTCGTGCGCTTCGTCACCGAACGCGGCCTGACCGACAAGCGCTCGGTGCGCGTGCAGGTCATGAACGGCGTGATCACGCTGACGCTGCAGGACGACGGCCAGGTCACGGTCGACATGGGCGCGCCCGAGCTCGAGCCGGCGCGCGTGCCATTCCGCGCCGAGGGCCTGCCCACGCGCGGCGAAGGCCGCGACACGCTGTACGGCCTCGAGGTCAACGGCCGCACGGCATGGATCTCCGCCGTGTCGATGGGCAACCCGCACGCGGTGCAGGTGGTGGACGACACCGAGGCCTTCCCGGTGCTGGAGGACGGCCCCGTCATCGAGCATCACCCGAGCTTCCCCAACCGCGTCAACGCCGGCTTCATGCAGGTACTGGCGCGCCACACCGTGCGCCTGCGCGTGTTCGAGCGCGGCGCCGGCGAGACGCTGGCCTGCGGCACGGGCGCCTGCGCGGCGGTGGTGGCCGGCATCCGCCGCGGCCTGCTGGACTCGCCGGTGGTGGTCCACACCCACGGCGGCGACCTCTCCATCGCCTGGGACGGCGAAGGCGAGCCGGTGCGCATGACCGGCCCGGCCACCACCGTGTTCGAGGGCAGCATTGACCTGGAGCGGCTGCCTGCCTGACCATAGGGGATTGCGGCCCACCCGGGCCGCGCCCCCGATGGAGTGCCAATGCCCCTCGCCGACTTCCGCATCACCTCCGGCAAGAACTTCCGCCTGGCCGACTTCGACCCAGGCGCCAAGCCGCTGTCCAGCGGCGACAAGGCCGCCGACCTGGCGCGCATCTCCGAGCTGAGCACCGAGCTCGACCTGCAGCAGGACGTCTTCTATGCCGAGCACCGGCGCAAGCTGCTGATCGTGCTGCAGGGCATGGACACCGCCGGCAAGGACGGCACCGTGCGCGGCGTGTTCCGCAGCTTCGACCCGCTGGGCATCCGCGTGGTCAGCTTCAAGTCCCCCACCGCCGAAGAGCTCGCGCACGACTACCTGTGGCGCATCCACGCGCAGGTCCCGCGCGCCGGCGAGATCGTGGTGTTCAACCGCAGCCACTACGAAGACGTGCTGATCACGCGCGTGCACGAGTGGATCGACGAAGACGAATGCGAGCGACGCTACAAGCAATTGCGCGCGTTCGAGACGCTGCTGATGGAAACCGGCACGACCATCGTCAAGTGCTTCCTGCACATTACCAAGGACGAGCAGAAAGCCCGCCTGGAGTCACGGCTGGCCGATCCGCAGAAACACTGGAAGTTCGATCCGCGGGACCTGGAGGAACGGCAGTACTGGAAAAGCTACATGACCGCCTACGAGGCGGCGATCGCCGCGACCAGCACGCCCGAGGCGCCCTGGTACATCGTGCCGGCGAATTCCAAGACGCATCGGAACCTGATGGTGGCGGAGATTGTGTTTGATGTTTTTTCGAGGTTGAAGCCGGCTTATCCGGCTGGGGATCCGGGGTTAGGGAAATTGAAGGTGGTTTGATTATTTTGAAGGTTTTTAAAAGTCTAAAGGCTTAACTTTAAAGTCAGAGGCTTTAGCTTCAAAGTCAAAGGCTTTAACTTCAAAGTCAAAGGCTTAAAGTCAAAGGCTTTCGCTCCTCCGGAGCGACCTACTTTCTTTTGTCCGAAAAGAAAGTAGGCCAAGAAAGCGGACTGCCTTGCCGGCAGGGGCAGAAACGTTGGGGTTTCTGGTTGTTGGTGGTTTCGTGGTGGGGGCGGTGGTTCTGTTTGTATCCTGCCGTTACCGGTGCGGGCGGCTACGACTTTGCTGGCGGTGTTGGTTTCGTGGTCAGACCTATGGTGGCGAGTGCACTGCTTGCTCGGCCATCTGCCGTTACCGGTTTGGGCGGCCACGATATAGCACCCTCGTGTTTTCGTGGTGGGCGTGGTGGACCGGAGCGCGGGTGTTGGCAGGTACTCTTGGGGCCACCGCGCCCACCACGAAACCCGTGCCGCTTCCATGACGCGCCCATTCGCCCTGGTCGCGGCAGCAGCCTGAAGGGCCTGGACCTCCGCCATCATGCAGCGCCACCACGAATCCAATTTCGTTTGCGACGCCGCAGGCGAGCAAACCGGTAGCGTCAGCAGTCTCATCGAAGCCAACGCCCGCACCACGAAACCAGCACCAGCCATAAAGTCTGAGCGCCCAGCCCCCCTGCAAGGGGTCTGCTTTCTTTGGTTACTTTCTTTTCAGACAAAAGAAAGTGACTGGCAGCCCCGCGCAGCGGGGATGTCATACAGCTTTTGGGTTCAAGCGCCAACAACCGCCCGAGCCTCAAGGCCCACAACAGCTAGAACAAGGAAACCAATACCCCCAAAAACCCAATCACGCCCCCCCATTCCCCCGATGAATATCATGCGTGACGAACGGCCGCTCGTGCGTCGGCATCGCCAGCCATTCCGGGTGCTTGAGCGTCTCGCGGATGTCGTCCAGCCCGCTGGTCCAGTGCTCGTTCATGGTCAGCAGACCGAACTGGTAATCCTTGGCATTGCCCTCGAAGGTCTTGTCGCGGTAGATGAGCTGGATCACGTTGCGCCGCGCGTCGCACGCGTATTCGGCTGCCTTGCGGTACCAGTCGCTGTCGCGCTGCGCCTGCGGCACCAGCGCCATCACTTCGCTGAGCATGCGGCGGTAGTTCTGCTGCTCGCCCATGTAGTCGGTGATGGTGCGGGTACGGCTGGAGTACTGGATGTCCTTCTGGCGCTCGGCCACGTCCAGCAGGTTGTGCGGCAGCTTGCCGCGCGCGCTCCACAGGTCGACCTGGAAGATCAGCGCGTCGCGGCGGGGCTGGGCGGTCAGCACCTCGGACAGCGGCGTGTTGGACACGAGGCCGCCGTCCCAGTAGAACTCGCCGTCGATCTCCACCGCGGGAAAGCCCGGCGGCAGGGCGCCCGAGGCCATGAAATGCTCGGCGGACAGCTTGCGGCGAGTGTTGTCGAAATAGGCGAAATTGCCGGTGCGCACGTTGACCGCGCCCACCGAGACGCGCATCTCGTTGTGCTGGTGGTTGATGCGGTCGAAATCGGCGAAGCGCTCGAGCGTGGACTTCAGCGGCGAGGTGTCGTAGTAGCTGGCGGTGCCCGGTCCGCCCTGGTGCTCGAACAGCGTGGGCCACAGGCGCGGCTGGAAGAAGCCGCGCTGGCCTTCGAGCACGGCGCGGGCGGCTTCGATGCCGTCGAAGAAGACGCGCACCGGATCGGGCCAGTGCACGGCGCTCTCGGCGATCGCCTCGTAGGGCAGCAGGCTGGGCAGCCAGGGCTGGCGGCAGATGTATTCCCAGAACGCGCGCAACTGCTCGACGCGGCGCTCGGGCGCGTTGCCGGCGATGACCGCGGCGTTGAGCGCGCCGATCGAGATGCCCGCCACCCAGTTGGGCTGCACGCCGGCCTCGGCCAGGCCCTGGTACACGCCGGCCTGGTAGGAGCCGAGCGCGCCGCCGCCTTGCAGCACCAGCGCGCGCACCGTGTATTCGTGGTGCACCGGGCGTTTCTGCCCAGCGCCCTGGGGTGCGAGATCGGGCGGCGCGCAGCCGCCGGGCGGCAGGTAGTTGGGCTCCGGCGCCTTGGGCGCCTTCGCCTTTGCCGCGCGCTTCACCGCGGGCGCCGCGGGATCGGCCACCACGGCCGCCGCCGCGCCGGGCGCGCCGGATTCTCCGGGCGCGCCGTTTTTCCCGACCTTCGCTGCCATCTGATCCGCTTTCTGCCGACGTCCTACTGCCACGGCCTCTCCTTGCTCTGGTTCGTCCTTCAGGCTGCCGGCGGCGCGGCACCGCGTCGCCCGGCTGCCCCTGGAAGTTGTTTCAAAATGAAGCGAAGCGGTCCTGGCTAGGCGCGGGGCCGCAGACAGTACGACTGGTACTTGCCGTGCCCCGCAACGACGCCAGGATCTTTTCGAGACGACTTCCTACTGCATGTACCAGCCGTGGCTGACGATGAACGACTGCCCGGTCAGCGCCGCCGACGGGAACGCGCACAGGAACAGCGCGGTCTGGGCCACGTCGTCCACGGTGGTGAAGACGCCGTCCACGGTGCCGCCCAGCATCACGCGGCGGATCACTTCTTCCTCGCTGATGCCCAGTTCCTTGGCCTGCTCGGGGATCTGCTTGTCCACCAGCGGCGTGCGCACGAAGCCCGGGCAGATCACGTGCGAGCGCACGTTGTATTCCGCGCCTTCCTTGGCCAGCACGCGCGCCAGCCCGAGCAGCGCGTGCTTGGCGGCGACGTAGGCGGATTTCAGCGGCGAGGCTTCGTGCGAATGGACCGAGCCCATGTAGATCACGGTGCCGCCGCGCTTGTCCTGGTACATGTACTTGAGCGCGGCCTTGGTGGTCAGGAAGGCGCCGTCCACGTGGATGGCCTGCATCTTCTTCCAGTCGGAGAACGCGTAGTTCTGGATCGGGTTGACGATCTGGATGCCGGCGTTCGAGACCAGGATGTCGATATGGCCGAAGACCCTGGCGACCTCGTCGGTGGCGTTGTTGACGGCATCCTCGTTGGTCACGTCCATCGCCACGGCGATGGCGCGTCCGCCGGCGGCCTCGATGTCGGCGGCGGCTTTCTGCGCGGCCTCGAGATTCAGGTCGGCGATGGCGACCGCCGCGCCCTCCTTGGCCAGCAGGTCGGCGATGGCTTTGCCGATGCCGCTGGCGGCGCCGGTGACGATGGCGGTTTTTCCCTGGAGCTTCATGAAGACACCTCGTGTGATTGATGCGGGTTGGGCGCAGCGGGCGGAGAGCTCGCGATGCGCGGAAGATCGGAAAGAGCGAAAGAAAACGAAAGGAACGAAAGACGAAAGGCCGGCGGGCGGGCCGCTCAGGCCAGGTAATCGAACACCACCTCGCCCAGGCCGAGCGTGAGGTCGGCCACGAAATGCTTCGCGCCGAGCACCTCCAGCACCGGCAGCGCGGACACCGGCGCCAGCGCGTGCGGCGACAGCGACAGCGCGGCCGGGCCGGTCCAGGCGCCCTTCATCTCCACGTCCTTGAGGAAGTAGCACACCAGCTCGCAGATGCGCGGGCTGCCGTCCACGTGCGGAATGACCTTGAGCAGGTAGTTCGGCGTGGTGGAGAGCGACAGGCCGAGCGCGTCCTTGTCGAGCTCGCGGTGCTTGTAGCCCATCGTGCCGGTGGCCACGCGCACCGGGCCGTAGTCGAGCGTGCCGACCAGGGTGTCGGTGTGGACCTCCAGCCTGGGGCTGGCGAGTTTCTTCGGGAAGCCCCACAGCTCGCGCCCGCCCGCCAGCGGCGGATGGTCGTCGAGGTACATGGCGTGGGTGTAGGTGGCGGGCTTGCCCTGGTAGGTGACGGGAATCACCTGGCCCGATTCGGTGTAGTCGCCGAAGCCGGTGGAGTCCGGCATGCGGATGAACTCGTAGTTGACCACCGCGTCGGCGATCTCCAGCGGTTCCGGCACCACCGCGCGCAGCAGCGCGGGATCGGTGCGGTAGGTGATGATGAAGAATTCCCGATGGATGAAGCGGTACGGGCCCATCGGATAGGCCGGACTGGTAAGCGGCATGGCGAATGCCTGCTCGCGGATCGTCTTGATGTCCATGCCAGCCAACCTCCTGAAGAGATGCTGCGCCGCCTTGCCGGGCGGCAAGGCGAATCGCTGGCGGCGGGCGGTCCCGGCCGGCCGGCGAGATCAGTCAGACCGGCGAATTTTCCGCGCGGTTCCCGTCATCTGCTGCATTGCGACAAAGCTTTGCAATGCAGCGGGCAACAGATCCCAGACTATACGCCGTAGCGCTGGCGATAGGCAGCCACGGCCTCGCGCGAGGCGCTCAGCGCGGGATCGCGGGAGGCGTCCAGGTAGGCGAGCAGGTCCTTGAGGCTGGCGATCGAGATGACGGGCACGCCATATTCGCGCTGTACATCCTGCACTGCGGAATGGGTGCCGACCTGCTCGGCGGTGCCGCTTTTCTCCATGCGGTCGAGCGCGATCAGCACCGCGGCGGGCTCGGCGCCGGCCGCGCGGATCATCTGCATCGATTCGCGCACCGAGGTGCCGGCCGAGATCACGTCGTCGACGATCACCACCTTGCCCTTGAGCTTGGCGCCGACCAGCGTGCCGCCCTCGCCGTGGTCCTTGGCTTCCTTGCGGTTGTAGGCGAAGCCCACGTCACGCCCGAGGCCGGACAGCGCCACCGCGGTGGCCGAGGCCAGCGTGATGCCCTTGTAGGCCGGCCCGAACAGCACGTCGAAGTCCACGCCCGAGGCCAGCAGGGTTTTCGCATAGAATTGCGCCACCTGGCCCAGCATCGCACCCTGGTTGAACAGGCCCGCGTTGAAGAAGTACGGCGACTTGCGCCCTGCCTTGGTCACGAATTCGCCGAAGGACAGCACGCCGGCGTCCAGCGCAAAACGGATGAAAGTCTGGCTGAGGTCGCCAGCGCCGGGCTGCGGCGTCGTCTGCTGCGTCATCTTTTCTCTCTGATTTCAAATTTCCCGAGATGTTACGGATTATCAGCGCCAACCTCAACGGCATCCGCTCCGCGGCCAAGAAAGGCTTTTTCGAATGGATGGGCAAGCAGGACGCCGACATGGTCTGCGTCCAGGAGCTCAAGGCCCAGTCCGCCGACATGACCGAAGCGTTCCTCGCGCCGCACGGCTACCACGGCTACTTCCACTACGCGGAGAAAAAAGGCTACAGCGGCGTCGGCCTCTATACCCGCCACAAGCCGGAGCGCGTGGTCACGGGCTTCGGCTGCGCCGAGTTCGACAGTGAAGGGCGCTACGTGGAGGTGCAGTATCCGCACCTGGCCGTGATCTCGGTCTACGTGCCGTCCGGCTCCAGCGGCGAGGAACGCCAGCTCGCCAAGTTCCGCTTCATGGCAGCCTTCCTGCCCCACCTGCTGCAGCTCAAGGCCAGCGGGCGCGAGATCGTGCTGTGCGGCGACGTCAATATCGCCCACAAGGAAATCGACATCAAGAACTGGAAGGGCAACCTGAAGAACTCGGGCTTCCTGCCGGAGGAGCGCAGCTGGATCGGCGAACTGTTCGACGTGCACGGCTACGTGGACGTGTTCCGCAAGCTCGACCCGCGGCCCGAGCAGTACACGTGGTGGAGCAACCGCGGCCAGGCCTACGCGAAGAACGTGGGCTGGCGCATCGACTACCACCTCGCCACGCCGAAGATCGCCGACACGGCCAGCGCCACCTCGATCTACAAGGACGAGAAGTTCAGCGATCACGCGCCGCTGTCGATCGACTACGATTTCCCGCTGTAGGAAACAGGCGGCTCCGCGCGGCGCCTACGCGGCGCGCACCTCTTCCAGCAGCTCCGGATGGCGCTCGAGCAGCTTGAGCAGCTTCACCAGCGCCAGCGGCGGCCGGGTCCGGCCGGTCTCGTAGCGCGAGAACGCGTTGACGCCGCCGCCGAAGATCTCGGCGGCCTCGCGCTGGTCCAGCGCGAGGCGCTTGCGCACGCCGGCGATGAACTCGGGGTCGACGATGGCGGCGTTGACCTGCTTGTTGAATGCCACCACCGCTTCGCCGTAGCGGTCCTCCTGCCCCCGGTCGAGCACGATTTCGCCGCATGCCGGGCAGAAATCGCCAGAGACGGCCGGGATGAGCGTGGTTTCGCCCTTGTACGTGTAGGGCACGTCGCGCGTGTCGTGCACCAGTTCCGCGGCGCCGCATTCAGGACAGATCATGATTCCCACTCCTTGAATGACACGACCAGCACCGCATCGGTCACGGTCAGTTTCAGATAGAGCGCGCCGGCCGCGGTGACTGGCCGGTAGACGTCCTGCCATACCGTGTGATTCGCGTAGGTCGTCATGCTCTTGTAGAAGTCCGCCGGCGTCAGCGCGGCAACCACGGCAACGATTCCGTCCCGGTCGAACCCGAGCAGGCGGCCATGACGCGCGGCAGAGGCCGTCAGGCGCACCTGGTCCGCCTCGATCAGCGTCCTGACCACGGACAGCCGGCAATGCGGCCTATGTTTCTCCATGCGAATTTAACCTACTAGGTTATCTGGATCAAGGGATTCGCGCTGCGCCGCCGCATCAAGGCCCATCAAGGCCCATCAAAGCCCATCAAAGCCCATCAAGGCCCGCATCGACACCGCAGCGTCATCCCAACCTAGTTACAATGCTGGTTCCCGTCCGATTCCGGTATGGGAACCTTCGTATTTCCGAGTGAGTCCGCCATGGTTTTCAAAGTGTTCGTAGATGGTCAGGAAGGCACTACCGGCCTCCGGTTGCTCGACTATCTGTCCGGCCGTTCCGATGTGGAACTGCTGCGTATCGCCGATGACAAGCGCAAGGACCCGGCCGAGCGAGCACGATTCCTGAATGCCGCGGACGTCGCTTTCCTGTGCCTGCCCGACGTGGCGTCGCGCGAAGCCGTGTCGCTCGTGACCAATCCGGATACCTGCGTGATCGACGCCAGCACGGCGTTCCGCACCGCCGACAACTGGGCCTACGGCCTGCCGGAACTCACGCGCGGCCAGCGCGAGAAGGTCCGCGCGAGCAAGCGCATCGCGGTGCCG